>Ga0209056_10006313_pt1 | contig 12261 bp, 7 predicted proteins | sample GraSoiAngelo_114_FD_185876 | JGI IMG/M metagenome (GOLD analysis project Ga0209056, IMG submission 185876) | Grasslands soil microbial communities from the Angelo Coastal Reserve, California, USA - 14_0903_13_40cm (SPAdes) (version 2) | ecosystem: Environmental > Terrestrial > Soil > Grasslands ... | reverse complement strand
GCACCGCGGTCTGGCCGAGGGCGTGGTCGACATCGCCATCCGGCCTGAGGCGATTCTGATCGGCCCGGGTCTCTCCACGGACGGGGCGCTGCGCGGCACTGTGAGTCAGGCCGCGTATCTGGGCTCACGCATGGAGTACTCGATCGCGTCGGAGATCGGTGAGTTGTTCGTCACGAGCCCCGCCGTGGACGCGCCGCTGTCGCCGGGCGCCGCGGTCGCCTTGACCCTGGCGAGCCGGGGCATCACGCTGATCCGGCCATGATCGAAGCACGCGTCGTCCAGGCCCTCGACGCGCTCGGCGTGCCGTACGAGCTGATGACCTGCCTTCTGTGCTAGAGTGCCGCGCACATCCGGCCGGCGGGACCGGAGTCGAGGCCATAAAGGAGGGCGTCATGGAGCGCAAGAACAGCGTGGTCACGCCCGAGCGGTTCGCCGCCGGCATGACGTTCGATCAATACGTCGCGTACGTCGGCACGCCCGAGAACCTCAAGCGTGAGGGCTCCGGGAGGCCGCGCAGCGATATGAGCGCGCACCTGCGCGCGAGCTACGAGGCGACCCGGCTGGACGAGGCGCAGGTCGCGGCGGTCAAGTGGTTGGCGGCCCGGCCGAACGGTCCGGCGAAGGTGCTCGTCATCGCGGAGGAGTGGTCGTCGGACTGCCGCCGAGACGTGCCGATGCTGGCGCGCCTCGCCGAGGCGGGCGGGATGGAGCTGAGGTTCTTCCGGCGCGACGGCCAGCGGTTCAGCCGGAGTCAGCGCCCGAGCCTCGCCGAGGAGCCGGACAGCAACGCCGACATCATGGCCGAGTTCCTCAACACGAAGAACGGCCAGACCTGGCAGTCGATCCCGGTCGCCGTCTTCTACACGAAGGAACTCGAGTACCTCTACCACTACACCGAGTACCCCGCGATCTACCACAAGGACCGGGTGGTCGCGCAGATCCGTGGAGCGCGGCCGGGCGAGAGCAATGAAGACGCCCAGAAGCGGGGCGACCGCGAGTTCCTGGAGCTCCAGCAGTCGCCGTTTTTCCGGGTCTGGGCGCGCGCCGGCGCCGACGAGATCCTCAGCGCGCTCCACCGGCGGCTGCTCCTGGGCTCGCCCGCCTGAGCGTCACTCCGTGAGGATCCAGCCGTTGTGGCGAAAGGGGTCGTAGCGGTCCCCTCGCGCGCAGAAGTTCGTCGTGGCGATCACGCGCTTCATCTCCCTGTCGCTCGTCCGCCGCGCCGAAAGGAACAGGTCGAGGTCCTGGAACTCGGCGAGCCCGGCGTCCCGCTGGCGGCAGAGATTGCGGGCGCGGTTGAAGTACACGATCGGATCGCACGCGATTCGGGTGTCCAGGGGCAGCTTCAGATCTCGACGGGTCGTGGCGCCGTCGGCCCGGCGCAGCTCGGCCCACCCGGAGCACGTCGGCCGCGCGTCGAACATGTGCAGGGCGTAGAGGCGACCTTCCCCGGTCAGCGTGCGGTCGCCGGGAAAGGCGTAGGGTGTCAGCTGGAGCGCCGAGAACACGGCCGCGAGCGCGTACACGGGCCGCGCCGCCCGGCGTCTCCCGAGCGAGAGCAGCAGGCCGTCGGGCGGATCCTCGGGCTCCACGAGCCGGCTCAGGGGGAAGATCGCCAGGATCGCGAACATGAGCAGCGGATAGAAGAAGCCGACGACCTGCCAGGACAGCGCGTGAAAGATCAGGAACTGGGCGAACGCCGCCCAGAAGATCCAGGCCCGCGTCGTCAGGAGCCCCCAGGTCACGACGAGCTCGAGGACGATCACGTAGACGCACGCGACCATGACGCCCCCGCCGGCGAACGGCCACATCGGGCGATAGAGACCCGCGCCCGAGACCCACTCCCAGTTGAGCTTGAGCGTGCCCGCCCAGAAGTAAAAGAGCGTGACCAGGACACGAAGCGCGTTCCGCTTGTCCGGCACGAAGAGGTACGCGAAGGTCGCGAAGAATCCCATGTAGTGCTGGTTCATGCGCAGGCGATAGTCGAGCAGCATGATCGCGAGCTTGAGGGCGTTCACCAGCACGAGGCTCACGTAGGCCCACGGCACGAGCCGCCGGAACGCGAACAGGAGCCCGGCACCGACCGCCGCGGCGAAGTAGGCGCGGAGCAGCAGGGTCACGCCGGCCGCGGACAGCACGCGAAGTCCCTCGCACCGGGGTACGAGCGGCCAGCAGATCGGCTCGGCCTGCGCGTGGATGAAGGCCGCGATCCGCTGGTCCACCCAGTAGAGATAGGTGACGACGTGCAGGAAGGCCATCGCCGCGCCGTACCAGCGGAGGGCGTCGTCGCGCTCGATCTCGGCGATCTGCGCACGGAGGAACCCGCCGACCGCCCGCATGGCGGGAGCCTAGCCTATGTTGTCACCCGTAGCCACTTCGAGGCGTGGCTCCCCTGGTCACATATTTGCAGCGAATGGCAAGGGTCCCGTCGGGAACTGGTAACGGCGCGTTATAGGTTGTTGACCGACAGGGGCCGCACCGCCCGCCATTTCCATCGTGGTCTCACAGTCTTGCGACGAGGCACCCTACCGTGGACCAACACGGCATAAGAAATGCTCCAGCACGGTGAGGCCAAGAGCCCCCTGCGCCGAAGCTGCGGCACCAAGGTGACGCGGGGGCGGGGAGGGGGTGAGCGCCCCTGAACGCTTGTTCGGGAATCGACAAGGGGTCGAAGCGAACCAGCACGGCGCCGATAGCCTGGCAACCGGCGACGGCCCGATGATCCGCGTTCTTGTCGCCGACCGCCATCCCGTCGTCCGAACCGGTCTCAGAGCGATCCTGGTTCGACGCTGTCACATCGCCACGCTGGGCGAGGCGGAAACCGGTCCAGAGGTCCTCCACCTCGTCGCCAAGCAGCCCTGGGACGTGGTCGTTCTCGATGCGAGCCTGCCTGACCGCAATGGTCTGGAGATCGTGAAGGAGATCAAGCGTGCACGTCCGAAGCTTCCCATCCTCGTCATCAGCGATCACCCAGAAAACGAGCTGGCCGTGCGCGCGCTGCGTGCCGGGGCAGCCGGATACATCAGCAAGAAAGCCACCCCCGCGGAACTGGTCAACGCCGTCCTGCGGCTAGCCCAGGGACAAAGGTACATGAGCCCCGCCGCTGCCGAGGAGCTGATCACAGCGCTGGGCAGCGGCTACCCGTCGGACCAGGCGCCGCACGAACGTCTCTCCAACCGTGAGTTCCAGGTTCTGTGTCTTCTCGGGAGCGGCAAGAGTGTCGGCCGGATCGCCGAGGAACTGGAGCGGAGCGTCAAGACGATCAGCACGTACCGGGCGCGGATCCTCACGAAGATGGAGATGCGCAGCACCGCCCAGCTCGTGCACTACGCCCTGCAGCGGCGTCTGACCGAACCGGCGTAGCCGTCGCGACGAACGTCGCGCACGGGCGTAGCCCTCTGTAGGACGTAATCCGGCGTCTGCCCCCTAAAGGTCTTACTCCGAAATTGGGTCTATTGCCGATTGTCCCCGGAAACCGTACCGCAAAGAATAGCCCAGGGGGGCTCCAGGACATGATGCGTTGGATAGTCGGGGCGAGCCTACAGTTTCGATATCTGGTGGTCGGCGTCGCCGCGGCGCTGATGGTCTTCGGCATCATTCGACTTCGCGACATGCCAGTGGACGTCTTTCCCGAGTTCTCGCCGCCGACGGCAGAAATCCAGACCGAAGCCCTCGGGCTTTCCGCCGCCGAGGTGGAAAGCCTGGTCACCTTGAACACGGAGGAGTTGCTGGCTGGGGTGCCGTGGCTCAAGACCATGCGCTCCCAGTCGGTGCCCGGAATGTCGTCCGTCCAGCTCGTGTTCGAGCCTGGGACCAACCTGCTGCGGGCACGGCAGATGGTCCAGGAGCGCCTGATCCTGTCGTACATGTTGCCGAACGTGTCTCAACGTCCGGTGATGCTGAACCCGGTGTCGGCGACGAGCCGGACCATGATGATAGGGGTGTCCTCGAATAAGCTGTCCCTGATCGAGCTGTCGGTTCTCGCCCGCTGGACGATCAAGCCACGCCTGATGGGTGTCCCCGGTGTGGCCAACGTCTCCATCTGGGGCCAACGGGAGCGGCAGCTGCAGGTGCAGTTCGATCCGGAGCGGTTGCGCAAGCACGGGGTCACGCAGGAGCAGATCATCAAGACCGCCGGGGACGCCCTATGGGTGTCGCCCCTGACCTTCTTGAACGCCTCCTTCCCCGGGACCGGCGGCTGGATCGATACCCCCAATCAACGGCTCGGGGTCCAGCACATCCTTCCCATCTCCGGGCCGGAGGACCTGGCCAAAGTCCCTGTCGACGGCGCGACGGTTCGCCTGGGTGACGTGGCCACCGTGACGGAAGGTCATCCGCTGCTCATCGGGGACGCGTTCCACAACGGCAGCACCGGCCTCTTGATGCTCGTCGAAAAATTCCCCGGCACCAACACCCTGGAAGTCACGCGGGGCGTGGAGGCGGCGCTGGAGGCGTTGCGGCTCGGGCTGCCCGGGGTAGAGGTCGACCCCCGGATCTTCCGGGCGGCGACCTTCATCGAGATGGCGTTCGAAAATATCGGCGTCGCCCTGCTCCTCGGCGGGATGCTCGTCGTGCTGGCGCTCGGCGCCTTTCTGGCCTCGTGGCGAACCGCGCTGATCAGCCTGGTGGCGATCCCGCTGTCGCTGCTGGCCGCTGCCCTCGTGCTATCCCTGCGGGGCGCCACTCTCAATACGATGGTGCTGGCGGGGTTCGTGATCGCCGTCGGGGTCATCGTTGACGACGCCATCATCGCCATCGAGCACATCGTGTGGCGACTGCGCGAGCGCCGCCTGCGGGGCAGCGACCAGTCGACGACTGCCATCATTCGGGAGGCCTCGCTCGAAGTGAGCCGCCCGGGCCTCTACGCCACCCTGATCGTGGTGCTCGCGGTGGCGCCGGTCTTCTTCATGGGGGGCGTGTCCGGCGCGTTCTTCACACCCCTGGCCGTCTCCTATCTGCTCGCGGTGCTCGCCTCCCTGGTGGTGGCCCTGACCGTCACCCCGGCGTTGGGACTGATTCTCCTGGCAAATGCACCCGTGAGGGACCGTGAGGCCCCGCTCGTCCGGGGGGTGCAGCGTGGCTACGACAGGCTGCTGTCGCGGAGCATCCACGCCCCGCGGGCCGTGCTTGTCGTGGCCGCGGCCTTGGTGGTGGTTGGCCTCGCCGTGTGGCCACTGCTCGAGCAGTCCTTCCTGCCGGCGTTCAAGGAGCGGCACCTGATGATCGACTGGGTGGGCGCGCCCGGCACCTCCCATCCGGCGATGTCGCGCGTCATGAATCATGCGGCGCGGGAGCTCAAGGCCCTGCCTGGCGTCAGCAACGTCAGCGCCCATCTGGGCCGCGCGGTGACGGGCGATCAGGTCGTCGGGATGAACGCCAGCCAGCTATGGCTAGCCATTGATTCCAAGGCCAATTACAAGGCGACGGTGGCCGCCGTCCAGGGGGTGGTCGACGGCTATCCAGGCCTCTCCCGCAACGTGCAAACGTATCTGCGCGAGAAAGTGCGAGAGGTGCTGACGGGAACAGACGACGCCATCGTCGTGCGCCTCTACGGACCGGAGCGGCCTACGCTCCAACGCACGGCGCAGGACGTGCGGCAGGCCCTGGCGACGATCAAGGGCATCACGGATCTGCAGATAGAGGGCCAGGCCGAGGAAGCGCAGGTGGAAATCAAGGTCGACCTAGTCTCGGCCGAACGCCATGGCCTCAAGCCCGGCGATATTCGCCGGCAGGTGGCCACCGTCTTTGCCGGCCTCCAAGTCGGGACCCTGTTCGAGCAACAGAAGGTGTTCGAGGTGGTGGTGTGGGGTGTGCCGGAAGCCCGCCGCAATCTGACCAATCTTCGTGAGCTCCTGCTCGAGACGCCCAAGGACACTCGCGTGCGCCTGGGGGAGGTGGCCGAACTGCGCATCGCACCCACCCCCACCGTCATCCACCATGAAGCCCTCTCGCCGCGTATGGACGTCGTCGCCAACGTGCGGGGACGTGATTTGGGGTCCGTCGCCGGCGACGTCGCCCGGCGCCTCAAGGGCGTCAAGTTCCCGCTCGAGTACCGCGCCGAGCTGCTCGGGGAGTACTCGGAGCGGCAGGCAGCCCAGAAGCGCATGCTCAGCTTCGCCATTGCCGCGGCGATCGGAATCTTCCTCCTCCTGCAGGCCTGCTTCGCGAGCTGGCGACTGGCCGCGCTCGTCTTCTTGACTCTGCCCGTCGCGCTGGTGGGCGGCGTGCTGGCGGCGTTCGCCGGGGGTGGCATCTCGCTCGGGTCGCTCGTGGGCTTCCTGGCACTGCTCGGAATCGCCGCGCGCAACGGCATCCTGTTGATCAGCCACTACCAGCATCTCCAGCAGCACGAAGGTGAGCCCTTCGGCCCGGGGCTGGTCCAGCGCGGGACCCGTGAACGGGTAGCGCCGATCCTGATGACCGCGGTCACGACCGCCCTGGCCCTGGTACCCCTGGTGCTGCTCGGCGACATCGCCGGTCTCGAGATCGTGCGCCCGATGGCCCTCGTGATCCTGGGGGGTCTGGTCACGTCGACGTGGCTCTCCCTGGTCGTGCTCCCTGCCCTCTACTTGAGGTTGGGGGCGGGTGACCATCAAGTCGTCGGCGTTGCCGATAACGTTCCTGGTGCAGCGTCGGCGCTGCGGGCGTGAGTGATGGCCAACAAGCCTGAAAGCAAGAAGGAGGAAATCATGCGGCGCTGTTATCAGCGGTGGACCGTGGTCCTGATCCTTGCAAGTCTGCAGGCGGCGGCATGCACGCAGAAGGCGGACATGCCAATCGAGAGCAAACCCGCGAAGGTCGAGCGTGTCCAGGGGACGGATCTCAATCGCGTGACGCTGTCCCCGAAGGCCGCCCAACGGCTCGACATCAAGACCGCCTCAGTGCGTGACGAGCAGATCGGATCGCGGAAGCGGCTCGTCGCAGGCGAGGTCATGGCCAAGCCTGCGGCGGCCGCCAACGACGGAAGCAAAGTCTGGGTCCGAGTGCCCCTGTCCTCGTTGGACCTGCGCACCGTCGCCTCGGGCCAGCCGGCCCTCGTCGTGCCGCTGGCCGGTGACGCGGCCGGCACGGCGGCCCGAGCGGTCGGGAGTCATGACAACACCAAAGAGCCGGCGGCGCTGCACTACGCGGTCGAAAAGGCCGAAGGCTTGGCGCCGGGGCAGCGTGTCAGGGTCGAGCTGGCTCTGTCCGGTGCCGGGACGCGGAGGGTCGTCCCCAACTCCGCGGTGATCTATGACCCGAAGGGGCAGACCTGGGTCTACATCAACCCGGAGCCCCTGGTGTTCGTGCGACACGCCGTCACTGTCGACTACGTCGACGGGGACCGGGTCGTTCTGTCGGACGGTCCCGCGCCTGGCACGATGGTGGTGACGGTTGGCGCGGCGGAGCTGCTCGGTACCGAATACGGAAGAAAATGACGGCCCCGGGAGATTCACCGCGATGATGCGTTGGATCGTCGGATCCAGCCTCAAGTTCCGTTTCCTCGTGATCGCCATCGCTGCGGGGATGATGTACTTCGGCATCGAGCGCCTTCGCTCGATGCCGGTAGACGTCTTTCCCGAGTTTGCGCCGCCCATGGTGGAGATCCAGACCGAAGGCATCGGCATGACCGCTAGCGAAGTGGAAGAGCTGATCACCCTGCCGATGGAGGAGCAGCTCAGGGGCACGCCGGAGCTCGACATCCTGCGCTCCAAGTCGGTGACCGGCCTGTCGGCGATCCGTCTCATCTTCAAGCTGGGAACCGACATCTTGCATGCCCGTCAGCTGGTGCAAGAGCGTCTCGAGCTGGCGACCCATACCTTGCCGCTCTCGGCCGGCGCGCCGATCATGCTCCAACCCCTGTCGGCGACCAGCCGGGCCATGAAGATCGGCATTACCTCGAAAGAGCACAACCTCGTAGATCTTTCGATGATGGCCTACTGGACGATCAAGTTCCGCCTGATGCAGGTGCCGGGCGTGGCGAACGTGCCGATCTGGGGCGAGCGGATCAAGCTGCTGGCGGTGCTGGTCGATCCGGATCGGCTGCGTGTGTACGACCTGACTCTGAATGACGTCGAGAAGGCGGTCGCCGAAGCGCTGGAGTTTTCGGCCCTGCCCTATTCCAAACACGCCAAGCTGCAGACCGAGGGGTTCATCGATACCCCTAATCAACGGCTCGCTCTCCGCTACGTCCTGCCCGTCATCGAGGCGCAAGACTTGGCCAAGATACCCCTCGAGGGTCACGACGGCAAGAGCGTGCTCCTGGGTCAGGTGGCCGAGGTGACGTGGGACACCTGGCCGATGATCGGGGACGCCGTCATCAACGGCGGTCCGGGCCTCATGATGATCGTCGAGAAGCTGCCCTGGGCCAACACCCTCGATGTGACGCGAGGGGTGGACGAAGCGCTCGCGGCGCTGCGGCCCGGTCTTTCCGGGGTCGAGATCGACGCCCAGATCTTTCGGCCCGCGACCTTCATCGAGCTTGCGCTGCGCAATCTCACCACCGCCCTGCTCATCGGCTGTCTGCTCGTGGTCGTGGTGCTGGGCGCTTTTCTGTTCGAGTGGCGGGCCGCGCTGATCAGCGTGGTGGCCATCCCGCTATCGCTGATGGCCGGCGCCCTCGTGCTGTATCTGCAGGGCGTCACCATCAATACGATGGTCTTGGCCGGATTCGTGATCGCCGTCGGGGTTGTCGTCGACGACGCCATCATCGACATCGAAAACATCGTGCGGCGCTTGCGCCAGCAGCGCCTGCAGGGGAGCGCCAGGTCGACGGCCACCGTCATTCTCGAGGCCTCGCTCGAGGTTCGCAGCGCCATCGTCTACGCGACGCTGATCGTGGCGGTGACCTTGCTGCCGGTCTTCCTCATGGAGGGTCTCTCCGGCGCCTTCTTCAAGCCCCTGGCCCTCTCCTATGCGCTGGCGGTGCTGGCCTCGATGGTGATCGCCCTGACCGTCACCCCGGCACTGGCCCTCATGCTCTTGGGCAAGGCCGCGATCGAGCGCCGCGAGTCCCCCCTGGTGCGGTGGCTGCAGCGGAAGTACGAGAGGCTGCTGGCCCGGATCATCCGCACTCCGCGCCCGGCCTTTATCGCCGTCGGCGCCATCGTGCTGGCCGGGGCGGTGGTGTACCCCTTGCTCGGGGCGGCGCTGCTGCCGAACTTCAAGGAGCGGGACTTCCTGATGCACTGGGTGACCACCCCCGGCACCTCTCATCCGGAAATGGTCCGGATCACGCAAAAGGCCTGTCGTGAGCTGATCTCCATTCCCGGAGTCCGCAATTGCGGCGCCCACGTCGGACGCGCCATCACCGGCGACGAGCCGTACGGCGTCAATTTCACCGAGAACTGGATCAGCGTCGACCCGAAGGTCGACTACGACAAGACACTGGCCAGGATTCAGGAACTGGTCGACGGCTACCCCGGGCTCTATCGCGACGTGCAGACCTACCTCAAGGAGCGAATCAAGGAGGTGCTGACGGGCGGCAAGCAGTCGATCGTGGTGCGCACCTACGGTCCCGACCTGGAGGTCCTCCGCCAGACGGCGACCGAGGTGGAGCACGCCCTCTCCGGGATCCCCGGGCTCGTGGATTTGAAAACGGAAGTCCACCGGCCCGTTCCCCAGGTGGAAGTCAAGGTCGACCTCGCCGCCGCCCACCGTAACGGACTCAAGCCCGGCGACATCCGTCGGGCGGCAGCGACCATCGTGTCCGGCATCGAGGTCACCGATATCCACCGGGACGGGAAGGTGTACGACGTGTGGGTGTGGAGCGTGCCCAGAGCGCGTGAGAGCGTGACCAGCATCAGGGAGTTGCTGATCGACACGCCCAAGGACGGTCACGTGCGGCTGGCCGAAGTGGCCGACGTGAGCGTCAGGCCGACGCCGGACAGCATCGAGCATGAAGGCCTCTCGCGTCGTCACGACGTGGGCGCCAACGTGCGCGGCCGCGATCTCGGCTCCGTCGTCACCGACGTCCAGCGTCGCCTCAAGGACGTCAAGTTCCCTCTGGGATACCGCGCCGAGGTGCTCGGCGAGTACGCGGAGCGCCAGGCCGCCCAAAAGCGCTTGCTCACCTTTTCGGTGGCCGCGGCGGTCGGCGTCTTCTTCCTCCTGCTGACGTCCTTCGGGAGCTGGCGCCTGGCCACGCTCTCCTTCTTGACCCTGCCCTCCGCCCTGGTGGGCGGCGTGCTGGCGGTGTACTTCGCGGACGGCATCATTTCGCTCGGCTCGCTCGTTGGATTTTTCACGATCCTGGGCATCGCGGCCCGCAACGGCATCATGATGATCAATCACTTCCAGCATCTCGAGCGATACGAAGGCGAGACGTTCGGCCCCGGGCTTGTCGTACGCGGAGCCCGCGAACGGCTTTCGCCGATTCTCATGACCACGCTGGCCTGCGGCCTGGCCATCGTGCCCCTGGTGATTGCCGGCAACATCCCCGGGAACGAGATCGAGCACCCCTTGGCCATCGTCGTCGTGGGGGGCCTGGTCACGTCGACCTTGCTCAACCTGTTCGTCGTCCCCTCGCTGTACTTGCGTTTCGGGCGGACGCAGCAGGGGCCGGCGTAATCCGTTCCCTGAGCCAGGAGGCAAGCACCCGGGCCGCGCCCCCGTGGAATGGCCGATATTCATCTGCTGTTCAGGTGGCGACGGGTATTGTCCCCGCTACCTGGTGGCCGCTGGCGCTCGTCGAGGTGGCGGTGGCGGACCAACGAACACGACGCGCCCGTACGAGGAGGACGGTGGAAACATCATGAAATCACAGGGCCCCACATTTCGTCGGAGAGCATTTGCGATCGCGTCCCCATGCTTAGCGCTCGTTGTCGCTCTGACCTGCCTCGGTCTGTCCGGTGGCGTCGCCAAGGCGCAAAAGACCGACAGCCCGGGGAAGACCGACACTCCGGAGAAGGAGTTCGAGGACTTCGACCGCAACACCTTCGAGCGTTCGACCAATGTCGACAACCCATGGTTCCCGCTGAAGCCAGGAACACAATACGTCCACAGGGGATCGACCACCGAGCGGGGCAAGCGCATTCCCCATCGCCTGGTCACCATCGTCACCGACTTGACCAAGGTGATCGACGGCGTGCGTACCGTCGTGGTGTGGATCGAGGACTACAAGGCCGGGAAGCTGGACGAGGCGGAGCTGGCTTTCTTCGCGCAGGACAAGGGCGGCAACGTTTGGTACCTGGGGGAGCACCCCGAGGAATACATGAATGGCCGGGTCGTGAAAGCTCCAACCTGGATCCACGGCTTGAACGAGTCGAGGGCAGGGATCGCCATGTACGCAGCGCCTCGGCTCGGCACCCCCAGCTACTCCCAGGGGTGGGCGCCCTCGGTCAACTGGACCGACCGGGCGACGGTGGACCAGACGGGGCAAAAGACCTGTGTCCCGGTGCGCTGCTACGAGGAAGTCCTGGTGATTGCCGAGACGAGCAAAGCGGAGCCGGACGCTCAGCAGCTCAAGTACTATGCGCGCGGTGTGGGCAAAGTTCGCGTCGGCTGGAGAGGTGAGGGAGAGAAGCTCCAGGAGGTCCTGGAGTTGACCGAGCTCTCGCAGCTCGGCCCCGAAGCGCTGGCGAAGGCTCGCGCGGCGGCGCTGAAGCTGGAGCGGAGCGCCTACAAGATCAGTAAAGACGTGTACGGCGCAACGTCGCCGGCCGAGCACATGCCGAGCGCTCAAGGTCGCTGACGAAAATGAAACTGGGGAAAGCATGGACGTGCGCAGCGTTGATGTCTGCTTTCCTGGTTATTGGACTTGCGACCACGATCGAAAGTCAGGACAAGGCGCCGGCCCTCGAGCGCCCAGAGCCGCAGTCCCCGCCCGCGGTGGAGAGCCAGGAGAAGACCTCGGCGCCCGCGGTCCAGAGCCCGGACAAGACATCGGCTCCGACGGTCGAGAGCCCGGACAAGGCATCGACTCCAAGGCCCGAGAGCCCGGACAAGACGTCGGCTCCGAAGGTCGTGGGCCCGGACAAGACACCAATCCCCTCGGTGGGGAGCCAGGACCAGAAGCCGGCCGCCGCTCCTGAGGTCGTCGTCTACGCCTCCGATCTGTCAGCGAACGCGCTATCCGAATTCGAGTTTTGGCCCAGCCGGGTATCACCCGGGGGCAAGATGCTCGGCACTCCCCAGACCGGGGACAAGATGAACCCTCCCCCGGAGGAGGACCCTCATGTGATCTTCAAGGTCAGGGTTCAGAGCGGTGTTCCTTACCGCTGCTGGATCCGAATGAGGGTGGGGGCCCCGATGGGCATATCGCAGGCGAACAGGCTCTATGTG
>Ga0209056_10006312_pt1 | contig 12262 bp, 13 predicted proteins | sample GraSoiAngelo_114_FD_185876 | JGI IMG/M metagenome (GOLD analysis project Ga0209056, IMG submission 185876) | Grasslands soil microbial communities from the Angelo Coastal Reserve, California, USA - 14_0903_13_40cm (SPAdes) (version 2) | ecosystem: Environmental > Terrestrial > Soil > Grasslands... | reverse complement strand
TGCGAACACTGGAAGGTGAACTCAATTAAATTGGAGGCTATCTATGGTCATTCGAGCGCTACTCAAGCGTAATACCTATTATGATTCGATCACCTTGATGTCCGTGGCACAGGCCGCTAAGGACCTGTCCGGCTTGGAGCGAGGCCAGCTGCTCCGCTGATCGGCCCGCGTGCTTCAGATCCAGATGATTCCACAGCACTGCTTACTGCACCAGCGAGGAAGGTGGTGACCTCCGCCCCGCTTAGTTGATCAAAACGCCGTAGGGTCTGCCATAGCTGCTCCGCGCGGGAGCGACCGACACGCGGCTCCGTCAATCGAGCGAACTTTTCCATGAGGTCCCGCTCTGTTGCTGGATTTCCAGGGCTGCCTCGCGGGTGATCGATCTTAGTGCCGTACCGGGCGCCAGTTGACGTCAGGACCTCAACCTCCGCCCCGGCGATGTCCACATCATCTTCGCTCAGGCCCTCCTCCAGCCGGACGACCCGCCTCGCGAAGTCGTGAATCGCCTCGTGCGCGATCCGCATTCCGGAGAACGCTTGAGCGTCGACACTTCCATAGAGCACCGCCGTGGCTGCGACGAAGGGGATGCTGAACTGAGCGCGGACAAAGGAGACGGCGGGGTCGGTATAGCTGCCGCAGAGCAGTACGGCTGCAGGCGTCACTCGGATCTTAATTTCACGGATCTCCTTAGGCTCCAGTGGGTGACGGCGGAGTATGTTGAGGAGGGCTTCCGCCGGGCCGTGGGTTAGACGACAGCCGGGAAAGAGCTTGAAATACAGATTGGTGATTTCGTAGTCCTGCCCGAGGCGAGAAATCGCCTCGCGCAGTCGGGCGGGGTCGCCGAACTGCTCACAGAACTCCGCCAGGGGATCCGCAGAGCCGGCCAGCCCAGCCGTAGCGAGCCGCGCAGCCAAAACGCCCTGCCACGCAGCCTGCGCAGTCTCCCCCGAGTTCACTGTGCCGTAATAGCCGGAGAGTAGGCTTACAGGGGCGAGATATGCGGCGATACCAAGGGCGGCCCCGAAGGCCGACTTGGCGAGGCCCAGTACAGTAGCCGCGGCGCTGGCAGCACCGAGGCATCCGCAGAGGCCGCTGGAAATGTAGCCGCGGTTCAGCATTGAAGGATGGGAAGCCCCTCCGACTTTGCCAAAGATGTCGTACCCAATGACCACAGCACGGAGCAGCTCCTGGCCGGATAGGCCCCTCTCCTCTGCCAGGGCGAGAGCTGCGGGGATGGTGGGTCCGCCCAAATGTCCCCCGCCCCGGGCGTGTCCATGCCCGATCTCTAGGATCTCGCTGTGGAACGCGTTGATGTAGGCAGCTGCCTCCGCGGCATAGGCGCTATCCAGACCAATCGCAGTGCACCCACCACCGCCCGCCCAGTGGCGGGTCGAAGTGACGACGGCCTGCGAGGTCTCTGCCCCGAGCGCTGCGATCACGGTTGCCGTCCAATCCGAGAGGCACATGCTCGCGGACGTCCGCACCGCGGCCGGGAGATCGGACCAACGCTGCGACGCACCGTACTCAGCGAACGGCTCAGTCACGTTCATGCGCCCCGTCTCCGCTCCAGGAACTCGTAGATGCCGTATCGCCTCTCCAGAACCAGCATCAGGGCGAAGGTCATCACCACCATCGCCGAGGCCATGGCGGCCATCTCCGGGGACACCTCGTGCTTGGCCCGCTGGAACATGATGACCGGGAGGGTTTGCGTTCGCGCGCCTGATATGAAGAGGGCGATCGTAACATTGCTTAGGGAGATGAGAAAAGAGAACAGCATTGCGGCAACGACTCCCGGCCTGATCGTGGGCAGGGTCACTCGTAGCGTGCGTTGCCAGGGTGTCGCTCCCAATACCGCCGCGGCCCGTTCTACCTCTCGCGCCATCCGCCCCAACGCGGCTGTCACCATCCGGACTGAGTACGGGAACGTCATGACAGTGTGCCCGATGATCAGACCGAGAAGGCTACGCACGAGCCCCAGACTCGAGAAGAAAAACAGCAGGCCGAGGGAGTAAACAATTATGGGGATTGTGAGCGGTGCTATGAACAGCACCGTCAGTGGACGCTCAAAACGCCCTGCGTACCGGGTCAGTGTCAGCCCGCCCATGATCCCCAGCGCTGCCGAGAGTAAAGAGGAGATAACGGCCACCCGAGCACTAATACTCAGCCCGCTCACGAACTCCGGATCGTTCACTGCCGCGCGATACCACTGCCAAGTGAAACCCTTGGGTGGGAAGGCGATGTACTTGGTTTCGGTAAACGACACCGCAAACATCAGTAATACGGGCGCGATGATCCCCGCAAGGACGATATAGGTCGCACCCCGGACCACTATTCCGCCCCCTGACCTATCCCTCAAGAACGCCCAGCCTCCTTTGGAGGGCGTTAATCCAAGTAGTGTACGCAACAACAGTAACGAGCGTGACGAGGGCAAGAGAGATCGCAATGGCTGATGCGGCAGGCCAATTCAGAACGAACGAGGCGAGGTCGTAGGCGTAGGTGGCGAGCACGGGAATCTGCCGCCCGCCCAGGATAAGAGGCATGAGAAAGGAGCTCGACGATACAGCAAAAACGAGGAGAGAACCTGAGACCAGGCCCGGCAACGACAGGGGCAGGATGATCCGCGAAAACACCACACGAGGACTGGCCCCCAGTGTCTGCGCTGCCCGGATAAGGGAGAGGTCGATGTTCTCAAGCGCCGCGTGGAGGCTGAGGACCATGAAAACCATGTAACTATACACCAGGCCGAGCAGCACGCCGTACTCTGTGAACATAATGCGAGGCGGAGTCAGGCCCAGTGCCTTGAATGCTGAAGACATGAGGCCGGTGTTGGGAGCGAGGATGACCAGCCAGGCGTAAGCGAGAACGATAGGCGAAATCATGAGCGGCGACAGCACGATCAGAGCTAGCACCATCTTTTCAAGCCCGCGGGCCTGCCGCATCCGGGTGGCCACGATGTAGCCGAGCCCGGCCGAGAGCAGCGTGGCAATCGCGGCCAGTCGGAGGGTGCGGATGAGAATCCCACTGATATACGGATCCCGCACGATCGCGAGGTAGTTAGTGAGCGTGATGTCGCGGTCCATCAGCCTGAATGGGTGGTACGTGTAGAATCCATAGAGCGCCATTTGGCCGATGGGCGCGACAAAGAATGCAAGCAGGAATGCCACGAGTAGGGCGGGAAGCCAGCCCCGTTGCAGCGCACCACGCACGCGGACCGCGCTGGTGACCTGCGTGAGATGCCTCTCTAGGGCGTCCATCGGATTATTGTCCCGGGATGACGCGGAGGTGTTGTCGCGGCAGAGTAAGGCGGACCGACGATCCCACTGCGTACGGGCTTGTAGCAAAGTCGTGGATCGGCAGGCGCACTCGAACGGCCAGCCGGTCACTGTGCCGCACGACCAGCATGAGCGACAATCCCGTGTACGTGATTGTCTCGATCCGACCGAGGACGACGGAGTGGCCGATTGAGTCAAGGGCCAGCCCGGCGGAGGGGTCGCTGCTTGTATCTGTCGGTCCGACCCCGATACGCTCTTCCCGGATACAGACGGCGACCCTGCTGCTGTCATCGGAGCTAACTGGCGCGTCGGCGAGAAGTTGCGGGCCGTCCTCAAGCTGGATCATAATGTGATCGCTCCGCCGCCCTACAATCTCGCCGACGAACACGTTCGCGTAGCCCATGAACTCTGCGACGAACCGCGTCCGGGGGAACTCAAAGACGGTGTGTGGATCGCCCAACTGCTCTAGCGTTCCGTTGTCGAGGAGGCCGATGCGGTCGGCCAGAGTGACTGCCTCCTCCTGATCGTGGGTAACGTAGATCATCGTGATGCCAGTATCGCGTTGAATCCGCCTCAGCTCAACCTGAAGCTCCTTACGGAGCTTCGCGTCGAGGTTGCTCAGGGGTTCATCGCACAGCAACACGCGGGGATTGACAACTAACGCCCGCGCCACCGCAATCCGTTGCTGCTGTCCTCCTGAAAGCTGCGCTGGGAAGCGCTCGGCAAGATGCTGCAGCCGGACAAGATCCAGCGCCCGGGATACGCGCTCGCGGACCGCCTCGGGGGACAACCTCCGTACGGTAAGGCCAAAAGCAACATTGTCAAACACATTCATGTGTGGAAACAGCGAGTAGCTCTGGAACACCATCCCGAGGTTGCGGCGGTAGGTGGGGACGGCGTCGACCAGTTCCCCGTCGAGGAGAATATGGCCTTCATCGGGGGGAAAGAAGCCAGCAATGAGATTCAGTACGGTACTCTTGCCCGACCCGGAGGGGCCGAGCAGCGCGAGGATCTCTCCTCGCTGGACAGCGAGGTTGAGTTCCCGTAGCACGCGAACCTCGCCGAATTGCTTGCTTACACCGCGCAGCTCCACGGCCACCTCGGCCGACGTGAGGGGCGCGGATGTAGAGCCGGTATGAGGGGCGGAGTGCGCGAATGGTACGCGCTCATCCGAGGCCTTCACGGATTTACTCACGTGGCTGGAATCCTGGCGAACCAACGGGGCCGACAAAGCGATGGTCGTGCCGAGCAAAGCGGAAGAGGCCGCCGGCGCAACACCCACCGTACTCGTCCGTGGCAACTTATCCGGCGACCCCGCCAACGCGCCGCTGCGTTCAATGGCCGTGTATGTCGACAGCTTAGCGCTTCTCCACTTCTCTCACCCACAGGGCATGCCACCTGTCCCGGAATTCTGCGAACTCGGCGAAGTCAGCGGGGCGCGCCTTGATGGCCCGCGTCCGAACTTCGGTTAACGGCAAGATGGCCTGGTATTGTTGGGGGAGTTTGATCCCGATCCGCACGGGGATCGCCCAGCGATCCAGAGTGAGTTCGCGCTGGGTCTCCTCGCTGATCAGCTCGTTGATAAATAGGTTGGCCTGCTCCTTGGACCCAGGGCCATCTCGTACTACTGAGCACCCAGTGGGGAACAGGTAGGTTCCTTCTGAAGGGAAAACCCATCCAAAGGGTAGGCCGTTGGCAGCGCCCTGCAGGGCCCCCTCCATCCACTGTGTCGAGATCCAGATCTCCCCGCGCTGCATCAGCTCGTTGACCTCACTACTGCGGTTTGGGAAGAACTGAACCTGCCCAGACTCGACGAGACTCTTTGCGAACCTGATGCCGGGGGTGATGTCCCCTCGCGGCGCCCCCTCCATCCGTGACCAGAAGCTCAACTGCGCGAGGCCGACCCCGCTCACTGTAGTCGTCAAACCTACACGCCCCTTGAACTCTGGCCTGGTGAGGTCCTTCCAGCTCTTGGGGGCAGCCCACCCACGCTGCGTAAAGACCTCTGTGTGGTACTGAATGCCGATGGCCCCGTTAGTGATGGCGATGCCTGTCTTGCCATAGAACGGTGGGGACTTGGCGAATGACTGGATATCCTTGAGGTTGGTCAGCTTCGATACGTCGAGGTTATCCCAGAACCCCGCCGCCTCCCCGACGAGGAAGGAACCGGTGTCGGGACAGGCTACGGTGGCTTCCGGCCGTCCAGCGGAAGCCTTGAGCTTCGCGATCATCTCTGCGCCGTTGCTATCCTGATAGATAATCTCGGTGTTGTACTTCTCCTTCATTGCCTTCACGGCTGTGCGCTGGAGAATGGGTCCGTATAGCGTCGGCGAATAGACGACGAGCGTTGATGGTTGGGGCGCAGCAGCCGTGGGACTGAACGGGAGTACAAGCAATACGACGACAATCAATAGCACCGGCACATACCGCACATGACTCATCCTAGATCCCCCCTGGTCGCTGGCTTTTTCTTGAATCCCTGGGTGGTTGGACATACAATCTTTTGGCTTTCACACAAGATTTATAGGGGTTTAAGCGAAGAATAGTGGAACGCTAGGGATGGTGTCAAGCCCTGCCAGTGACCGTGTGGTTCGCCAGTGAAAATGTCCGCCCTTAATTCGCCAGTAACCGGGCGCACGCGGTCAGGGAAGCCGTCGAGCTCCGAGAATGAGTGGCCGCGGGCCAGGATCTGGGCTGCATGCGCCGGTGAACCCGCCGCGGAGGGCGGTATCGGGGTGCGACCGGACGAACCTCATGACTACCGCATGGGAATCCGGGCTACTAGTTCGATCTCCACGCGTAGTCCGGGAAGAGCAAGGGCTGCCACCCCCACCGTAGTTCGCGCCGGAGGGTCCACTGGGAAGAAGGAGCTGAATACCTCATTCATCGCTTCGAATTCCTTGACGTCTGTTAGGTATACGGTCGCTTTGACAACGTGCTCGAATGCTGACCCTCCGGCTATGAGGACTGCTCCTAGCCGCTCGAGAGTGTTTCGTGTTTGCTCGCGAATGTCGTCCGGTACCTTTCCTAGGGTATCTCTTCCCGTGGCTCCGCTCGTGTAAATCATGTCCCCGGAGCGGATCCCCCACGAAAACGGATAAGGTGGGGGCGGCCATCCAGCTGGCGAGACCACTTCCCGTTTCACTTTTCGTCACCGCTCTTCTTATCAGATTGGCGGAGCTTTAAGGTGCCAAGTCGTGGCATTCTCATACGCCTTTCCGATCCGCAGCACGGTGGATTCGTCGAACGGACGTCCCACAATCTGGAGACCAACAGGAAGATTATCGCTTGTGAACCCGCATGGAATCGAGAGTGCCGGCTGTCCTGTGAAGTTGAACGGCATGCAATGGGAATTCCACTTGATGGGAATTCCTCTATCATGTTCATTGGGGGGCGGGAAGCGCTCGGCCAGGGTAATCGATGCGTAGGACAGCGTCGGAGTCAACAAAGCAGCGAGCTGATTCCTTTCGAACACGTCTTTCATCGTAGCCTTGAACCGCCTTCGGATTTGTAGCGCCTGCAGATAGTCCGTCGCCGTGATGAGGTTTCCTAACTGTAGCATGAAGCGGGTCCCGGGTTCGTAGTCCCCCGGTCTTTCGCGGAGCCACCGGCGGTGACAGGAGCCGGCTTCCACGAGCACGATCGTAGAGGCTGCAGCGATGGCGTAGTCTATGTCGGGGATCTCAACGTCAACTACAACGGCTCCAAGTGTCTCAAAAATAGTAAGAGCTGAGTCGACAGATGATCGTACTGAGGCAACTACGTCCTCTGAAAAAAAGTGTTTACGCTCAACCCCTAATCTAAGGCCGCGAGCCCCTCGATTCAGGTCGTCCGTTAGATTCGGGAGGGGAACGTCAATGCTCGTAACGTCGTCGGGATCATAACCGGCTACGACGTTCATGACCAGAGCAATGTCCTCGACAGTCTTACAGAGAGGACCGCAATGATCCATGGTTGCACTTAGTTGTAGTACGCCTCGCTTGGTCACTCGACCGAAAGAAGGCTTCAGGCCCGCAATCCCATTCATGGCAGCGGGTTTTCTAATGGATCCACCACTATCGGTTCCCATCGCGCCCATTGCCGAATCCGCTGCTACGGAGACCCCTGAGCCTGTGCTCGACCCGCCTGGGTGATACGCGAGGTTCCAGGGGTTACGCGCGCGAGACTCTTCGCGTGGATAGGTGAAATACGCAAACTCAGGAGTGACTGTCTTGCCAACAATGACCGCGCCACCCTGCTTAAGTCTGTCGGCGACTCCCGAGTCCTCCTCTGGAACGTACCCCTTGAGCAATCGCGACTCTGCTTCCGTCGGAATCCCAGCTGTGCGGTACACGTCTTTCAATGCTATCGGGACCCCATGCAAGGGGCTTTTCCACTTTCCATCCATAATCTCTTGCTCAGCAACCCTTGCTGCCTTACGAACGCTTTCGACAGCAACGAACGCATAAGCGTGCAGCTTGCCCTCTGTCTCCTCTATTCGGTCCAACACAGAATCAACCAAGTCAACAGGAGACAGCGTCTTCTCTCGCAGCATCACTGACGCCTGGGCAATCGTCAGTGCGCGCGGTTGAGTTGGAAGATTTGGCATCCCTACCGCCACCGTGGATCGAAGGTTAGTTCCGGATCTCTGTCGACTGGCTCGGAAGGATCAGGGAATCCGAGTCCTCGGAGCTGAGTTTCTAGGGCCTCTGCCAGCTCTTGCAGGGCCGCGCGACTCACTTCGATATTTAGCATCGCCATCACATACGCGACGTACCGTTGGTCCACCCTCAATCCGTTCATCAAAGCCGCCTAGTCCGACACCGTTCTTTCAGAATTCATCCAGGTAAGCTGACTGAGGAAACGACGGGTGCGCTCGCCTTTCGCTCGATGGAAGATCTCGGAAGGGTGTCCCTCCTCCACGATCTGTCCATGGTCAAACACAATGACCCTACGGGCCACGCGCTCTGCAAAGCTCATCTCGTGGGTGACCACAACCATCGTCATCCCCTCATCAGCCAGACGTTTCATCACTTTGAGGACTTCACTTATGAGCTCAGGGTCCAGGGCTGACGTGACTTCGTCAAATAGCATGATCTTTGGGTTCATGGCGAGGGCACGGGCGATGGCTACCCTCTGCTGTTCACCACCCGACAGCTGTGACGGTCGTCTGCCGGCTTTGTCTTTGAGCCCAACCTTATCCAGTAGGTCTAGGGCCGATTCATATGCCAGAGGCTTCGGCATCCTCAACACCGTTCGCGGACCTTCCATCACGTTATCGATCACACTCATGTGTGGGAATAGATTGAAATGCTGAAAGATCATGCCGACATCACGACGGATCCTGGGCTGATCTGCATCCGGCGCTGTTACATCAACTCCGTCAATCCAAATCCTTCCTTCACTAGGGTCCTCCAGTCGATTCAGACAACGCAGGAACGTGCTTTTCCCCGAGCCGCTGGGGCCGATGATCACTAATACCTCGCCGCGCTCAATGGTGATATCGATACCCCGTAAGATGTGGAGGCGACCGAATTTCTTATGAAGTCCTTCCACTCGTACGATCGTGTCCATATCCCCTAGGTTAGAGTGACCCGAACAAGTGTGAAACGCAAGCTATACATCTAACCTGCGTCAGGCAGATATCGACGATATAGGTGATTAACAATTCGAGCCTGCGGGTAGAGGAGAATGACATAGATGATGGCGACCGCAGTTAGAATCTCCAGTGGCCGGAAGAGGGTAACCGCCAATACCCGTCCTTGATACATCAAATCATGCAACGCGATCACCGATGCTAACGAGGAGTCCTTGAAGAGGGCAATCCAGAGGCTCCCTGTGATCGGAATGACGCGAGCGACCGCTTGAGGGAGTATCACCCGCCTCATGACTTGAGCTCCGGTCATGCCCAGAGCCAATCCCGCCTGTCGCTGCACCGCGCTGATAGACGCAATTCCCGCCCTGTAGTTCTCAGCCTGAAAGGCTGCCACGTTGAGACTAAACGCCAGGACAGCGGACGCGAATGGAGTCAGGGCGATTCCGACGAGAATTGGGATGCTCCAATGAACCCAGAAAAGCAGCACCAACAGAGGTAGTGTCCGAAAGATCTCGGTGTATAGATAGGCAAATGTGCGAATCAGCCGAAATCTCGACGCCCGCATGAGTGCCACAGCCAGCCCCACAATGAGTCCAAGCATCATGGTGACGACGCTGACGCCTACGGTCAGCTTCAAGCCCTCTAGCAGGAACCCAAGATTATCTGAGACCACACGCCACTGCTCTTGCGTTTCGATACTCCCCCTCAAGGCCTTCGGTATGCTAATGTGCCAAGAAACGTTTGTGTAGATAGTTCACCCATAACGTCTGGGGGTATGTGAGGACGAAGTATAGCAGGGCCGTGACTGTCAAAACTTCCATGGGACGGATCAATGTCAGGCTCAGTGTCAATCCCTGTCGCATGAGGTCATACACCCCGATGGCCGAGACAACTGCAGAGTCCTTGAACAAAGAGACGAACATGCTTCCTAGCGGAGGAAGCATCCTCACGATCGCCTGAGGCAAGATGACTCGCCGCATCATTTGCCAGAAGGTCGATGGATCGAATTCCCGCACGAAAAACCTCCGCCAGATAGGCACTTGAGTAGAGACTGAGGGCGACCACGCCCGAAACAAACGGCGTCAAGGAGTAGCCAATGAGAATTGGCATCACGAAGAAGACCCAGACCAAGAGCACGAGGACGGGGATGGCCCGCAATACATCGACGTAAAAGCCAGCCGCAGCGGTCACGAACCTGAACCGGGATGATCGAGCGAGGGCGATTAGCAAGCCCATCGCCGCGCCGATACTGATTGAAACCAATGTGATCAGGAATGTGATTTTGATCCCTTGCAGGAGAAACGGAAGATATCGTAAGGCTTCGTCGAAGCGCCACTCAGTCACGACGCCTCACCGACTGAGGTCAAATTTGGGGAGGGGGAGCTTCTACATCGTGGCAATTCGGGAAGCTCCCCTTCCCAGTCTATTTGGGGACTTTGAGAAATTCCTCTGTACTATATTTGAGAATTTCGGCATCAATGTCGTTCTGCATCCCCGAGATCACGCCTTGTACGAATTCTTTGAACTTCGCGTCTCCCTTTTTGAGACCGATCCCAACATCCACAGGGACGTCTGGATTCTTCACGCACGCTTCAGGCCCATCCGGGATAATCTTGATCTGAGGAAACTTGGCCGCGTACACGGGCGCCATCCAGCTGTCCACAAACGATGCGTCTATGCGACGAGCGAGAACATCTTGGAGCCGCTCTATCTGCCCAGGTGCACCCGGAACGTCGTCGATGATGGCCTGCTTGTACTTTGCCCTGATGAGTTGGTCTCCTCCGCTCCCCGTAAGAGTTCCGATCTTTACCGTGGGCTTGTTGAGATCATCGAGGCTGTTCACTTTGGCGTTGCTCTTCAGCACAATGTAGCATTGCCCAACGCGAGTGAAGTTCACGAAGTCAATGACTTTCTTGCGTTCAGGTGTGGCAAATAGTGCTGCCGTGGTTAGGTCAAACTTGTCTGCTTGAAGTCCCGCCACGAAGAGTCCCCAATCGGACTCGACGAGCTGGGCTTTTACTCCCAGCGTGTCGCCGAGTCGCTTGGCAATGAGGGCTCCAGCACCGAAGTACTCGCCTGTCCGGGGATCCTGCATCAGGTGGGGTGGTGAGATTGCGACACCGGCTCGCAGGACCCCTCTCTGCTTTATCGCGGCAATTGTCGGACCTTGCTCTGAAGGAGTCGCTTGCGAACTTGTGCGTCCTTTGCATGCGGTCCCCAAGAGCGCAATGGCCAGGAACACCATCAGTACCTTCAGACTTACTGCTCCACTCTTCATACCCACCCCCCCTTGATCGGTATTTTACTGATCAACAACCGCGCACTCATTACACCCCCCCCGCCTCGGTTTGCCGATGATGCCAATGCAGTGAAACAGACGAGTGGAATTTCCTGGGTTTCTCGGAATCGCAGGGAAGCGCCTCCGCAAGGAGTTTACTCGGCGAGGGTCCATTATTATGCAATTTCTTGTGTCTCGCACAAGATTTGTTGGGCTTAAAGCGAAGAATAGTGGAGCACATGTGATGGTGTCAAGTCCCTTGAAGCCGCCCCACGGAGCTGTGCGTTACCGGTTGAGCTTCGAGGACCCATAAGGATGGCCTCGGGTCAGTATCCACGGCACCATCGCGGCGGAAATGGTGCCGACGGCAACGAGGGCAGCAGCCAGATGTAGCTGGGCGAACAGGGAGAGGAGTGGCGGACCGAGCATCTGCCCGAGCTTCCCCATGAACAGCCGGGCTCCGAGCAGCTGGCTGGCCAGTTCGCTGGGGGCTGGGGCCGTGACAAGCACAAGTGTCATCGGAAAGACGAGGCCAAAACCCAGACCGAAGCACAGTGAGGCCAGAACCGCGAGAGGAAGGAACGCTGGACCAAGGGCGAAGCCGGAGCCGAGGGCCAGCAGCACGAACGACAGCGCGATAATCCGCGACTGGGAGACGGACAGGATGACCTGGGTGAGGATGGGGCGAATGGCTGTCGTGGCGATGCCGCTGAGGGCGAACAGCAGACCGACGACCTCTTCCGCTTGACCTGCGGTCTTCAATAGCAGCGGGAAGAACGTGACCCATCCAGCATAACAGAATTCGGCGATGGCCACAGTGATGAGGCCGTGGTGGACCGGAGGGGGCACTGCGCGCAGGCTCGCGAGGAGACGTCCTGTCGGTGGAAGCTTCGACTGGGCGTCGTCACGAATGAACCACGCAAGCGTTCCGGCGACGGCACTGAACCCCGCTGCCACGAAGAACGGCCCACGCACCGAGCCAGCCAGAAAGATGCTGGCAGCGCCAAGGACCGGTCCACAGACCATAGCGAGCGATGTGAAGAAGGAATACACTGCCCAAATGCGGACGTATTGCTCGCTCTTCGTGTGTCGGGCGATCACGACCTGGCAAGCCACCGACATGATCGTCTGGGCGGT
>Ga0209056_10006311_pt1 | contig 12263 bp, 14 predicted proteins | sample GraSoiAngelo_114_FD_185876 | JGI IMG/M metagenome (GOLD analysis project Ga0209056, IMG submission 185876) | Grasslands soil microbial communities from the Angelo Coastal Reserve, California, USA - 14_0903_13_40cm (SPAdes) (version 2) | ecosystem: Environmental > Terrestrial > Soil > Grasslands... | reverse complement strand
CGGCGCCGTTTGGTTTCGGCGGCGGCGTCACGGAGCAGGGGGAGGCAATCGCCGGTCCCACGAAGGTCGAGCGTGACGTGCGAAATGGGACGATCGGCTGGTTGGACCGGCGCGAGCCGCGCGGCGAGCCTCTCGACGTTCTTCTGTCTCGAGCAGAGCCGTCGATTATCCGGCGGCACGCCGTTTTCGGTCGCGTCCTCGCGCCTGACCCGAGCCTGCCGGTTCGCCTGGCAGTCACGCTCTCGACCAGTCGCCACGGGGGCAAGGCGACCGGCCTCTGCAGCTGGCTGATCCGGCAAGGTGGGTCCGGCGGCGGCTGCGCCGTGCGCGCCGACCTCTTCGCCGAGAATCCGATCACGGCCGACACCTCGCTCATGAGCGGCTCGGACGAATTCGAGACAGTTTCAGGTCTCGCGAGTGACGACGTCAGCGAGATCGAGGCCTTCTTCGCGAGCGGTCCGAGCATCCAAGTGCCGCTGGCCGACAACGCCTTCATCGTCAACGTGCCGAGGGCGAGGCTGCCGTTCCGTCTCATCGCCTACGACAACGACCATCGCGTGATCGGAATCCTCACTCCGCCGGACATCGCCTTCGGCGGGCCGAGCCCCGCACCGGGACGCGCTCGACCGCTCCTGCGCGCGGTGTCCTCCAACCGAGCGAACGCCGAGCTCAGCGCCGGCAAGTCGACCGGCGGCGGGCGCTGCATCTATGTCCGCTACGACACCGACAGCGCCAACGGCTCGATGACGGACTGTCGCGAGGCCACCAAGGACGGCCCCGCGCTCCTGCTCGGCACCCTAGGGCGGCCGGCGCAGTTCGTGATGGGGCGGGTGCGCTCGGATGTGGCAACAGTCGAGCTCCGCTTCGCGGACGGCACGCGAGCCACGATCGATCCGACGCGCGGTTTCGTCCTCTACGGGGTCGCCACAGCGCACCTCGGGAACGGGCACCAGCTCGTCGAAGCTGTCGCGCGCGACGTTTCGGGCAGGATGATCGGCTTCGAGCCCTTCGGCAAAGCTCGCAACTAAGTGCCCCGCGAACCCAGTAGGGATCCGCTGCCTGTTAAAGGTTCACGCGCACGCGAGTCGCGGGGCTTCCCCCGCTCACCCCGTTCTCGAGCCTAACGCCGAAATTCGTACACGTGGCGCGCGAAAGCGCACCGAAAGCGCTACTTCTCGATCTCCTTCTGGCCGGCCGGGGCGCCGGAACCGACTTCCTTCTTCAGCTTCGCGAGCTCGTCGTCGACCTGCGACGCCGAAGCCATCTGCGCGAGCTCGCGGTCGAGTGGGGTCTGGTCGGAGGTGAAATCCTCGAGCGCGCCCGACGCCGTCAGCTCGTCGATTGCGTCCGCGCGAGACTGCATCTCTTCTGTCTTGTCCCGCGCACGCTGGATCGCCGCGCCCGTATCGGCCATCTGGTCGCCGATTCCGGTCGCAGCCTCGCCGATCCGCACCTGGGCCTCGGCGGCCGAGTACTGCGCCTTGATCACTTCCTTCTCGGAGCGGAAGGCCTCGACCCGTGTCGAGAGCTGTTGCTCGCTCGCAACGAGCTTCTCCTGCTGAGCCTCGAGCTGCTTGATCTGCCCGTCGAGCCCCTGAAGCTGCTGCTGTACCGCGGACTTGCGCTCGAGCGCCTGGCGGGCGAGATCCTCGCGCCCCTGCGAGAGCGCCTGGCGGGCCTGCGTGTCGAGCTTGACGACGTTCTGCTCGAGGGTCTGCGTCTGCAGCTGCAGACGCTTCTTGGCCGTGACGACATCGGCGACTCCGCGCTTCACGTTCTGGAGTAGCTCGAGCTGCCGCTCGTAGGAGTAGTCGAGCGTCTCGGAGGGCCTCTCCGCACGGTTCAGCAGCTTCGAGTACCTCGCCTTGATGATCGTCATCGTCCGTTCCATCAGACCGGCCATTTGCCCTCCTAGTTGCGATTCGCGGGGGTAGCGTACCCGCGGTGATCGTCGAGAGGAGCATGCATCCCGCCTGGCTTTCGAACGCCTATCTGGTCGCGGACCGAGAGGGAGGGACCGGCGTGTTCGTGGATTCCGGCGCGCCGCTCGGGCCGCTGCACGAGGCCGTCAAGCGGCTCGGTCTCACGGTCACGCACCTACTGACGACACACGCAGACCCGGATCACGTCGCCGGCGACGGCGAGCTGCGCGAGCGCTACGGCCTGCAGATCGTCAAGGGCCCGCTCGAAACCGAGGGCCTCAGCTTCGACGCCCTGCCGACTCCCGGCCACAAGGACGATCACCTGACTTTCGTCTGCAACGGCGAGGCGGCTTTCACCGGTGACGTCCTCTTCAAGGACGCGGTCGGGGGCGGGAACTTGGCGCAGATCCGCGACTCGGTCATGAACGTGCTGATGAAGCTGCCGCCGGAGACGCGCGTCCTGCCCGGTCACACCGACGAGACCACGATCGGGCGCGAGTGGGAGCAGAACCCGTTTGTCCGGGTCTGGCGCGGGGAGGACCCGGAGGGAACCGAGCGCGTCCAGGTCGGCGGCCGGGACGCGACGCTGATCGTTTGGTCACCCGACTACGATGGCAAGGGCAAGGCCTGGGTCCGCTTCGACGGGGGCGAGGACGCGATCGTGGGCGGCTCACGCGTGGAACGCGGCTAGCCGCTCAGCTTCTTCTTTCAGCTCGCGCCGTGTCTCGCGCGGGATCCGGCCGAACGGCTCCAGCTCGATCCGGCCGTCCTGGTAGCGCCAGGCTCCCCCAACCACGCCGTCAACGAGGAAGGTCGACTCCGACTGCGGGTTCTTGCTGCTGAAGATCCGAGCTCGATGCTCTTCCGAGAGGATCCCGGTGCGCCGCGCGTGGACGAGCAGCGTCGCGTCCCACTTCGGCAGGAAACGGACGGGGGCCGGCGTCTCGGGGTCCGGCAGCGGCGCCCGGGGCAAGTCGACGAGCTCCTTGCCCTGCTCGTCCCGGAAGCGCCGAGGGCCGATCCGCTCGAGCGCTTGCGCGACGGCGTCGGGGCCGAGTCGCGACCAGCTTCGGATGTCAGCCACCCGCGCGGGCCCGAAAGCGCTCAGGTAGCGCCGGACCAGCAGCTCCCTGCCCTTGTCCGGATCGGCGTCGTCCGGCCCGATCCAGTCCTCGGCGAGGGCGAACAGGTCGGCCCGCCGCCGCTCCCACGTTCCCGACGGCGGCACGCGCACGAGGTCGACGTCCGCGGCGTTCCACGCGTCTTTCCCGACCAGGGCGACGAGGCTGTCGCGCTGCCTCACCCCGTCCGCCAGCGCATCGCGCAGGCGCCCGTTGGCCCGCGTGCGTTCGCGCATGGTCAGCGTCGGGAAGACCCGCCGTACCCACGCCTCATCCGAGTCTCCCACCGCGGCGCGCCAGGGCCAGAAGTCACGTCGCGAGACGATGTGGATCGTTCCGCGCAGGACTGTCGCTTGGACGAGCGAGCGTCGCTCGAGTGCCCGCGTCAGGGCGGCCCGTTCGAAGTCCTGGACGCGCGACCAGAGGCCGATGTAAGCCGAGGGCGCGTATTGCGCCTGGATGGCGCCGATCCGCTCGACCGCGCGCGGCAGCGGCAGCCTCACGCGCTCGAGGAGTAGCTGCCGCGCCAGCAGCGCGCGGTTCAGCTCACGTTGGCTGAGGACGCGCTCGGGGCCTGCCACGGCGGCACGGTACAGTCCGCCGGTGGACCTCGTCCCCGAGCCGATCGAGCGCTACGCCGAGGAGCACACGACGCCGCCGGAGCCGTTGCTCGCCGAACTGGCGAAGGAGACGCGCGAGACGCTCGAGGCTCCGCAGATGCTCACCGGAACTGTCGAGGGGCGCCTGCTCGAGCTGCTCGTCTACGCGAGCAGCGCGAGGCGCGTGCTCGAGCTCGGCACCTACAGCGGCTACTCGGCGCTATCGATGGCGGCGGGCCTGCCGCCGGACGGCCGGATCGACACCTGCGAGCTTGACGAGAGCCGCGCCGCGGTGGCGCGCCGCTACATCGAGCAGAGCCCGTATGCCGACCGGATCCAAATTCACCTCGGCCCGGCGCTGGAGACGATCGGCAGGCTCGAAGGTGGCTTCGACTTCGTCTTCATCGACGCCGACAAGCCGAACTACGTCAACTACTACGAGGCCGCCCTGCCCCGCCTGACCGCGCGCGGCTTCATCGCAGCCGACAACACGCTCTGGAGCGGCCGCGTCCTCGACGAGGCGGACGAAGACGAGGGCACGCGCGCGATCAGGGCCTTCAACGAGCATGTCAAATCCGATCCCCGGGTGACGTCCGTAATGCTGACGGTGCGCGACGGCGTCACGCTGATCCGTCCAAAGGGAGGAGGCTGATGGCGGTCAAGCTCCATCGCTGCAAGAACATCTGGGTGAAGATTCCGACCCATCCGTGCTGGGTGGTCCAGAAGGCGCTCGACGAGCAGGGCGTCGAGTACGAGATCGTCAAGGAAGCCTGGACGGGCGACCGGGCGGCCACGCTTGAGCACACAGGCCAGAAGAAGTTCCCCTGGATCGAGTTCGAGGACGGCTCGGTCTATCGCGAAGAGTCGAAGGACATGGCCCAGACGATCCGTTCCGGCCGCCTGAACGAGAAGCGCGGCACCGGCTCGGCGGCCCCAGCCGCGCCGTAGGCGCGGCTACACTTCGCCCCGCGCGGGGCTATAGCTCAGTTGGGAGAGCGCCTGGATCGCACCCAGGAGGTCGCCGGTTCGAGTCCGGCTAGCTCCATCACTGGAACTCGCTCCTCGCAGCTCGAAACAAGGCAAGCGTCGACTCAAAACGTTTGCAGTTTGCGAATTCCGCGATTTCGGTTGCGGTTTCGCCGCGCGTCGCCGGGAATTAGTGTCGGGACAGCGCGAGCGAGAAAAGGGGGGTGATATGCCAACGCTCAGCGAACCACGTCAGCTCTTCCTCCACAAGCTCGGAGACGTCCTCACGGCAGAGAAGACGATCGTGCAGATGCTTCCGAGGCTTCAGCAGGAGGCGAAGGACGAAAAGCTTTCGCAGGGATTCAAGAAGCACCTGGATCAATCGCGGAAGCACGTGGAGAACGTCGAGAAGGTCTTCAGGGAGTTCGGCGCGCAGCCGGAAGCCGGCCCCTCCCCCGGCATCGAAGGGATCAAGAGAGAGCACGACCAGTCGGTGGGGGAGGTTTCGCCAAAGGTCGCTGACCTGTTTGCCGCCGGCGCGGCGACCAGTAGCGAGCACTACGAGATCGCCAGCTATGAAGGCCTGATCACGATGGCCAAGGCTTTGGGCAAGCCTCAGGCGGCTCGATTGCTCGAGACGAACATGAAGCAGGACCAGAAGATGCTCACCGAGACGAAGGCGATTGTGAGACGGCTCAGCAACAAGGCCGCGAAGCAGTCGTCGGACGGCTCGCGGCGAGCAGCCCGTCCAACGCAGACCACGCGCCGCTAGCGCGGGCGCGAACGTTCACGACTGCGGAGAGAGTTTCTCTCCGCAGCCTGCCCGTCGACGTTCCTCCGGTCGGCCTGCCGACCGACGCGGCCGCGAAGATGACGGCTGAGGCAGACGTGACAGTCGTCGATTGGGACAGCTTCGACCTCGAGGAGTTCACGCGCGAGCTGCGCGGGAATCTCAGCGGGCCGGACGCAGACAAGCTGATCTGGGCCTTCGAGCACGCGGTCGAGGTCGCACGGACTGACGACGACCTGCTGAGTTATCTCGTCGTCGCGATCCTCTGCCTGCTCGCCCGGCTGGACGAGTCGTCACCGCGCACCGTGCTCGAGGCGTTCTTCCGTCGCTCCGTCTCGGACGAGGCCTGGCGCCGAACGTACTTACCGCTGTTTGCCTAGAGATCCACGCTGCGTGGGTGACGGCACACTGAATCCCATTCCACGGGTGTCACGCTGCGGTTCAACTTCGGCCGGAGTGTCTCGCGTCCGGTCTTCCCGCCGGCAGGCTGTGTAGCTGAGCGCCACCGAGCCGTACGACAACCAGTGGCGACTCACGGCGCGACGTTCTCCGAAATCGGGCCCAGGAGGTCGCCGGTTCGAGTCCGGCTAGCTTCACCATCAAAGGCCCTGGAAACAGGGCCTTTTTATCATTGTCCGAATCCGGCTGGCGCCGGGATGTCCCGTTTTTGCCACAAGTGAAGCGCGCGCCGAGTCGGAAATCGACCGCCTCCTTGCGAAGGGGTGCTCGGCAGGTCGGTGTTCGCGAGTAGGACGGGGCGCACGGGATCACTGAGGGGAGAGGGGGATCAGCAGTGCCCGTTACAGCCGTTTCGCCCACGCCCCGTCACGCCTTGCTAGTGCTGGCACGGTTATCGGCGCGCTACCTGCTCCCAGCGCCCGCTCGCGCGCGAGCGTTGCGACCCACGTACGCGCGCAGGCGCGCAAGGTGGTCGTGGTCGCCTTGCTCTGGTGCGCAGCGGAGGACGAGCCGTTGCTGTCGTGGTACGACCTCCTGGACGTCCGACACCGGAACAACAAGCCTGCGGTTGCGGAGGACGCCGCCCCGGACGAGGAGCTCATCAGGCCGATCGAGCCGCGAGCCGAACCGAACCGCCTCGACCAAGCCAAGACGCCCAGTCGGCGCGTCGACCCTGAACCCTTCGCAGCGGCAAAGCCAGTAGTCCTGATCCCAAGAGAGGCGTCGGGGAAACTCGTGGTGGCGAGACATCAGCACTCCTTGCTCCGAGAACGACAGGTCCTGCTCAGTCGAAGGAGTAGGAGCGCGAAGCTGGTCTGCGCGAGTGGCTGCAGCAGCCAGGAACGACTACTTCTCGCTGTGGCACGTGAAGGGTAGCGTGACCACGCAGCTGATGGTGGCGAGCAGTCCAGCATGATAAGGATCGGCACGAGCACAAACCCCGCGTCGCCGCCCGGATTCGGCTCGGCCGGTCGGTGGATGGGATCATCGTCAGTCAGGGCTTGGTCTGGGCAGCGGTGCCGCCCGTCCCAGTAGCCAGCCAGCTAAGCAAGCGAACGGAATCGCTCGAAAGCGCTTTTTGTGGACTTTGCAGGAAAATCGGATTCTGCAAGGAGCGGAAAAATGGCCTCTCGCCGGCCCGGCCCTTGTTAGCTTGTCGCCGAACCGTTATCCGACCTTGAAAGGGGGGGTTTTTCAATGGCGGCAACGGTTACACCGTCTCTCGTCCAGCAGTTCGCTTCGATGAAGCCGACCGAATTTGCGCGCACGATCGAGCCGAAATGGCAGGTCGCGCAGCGGCTCGTCAAGGAGATTCAAGGCGCCGTCGAGAAGGAGCACCTGACACCGCTCGACGGAGCGCGCACGATCTCCGCGGTCGCAGCGGCGCTGTTTGGCTACGACGAGTTCATTCTCCGCGAGATCTCGCCGGAGACGCTGCTCGCGACGACGCCGAGAAGGCGTTAGTTCCGGCGGCACTGGGCAAGGGGAAGGGGCGAAGGCCCCTTTCTCTTCCGCCCTCCTTGCGGGCAGACGAAAGTCGAACCGCCCAGGGAGCTGGCTGATTCGCGCTGGGAGCACGGCGTCGCTCGGCTTGGCTTGCTTCACACGGTCTAGTACTCGTCGTGCCGGCGGATCCACATCTGGAACGAGTCCCCTTCGTCGCGTCCCTTCGGCGCGCGGTCGAGGATCCCGTAGTAGCCCATCAGGAATTCGAGGCCGCGGGCCGTGGTCCCGTAGGTCTGGTACACGGTGCCGTTGGCGAGGACGAATGCGCTGAAACCCGGGCCCTGGGTGAGGTAGCCCGTGACATCGGTGCCGCCTCGAGCATCGGCGCGATCGCCTCGCGCGTCTGCTCCTCGGTGCGTGAGTAGCCGAGGTCGAAGTTGAAGTCGCTGTCCGTGGACGAGACCCAGGGCATGTTCCAGCCCATCCGCCGCCGGTACGCCTGCAGCTTCTCGAGCGGCGCTTGCGAGACGTAGGTCATCGTTACATCGCGGGCGTGCAGGTGCGGGAGGGCGCCGTCGACGGTGTCGGCCATCGACGAGCAGGTCGGGCAACCTACCTCGTAGCTCGGGCCGAACATGAAGTGGTAGACGAGCAGCTGACCGCGGCCGTCGAACAGCTCCGCGAGCGTGCGCGTGCCGCCGTCCGTGTCGAAGCGGTACTCCTTCTCGACTCGGACCCAGGGCAGCTCGCGCCGCTGCCGCGCCAGGTCGTCGCCCAGGCGGGTGTGCTCCTTCTCGCGAGCGAGCAGCTCCTCGCGGGCAGCTGCCCACTCCTCGCGACTCACGAGTTCGTGATTGTTCACCATGCTCTCCTTTCCGGTCCAAGCGATCTTGGCGGCTGAGCGGTGCGCGGCGGGCGCCTACTCGTGGCAGTCCGAAGTGGCGAGAGTGCTATCGATATCTTCGCCAGCGATGAATCCGCCGGTTTCTGAGGGCTATCTCGACTATCGGGGCCACCGCACCTGGTATCGACTCGTCGGCGATCTCGAGTCCCCAGCAGCGCCACTTCTTGCTCTTCACGGCGGCCCGGGGTCGACGCACCACTACTTCGGCCCGCTCGAGCGGCTCGTTGACGAGCGCCCGGTCGTCGTCTACGACCAGATCGGCTGCGGGGGTTCGGATCGCCCGCGCGACATCGAGTGGTCGATTGCCGTCTTCCGCGAAGAGGTCGACGCAGTGCGTTCGCACCTCGGGCTCGAGCGGATTCACCTCCTCGGCACCTCCTGGGGAGGCATGCTCGCTCTCGAGCACGTCCTCTCCGGGGCCGACGGGATCGTGAGCCTGATCCTCAGCTCGACGCTCGCGAGCGTTGATCAATGGGCAGCCGAGCAACTCATGCTGAAGAACGCCCTCCCGCCCGACGTCGTGGAAGTTCTCGACCGACATGAACGTGCGGGTACTTACGACGCTCCGGAATACGAGCAGGCGATGGAGGCGTACTTCGATCGCCACTTCTACCGCGGGCCCAAGCCTCGCCCTGAGCTCGAGCTGATGAACGCTGAGAAGGCGCGGGACGTCTACCGGGCGATGCAGGGGCCAAACGAGTGGACCGTGACGGGCGCCCTCCGCGGCTGGGACGTCCGCGACAAGCTCGGCGAGATCGACCTACCGACCCTCGTCATCCGCGGTCGGCATGACATGTGCACGGACCCGATCGCCGCCACCTTGACCGGGGGCATCCAGGACGCCCGCGAGGTCGTCCTGGAAGAGAGCTCTCACACGCCCGTGCTCGAGGAAACGGACCGTTATCTCGCGACCATCGGGGCCTTTATGCGGCAGTGTGAATGAGCAGGCGTGAGCTCCTGGTGCCTCCGCCGCGCCTGCGGCGCCTCACCCAGCTCTACGCCGGCCTGGTGCTCTACGGCTTGAGCGACGCGCTCATGCTGCTCGCCGGGCTCGGGGTCGATCCCTGGGATGTGCTGCACCAGGGTCTCTCGCGCCGGCTCGGGCTGGGGGTCGGCACCTGGGCGATCATCGTCGGCGCGGTGGTGCTCGCTCTCTGGGTTCCGCTGCGACAGCGCCCCGGTTTCGGCACGCTCAGCAACGTCATCGTGGTCGGGGCCGTGATCGACCTTTGCATGGCGACGATTCCCGCTCCGCACGGGCTCACGCTTCGAACCATCTTCCTGCTCTCCGGGGTCGGGCTGAACGGCGTCGCAACAGGCGCGTACATCGGGGCGGGGCTCGGTCCCGGGCCGCGTGACGGGCTGATGACGGGGCTGGCGGCGCGTGGCCATTCGATCCGCGTCGTACGCACCGCGCTCGAGCTTGGTGCCCTCGCCAGCGGCTGGGTGCTCGGCGGAACTGTCGGCATCGGCACCCTCGTCTACGCGCTGGCGATCGGGCCGCTCGCGCACATCTTCATCCCGCTTCTGCGCATCGACGACCCAGTCCGGCTAGCTCCGGCGGGCGAGGTAGACACCGCTGAGGGCTGGCTCCACAAGAAAGAGCCCGCCAGCGGCGCTCTCTCGGTGGCTAAGTCAGCGCGGGACCCGGATACAAGCTCTCCAGGGGGGTCGTCGTCTGGTTTGTAAGTCGGATAACAGGTGGCAGCAGAGATCCCTCGCTAGGGGGACAACAGCTCCCGGGCGCCTGCCGATGAATGGGACGAGGGAGCGAGAAGCACTCAGGGAGGCTCGCCAAGTCACCCATGCCGCTTCCAATTAGGGGAGGGCGGTTTCCGTCGCAGGGCCGCCCTTCCAACTTTCTCGTCTGACACGCCCAGGCGCAGTCGAGGATGGAGAGCATGGCCGCAGCAAGACCCGAAGGAACCGCCGCAAACGCCGCAGTCAGCGCCGCTCGAGAAGCGCCGCTCGAATCTCGCCGGCCGGGCTCGACCCGGTTGAGGGCGCGGCTGCGCAAAGACGAGCGCGGCGACGCCGGGCAACCAGGGCGCCTACGCGACGTCGCAGCCGCCGCAGAGCTTCAGCGGCTAGCCTCGGCTTAGAGCCGTTCGCCGGCCGGCTGGCCCGAGCCCCGGACGCCGTAAGCGGCCGCGCGATCGAGCACGTCCAGGGCAGCTTGCTCGCGACCGGCGCGCCGAAGCGCCCGGCTCCAGGCCCGAAGCACTGAGGCCGCCGCCGGCCATCGCCGCTCGTCCTCGAGCACCTCGAGCGCCTGCGCGAACTCCGCTTGGGAGGCATCAATCTCTTCCGGTCGCGCCTCGGCCAAGGTTGCGTACGCTCGGGCGCGCTTGAGCGGGTCGCCCCCGGCGAGGAACGAGAGGGCCCGCCGCGCGAGCCGTTCGGCGGGCTCGTCCTCGCCGAGCAGAAGCGAAGCTCTTGCCTGCTCCGAATAGAGCCAGGCCAGATCGGCGGCATCCGCGTGGTCGCCCAGCTGTTTCTCTGCCAGCTCGAAATGCCCTTGCGCCTGCCCGGGCTGGCCATCGTCGATCAAGATCTCTCCGCAGGAAAGGTGCGCCCGCGCAAGCTGGCGCGTGTCTTCGGTTGCTTCCAAGAGGCCGATCGCGCGCTGGATCTGGCGAAGCGCAGAGCGCGGCTTCCCCTCCATCAGGGCAAGCCGGGCCAGCGACCAGTAGAGGCGAACGCGCGAGTAGGGATCGGGCGCCTCCTGCGCTCGCCCGAGGGCCTCGCCCACGACGGATTTCGCCCGCTCGAGCTCGCCCAGGTCGGAGAGCGCGTAGCTCAGGTAGGTGGCAAAGCGAACCTCGGCGCTGACGTCTTCGGGAGCCTGCGCCTGCACCTGGGAGAGGCAGTCCTCGAGCAGCTCGACCGCCCGCCGCGGGTGGCCCGAAGCCGAGTAGGCGCGGGCGAGCGTCGCGTAGAGATCGGCGTGTGTGAGCGGCGAGAGGACGCCGGCGGCGCGCGCCGGTTCGAGCTCTGCGATCGCCGTCTCGAAGTCGCCGCGGCGATCGGCAAGCTCACCCAAGCCCGCGCGCGCCCGCGCCGCTGTCTCGGCATCGCCCGCCGCCTGGGCATCGGCAAGCAGCGCCGCGAACTCCGCTTCTGCCCCGGTGGAGTCCTGCTCCAGCCGAAGCGTCAGCTCCGCCTCGGCCAGCCGCAGCTCGCGCTGGTCGCGATCGCTTAGATCGCGGCCGGTCTCGAGGTACTCGACCGAGACGCCGAGCTTTGGCGCCAGCTGGCGTAGCGCCTTGACCGAGGGCCGCCGGGCGCCGCCTTCGATCCGGCTGATGTAGGCATAGGAGACGCCGGGCGAGGCGAGCTCGCGCTGCGAGAGCCCGCGTTCGTATCGCAAGCGCCGCAGCCGCTGACCGACCGTCTCGACCCCAGATTCGCCCGCCGCCCTCATCCTCACGCCATCTTGGCGGTCAAGTCAGAGGGGGTCAATGCCCAACGTCCATTTGACAACGGCCTCGGAACATGGTCTAGGGGATGAAGACCAGGGTTCGCCGCGGTCCGGCGTCCCCGCGAACTGCCGAAAGGAGGTGCTGAAATGCGGAATCGTCTTCTGATTTGGCTGCCGATCCTGACCGCGCTCGCGCTTGCTTCGCTCGGCGCGATGGACTGGGGCCCGTAGGCTCAAAGACTCGAGGGGGAACGGGCGCGCGCTGCGCTCGTTCCCCCGAGCAAGCTCCTCGTCAGCTCTTATCGCGCGATCTCGACCTGGACGTCCGGGTGCATCGTCTGCCAGACCTGCAGGTGAAGCTCGATCTCGCGGCACTCCTGCTCGTAATTCCGTGCGTCGAGTCGCCGGATGACCAGCCTCTCACCGTCATCGGCAACGGTGAACCCCGAGCGGACGAAGTGCTGCCGCAGTTCGGGTAGCGCCGCAGGGTCGAACAGTCGAAGTCGCATCGGGCCGCAGATCTGATTTCGGCATCGGGCCGGTATAGCTCGACCGCTCAGAAGAGGGGACGTGCCAAACGTCTGTACAAGGACTTCCTATTTGAGACGGCGGGTCCGGCAGGACCCGAGGTGACC
>Ga0209056_10006310_pt1 | contig 12267 bp, 11 predicted proteins | sample GraSoiAngelo_114_FD_185876 | JGI IMG/M metagenome (GOLD analysis project Ga0209056, IMG submission 185876) | Grasslands soil microbial communities from the Angelo Coastal Reserve, California, USA - 14_0903_13_40cm (SPAdes) (version 2) | ecosystem: Environmental > Terrestrial > Soil > Grasslands... | reverse complement strand
ACCTACGGCTCCGGATACGACGTCATTCTCCGACGCTCTCGCCATCGTTCAGAAATACGCTCTCGATATTGGACGCTGTGCGCAAAAGATTCCACGAAGGCGCGTGGGGAGCTATTCCGGATACCCCTGAACCTGGGGACCCGGTCTTCAAGACGGTTGATAATCACGTGATCGCCAACAACCGGTTGCTCGCCGACGCGGCCGCCGATAAAGCGCGCGAACTGCGTTTCAATACGCTGCTCCTCGGGACCGAGCTCGAAGGAGAAGCGAAGGATCTGGGCCTTTTCTTCGCTGCAGTCGCGCGGGAAACAGCGCGCACAGGAAATCCTATCCAATCGCCCGCGTGCATCCTGGCTGCCGGTGAGACCACCGTGACTCTCCACGGTAACGGAACCGGAGGAAGAAATCAGGAAATGGCGCTCGCGTGGGCGATCTCCGTCGCGTCGCGTCCGTTCTCATCACAAGCCTGTTTCGCCAGTGTGGCGACCGACGGCAGCGACGGTCCAACAAGCGCAGCCGGCGGACTGGTGGATCCATTCACGTGCTCACGCGCGATCGAACTCGGATTGATGCCCCAGAATTTTCTTCGCTCCAATGATTCTTTTAATTTTCTAAAAGCGACGGAGGATCTCATCATCACCGGTCCGACACAAACGAACCTGATGGACCTGCAAATCTTGCTGGTTGGATGATGTGTGCATTCCCCTCCTCGCAGAGGGGTGGCCGAAGGCCGGGGTGGTCAGTTCGGCCGAAAGCGTCGCCGAACTGACCACCCCGGCTGCGCCTTCGCTGCGCTTGGCGCATCCGCCCCTCCTCTGCAGATTTCCACCATGTGATCTCCTTGTTAGAAAAAACGGGGTGGTCCCCGCAAGAGAACCACCCCGTTATTCACGGCTGCGCCCTGTCGGGCTTGCGCTTCGCGCGGTTAGATGACCATCCGTTCGACCGCATCGCTCCAGTCGGAGAAGCCCAGTTTCCCGTATGCCCGTACCTGGAACGTGTAGGTCGTACCAGGTGTGAGGTTGTTGACGGGGGTTGCCGGTTTCGTGCTCGGGACCACTATCGTTGTCCAATTGAGAGTGGCTCCCGAAGCCGGAACCGGTCCATACCGCAGTTCGTAGCTTCTGGCTTTGACCGATTGGATCGTCACTAAGAGCTGCCCGGTGCTGCCCTGATCGATCTTCACGATCGAGGGTGTGGATACCGGCTGCGATGGAGTGCGCTGGCGCGCCGACGCGGGAACGAAACCGCTAGAGACAAACGTGTGCGGATCACCCTTGCAGGCGACCTCGACGTAGTGTCCGAGTAGACGCAGCATGATGACCGCATCCGCACGCGCTTGTCCCGCTCCGTGATGGCCGATTTTCCCCCATCCAGAGCGGCAGCGGCCGTATAGGCGTCGATGGCTGCCTTGAAGCCCGCCATATCGACAGGTGGATTGGGATATGCCGGATTGTTCAACATTCCGGCCCCGCGGGTGGCCGCCACTGCACAACTTTTAACAATCGAGCCAGGTAATCTCAGGTAATTAGAGAGAAGATGAAGAAGATTGCGTTCCTCTCCTTCGTGCTGTGGGCGGAGGTTGCGTCGGGTCAGGTTACTTACCCGCCTGTGACGATTGCTTTTCCTCACGTTGTTGCCGGCGGCGATCCGAACGGACCGCACTACGTGACCCTGCTTCAAATCGTGAACAACAATTCAGCTTCGACGACGGCGCATGTGACGTTGTTTTCAGATAGCGGATCGCCTCTCGCCGTTCTGTTCGATGGGCAGGATCCGCAATCCACGATCGATCTCAAATTGGACGGCGGGCAGAGTAGACAAGTACAAATTAATATCAATGGCGCAATCACCGTGGGCTGGATGGAGATCGTCTACTCGCCTTGTGACGCGCTCACGACAGTTCTTCTCGATTCATTCTCCGGAACGACGCTCATTTCAGAGATCGGAGTCGATCCCGCCTCTGACGTCATGCCGGCTATGGATTTCGCCGCTGAAACGGATGGCGTCCTGAATACCGGAATCGCGATCGCCAATCCCGACACGGCTGCGGCATACGTCCTGGCTCGATTATGGGATCCGAGTACGGGAAATGTGCTGGCAAGCAATGCGTTATCTGTACCGGCCAATGGGCATGTTGCCCGATTTCTGACAGAGCTGTTTCCCAGCGTTTCCAACATCAAACAGATTCGCGCGAAAGTCTCTCTGGACTCATGTTCCAGTTCGGCATGCAATCTCGCCGGCGGGAACGGCTTCATTGCCACAGTCGTGCGGATCAACGGTGATCAACTGACGACCATACCGGTCGCTGATAGACCCGACGGTGGAAGCCAGGTCCGTATTCTGCCTCAAGTCGCGTTTGGCGGCCCGGCAACCGATATCAATATCAAGACGGTCTTGTATTTCACAACCAACGTCTCGACCGGCGTTTTCGGTACGGCTGATATTTTCGATGATGACGGCAATCCATTGCCTGCATCCGCTGACGGCGCGGCTCCGGCATCGTCGATCACGTTCACCGTTCCAGGTAATCGCGTCACCCGTGTGGTACTCAGCGGTGACGACACGGTGCGGAGCGGGTGGCTGCGGCTGACTTTGCCCGGGACTGTCCATTTGCTCGTGAGCGCCGTTTTTCAGACGTTTGCCGGGTCTGATCTCGTTTCCGAAGCGAGTGTCCTGGAATCGGTTCCGCTGGCTCGCGGCCTGATTTACCTGAAGAGCCAGTCGACATCACAGGACGTTGGTGTGGCGTTCGTCAATCCCCAGACGTCGCCGGCTGCGATCGATCTTAGACTGTTGAACCGCAACGGCGACGTGATCGGCAATCAGCAAATCACGCTACCGTCTAATGGACACGTAGCGCGGTTTGTCACGGAGATCTTTCCACAGCTCGCCTCGCTGCCCGACTTCGATGGCGCTCTATCTCTACACGGCGCGGCCATATTTGCGGCAACGGCTCTGCGACTCACGGGCGCCAAAATTGCGGCATTGCCGATTGCGTCCAATAGCATGTACCGGCCGGCCATCAATACCGTTCGCGTTACGAAGACGCAGGGATCGCCCGCTCGAATCAGTTTCGAAATCGACGTGACCGATTACGACTCCGACATTGTAACGAATTCCTCCACCACTGTTTCCGGCGTAGCATATGTGGATTTCGGTGATGCCGGATATGACTATGGACCTGTGATGATTGATGGCGCAAGCCTGCTCAATCAGGCCAGCGGGACGCTGAGCGGCACATTTCAACCCCCGAACGTGACTGGCGCAGTCCCGAGCGGATATCCGGCCGTGTTCTACATATACATCTTCGATTCGGCCGGCAATCAGAGTAATTTCGTCGCCATACCAACCAAGTTTTGAAGCGAGACGTGGCGGCCGACGTCAGGTCGGACGCTTCGACGTGCTCCGCGCGATCATGCCCAAGGCTGTCGACGGGCCCAACGGAGCGAGATTCTCTGGGGCTTATTCTTGTGTATCGGACAGAACCGGCCCTTCACGGTCCACTCGATCCGCAAACGATGGACGCAATGGGCGGTTCGGGTAGCTGGCGATAACTTGTGAATCAGTTCTGCACGCCAGGAAACTGTTTAATGTAGTTCGGGACGGAATCTTTCACTGAGATGATTCTTCGAGTCTTGTCAGGCATAGTAATTGTCACCGTGTCCGCATAGACGTGATTGGAGGGGTTCTGATATTGGTAGTGATAAACCTCTCCATTTACAAATGCCTGGCCGATCAGAGTGCGGTTTTCGTATTCATTGCGTACAAGAACTTGCCCCGTTTCGTCGGCGATCGATGTCATCAAAGGGCCGTCATAAGAAAAATGGCGGCTCTCTCCCGAGGACCGTTGGACATCAGTAAGCATGCCGTCGTTGTTGTATTGGTAAGTGGCCCAGTGCTGGCTAAGATCTTCAGCGCGGACGATCCGGGATTGACGGTCATAAGTGAAATGGATCGCCTCTCCAGAAGAGGAACGAATTTCCTGAAGGTCTCTTTTGCCGTCGCGATGAAGCTCTAACTTCGCACCGTTCGTACCGGTCATCTCGGTCGGCGCGCCCTGCGCCATGTTGCTCGCGTTGTATGACTCGGGAAATACAATCGTCGAGCCGTCGGCAAGCTTCATCGTCCAGCCATGGCCATTCCAGGCAATCGTCGATTTGTAATATCGTGTTGAGGTCTCGGAATGCCGATACACAGCATCGGCGTAACCTGTCCCCTTGGACACCCGGGAAAAGAACAGGAAGTTGCCGTCTTCCAGAAGAATAAGCAAATACGTGTAGGGATTCCGTGAGCCGACCGGGGCAATATCGAATGGGTGATTTGTATTCTGGCCGAAGGCGTGAACGTGGTTCGGGTGCATCCAGTCGGTTGAAGTGTAAGTACGTGTCAACGGGATTTCGACAGTGCCCGCTGCATACAGATCGGTTTCACGCATGACAAACGAGCCATAACGCAGGTCCGCTTCGTATCGCTCAATCGGATCCGTATTCCTTTGTCCGAGAACGCATTGCCCGAGTGTCGGAGCAATCTTGTGCCCTGCCACTGTTGCATAGATGCACGGGTACTCCCCATTCCATGACGGCGGTGGAACCTCAATGGGCATTTCCTGGGAGCCAACCCGAGCAACTTGCGTATGGACATCCACATAAGCGCCGGGCTCGTACTCGACGACACTGCCGGAGATGACATTGATTTTCTTGTGCAGTTCCGGAGCAAGGACCTCCAAGGTATCGAATATCCATTGTCCCTTGCCCCTGCCGGCGATGACGTGAGCTGTCCCCTGGCCCAGTGGCCCATGCACGCGAAGTTCAAGCTGTGCTTCGTTCCATCCCGTTTCGTCCTTGAGAACATCGCCAGACACGGTGCCGAGCGTTAGGGGAGAACCTAATACATTTGTCACGACTGGGCTCGTGTTGAGTCTGGAAAGTGCCTCGTTCGCAGCCACGTTTCGTTCTGTCTGGCGGCTCTGATGAACTACATGGATCGACTGGCCACACGGAAGGACGCGCTCCAGGCCATCGAAAGCTACCAATACGATGGGAACGGCAATCGGACTCAGTTCACCGATCGCCGCAATAAGGTCACGACCTTTCAGTACGACGAAAACGTGGCACTGGTCGATGCAGCCGACCATGCGGGAATCCACCAAGCGATGAGGAGTCTCGAAAGGATCGGCGCTGCGGCTGTCAACCCTGCAACGACTACTGGACGCATTCTGGCTAACTTGATCGGTCGCGGCTGCGGGTGTAACTGACGTCGGGACCGAATATCTTATGAACATCTTGGTCAAACTGCTTCAGGGCCTCAAATCGCGAAGTTCGGCAAATCGTAAGGCAAGAGAAGACATTCAAAGAGTCCTTGCCCTACCATTCGAGCAGGTGAAACAGCATGCCCTTGACCTGATTGCGGATACTCGCCGGTTTAGGGGCGTAACGGAGAATCTTTCGAACAACCCTGAAATTGAAAAGCTCGGACCGGTTCTTCGAGATTTCTTTTCTCATTTCGAGAGGGTGGAGGAAGTGAATGGGGACTTTTCTGTTAGCCGACAGGCTGTCGGCAATTCATCCTTGCGCCCTGGCTTTCTTAAGATCGGTTCTGACTTTGCGCACTCGGAGCTTGTTGTTAGGCCAGGCGAAGATCGTGTGTTCATTGTTACCGATGCTGACCACCCGCTGGATGGCTTACCTACGATCTATCACAATATCTATCTTTTGGAATAATCGCCTCCATTCCAGCCTTGGGTGTGGTTAGCTGCGGTGGGATCGACAGCGGCGCGGCGCCAGTGTGACTCCCATCGGGAGTTCCCGTTCCCATTTACTTCACTATCCAACCGGGCGCCGGGTATATCGCTGTTACGGGGACAGAAGGTAAGAAGGGCGCCCGTCTGATCTACCCTAATGCATTTAACCAGCCCCCGGGGACAAGCTTTGACTTTTGGAATTACGATGCGGACAACAGAGGTTGGTACATCTATGGCCACGGGAAGGTCACGCCGGATCGCCGAAGCATCGTGCCGGACCCTGGCGTCGAAATCTATGAGTTGACCGGCGCCATGGTCGCGGGTGGAGGTTTCGGCGCGGCATCCGGACCGTGTTCGAGTCCGGATTGTTCGAAAAAGGCCGGCGATCCGGTCGATCCGGCAACCGGATTGTTTGTTTACGAAAAGACGGACCTTGTTGTCTCGGACGTCATTCCTCTGCCTTGACCCGGACGTATCGGCAAGGTGATCCGCGATCACGGGATTTTGGAAGGGGAACGACGCACAACTACGACATTTTCTTAACGGGTACCACAACGGGATATACGTACCAAGAACTGGTGCTGCCCGATGGAGGGCGGGTCCGCTTTGATCGCATCTCGGCAGGCACCAGTTGGACGAATGCCGTCTATCAGAACACGACCAATCCGGGTCCGTTCTACGGGGCAAAAATTGCGTGGAATGGAAACGGGTGGACGCTTACAGAAAAGAATGGAACCGTCTTAATTTTCCCGGAGAGCTTTGCCGCGTCCTCTCCGCAACGCGCAGCTCTCATCACGATTCGCGATCGCAACGGCAACACGTCCAGTTTTACCTACAATCCTGCCGGGCAGGTCCTGACGTCCGGACGCGAACGGAAACGTTACGCAATTCGCGTACGTGGGCGGAGATCTAACGGCCGTGACGGATCCACTGATGCGGACCATCCAGCAATTCTTTGATGCTGCCGGTCGAGTCATTGCCACGATCGATCCGCTCGGCGACAAAACCACGCGGGAATACAACGCGCTCAATCTTGTGACGAAGATCACCGACGCGCAAGGCGGCATCACGTCGATGACGTACGATAAGAACGGGAACCTGCTTACACTCACCGATGCGCGCAACAATACGACGACCTACACGTATGACAACATGGATCGGCTTGCCACACGCCAGGATGCGCTCCTGGCGATCGAAAGCTCGCAATATGACGGCAAGGGCAACCTGACTCAATTCACAGATCGTCGCAACAAAGTGACGACATTTCAATACGACGCACTGGACCGGCTTTCCTTTGTCGGTTACGGAACACAATCTGGTCCCAGTTATGAAAGCACCGTCAGGAACACTTACGACGCGGGGAATCGCCTGCAGCAGGTTGCGGATTCTATGACGGAGTGAATATTGTCCAGGAACTTTCGGGGTCCACACCCACGGCCGATCTCCTGAATGCCGCATCGGATGAGGTCCTGACGAGAACCGACGGCTCCGGAACGAGCAGCTATCTAGCGGACGGCTTGGGCAGCACAATCGCAGTGTCAGACGGTTCTGGGATCCAAACACAGTACACTTATGACGCGTTCGCACAGACGACGACCACGGGTGCACCAAGCACCAATCCGCGCCAATTCACGGGGCGAGAGAGCGATGGAACTGGTCTTTAACTACTACCGCAACTACTACCGCGCCAGATACTACAATGCCACGGTGCAGAGATTCATCTCAGAAGATCCTCTGGGGTCTGCTGGTGGAGATGTGAACTTTTATGTGTACGCTGGGAATGACCCCGTCGACTTCATCGACCCGCTTGGTCTCGACAAGAATCGCGACAAATGCCCCTCGCCGTTTATGCAGTCGCTCTATTCTTCGATGATCGGTTCCAATCCCATGACCTATGCGGCGTATTTGGAAGCTTTGGGACTATCAAACCTGACCGGAGGAACTACAATTGTCGGCGTTGGTGGAAATGTAGGGGCGAGCATTTGGCCCGAGGAAGCTTTGGGTGGCTCCGCAGGCGGGTCGCTGGGGATAGCTGTTGATCCATCTGGAAATGTTGGGCTAGCCGTTTCAGGGCGAGTCGGAGGCGGCTTCAACGGCGGTACTGGAGTCTCGTACTCAGGTGGCGGAACTATCAGGAGCACGAGGCAACCATCGATTTGTGGGCTAAACGGCGGCAGTTCGCCCGTTCTGGGAATCTCTGCCGGAGCAGGTGGTTTGGGTGGTTCGATCAGCGGAGGTCCGGTGAGTGGATCAGTAACCGTTTCGGCCGTCCTCGCAGGTGGCCTTGGAACATTCGGAGGAGTGAGCAGCACGACAGTTTTTCCGCTGGTCTGCCGTTGAGCGAAGAGGCCTCGTGGTGAATCGACGTGACCGGATCGTTTAAATAGTTGGCAAGTTTTTCAATAAACATATGACGCGAGCGTTTAGTGTCGTGCGCCCTTTCAAAGCGACAAATGCCATCTCCGGTCGTGAGCGCGAGTTCAAGCCGGGCGAGAGACTACTAAGTGATCCGGGGCAAGGTGACGGGAACGTTACCATCGAGATCGAAAAATCTCTCTTTCTGGTAGAACGCTCGATTTTCGAGGCCTGCTGTAAACGGAAGAACGACGGTGCTACGCCCTTCTTTTGACATGCCGCGCCGGGAGAGGGGTGACACGCCACCCCAGAATGGGTGCCGGGTAGGAACCGCGCGTACATGGCGGAAACATTGGAGCAGACCCAGACCCTTTCGCTGCGGATCAGCGAAGCGTTGCGCAAGCGGCTGGAGGATATCCGGAAGCTGACGGCCCTGAGGAAGGGCGAGAGCGTATCGATATCGGAGATCGCCAAGCAACTCCTGGAGTCGGCGCGGGAGGACCGCTTCGAGGTGTTCGAGTTGCTCGCGAGGCCGACCGAGGTGCTCGCGGAGATCCGGCGCAAGGGCGAGGCGGGCCAAATGCTCACGCGCTCCCAGTGACGGTGGTGGCCTACTTCGTGCAGCAACGTCAGCGCTGAGTCTCGATAGTTCTTACACACTATCCATTTAAGGCCTCTAACGGATTGCGAGAAGGCAAAACTCGGCCCGTATATACCAAAGACTGATCTCGATAACGCCGATATCCATGATGGTGATGTGCCCTGGTGGTTCAAGCTGGCAAGCAGCAGTTACACGGCGGTCACTGTTGGGAATGACGTCCATTTCCGGCCGGGAGTCTACGACCCTACGACTGTAGATGGCCTGGCACACCTCGCACACGAATTGGTTCACGTCGGGCAGTACAGGAATGGAATGACGCGAAGCGTCCTGGCTATGGGACTATCTTAAACACGGTTATGATAACAACATCTACGAAAAGCCCGCTTTTGACAAGTACCGGGAAGTCGCCAAAACGCCGGCCAAGGACAAATACGGCGAATGCGGCACGCATTAAGTGGTCATAGGTGGTGCGGTATTCATTGGTTGCGTTCGTCTGATCTGCGCCGTGCACAGTTCAGCAAAAAATCGAACATGACTGCTCTGGTCTCTGCGTCATCTAGATGAAAAACCAGAATCGTATTGTTCTGTTGCTCATATCGGTGTTGGCCTTGGCAGGCATAGCTTACATTGTCGCAGCCGGCTTCGACCAGGATCAGTACTTGGAGGTTGTTGAGGGTGGTCGCGGTCCAAAGGGATATCCACTGCAGGGAGTTGCAACTTTCGCCGCCATTGCAACGGCAGAGTCACTGATATTTCTAGTTATCCTTCGCCCAAACAGCTATAGGAAATCATGGCGACGTGCTTTGCTGGCATTGACGGCATCAGTCGCGCTATCACTCTTCTGGGGAATGGCCGTAATGCATGCTCCACCATTTTACATCGCCCACGTATTCTGGCTATTTTTTTCCGCAGCCCCCACAATGCTTCTGCTGTTCGTGGTTTCCGCTATTGCGGCTTGGCGCAATGCCCACGTCAAGCACTGAGTGTGAACAATACATTTTGTCGTAAACGTTCTGATTTGCTGATGCAGATAGTTGCCGATCAGGGCTGGGTGAGGGCGATATTACCTGATGTGACCGGCCAGTTCGGTAGAACTATCGGCACTGGTTTCACGCCACGCGGATGTAATTAACAATGAACGTTTGTGAGATCTTTTTTCTCCTCTTAGCGTTAGCCTGGGCCACCCATGAATGACTTAGTCACCCCATCGTCACGACAGTCGGAACCTAAATGGCTCCGGCTTTTACTAAAAACGGCTCTTCCGGGAACGATTCTCCTTGCCTCCCGTTTGGTGTATGAGCAGACAGTCATGACATGGAGGGACGGCGAACAGATGATTGGATTCACTCTGGCTCACGTCTTTCCTTTTCTGTATCTCTGGGTCATTCTGGCGCACATCGCGTTGCTATCCGTTGCCGTCGCATGGTTTCGAGGTTTGCAACTCTCAAGAAAGAACTGGTCTCTGGTATTGACCCTGTGCCTCTTCACTGGCTTGCTTTATATTCCCTACAGTGCCTGGATGGCGGCGACAGTTCGGATAGCTGGCCCGGGAGACCACGGCCAGAACTTTCTTATGATTGCCGCGGTCGATGGAAGGCTCGCACTGGCAAAGGCTCTGGTTGAGAGCGGCGTATCCCCAAATACGAGCGGAGGAGGAAGCACGGCGCTTGAGATGGCGTGTCGTGGCGGGCGCATCAATGTGGCAGAGTATCTGCTCTCCCAAGGAGCAAAAATAGGAAACGCCCCGAGTTGTGAAGGCGTATTAACTGGAAAGTAGGATCTTGTGCGACTCTTTGGAGACTGATCAAGTCCCACGATGTATCCGTCACTCGCCGTGCTTCCTCTTGTCCTGGCGAGGTGTGATGAGAAGGCCTCCTCGGGGTAGAGGTTGATACCGGGGTAGGTCGCCCGTTCAGTACTGGCGAGCCTTCGCAAACCCAATTGTGATTCCGCTCATCCGCTCGATCCATCTCTCGATTGCGTGAATTGTGGTCGTGCGTCCAGGGTCTACAATGCACGTGTGGCCCTTGCTCAACATAAACGCATTATGTGACGTCGCCACAGTCCGGAAAACCCCGCAAATGGCCGCCGGATACTTGCGGCATCGCGTTTGAAAAGCTTATTCTTGGTAAACGCGCACCTCTTAGCTGAGATCGCCCCACTCGATGTGGCTGAGCACGGCTTCGACTCGCGACAATCGAGAGACTGATCACGATCCACGAAATGTTTTTTGCGCCGAGAAAATAATCCTTAACCGTGCGCTGCGACCGGCGGAAGAGCCTGCCGAAGGCGGTAATTCCCACCAGATAGAGCAACAAGACCGCGTAATCGACGGCCGAAAATCCCGTCATAAATGCCAGCCGCGAAGCAGCGTCAAGAGAGTAGCTCCACGCGGAAGTGGCGCGCAATCTCTGATATCATCCGCAGCATGGTGAAGCCAATGACTGTTTGGACTTGGTTGCTGATTTTGGTGGCCGGCGCAACGAGCCTACCGGCGCAGCAGGCCGGAGCACCGGTAACGATCCGCGCGGCGCAGATTTTTGACGGCCGCGCTGCGCAGCGGAATGTTGTCGTCACCGTGCGCGGGTCGAAGATCGAGCGTGTCGCGCCGGCCGCCGGCGCAGTAACGTACGACCTTGGATCGATGACGCTGCTGCCCGGGTTCATCGACACACACGTTCATATCGGATGGCACTTCGATGCGAACAACAGGTGGGTCGATGAAGGAGAATCTGCGGGCCAGGCGGCGCTCTATGCAGCAGAAAACGCGTACGTCACGTTGATGGCGGGGTTCACAACCGTGCAGAGTGTAGGCAGGCCGTCCGACAAGCCGCTTCGGGATGCGATTGCGCGCGGCGTGCTCCCCGGTCCTCGTATCCTCACCTCGCTCGACCAAATGACGGATGCGCGGCTGACACCGCAGCAGCTTCGCGAATACGTTCGACGCAAGAAAGCAGAAGGTGCGGATCTGATCAAGATCTTCGCGTCGGCCAGTATCAGGGATGGCGGCGGGGCGACCCTCTCCCAGGAACAGCTCGATGCAGCCTGCGGCGAAGCTCGCGCGCAGGGCCTGCGGACAATGATCCACGCGCAGAGCGCCGAATCGATGATACGAGCCGCGCGGGCGCACTGCACTGCCGTCGAACATGGCGTCCTCGCGACGCAGGAAGCATTCACCATTCTCGCCCAGAACGGCATCTGGTTCGATCCCAACATCGGCCTCAACTTCCCAAACTATTTCGAGTTCAAACCCCGGTTCCTCGGCCTGGGCAACTACAGCGAAGAAGGCTTTGCAGCGATGGAAAAGGCGCACGCTCTCGGCGGTCCGATGTTCAAGATGGCCTTGAGGACGCACGGACTCAAGATGGTGATGGGCACAGACGCCAACGCAGGCGCACATGGACGGAATGCCAGAGAAACCATCGAGCGCGTCCGGTTCGGCCAGAAGCCGATGGAGGCGCTGATCGATCTGACCTCGCACGGCGCCGAGTCGATGAATCTGCAGAACCTGATCGGCTCCATCACGCCGGGGCTTGAAGCGGATCTCGTCGCGGTCGACGGCGATCCC
>Ga0209056_10006309_pt1 | contig 12267 bp, 3 predicted proteins | sample GraSoiAngelo_114_FD_185876 | JGI IMG/M metagenome (GOLD analysis project Ga0209056, IMG submission 185876) | Grasslands soil microbial communities from the Angelo Coastal Reserve, California, USA - 14_0903_13_40cm (SPAdes) (version 2) | ecosystem: Environmental > Terrestrial > Soil > Grasslands ... | reverse complement strand
CGCGCACAATCACGCGCAGATCATCCATCGCGATTTGAAGCCCGCCAATCTGATGGTGAATCAGCGCGGCGAGCTCAAAGTGTCCGATTTTGGAATTGCCCGGAGCCTGGGCGATTCGATGAGTGTGATAACCAAGGCGGGCGGCAGAAGCGGCACACTCGCCTACATGAGTCCGCAACAACTGGAAGGCGAGCGCGGCACACATCTTGATGACATCTACTCGCTAGGCGCAAGTGCTTACGAGCTGCTCACCAGCAAGCCTCCTTTTTATGTCGGTAACATCGATCGGCAGATTCGGGAAAAAATTCCCCCGTCAATGACGGAGCGCCGAAAAGAGTTCGAGATTGAGGCGGAGCCGATTCCGGCGGTGTGGGAAGAATGGGTGGCGGCTTGTCTGGCAAAGGATCCTCGGCGACGGCCACAGTCTGTCACAGAGATCGCCCGCCAATTGCAGATGCCTTCACCGGAAGCGCGCCCGCCGGCGATGAGGTCGTTCTTTCTGCGATCGAAAAAGAGAGTTCTCGTCGTCGCGCTGGCTTCGCTCTGTTTGCTCGCCGTTGCCATTGGCGGATGGTATTTCGGCGTTTTTAAACCAGCTCACGCTAAGGTTGGAGCAGTTACCGCTGTTTCAACGGCAACGGCTATTCCGGAAAAAAGCATCGCCGTCTTGCCGTTTGAAAACCTGAGCAGCGACAAGGAAAACGCCTACTTTGCCGACGGCATCCAGGACGAGATTCTGACGCGCTTATCCAAGATCGCCGATTTAAAGGTGATCTCGCGCACATCCACGCAGCATTATAAAAGCGCGCCGGAAAACCTGCCTGAGATTGCTAGGCTACTTGGGGTCGCCCACATTCTGGAAGGAAGGGTGCAAAAGAGCGGCGACGCCGTGCGCGTGAACGTACAGTTAATCAAAGCAGCCAATGAATCACACCTATGGGCCGACACCTTTGATCGCAAACTGACCGACATCTTTGCGGTCGAAAGCGAGGTGGCCAAAGCCATCGCCGATCAATTGCGAGCGAAAATCACTGGCCAGGAAGAGCAAGTCATCGCCGCCAAACCGACGGAGAACGTCGAGGCTTACGATATCTACCTGCGTGGTCTGGCCTATAGTCTGAAACCGTTAAACACCGCTAACTCCCTCGCCGCGCAGAAATATCTCAAAGAAGCGGTGCGCTTGGACCCGAAGTTCGCCCTTGCTTGGGCGCTGCTGTCATATGTCGATGCGAGCGGCTACATCACACAGGCCCTTCAGCCAACCGTCACCTTGCGTGAAGAGGCGCGGCTGGCAGCCGAAACCGCGCTCACTCTTCAACCCAATCTCGGCGAGGCCGTAGTGGCAAAAGGCTATTACCACTACGCCTGTCTAAAGGACTACGAAACCGCAGTGCATTACTTTGAGCAAGCGCGTCAGCTCCTGCCTAATAGCAGCCGGATTCCTGAAGTGCTGGCCTTAGTCGCGCGGAGGCGAGGTCTGTGGGACCGAAGCGAATCCTATTTCAACGAAGCCGAGCGGCTCGACCCGCGAAACGTTAACCTGCTCACTCAGCACGCGATTTCCTACAAATGCCTTCGTCGTTTTCCGGAAGCGTTGCGGAAGCTTGATCAGGTTCTGAATATCACCCCAGACGAGGTCGATATCGTGGCGGGAAAGGCTAATATCGCACAAGCCGAGGGCGACCTGCCGCGTGCTGCTGTGCTCCTCGCTCCGCTGCATCCGAACGCTGACGACACGTTCGCGTTGGAAACACAAGTTTACCAAGCGATCCTGGAGCGCCATCCTGTACCGGTCATTCCTCGGCTAAAGGAAATTTTGGCCAAGCCTGATCCAGCATTGGGTTACAACAATGGCGAACTGCGCTTTTGGTTAGGCTGGGCGCAAGAAGTCGCCGGCGACCATGCCGCCGCCCAGGAAAGTTGGCGACAGGCGCGCAGCGAACTGGAATCTTTCCTCAAAGAACAGCCGGAAAATTATCTCCTGATTGGAGATCTCGCGTTGACCAATATGGGCCTCGGTGACAAAGCTGCCGCGTTCAAACTGATCGAGCGGGAGATGGCCGCGGTGCCGATCGAGAAAGACGCGTCAGACGGTCCCGCTCCGATCGAGATCCTCGCCCGGGTGGCGGCGCAGATACGAGAGTCAGATCGCGCCATCGCTGCTTTACAGAAACTACTTTCGATACCGTACAGCGGCGTACTAACTACGCCGCTCACGCCTGCGCTGCTCCGGCTCGATCCGATGTTCGATCCGCTGCGGAATGATCCGCGCTTCCAGAAACTCGCCGCCTCGCCCGCGGCGAAAGCGGCGCCGTAGTGCTAGTCACGGTGACGTGTCGCTGCGCGGTTTGAGCTTTATCCACGGCCCATTCGTTACTAGGCTGACTGCGTGAGCGACGAGCGAACCGGCAGTGCATCGGACGTGACGCAGCGTGAGTTTGTCGGCGGACAAAAACTCTTCGGCCGTTATACACTCATTAAGATTTTGGGCCGAGGCGGAATGGGAATTGTCTGGCTGGCGCACGACGAAGAATTAGAGCGCGATGTCGCGCTCAAATTTCTGCCCGACCTGATCATTCACGATGCAGCGGTGCTGAGCGATCTCAAGCGCGAGACGAGACGTTGCCTGGAACTCACCCACAAAAACATCGTGCGCATTTACGATTTTGTGCACGACGAACGCTCGGGCTGCATATCGATGGAATACATCGATGGCGACACGCTTTCGAGTTTGCGGTGCGACAAGGAGCGAAAGGTCTTTGAGACGGCCGAACTGACCGATTGGATGAGCCAGCTCTGCGATGCGCTCGACTACGCGCACAACTACGCGCATATCATCCATCGTGATTTGAAGCCTGCAAACCTGATGGTGAATCAGCGCGGCGAGCTCAAAGTGTCCGACTTTGGGATTGCCCGGAGCCTGGGCGATTCGATGAGCGTAATAACGATGCAGCAGGGACGGAGCGGCACGCTCGCTTACATGAGTCCGCAACAACTGGAGGCCGAGCGCGGCACTCACCTCGACGATGTCTATTCGCTGGGCGCGAGCGTTTACGAGCTGCTCACCAGCAAGCCGCCATTTTATGTCGGTAACATCGATCGGCAGATTCGGGAGAAGATGCCTCCATCGATGACGGAGCGCCGAAAAGAGTTCGAGATTGAAGCGGAGCCGATTCCAGCGGTGTGGGAAGAATGGGTGGCGGCTTGTCTGGCAAAGGATCCGTCGCGGCGGCCACAGTCAGTCATCGAGATTGCCCGTCAATTGCAAATACCTTCAGGGGAAGCGCGCCCGCCGTCCGTGGCGTCGTTCTTTCCGCGATCAAAAAAGAGAGTTCTCGTCCTCGCGCTGGTATCGCTCTGTTTGCTTGCGCTCGCCGTTGGCGGCTGGTATTTCGGGGTTTTTAAAGCAAGGCACGCTAAAGTCGGGGCAGTCGCACCCGTTTCAACAGCAACGGCTATTCCGGAGAAAAGCATCGCCGTGCTGCCGTTCGAAAATCTGAGTGCGAACCAAGAGAACGCGTTCTTCACGGATGGCGTGCAGAATGAAATTCTGGCCGATCTTGCAAAGGTCGCGGATCTAAAAGTTATCAGCCGCACTTCGGTCATGCTCTATAAGAGTGGTAACCCAAGGAACCTGCGGGAAATCGGACAGCAGCTTGGCGTGGCCCATGTGCTGGAAGGGAGCGTTCAACGCGCAGGCAACCGCGTGAGAGTGATGGCGCAGCTGGTCGATGCTCGCACCGATGCGCATTTGTGGGCGCAAACCTATGACCGAGAGCTTGCGGATGTTTTTGCCATTCAAAGCGAAATTGCTAAGACAATCGCCGACCAACTTCAGGCCAAGCTCTCTCCCGCGGAAAAGGCTGCGATCGAGCTACGACCCACTGCTGATCTCGCGGCCTTCGATCTTTACGTTCGCGCGACGGCATTGGTCGACGCCGGTCCCGGCTTCCTGATGAACTGGAAGGAGAATCTCCTCCAAGCCGTGAATTTCCTCGACCAAGCCATCGTCCGCGATCCCGCGTTCCTGCTCGCCTATTGCAAGTTGGCGGGCGCCCACGACCGCCTCTACCTCCTCGGAATCGATCACACCCCTGGCCGTCTCACCTTGGCGGACACGGCAGTTAAAAACGCGTTGCGGTTGGGACCGGATTCGGGCGATGCGCACCTTGCCCTGGCGCAGCATCTTTACAGCAACCTCGACTATGACGCCGCACGCGCCGAAATTGGTGTTGCGCACCGCACTCTGCCGAACAATCCGCGAATCTTTGAGCTGAGCGGGTTCATCGAGCGCCGGCAGGGTCGCTGGGAGGAGTCCACGCGCAACTTTGAACGCGCGCTCGATTTGGATCCCCGCAACGTTCCCACGCTCCAGAACTTTGCGTTTAATTATATTGTGCTGCGGGATTATGCAAAAGCAGGCGCTGTTTTAGATCGCGTGCTCGCGTTCAAACCGGACGACACCGATATTCGACTAACGCGTGTCATACTCGATATGGACTGGAAAGCCGACACCCGACCGTGGCACGCGTTAGTTGAAACGATGCTCAAGGATAATCCTGGATCCGCGGAGAGCATCGCCCCAACCTGGCTTTATCTGGCTCTCTGCGAGCACGACTCCGTCGCTGCCGCTCGCGCCCTCGCAGTCTTTGGTAACAAAACTGCCGGACCGGATGCCGTTCAATTTAGCCGAGCCTTCTATGAAGGCTTGCTTGCTCGCATGAAAGGTGACGCGGCTGCGGCGCACGCCGCTTTTACAGAAGCCCGTGCTGCTCAAGAGCAGATTGTGCAAGCACAGCCCGATTACGGCCCCACTCTCTGCGTGCTTGGCGTGATCGACGCTGGACTTGGGCGAAAAGAGGATGCCCTGCGCGAGGGTCACCGGGCGATTGAGCTTCTGCCCGTGACAAAAGATTCCATCAATGGCGCTCGTATGATTGAGTTCTTCGCAGTCATCGCTGCCTGGGTCAGTGAGAAAGACCTCGCTTGCGAGCAGTTGGCGATCGCGACCCGGCTCCCTGGCTGCCAGCTTAGCTACGGCCAATTGAAACTGCACCCTACCTGGGATCCGTTGCGCGGCGATCCGCGCTTCGAGAAAATCGTCGCCTCGCTTGCGCCGAAATAATTTCCTCGCATGGCGGCCGAAGTTAAGAAAGAGATCCATCTTGAGATCGCGCATGTCCTGTTCACGGACATCGTCGGTTACTCGAAGCTGCCTATTAACGAGCAACGAGCTTTGGTCGAGCGCTTAAACGAGATTGTCCGTGCCACGGATGAATTCCAAGCGGCAGAAGCGGCGGGACGCTTGATCAAAATCCCGACAGGCGACGGTATCACGCTGGTTTTTTATCATAGCCCGGAAGCGCCGGTCGAATGCGCGCTGGAAATTAGCCGCGCGCTCAAAAAACATCCTGAACTTCAGCTGCGAATGGGAATTCACAGCGGACCGGTTAGTGGCGTTATCGACGTAACCGGAAAAGCAAACGTGGCTGGTGCCGGCATCAATATGGCGCAGCGGGTAATGGACTGCGGTGATGGCGGACACATTTTGCTGTCAAAGCACGTGGCTGAAGATCTCGAGCAATACCCTCACTGGCAGCCGTACCTGCATGAACTAGGCGAGTGCGAAGTGAAACATGGCGTCCGCGTCTCCGTGGTGAGCCTTTACACTGAGGAGCTCGGGAATCCCGTGGTGCCGGAAAAGCTGAAGGCGGCGCGTGTTGCTGCAGCTGCAAAGAGAAAACGGGTCGCTCTCCGACGCTGGTCGTTAGGCGTCCTGGCTGTGCTCACCGCGGTTGCTGCGATCGGTTTTCTTTTCTTTCATTACAAGCGCCCGCCTAGCGCGGTGGAGTCACCAATTCCACAGAAGAGCGTTGCGGTATTGCCGTTTGAAAACCTTAGTGAAGAAAAATCCAACGCGTATTTCGCTGATGGCGTGCAGGACGAAATTCTAACTGATCTGGCCAAGATCGCCGACCTGAAAGTGATCAGCCGCGTAAGCGTGATGCAATACAAAAGCGGCGTCCCGCGTAATGTGCGTCAGATCGCGAGAGAACTCGGCGTTGCCAACATCCTGGAAGGCAGCGTGCAGCGCGCCGGGAACCGCGTGCGCGTCAGCGCACAATTACTCGACGCGCATAACGATGTTCATCTTTGGGCCGAGCACTACGACCGGCCACTGGACGACGTATTTGCGATCCAAAGTGAAGTTGCAAAGTCGATTGCCGATCAATTGCGCGCCAAACTTTCGCCCCGTGAGAAGGCTGCGATCGAGCGACCCCCAACTGCCGATCTCGCCGCCTTCGATCTTTACACCCGCGCTAATGCGTTAACGATCCAGGTTAGCTACATAGGTGCGCGAAGTAAGGACAACCTCTTACAAGCCATTGAACTGCTCAACCAGGCAGTCGCGCGCGATCCTAAGTTTTTACTTGCGTACTGCCGACTGGCATACGCCCATGACTTCCTTTACATCACTAACCAGGATCACACGCCAGCCCGTCGCGCCTTGGCCGATGCTGCTGTCCAAACGATTTTGCGGTTACAACCGGATTCCGGTGAAGCGCATCTCGCATTGGCGCAACATTTCTATAGCTGCTACCTCGATTACGGTCACGCCAGGCAAGAATTGGCGATCGCGCAACGTATGCTGCCCAACAGCTCTCAGGTCTTCGAGGTCGCTGGCGTCATCGATCGTCGCCAAGGTCACTGGGAGGATTCACCGCGCAACTTTGAAAGAGCCCTCCAAATTGATCCACGCAATATTTCCCTCTTTCACCACATGTCGATCAGCTACCAATGCATGCGCCGGTATAACCAAATGGCTGCGGTTCTCGATCGTGCGCTTGAGCTGTTCCCAACAGATGTGGCGACCAGGCAGGCTCGCGCGCGGGTCGATATCGAGTGGCACGCCGATACCAAACCATTACATCGCGCAATTGAGGCGATTCTTGCCGAAGATCCGTCGGCTGCACCGCTCGTCGCCAACAGTTGGCTGTATCTGGCATTGTACGAACGTGACCTCGCTACTGCGGACCGGGCGCTCGTAGCCCTCTCTGGCAATGCTTTCCTGCTATCGCCAAACATCTATCTGAATCATGCATTCATGGAAGGTTTGATCGCGCGCATGCGCGGCGACACCGTCGCGGCGCTCGCTGCTTTCAATGCGGCCCGTGCTCAACAGGAGGAAATACTTCGCGTTCAGACCGATTACGCCTTGGGACTCTGCGTGCTCGGACTTATCGACGCGGGACTAGGACGAAAAGATGACGCATTGCGAGAAGGTCGGCGAGCGCTTGAGCTGCTTCCAATTGACCGAGATGCGTTCGCAGCTCCCGATATAATGCATGTCTTCTCAATGATCTGCGCTTGGACTGGCGAGAAGGACCTGGCATGCGAGCAGCTCGCGAATGCGGCGCAGTTCCCCAGTTATCTTTTAACGTACGGCCGATTGCGTCTGCTTCCGTTTTGGGATCCTTTGAGCGGCGATCCGCGCTTCGAGAAAATTGTCGCCTCGCTCGCGCCGAAATAGTCATGGCTGCTGAACTTGAAAAGGAGATCGCGCTGGAGATCGGGCACGTTTTGTTCATCGACATCGTTGGTTATTCGAAGCTGTCGATTAACGAGCAAAACGCTGCGGTTGATGAGCTGACACAAATTGTTCGCGCGACTAAGCAATTTCAAAAAGCCGAAGCGGCTGGTTGTTTGATTAAAATCGCTACTGGAGATGGGATGGCGCTGGTGTTTTATCAGAGCCCGGAAGCGCCGGTTCGCTGCGCGACAGAGCTAAGCCGCATGCTTAAAGATCATCCGCGTTTGCGCGTGCGCATGGGAATTCACAGTGGACCGGTTAGCGGCGTGATCGATGTAACCGGCAAAGCCAACGTAGCTGGCGCCGGCGTTAACATGGCGCAACGGGTGATGGATTGCGGCGACGCCGGCCACATTTTGCTTTCGAAGCATGTCGCTGAAGACCTCGAAGAATACGAGCAGTGGCGACCGCTCCTGCACGATCTTGGTTCGTGCGAAGTGAAACATGGAGTGCGTGTCTCGGTCGTAAACCTCTATGACGATCGATTCGGCAATGCGACACTGCCGCGGAAATTCGAGACCGTGAAGAAACGCCGGACGCGAATGCGCTGGGCGGCGTTCTCGGCAGCGTTGCTTGCGCTCGCGGCAATTGTCGCTGGTATCGTAATGTTTTTCCCCAATCGCGTCAGATCAGTGCTGGCTGCGCCTGAAAAAAGTATTGCGGTGCTTCCGTTTGAAAACCGGAGCGAAGACAAAGCCAACGCTTACTTCGCTGACGGCATTCAGGACGAGATTCTGACACGTTTAGCCAAGATCGCCGATCTGAAGGTCATCTCGCGTACATCCACGCAGCATTACAAAAGCGCGCCTGAAAACCTGCCCGAGATCGCCACGCAGCTTGGCGTTGCCCACATTCTGGAAGGAAGCGTGCAGAAGAGTGGCGATGCGGTCCGCGTGAACGTGCAGCTGATCAAAGCAGCCAATGATTCCCATCTTTGGGCCGATACCTACGACAGAAGACTGACCGACATCTTTTCGGTCGAGAGTGAGGTAGCCAAGGCCATCGCCGATCAGTTGCGGGCGAAGCTCACCGGTCAGGAAGAAGAAGTCATCGCCGCTAAACCGACAAACAATGTTGAGGCTTACGATGCCTACCTACGTGGTCTCGCTTATGATCTGAAAGCGGGAACCACACAGGCCACTTCCCTTGGCGCACAGAAATATCTCAGAGAAGCGGTGCGGTTGGATCCGAAGTTCGCCCTCGCTTGGGCGCTGCTGTCATTCGTTGATGCGAACGGCTACATCTCACTGGCTCTTCAACCAACGGTGGCCCTCCGTGAAGAGGCACGGCAGGCAGCCGAAACCGCTCTCACTCTTCAGCCCAATCTGGGCGAGGCGCTGCATGCCAAGGGATATTACTACTACGCCTGTCTCAAGGATTACGACACCGCGGTGCGTTACTTTGAGCAGGCACGTCAGTTCCTGCCGAATAGCAGCCAGATTCCTGAATCGCTGGCCTATCTCACACGGAGGCGAGCCCAGTGGGACCGGAGCGAGTCATACTTCAACGAAGCCGAGCGGCTCGACCCGCGCAATGTTAACATACTCACCCAGCATGCGACTTCCTATATCAACCTTCGTCGTTTCCCCGAAGCACTGCGAAAGCTTGATCAGGTTCTTGATATCACACCCGACGATTTGGATACCCTTGCGCAAAAGGCGGCCATTGCACAAGGGGATGGCGATCTTCCGCGGGCTGCTGCGCTCCTCGCTTCGCTCCATCCCGTCGCCGTCGACACCCAAGCGTTGGAAACACAAGCCTACCAAGCAATCCTGGAGCGCCGCCCTGCACAAATTATCCTTCGGCTAAAGGAAATATTGGCCAAGCCTGATCCGGCGTTGGGTTATTACAATGGCGAACTGCGCTTTTGGTTAGGCTGGGCGCAAGGAGTCGCGGGTGATCATGCCGCCGCAGAGGAAAGCTGCCGACAGGCGCGCAGCGAACTGGAACCTTTCCTCAAAGAACAGCCGGAAAATTATAGGCTCATTGGAGATCTCGCGCTGATCAATATGGGCCTCGGTGAAAAAGCCGCCGCGTTGGCTCTGTCGGAGCGCGCTATGGCCGCGAATCCGATCGAGAAAGACGCGTTGACTGGTCCCTTTCCGATCGACATCTTCGCCCGGGTGGCGGCGCGCATGGGGGAACCCGACCGCGCCATCGCCGCTTTACAGAAACTGTTGTCAATACCCTACGAAGGCGCACTGGCTTGGGAAGTGCCGCTTACTCCCGCGCTGCTCCGGCTCGATCCGATGTTCGATCCGCTCCGGAATGATCCGCGCTTTCAACAGCTCGCCGCATCGACTGCGTCGAAATAAGCATGTCCGCCGAGATCAAAAAGCAAATCCAACTCGAGATCGCGCATGTCCTGTTCACGGACATCGTCGGTTACTCGAAGCTGCCTATTAACGAGCAACGAGCTTTGGTCGAGCGCTTAAACGAGATTGTCAGAAGCACGGATGAATTCCAAGCCGCAGAGACGGCGGGGCGTCTGATAAAAATTCCGACGGGCGACGGTATCACGTTGGTTTTTTACCAGAGCCCGGAAGCGCCCGTCGAATGCGCGCTGGAAATAAGTCGTGCGCTCAAGAAGCATCCGGAACTTCAACTGCGAATGGGAATTCACAGTGGACCGGTAAGCGGGGTGATCGACGTCACTGGCAAAGCGAACGTGGCTGGCGCCGGCATCAATATGGCACAACGCGTCATGGACTGCGGTGATGCCGGACACATTTTGCTGTCAAAACATGTGGCTGAAGATCTCGAGCAATATCCTCATTGGCAGCCGCACCTGCATGAATTAGGCGAGTGCGAAGTGAAACATGGCGTCCGCGTCTCGGTCGTGAATCTGTACACCGAAGAGCTTGGCAACCCGGCCGTGCCGGAGAAGCTCAAGGCGGCGCGGATCGCTGCGGCTGCAAAAAGAAAACGGGTTGCTTTCCGACGGTTGTGCTTAAGCGTGCTGGCTCTGCTGGCTGCGGTCGCCGCAATCACTTTTCTTCTCTTTCATTATAGACGACCGCTTACCGCCCCTGGATTAGCAGTTCCCGAGAAGAGCATTGCGGTTCTCCCGTTTGAGAATCTAAGCGAAGAGAAGCAAAACGCTTATTTCGCTGACGGGATGCAGGATGAGATTCTCACCGATCTAGCAAAGATCGCCGAGCTGAAAGTCATTAGTCGCGCAAGTGTGATGCAGTACAAGAGTCCCGCGTCTGCGGGACGCAATCTGCGGCAGATCGCAAAGGAACTTGGCGTTGCAAACATTCTCGAAGGGAGTGTGCAGCGCGCCAGCAATCGTGTGCGTGTCAGTGCACAACTGCTCGATGCGCAGAAGGATGTTCATCTTTGGGCTGAGCATTACGACCGGCCACTGGATGACGTATTTGCGATCCAGAGCGAAATCGCCAAGGCGATTGCCGATCAACTGCGCGCCAAGCTTTCGCCGAGGGAGAAGGCTGCAATCGAGCGACCGCCCACCGCTGATCTCGCTGCTTTCGATCTTTACACGCGCGCCAAGACGTTAATGCTTGAGGTGGTCTTCGTCGGCACACAAGCTAAGAACAATCTCTTGCAAGCCGTAGAACTGCTCAACCAGGCGGTGGCGCGCGATCCCAACTTTCTGCTTGCTTACTGCCGCCTGGCATATGCGCATGACTTCCTTTACATCGCTAATCTCGATCGCACGCCAGCGCGCTGCGCTGCAGCGAATACTGCTGTTCAAGCAGCTTTGGGCTTACAGCCGGATTCCGGTGAAGTGCATCTCGCTTTGGCGCAACACGTCTATAGCTGCTATCTCGACTACGATCGCGCGAGAGAGGAACTGGCCATCGCGCAACGCACCTTGCCTAACAATTCCGAAGTCTTCGAACTCACCGGATTCATGGATCGTCGTCAGGGCCGGTGGGAGGACTCGGCGCACAACTTGGAAAAAGCGCTGCAGTTCGATCCTCGCAACCTTTACTTCTTTCAGCAGATGTCGCTCACCTATCAGTGCCTGCGCCGCTATGAGCAGATGGCTGCAGTACTCGACCGCGCACTGGAGGTCAAGCCAGGCGATGTGGGGACCAGGATTGGTCGCGCGCGTGTCGATCTTGACTGGCACGCTGACACCAAGCCGTTACACACGACAATCGATGCGATTCTCGCTGAAGATCCGTCAGCTGCGCCGAGCATTGCTAGTAGCTGGCTCATTCTAGTGTTGTGCGAACGCGATCTCGCTGCTGCGGATCGAGCGCTCGTGGCCCTCGGTGGTAATGCTTTCGCGCTTTCACCTTTTGTCCGTTTCGAGCCCGACTTCGTAAAGGGCTTAATCGCTCACACGCGCGGCGACGCCGCTGCAGCGCGCGCAGCTTTCACCGCTGCCCGTGCTAAACAGGAGGAAATAGTTCGCGCCCAACCCGATAATGCTTCGGCCCTTGGCGTGCTTGGCTTGATCGACGCAGGACTTGGGCGAAAGGAGGACGCGTTGCGAGAGGGTCGGCGAGCGGTCGAGCTGCTTCCAGTCGAACGGGACGCCTTCGCGGGACCGGATATAATTCAGCTGTTCTCTATCATTTGCGCCTGGACCGGCGAGAAAAACCTGTCCTGCCAGCAGCTCGCGACCGCGGCACGGTACCCCAGCATCATGTTAAGTTACGGTCGATTGCGTCTGCTTCCCTTTTGGGATCCGTTGCGCGGCG
>Ga0209056_10006307_pt1 | contig 12268 bp, 9 predicted proteins | sample GraSoiAngelo_114_FD_185876 | JGI IMG/M metagenome (GOLD analysis project Ga0209056, IMG submission 185876) | Grasslands soil microbial communities from the Angelo Coastal Reserve, California, USA - 14_0903_13_40cm (SPAdes) (version 2) | ecosystem: Environmental > Terrestrial > Soil > Grasslands ... | reverse complement strand
GCGAGCTCCAGCCCGCGGCCGTCAAGACCGCCGTCTCCTTCCGCACCGGCGACTTCAAGCCGGACTTCTACGCCCTCGAAAGCGAGAACTTCATCATCCTCCCCTGGGACCGCGAGGTGATCGTGGGCGGGGAGATCGTGATGCGGCCCGACTACGCGGAGAAGTTGCGGGAACTCGCGGAGTGAAGGACCGTTTGCTCGACGCGCTGCGGGCCTCGCGCGCCGACTACACCGAAATCCGCGTCGAACGCACCTGGACCTCGTCGGTCACGTACCGCGGGCGGCGGCTCGAGTCCGCCACGGCGAGCGAGGACCAGGGCGGCTGCGTGCGCGCGCTGCACCGGGGATGCGGCTGGGGCGTCGCCTCCTTCACCTCGCTGGAGCGACTCCCCGCGATGGTCGGCCGCGCGAGCGAGCTGTCGCGCGCGATCCGCGTGGACGACCCTATCCGTCTGGCCGACGTGCCGCCCCACGAGGCTGACGCCCTGCTCGACCTGGACGGGGACGTGCGCGGCGTGCCGCTCGCCGAGAAGAAGCGGCTCATCGAGGCCTACAACGGCGAGATGCTCGCGGTCAGCGACCGTGTCGTGGACACCCTCGCGACCTACGGCGACGAGGTCACCGAGTACTGGTTCGTGAGCTCCGCGGGAACGGTGCTGCACGAGGTGCGGCCCGAGATCACGCTGTCCGGGACGGCGGTAGCGCGCCGCAACGGAACGATCGAAAAGGGACTCGAGTCCATCGGACTGCGTCGCGGTTGGCGCGGGGCCCAGGACCGGGGCGCGGGCTTCCGCGCGGCCGCGGAGCGCGCGGTCGCGCTGCTCGACGCGCCCGGGGTGAAGGGAGGCCGCTACCCGGTCGTGCTCGATCCCGAGCTCGCCGGCGTGTTCATCCACGAGGCGTTCGGCCATCTCTCGGAAGCGGACTTCATCTACGAGAATCCGCAGGCGCGGGAGATGATGACGCTGGGCCGGCGCTTCGGCCGGCCCGTGCTCAACGTGGGCGACAACGGCGCCGCGCCCGGCCTGCGCGGCACGCTGCCGTTCGACGACGAGGGCACGCCCACGCAGGATACGCCGCTCATCCGCGAGGGGGTGCTGGTCGGCCGCCTGCACTCGCGGGAGACCGCGGCCCGGCTGGGCGAGCGACCGACGGGGAACGCGCGCGCACTGTCGTTCCGCCACGCGCCGATCGTGCGCATGACCAACACGTACATCGGGAACGGGCGGGGGACGTTCGAGGATCTGATCCGGGACGTCAAGCTCGGCGTCTACGCCTGCAGCGCCTTCGGCGGTCAGACGCTGCTCGAGAACTTCTCCTTCACCGCAGCCTACGGGCGCATGATCCGCGACGGCCATCCGGCGGAGCTGGTCAAGGACGTCGTGCTCGCGGGGAACCTCTTCCAGACGCTCGACCGAATCGAGCGCATCGCCGGCGACTTCCGCTGGAACCAGATGGGCGGCGGCTGCGGCAAGGCCGGCCAGGGGCCGCTCCCCGTGACCGAGGGTGCGCCCCACGTCCGCATCGAGGAGGCGTTGGTCGGGGGCGACGTCCCGGCGTGATCGAGCGGCTGCTCGACGAGGCCCGGCGCCGCGCTCGCGGCGCGGACGCGATTTGGCGCCGCGTCGAGAGTACCTCCGTGTCGTTCGACTGGGGCCGCCTCAAGGCGGCAGGGGCGACGGAGGAGGCGGGCATCGGCCTCCGCGTGGTGAAGGACGGTCGCGTGGGCACCGCGGGGACGACGGCCGTCGTGGCCGCGGGCGAGCTGGTCGACCGCGCCCTCGCGTCGGCCGATCTCGGTGCCACGGTCGAGCTGGCGCTGCCCGCGGCCGCCCCCCTCCCCGACGTCCCCACGCACTCGGACCGCGCCGCCGGCGCCTCGCTCGACGACCTGATCGCGATCGGCCGCGCGCTGCTCGAGCGCCTCACGCGCGACGGGTGCCAAGTGAGCGTCGCGATCGGGCGCGACGTCTCCGAGACGCGCGTCGCGAACACGGCGGGCGCCCACGCTGCCTACCGGACGACCGCCGGCGACGACGTGCTGATGATCGGGGACGGCTGGGACGGCTGCGACCTGCCGCCCGAGGACCGCCTCGACGCGCTCGTGCGGTCGATCACGGACCGCCTGGAGCGCGCACTGCGCATCGTCGAGCCGCCCGAGGGCGCGCTGCCCGTGGTGTTCACGCCGCCGGGACTCGCCGCCATCCTCCTGCCCGTCACTCAGGCGCTCTCCGGGAAGGCCGTGCTGCAGGGGATCTCGCCGCTCGTCGGGAGGGTCGGGGAGGAGGTGTTCGATCCCCGGTTCTCGGTCACGGACGACCCGCTCCGGTCCGGGCGCGCCGCGTCGCGGCCCATCGACGACGAGTGCGTGCCGTCGGCCCCGTTGCCGCTCGTCACCCGCGGCAGCGTGCGCAGCTTCATCTACGATCTCGAGACCGCGGCGCGCGCCAACACGCAGAGCACGGGGCACGGGCAGCGCGGGATTTTCTCCAAACCGGTGCCGGGATACACGAACATCATCATCGGGGAAGAGGCAAGGGGGAAAGGGGAAGCGGTGGGCGAGCTCGGGGGTGGCCTGCTCGGCGACATGCAGGACGGCTTGGTCGTGGACGAGCTGATCGGCGTGGGGCAGGGGAACGTGATCAGCGGGGCGTTCAGCCATCCGGTGGCCCTCGCGTATCGCGTCGAGCGCGGCGAGATCACCGGTCGCGTCAAGGACGCCGCCGTGGCGGGGAACACGTACGAGCTATTGAAGAAGATCGGCGGGTTCGGGAATGACGACCGGTGGTACGGGGCGCGCCACGCGCCGTCGCTGCTGCTCGAAGGCGTGTCCGTGGCGCGACGCTAGCGCGCTACCTCCCTCCCAGCACCTCCTCGTAGCCCCTACCCCGCATCATCTGATCGTAGACGAGGTTCAGCGTTTCCGGCGCCGCCGAAAGAAAGCGGCAGCGCGGGTCGTTGCGGCTGCGGCACTCCACCTCCATCACCGCGACCGTCTCTCCCGAAAGCCGGCCCAGGAAGTCGGCCAGCATCCCGGACGTGAAAAAGCACATCGGGGTCTCAGTCGTGCCGGGCTCGGCCTCGGCCCAGTCGCGCGAGTCCACGGCGAGCGCGGGGCCAAGCGCGGCAACCGTGACGGCGCCCCAGCCGGCCGCCTGGAAGAAGGCGGAGAGCACGTCGTTGAGCTGGGCGGCATCGAGGTCCTCGGGTCGGGCGACTCCGGCCTCCCCCGGGAGCCACGTTTGGAAGGCGCGGTAGACGCCCTCGCCGGCGGCGAACCCCGCTTGCTGGAGGATGGTGACCGCGTGGTCCGGGGCGTGGCGCAGCAGGCCTTCGCGCAGCTGCCGCAGCGCGCCGCGACCGATGGTCATTCCGTCTGCTGCGGCGCTCCGGATGGCGGTCATATGGGACGCCAACTTAGGGTTGCGCCTGCACGCGGCGCAAGAGTTCCGCCTCGTCGATCACCGGGACGCCAAGCGCCTTCGCCTTCGCGAGCTTCGAGCCGGCATCGGCGCCGGCCACCACCGCGGCGGTCTGCTTCGACACGCCGTCCGTGACGTGGCCCCCCGCGGCCTCGATCACCTCGGTCGCCCGGGCGCGCGACAGGGTCGGGAGCGTTCCGGTGATCACGTAGGTCCGCCCCGCGAGCGGCCCCCTTCCTTCGGTCGCGACCGGCTCCGTCATGTTGAGGCCAAGCTGCTCCAGCCGGTCGATCAGCCGGCGGTTCTTGGGCTCGGCGAAGAACCCGGCCACCGCGGCGGCGATCGCTTCGCCGATGCCGCGAATCTGATTGATCTCGTCGGCCGAGGCCTTGGCGAGCGCCTCCATCTTCCCGAAGTGGCGGGCGAGCGGCCTCGCCCCTTGCGCCCCGACGTGCCGGATCCCGAGGGCGAAGAGCAAGGTCGACAGCGGCTGCCGCTTGGACGCCTGGATCGCGGCGACGAGCTGCCCCGCCGACTTCTCCGCAAACCCTTCGAGCGTAAGCAGCTGCATCGGCGTGATCTCGTAGAGGTCGGCGACGTCCCTGATGAGCTTCGCATCCAGCAGCGCCTTCACCCGCTCGGGGCCGAGCCCCCGGATGTCCATGGCCCCGCGCGATGCGAAGTGGACGATGCTCTCGAACACGCGACCCGGGCAGGAGACGTTGGGACAGTACACCATCACTTCGTCCGGAGGGCGCTCGACTTTCGACCTGCAGACGGGGCACCGGTCGGGCGGCTGATACGGCTTGCCCCGCCGCGCGCCCTTCTTGATCACCGGGCCCAGCACCTGGGGGATCACCTCGCCCGCCCGGGTGACCTCGACGAGGTCGCCTTCCCTGATGTCCTTGGCCTTGATCAGCTCGAAGTTGTGGAGCGTGGCCGTCGACACCGTCACGCCCCCGATTTCGACCGGCTCGAGCACCGCGTAGGGGTTGAGCGCGCCGGTGCGGCCTACGTTGATACGGATTTCCTTGAGCGTCGTGACCTGGACCTCGGGGGCGAACTTGCGCGCGATGGCCCAGCGCGGCTCGCGGTCCCCCACCGTGCCCAGCTCGCGGTGCAGGGCGAGCGGATTCACCTTCACCACGACGCCGTCGGCGCCGTAGTCGAGCCCATCGAGCAGCGGTTCGAGCTTGGCGATCTCCCGGTTGGCGGCCGCGAGGTCGGGCGTCAGCGTGTGGTGGGACTCGACGGGAAAGCCCCACGCGGCGAGCTGCAGCAGCAGGTCGTGCTGGGTCGCAACCGGGAGCTTCTGGCCGGGTGCTTCGACGTGGAAGCAGAAGATCCGCAGGCCGCGACTGCGCGTGACTTTGGGATCAAGCTGGCGCAGCGCGCCCGCCGCGGCGTTCCGCGGGTTGGCGAACGGCGGGTCGCCGGCTTGCGCCCGCTCCGCGTTCAGCTTCTGGAACCGGGACTTCGAGAGATAGACCTCGCCGCGCACCTCCATGCGCTCCGGCCAGCCGCTCCCTTGGAGGCGCAGCGGCACGTCGAGGACGGTGCGCAGGTTGGCGGTGACGTCCTCGCCCTCCACACCGTTGCCCCGGGTCGCTCCCGTGACGAAGAGGCCGTGCTCGTAGGTAAGGCTCACGGCCGCGCCGTCGATTTTCACCTCGAGCGTGTAGCCCGCCTGCCGCACCTCGGGCACGAGGCGGGCGTTCCGCTCCTCCCACTCGCCGAGCTCGGCCTCGTTGAAGGCGTTGGCGAGGGACAACATGGGGACGACGTGGCGGTGCTTGCGGAAGGCCGGCGCGGGCTCGGCGCCCACGCGGCCGGTGGGACTGTCTGGCGTGCGGAGCTCGGGGTGCGCCGCTTCGAGGGCCTGCAGCTCGCGGAAGAGGCGGTCGTACTCGGCGTCCGAGATCTCGGGCTGGTCGAGCGCGTAGTAGGCGTGGTTCGCCCGCTCGATGAGCCGCCGCAGCTCGGCGGCCCGGGCCGCCGGGGTGGTCACCGGCCCTTGGCTTCTTCCTGAATGACGGCGAGCGCGACACCCACCAGCCGGTCCAGCTCCCCCGTGCTGGCGTGCGGCAGCAGCCCCTCGGCCCAGGGCCCTTCTCGCTCGCCGAAGGCAGCGAGCAGCCGCCGCAGGAAGGCGAGCAGCGCCACGCGCTCGAGCTCCATGCGCCGCATCGCCTCGTCGGTGTCGCGGTGGCGCTGCGCCAGGCGCTCGTAGCGGTGGGCGTTGCGGAGCGCCTGGGCCGTGAGCGAGGCGACGACCTGCACGAAGCCGACATCCTCGTCGGAAAAGGTGGGGCCGTCGCGGAACGTGCGGAGGAAGATCGCGCCGATGGCTGCCGAGCGCCACGTGATCGGGACGACGGTGATCGACTTCACACGGCGGTTGATGAGCTCGCCCTTCACGTGCTTCAAGCTCGGGTCGTTCGCCGCGTCCGGAATGAACACGGTCTCGCCGGTCTGCATCGCCCGCTTCAGCTCGGGATAGCGCTCGAGATCCACGACGTAGTTGCGGATGGTGGGGTCCTCGTACGAGGCGACGAGGCGCACGGACTTGCCGCCGCGTTCGGCGAGGAAGATCGAGCAGCGGTCGAGCCCGAAGGTCTCGCCGAGCTTGCGCGCGATCCCCTGCAGGATGTCGATGAAGTGCAGCGAGGTGGAGACTTCCTTCAGGATCTCGATCACGGCGAGGAGGTGCTTGCGCTCGCGTTCCAGCTCCGCCACCTGCGCGGCGAGACGCTCCGCCTCGGCGGCCGTGAGGGCCGTGGGGATGGTCATGGCATAGTTTGCCCGTGGACCGGACGGTGCGTCAAGCCGCACGGCGTTGCCGCCGTGTACGACGCGCGGTAGCTTCGGAGCCGATGCGTATGGGACTGCTCACGACGCTGCTCGTCCTCGCGGGCGGCGGACTCGCCGCGCAGGCCCGGGCCTCGGGCGCACCGCCGATCGGCGGCTGGCGCGTCGTGCCCGAGCTGCCGGGCATGGGCCGGGCCGTGGACACCGCGGCGGTCGCGGCGCGGCGACTGGCGCTGTGGCGATCCCTTGACCACGGCGTCGTCCTCATTCCGGCGGGGCACGAGCGCGACGTGGAGCGCGACTACATCCAGGACAACGACTTCCGCCAGAACAACACGTTCTTCTACTTCACGGAGCTCGAGACGCAGGACGCGTGGATCGTGATGACCGCGCGCGGGCCCGACTCGGTCGAGACCGCCCTGTTCCTGCCGCCGCGCAATCCCGCCCGCGAGCGCTGGACGGGACTGCGACTCGGCCCCGACAGCACGGCGGTGCGACTGTCCGGGATGCCGATCGTGTTGCCGACCGATTCGCTCGAGGGCCGGCTGCGACTGGTGCAATCGCGCGTGCCGGGGCCCGTGTACGTGCCGCTGGACGACGCGACGCGCGAGGAGCGCCGCGTCGTGGACCTGGTCTTCGCGGGCCGCGACGTGCGCAATCTCCGCCCCGTCGCCGACTCGCTGCGCATGGTGAAGGACGCCGACGAGCTGACACGCCTGCGCACGGCCGTCGACATCAGCGTCGCCGGCCACGTCGCGGCGATGCAGGCGGCCCGCCCGGGCATGTACGAATACGAGATCGAGGCCGTGCTCGAGGCCGGGTTCCGCAAGAACGGCGCCGACCGCGTGGGCTATCCGTCGATCGTCGGCAGCGGCCCGAACTCGACCACGCTGCACTACGACGTCAACCGCCGGCAGACGCGCGACGGGGACCTGGTCGTCATGGACGCCGGCGCCGAGTGGGGGCAGTACACCGCGGACGTCACGCGAACGTTCCCGGTGAACGGGAAATTCACACCGCGTCAGAAGGCGATCTACGACCTCGTGCTCGCCACCCAGCGGACCGCCTTCGACTCGGTGCGCCCCGGCGTCACGCTGCGCGACCTCGACCGGATCGCGCGGACGTACATGCGGGACCACTCGGGCACGCTGTGCGGAGACCGCACCTGCGACACGTACTTCATCCACGGCCTGGGGCACCACCTCGGCATGGACGTGCACGACGTGAACGTCCCCGGGCGCCAGCGGCTCGAGCCGGGCATGGTGTTCACGATCGAGCCCGGGATCTACCTGCCGCAGGAGAGCCTGGGGGTGCGGATCGAAGACGATGTGCTGCTCACCGCGGCGGGCGCCGAGTGGCTGTCGGACAAGGCGCCGCGCACCACCGACGAGATCGAGCGCCTGATGCGGCGGCGCTAGGTCCTGTCTTTCTCGCCCGCGATGTCCTTCAGATCCAGCACCGCGTCCTCTTTGTACTCGTGATCGAGCACGTCCGCGAGAGGCAGGGCGGCGATGGCGGTCAGCTGCCCCCGGGCGGCGGAGAACTTGCCCACGTCCATGTACACCTCCGCCAGCTCGAGCCGATGGAAGATGTTGCCGGGCTTCCAGGCGACCGCCTTCTCGAGGTAGCGCTGCGCGTCCGCCCAGTTGGCCTTGTCCATGAACCCGGCGCCGAACAGCGCCTTGGCGAAGAACCGCTGGATACCGGACAGCCGCTTGATCTCCGCGTTCCACGAGCCCAGCACGTGATAGGCGCCGTCGTGGGTCGAGTCGAGCTCCACCGCCTTGATCGCTTCGTCGTAGATGATGCGGGCGAAGCGGACTCGCTCTTTCCCGCCCCGCGTGAGCGACAGGCGGCCCAGCGCGTTCGCGATCATGAAGTGCCCGTCCGCGCCGTGGGGGTTGGCCCGCACCGCCGCTTCGGCGAGCGCACGCGCCTGCATGTACAAGCTGTCGCGTCGCTGCTTGAGCGAGTCCGCCTCGCTTTCGATCTGCTTCGCGATGTCGACGAGCGAGCGCGCCGCCTTCCACAGGCCCTCGTAGCTCGTGGAGTCGAGCGCCAGGGCGGCGCGATAGTGGCGCAGCGCGGTCTCGGGATCGAGCGCCCCCGTCGCCGTGTCCCCGAGCGCGATGTGGCGCGCCGCGGTCTCGCGGGTCTGGGCCGGCGAGGGTCGGGGCGCCGCGAGCAGGGCACACGCCAGCCAGAGGAGCGGCGGGCCAAGGCGCATCAAGGTCTCCACGAGGAGGGGGGCCGCTAATGTTCGTTGTACCCCTGATCGAACGCAAGCGCGACGGCGGCGCCCTGACCCCCGAAGAATGGTCCGCCCTCGTCGCGGCCTACACGGCAGGGCGCGTGCCCGATTACCAGATGTCGGCCCTGCTCATGGCGGTCTACTTCCGCGGGCTCGAGCGGCCGGAGCTCGCGGCCCTGACCGACGCGATGCTCGCGTCGGGGCAGCGCCTCGCGTTCGACGGGTGGGCCACGCCGCGCATCGACAAGCATTCCACGGGCGGGGTCGGGGACAAGGTGTCGCTCGTGCTCGCCCCGCTCATCTCCGCCTGCGGCGTCGCCGTGCCGATGATGTCCGGCCGGGGACTCGGGCACACGGGGGGGACGCTCGACAAGCTGGAGGCGATCCCCGGCTTCCGCACCCGCCTGTCCCTGGCCGAGACCAGGGCGCAGGTCATGAAGCTGTTATGCGCCATGATCGGCCAGACCCCGGAGATCGCCCCGGCCGACGGGAAGCTGTACGCCCTGCGCGACGTCACCGGGACGGTGGAGGCGATTCCACTCATCGCCGCCAGCATCATGTCCAAGAAGCTCGCGGAGGGGCTCACCGGCCTCGTGATCGACGTGAAGCGGGGCGGTGGCGCCTTCCTTCCCGCCCTCAAAGACGGCCTGGAGCTCGCGCGCACGATGATCGCGCTGGGGGAGGATCGCGGCTGCCCCACGGTCGCGCTGCTCACCGCGATGGACCGCCCGCTGGGCCGCGCCTGCGGCAACTCGCTCGAGACGGAAGAGGCAATCCTCGCGCTGCGCGGCGAAGGCCCGGCGGACCTGATGGAGGTGACCTACGCCCTCGGGGTCGAGATGCTCCTCGCCGCCGGCCTCGAGAAGAGCACCAAGCAGGCGCGCAACAAGCTCGAAGGCGTGCTCGGCGCGGGCCTGGCCGCCGAGAAGTTCGAGCAGGTGATCGAGGCGCAGGGTGGCAACCCCAGGGCGGTCGAGGACCCCTCGGTGCTGCCGCAGGCACAGGCGGTGGAGGTCTTCGCGGCCCGGGAGACCGGGGTGGTGACGCGGGTCGAGCCGCGCACCATCGGCCGGGCCATCGTCGCCATGGGCGGCGGGCGCCGCCAGGTGGACGACGTCATCGACCCGAGCGTCGGCTTCGTCATCACCGTGAAGCCGGGGGACAAGGTGCTCGCGGGCGAGCCCATCGCCTCCGTGTTCGCGAAAGACGCGGCAGGGGTGAAGCTCGGGTTCGAGGGACTGGAGCGCGCGATCGAAGTGGGGGACCGGCTCGCCGACAAGCCGCTGCCGCTCGTCTCTCATCGGGTGACGAAGGACGGGATCGAAGAACTAACGGCCGGTAGAAAGCCGGTGAAAGGCCGGGGAAGGGGGAAGGGGGAACGGTAAACCGGCCTCTTCCCGATCGTTTACTCGCCGGCGACGCGATCCAGGATCTCCCTCAGCTCTTCGAGATTGAACGGCTTGCGGAGCACCGGGCGCTCGGAGCGCTGCAGGGCGTCGCGGGTCCGGGCGGAGATCGAGTCCCCCGTGGTGAACACGACGTGGTGATCGAGGCCCCGGCCCTCGAGTCGCAGCGCCTCGAACAGGTCGAACCCCGTGTGCGCCTCGTCGAGGTGCACGTCCACGAGCAGCGCGTCGTAGCGCGCCCGCTCGGCGAGGTGGCGCAGCGCGTCCTCGAACCCGGCGGCGCTCGTGACCCGGTGGCCCAGGCGTTGGGCCATCAGCTCCATACCGCGGCGCACGCTCCCCTCGTCCTCGACGATGAGGACCGAGAGCGGCCGCGCCGGGCCGCGGAACCCCGCCCGATCGGGCTCCGCTGGGGGCGCGGCCACCGTGGGTAGCTCTACGCTCAAGCGTGCCCCACCCCCCTCGAGGTTGTGCATGTACAGCCGGCCGCCCATCGCCTTCACGATCCCGAGGCTGATCGCGAGCCCCAGGCCGGTGCCCGCGTCTCCCTTCGTGGTGAAGAACGGCTCGAAGATCCGGTCGAGCAGCTCAGGAGGCACTCCCGGCCCTGTATCCTCGAACACGAGCCCGACGTGATCGTCGAGGCGGCGCGCGTAGACGGAGAGCTTGCCGGGGCGGCCGGTCTGCTCGATCGCCTGCTGGGCGTTGACCACGGCGTTGAGCACGACCTGCTGCAATTCCTGCGGATCACCCGTGACGTCCGGCAGGTCGGCCGGCAGGGTCACTTCGACCTTGACGCGGGCCTTCTTGAGGGCGTTGCGTTGCAGGGCGAGCACCCGCTCCACGACCTCGAGCAGGTCCACGGGCTGGCGCACGCGCGCCCGCTGGCGCGCGAAGTCGAGCAGCGTCTGCACCACCCGCCCCGCTCGCATCGCCTCCGTATGGATCAGCTGGCCGCTCTCCTTGAGGTCTGGATCCTGCGCGCCGGTCGCGAGTAGCTCCGCGAAGGCCGCGATCGCGGCGAGGGGGTTGTTCAGCTCGTGGGCGACGCCGGACACGAGCGCGCCGAGCTGCGCCAGCCGGTCCGCCTTGAAGAGCTTCTGCTGCAGCAGCACCTCGCGCGATACGTCGGTCGCGAAGAAGAGGAGCTTGGCCGCCGCGTCCTCGGGATCCACGTTGTCGATCACCGCCTCCACCTCACGCGCCGACTCCCCCGCGAACTCGAGGCTCAGCCGGAACTCCTGGCGGTGGGTGACGGCGTCGCGCAGCGCCTTCCCGAAGGCGGCGCGCTGATCCGGCATCGCCCAATCCGTGAGCGCCCGCCCGTGCAGGGCCGGCGGGTGCGGCACGCCGAGCAACGCTGCGGCTTCGGGATTCGCGTCGAGAATCTGGCCGTCCACGGTGAGCACCAATGCGGGCCCGGGAAGCGCCGTGAACAGCTGCTTGTAGAGCCGCCGCTCCGTCTCGACCGCCGTCAGAAGGTGTCCAGCATGGGAGTCCTGCGCCACGTCCGGCGGCATCTGTCGGAACAGCAGCACCAGGTGGTTGCGGGGCCCCCGCGTGGCGCGGGCGTCGAACACCATACCCTGGAGGTCGCTACCCCGCCCCGGGGCGACGAACGAGCGCGGCACGCCGTCCTGGAGGACCTCGTGGAGCACGCGCTCGACCGTGCCGGTGCGCGCCGCCGGGAACGCGACCCAGAAGTTCTGGCCCAACATCCGGTCGGGAGGGATGCCGGTGAGATGAGCGGCGGGCGCGCTCCATTCGGTGATCGTCCAATCGGGGGCGATCACCGCCACGCCTACATCCAGACCGTCGAGCAGCGCCCGCGGATCCAGGGCCACGTTCCCTCCTCCCGCAAAAACGAACGGCCCCGATGGCCGATCGCGGGCGCAACGGGGCCTAACACCTCAACTTAGTTCGGTTTGCTGAGTCCTACGTATAGAGCGGCGGCTGGGGAAGTCAATAGGGATGGGGTGTGGCGGGGACGCCACAAGTGACTGATATCACATAACTTCCGGCACCATTTCGGGCGGCGGTTCACACGTCGAGGTTGCGCACGAACTTCGCGTTCTCCTCGATGAAGCGCCGGCGCGGCTCGACCTCATCGCCCATCAATGTTTCGAACAGTTGCGAGGCCTCGAGCGCGTCCTCCATCGTGACCTTGAGCAGTGTGCGCTTGGAGGGGTCCATCGTGGTGTCACGGAGCTGCTCGGGGTTCATCTCGCCCAGCCCCTTGTAGCGCTGCACCAGGATGTTGCCGCGCCCCTCACTGCCGTTCGAGAGGCGCTTGATGTAGGAGTCCCGCTCCTTCTCGTCGTACGCGTAGTACTCCTCTTTGCCTTTGGCCACGCGGTACAACGGCGGCTGGGCGATGTAGAT
>Ga0209056_10006305_pt1 | contig 12270 bp, 10 predicted proteins | sample GraSoiAngelo_114_FD_185876 | JGI IMG/M metagenome (GOLD analysis project Ga0209056, IMG submission 185876) | Grasslands soil microbial communities from the Angelo Coastal Reserve, California, USA - 14_0903_13_40cm (SPAdes) (version 2) | ecosystem: Environmental > Terrestrial > Soil > Grasslands... | reverse complement strand
CGCTTCGACCGAGCCACATGTCCGTTCCATCCTGGAAAAGGCCGCCGCCGCCGATTCACGCGTGGAGTTTTCCATTCGGCCAGCCAACGGCCACATCGTTAAGGCAAGCAACTCTGCGCTCGATCTAGCGAAGGGAGATTACGTGGGCCTGCTGGATCACGACGATTTGTTGACTCCGGATGCCCTTCTGCACGTGGCGGAAGCTATTGTTTCGGAGCGGGCCCTGGATGTCCTGTATACGGATGAGGACAAGCTCTCGCCGGAAGGGAAGAGATACGATCCGATCTTCAAGGGATCGTTCAGCCCGGAGATGTCCCTGACTCATAATTACATCCAGCACTTCACCGTCATCCGAAAGAGACTGCTCCAGGAAGTGGGCGGATTCCGGGAAGGTTTTGAAGGCGCACAGGACCTCGATCTTTACCTGCGGGTCTTGGAGAAGACCACTCCAGAACGAGTGCGGCATCTCCCCTTTGTCTGCTATCACTGGAGGTCTCATCCCGAGAGCACCGCCTCGAGTGGTGGGCAAAAGAACTATGTTTTCGATAGCGCGGGCAAAAGCATCGCAGAGGCGCTTACACGGCGATGCATCCGAGCCGTCCCCTTTCTGCCCAAGTGGGCGAAAAAAGCCAAGTGCTGCCTTTACCAACTAAAATGGTCGCCAGATCTGCTCAAAGAGAATCCGGTCACCATCATAATACCCACGAAAAATCGCAGCGACTTGCTCCAGAAGTGCCTTGCGAGTCTAGAGCGAACGGTTGACGCGGCTTCTGTCAACGTAATCATCGTGGACGACTTCTCGGAAGAGGAATCCACCCGGAGCTACCTCAAACAACTGAGTTCCAGAACGCGTTTGCCCTGCCGCGTGATTCAGCCACGCTCGCGATCGGCTGAATTCAATTTTTCCCGGCTCATTAATGAAGGGGTAGCGGCGGCCACGACCCCCTTGGTTCTTCTCTTGAACAACGACACGGAAGCCTTAGACGCCGGCTGGTTGGAGGAAATGGTGGGATGGATGTCAATTAAAGGCGTAGGCGCGGTGGGAGCAAAGCTCTTATACCCGGATCACACCATTCAACACGCCGGCGTCATCGTGGGATCGCATGGCGGCCTGGCTGATCACATATTTCACCGCCTTCCCGAAGACGTAATTGGCTTTAATTTTCTCACTCATGCGGCACGTAATGTTTCGGCGGTCACAGGAGCGTGTATACTGACGTCAAAAGCCGCCTTTGACGAAGTAAGGGGTTTTGATCAAGGCACCCTCGGCATGGAGTACAATGACGTCGATTTTTGCCTGCGCTTGGGACGTGCGGGAAAGCGAGTCGTATTTACACCACAAGCGACGCTGCTGCACTGGAACGCCCAGTCCCGCGGAAAAGGGTGGAGACCTAAGGAGCACTTGAGCTTTCTCCGCCGGTACCAGGGCATCAAGGATCCGTACTACAATGAGAATCTTGACCTCAATCACAAGCCGGTTGCGGTCAACCCCAGTCACTTTATGCACAAAGAGCGAGTGGGGAAACTGAAGGTCTTGATGATCTCTCATAACCTCAACCTAGAGGGGGCGCCGAAAGTGTTGTTCGACCATGCGGCTTACTTCGCCTCCAGCGGTGGGTACAATGTTACGATGGTCTCCCGAGAGGACGGCCCCCTAAGAGGCCAAGTGGAGGAGGCCGGAATCCTGGTTAGGATTGTGGAAGAAGTCCTGCCAAGACCGGGGAAAAATACTCTCGATTACACTGGACGATTGCGCGAAATTGGCACGAACCTCAAGGCGAAATCCTATGATCTCGTCGTCTGTAATACCTTGACTAGCTTTTGGGGCGTGGTCCTTGCGGGACTGTTTAACCTTCCCGTCATCTGGCACATCCACGAGAGCACTACACTTGATCAATTCTTTCAATTTGATCCCGTGCTAGAGGGTTTGGTGGAAAGCTGTCTCGCCGCGGCCGACCGAGTAGTTTTCCAGGCCAACGCAACCCGGAAACTCTTCACGCATTATGAGAAACGGGGCAACTTCAAAACAATATCGGGGTCAATCGATGTGGGTGCGATTGACAGATTCCGCGAACAACATTCTCAACGCTCCTTAAAAGTGAAGCATGGGATTGATCCTGATAAAATAGTCGTCAGCCTCATCGGCACGACTTGCCCCCGGAAAGGACAGTTCGTTTTCGTCCAGGCGATCAAGTTCCTGCAAACGAAGTGGCCGAACGATATTGCCAAGATCTGTTTCGTTATGCTTGGGGCGCGCGAATCACCATATCTCCATTTTTTGCGCACGCAGCTGGAAACAATTCGTGAAACAGACACACGCTTGATCGAGGAGCGCCATGACGTCTTCGATTTCTATCGCCTGACAGACATTTTTGTGTGTGCCAGCTTTCAAGAGTCGTTTCCCCGAGTCATTCTGGAATCAATGGCCTTTAAGTTGCCAATCGTAACTACGGACGTATTCGGTATTCCAGAGATATTGGAGAAGAATAATGAAGAAGCATTGCTTGTTCATGCCGGCGACCCGTTAGAGATGGCGAGATGCATTAGGAACTTGGTAAGGGACCCTAAGGCCCGAGAGGAACTTGGCGCCAAAGCTCATGCCAAGGTTACGCGCCTTTTCAATAGCCGCATTCAACTTGGCCGGTGGCTTGATCTTACAAAAGAGGTGGTCGCGAGGCATGTATTGAGCAAACTCCCTCAGAGCGGCGAAGATGTAGCGTTTAGCTGCGGAAAACTCGCCGCTCCGATAGTCGAGAGTTAAGGCTCGTCTGTTCAGGACCCTAGAGTCTGACGGGATAAGGAATGATCTTCACTAGCATCGATTAAACTGTGATCGGAATCCTCGGCGGCACAGGCTTCATTGGCCTTAACTTGTCCTGGCACCTCCAAGAGAGAGGCCTGCCTTGTCGCACCTTTTCGAGAAACGGTCTTTTATTGGATGGAGGGAATCTCCACTATTCTCAGCTGAGTAAAATCGAGCATGTAAAGGGCCACTTTTCCGACGAGGCGGCAGTCAGGGAATTCGTCAGGCCCTGCCATTCTATTGTTGCGCTTGTCTCGCATCTTCTCCCGTCCTCCTCTCCTGAGGAGATAAGATCCGTAATTTCCTGGTTTGGCGCAGCTTTCGTCCAACTGTTAGAGGCGTGCCGCGGCTCCAGGGTCGATCAGATTGTTTTTGTGTCGTCAGGCGGCACCATCTACGGCGAGAACTTGACGGAGGTGCCGGTAAACGAGCAACATCCATTGAATCCACATTGCGCTTATGGCTCCTTTTGCTCCTTCCTTGAACAACTCACTCGCACATTCCATAATCAGCACGGGTTGCCCTATACGATCCTGCGTCTGGGCAACCCCTATGGCTTACTCAAGCGCGCGAATAACAATCAGGGCATCATTGACCATTATGTTCGCTTCGCTCGAGCCAAACGGCCTTTCACGATCTTCGGAGACGGTAACGAAATAAGGGATTATATTTATATCGACGATATTTCGGCCGTAATTGCCGCGGTCGTGCAGAACCCGCCTTCGAACAACATATTCAATGTGGGTACCGGGCGGCCCCATACTTCCAAGGAAATAATCCAGGCCGTCAGGCGCCAGTTCGAACTCCCCGAGGTTCCCATTCTATTTCAACCACGTCGGCTGGGGGACGTTCGTTGTTCGCTGTTAGATATGGCGAAGTTTGAAAAGACTTATGGCCTGCGTTGCGCTACCACTGTTAAAGAAGGGCTCAAAAAGTATGCAGAGCAAAAGTCCTCAGCTGTAGCTGTTTAAAGCTTTCTGTTTCAATTTCACTGTAGGCAGTAATCTGATAAACCCGATCCCCATGATATCGCGAGTTTCTTCTGCCGATCCGGCTAGTCAGCCCGTAAACGATCAAATCGCTCCGGATGATGGAATGTGGGATGGCAACCCAAGTCACTATTTCGGAGTCGGACAGTCGGCCTTGCGCTGCATCAAAGTTTCGATGCTGGCTGCGGGAATCGAGAGCTTTACAAACATCCTCGATTTGCCCTGCAGCCACGGCCGCGTCCTTCGGATGGAGATGGCTTTCACCCATCTTGATACCTCTTACCCCCCTGCGCGGCCCGGTTCTGCGCGGCGCTTGAATTTATTGAGGTCGTAAATTACTTTAGCTATTCTTCTGTAGGCAATTATTTTTATGACAAATAAATCGTATCCCAACCGTCGGCCATCGAGCTTTCATCCCCGCTCTGGAATAACATTAGGCGTTGCCATCGTGCTCGCCGCAGTGAGCTTCGCCTTCGGGTCTTCCGCGGATTCCACACAACCTGCATCGACGCGGTTCGAGGGATCTTTTGATAAACTGGGGGTCGTCTCTCTGGGCGGCTGGGCGTGGGATGCAGCTCGACCCAATGTAGCGATCAAGGTTGAGATCTATGACGGAGTAAGGCCGCTCGCGACGGTCACCGCCGAGGGATTCCGCGCCGATTTGAAAAGCGCGGGGAAGGGAAGTGGGAAACACGCATTTGATTACCTTCTCCCGCTAACGCTTCGAGACGGCCAATCACACACGATCTCCGTCAAGTACGCTGGCACTCCTACCGAATTGCCCGGCTCGCCAAAGACCGTGGTTTTCCCGAAGTTTTGAGTCGGCGGGGTCGCTCAAACGCCATTCGCCGGCGCGATGGTGGAGTAGATCGGTCAGGAATTGCTTGACCCCTGTCAGGGCATAGGGAAGGCTAAACATATCCATACGCAATGAAGCTTTCGTTCGCTAGATTCCAAATTGCGCTTGTGGGTAGTCTAGCTGCTTTAGCCTCAGCCGCTGTCGCGCTGAACGGCGTCGCGCTGACGCCATCATTTTATTTCGAGGTTAAGATGTCCTCGTCTACTGCCGGGACTGGCCAGATTTTCTACAATATAGGTAGGGGAATTAGCGAGCATGACTCGGTGCGGCTGCCCGTGGGCAGTGGCGAATCGAGCGCCGTCTATCGATTCCCGCTCCCGGAAGCCGACTATCGCGCTCTTCGCTTCGATCCGCTTAATCACGGCAACTCAAATATTGTTATAAGTTATGCTCGGATCGTTGACGCACATACACACGAGCGCACCGTGCGGGACTTTTTGCCGAGCGACATCACGGCGATACGTGATATTTCTCATTTTGAAGTCAGTGGCAGCAAAATAAAATTAAGCCTGGGACCGGCGGACAACGATTCCAACCTAATGATAAGCCAATTGTCCCCGATACCACTCCACGCTACGCTTTCGGGCCGGTTGCTCTTCGCCACCCGTACGTTCCTGCTTTATTTTTTGCTATTAAGCGCGGCGGGAACATTATTGCTTAAGCTATCGTCCTTCTTGAAACGGCCGTTGAAACGGCCGCTTGTGTGGGCTGGCGCTGTCTTCGCAGCCTGCTTGATCTATTGCATCTGGGCCGGCGCCATCGGATGGAATGACGCTATAGGCGGACCCGCAGGTTTTCGCCAAACGCAGACGGCGATAACATGCTTTTACATGCTGCGGCAGCCGCTTATGCTGGCTTATGAGACGCCGGTCCTCGGCCCGCCATGGGCGATACCAATCGAGTTTCCGCTGTACCAGTGGATCGTAGTCTTCGTTGTGCGTCTCTTCAGCGCGCCTCTGGATCAAGCCGGTAGACTGGTTAGTTTTTCTTTCTTCTTAATCACGTTGGTTCCAACATACTTCCTCCTTGGGGCATTCCGCGTCGCGCGACCACATCGATTGCTCTTCCTCTCGGTTATCGCGGTCAGTCCGTTTTACATTTTCTGGGCTCGAGACTTCATGATCGAAACGACTGCGCTTGGTTTGAGCGTGGCTTACCTGGCGTCCGCTGTGCTCTACGCGGAACAACGTGCGAAAAGTCTGATCGTCCTCGCTTGTATCTGTGGAACTCTTGCGGCGCTGGTAAAGATCACAACTTTTGCGATCTTCGTCATCCCGGTCGCTTTCTTCCTAACGAAGGACTTGCTCCAACGCCCCTTCCGTTTACCTCGCTGGCCTGTCATCCGGCAACAGTTCGTTAACCTTGTCTTGTCAGTTGGCATTCCCCTGTCCGTTGCTATGTCGTGGACGCACTACGCAGATCAAGTTAAGGGACAAAATAGCCTGGGGTATTACCTGACGTCTTCTCATGTCATGACCAGGCGATGGGTTTTCGGTACGGCGGCTCAGAGGTTATCAGCAGATACGTGGCACACTATCCTGGCGAACACACCGTACCTGCTCACTTATGATAAATACTTTTGGATTGCTTGTGTGCTCGCCCTCATCATCACCCGGCGGCGCTGGAAGGAGGTCGGGGCATGCCTGATACTGTACTTGGCTGTCCCCTTTGTGTTTACCAATCTGTACTTCGTGCATGAATATTACATGTGCGCCAACGGAATTTTCCTGCTGGGCGCAGTAGGGTTTTGCATTGTGTCGATCCTGGAAACGCCTGGCGGCCAAAAGGCTGGGTTCGCTGCAGTGTTAGTGACAGCGCTCTTGGCGGCGGCTGATCACCGATCTGTGTATGCGCCAAGGCAAAGAGAAAATAATCACGCGCTCGCAAGTTATGTGAAAGAATATCTGAAAGGGACCGACCCTGATTCTGTGATCATATACCTTGGCTTTGACTGGTCTCCCGTCTGGCCCTATGACAGCGAACGGAGGGCGCTTATGATCCCAGGCTGGGGTTCCACCGATTCTGACGTGCGAAAAGCATTGGCAAACCTCCGAGGATATAAAATCGGAGGCGTAATCGCCACAGGACATTCGAGCTATCCGTTGGATTCGTTAATCAAGAATATGAAGGCTTTGGGACTAGATACGAGCAATGTCCGGTTGGTGAACGATAGGACGTTCTCTCACTCATAAGTAGAAACGCCTTTCACAAGACGAGGCCGAGCTAGGGGAAACACCGGAGATGCCGGCGAAGGTAGAAATCTACGACGGAACAGCACTGCTGGCTCGGAACTCTGCGCGGACTTGCGGGAAGTCTCAAAACTCTTCGACATTACCCATAAACACCTTGGTGAAACTATAGAGTCCCACCAAGATCAACTGTCGCAGATTGGGGTTTTGCGGTTTGAAACCGCTAATCCTTCGACAACGGGATGGTTTGGAGGCCGTCCTGAGAAATATTCACGTTTCTGTTTCTATTTGACATCCCGCGGTCACTGGCTAGTCTCGCGACGAACCAATTAAACCTGAATGCCTTGTACTTCTCGTCTCGTAGCGTTCGTGGGTGGTTCCATCACTCTGTTGCCCCTCCTTGGCCTGTGCGTCTTTTATGCAGGCTGCGAAAAAAACGTTCGCTTGAACGAGACCGCCGAACGGGCGAGTGCGACCCCGACGAGCGTGACATTGACGGCTGGTAAGAGCCTTATTTTCGCGCCTGCCAATGGCTTCGAAGGCATCCAGGAGGCAGTAAGTGCGACCATGAGCCGAACGGCCGATGGCCTGAAAATCCATGCGCTGAACAACGATCCGTATATTTTTCTGCCACGTCTGGAGGGAGTGACGCCGGGAAACAAAGTGACCGTGCACGTTCAACTTGTTAGCCCAGGCCGGACGATCTTTCAGATTTTCTACAGCACAAGCGCGGTCGACGAATTTGACGAGGCTCATTCTGTGAGGAAGCCGATTCAAGAAGGGGACAATAACGTGCTGGTAGAATTCACTGAGCCGGATTTCAAAGGCAGGATTCGTCTTGATCCTGGTATGCTGCCAGGCGACTACATCCTAAAGCTGGTAGAAGTTCGGAGTTCCGCCGCACCTTGATTGTAGGACGCAAACTCCTCTGATGCTGGAGAGAAGAGCGCGCGCGGACGCCGTTTTCTGTGTAGATCGCGAGCTTGGCGCTCGCTAATGAGCCCTTTGAAGCTCGGACACCGGTCTGATTAGTGAGATGGCCAGCGGATTGTTTTAGCGTTACTCTGTCCAGCTCTGCGCTACAATGCGATTCATAACGGCGGGGAAGAATAAAATGGACAAGCCGTAGTCAAGCCCCGAAAATCACATCGACCTGATTGGACCGATAACGGCTGCAGGAAGCGTTCCTTATGGTGCCGCACTTCTTATACCATTGGCCCTACTTTGTGGCGTTGGCCCTCCACGCATTGTCACCGTGAGGAAGTTGAGTAATTCTATCTTACGCATCGCGGCGTTTCTGAATTACGTCTTCTTTCTGACTTACTGGATCATTCTGGTCATGATAAACACGAGTTTCAAGTACACTCGGCCTGGCGTATGCGTTTGCGGTTCTGTCATCTGGGTCCGTGATTATTGTTAGTGCCTTCTTTGCTCGGGCCAAAACGCAGCAACGAGTTCAGAGTGCAGAGTAGATATGACACTGGCGGCGCAAGTTGACATTCACTTCCAACAGTACTCTCCCGCTACAACCCGACGACTCCGGGTTTAAAGGCGTCTGGGCTCCTTTGTTGTCGTTAGGAAAAAAGGCGAAAGGTCAGTCAGCGACGGTTCAGACTCGGTAGAAAACAGGCACGCGCACACGGACGGGCGGACGCCGCCACGCGCCATTGGCGCAGGTTCTCCGCAAGCCCCAGACGAACCAGCGCAGATACTCGACAAACCACGGCCCCAACCGAAAACTCGATTTGCCGCCGAAAAGCCGATCAATGCTAACGAGAGGAACCTCGCCGAGACGCAAGCCCAGGTGCTGCGCTTTAATGGCCATTTCAAAAGCGAACGCCCAACCAATGGGGCGGCTCTCCAACCCGAAGCGTTCGAAGGCGGCCTTACGGAACATCTTGCATCCCGTTGTCGCATCTGTGAAAGGCGACCGAGCGACATGAAAGAAGAGCCAATTAGCCGTTCGGGAGAGAATCTCGCCAATGAGCGAGCCACCCAACCGCCGACCACCATGAGCGTACCGCGTGCAACTGACGAAATCGCAGTTCTCGCGCATCAATGCCAGCATGTCGTCCACCACCAGCACCGGACCCGTGTCGTCGGCGACCAAAATGGCTACGATGTCGCTACGCGCCGCGGCGACACCTGCGCGAATAGCATTGACGACGCCTCGTCCAAGTTGGTTATGGAGCAAGCGCAACCCCGGGTATTCTGCTTGCATCTCTTGCACAATGGGAATGCCTTTGTCATCCGCCACATCATGGATCACTAACACTTCGTGCGGATACTCAAGCATCGTGCGGATAATGCGGAGCATTACTCGCAAGTTCATCTCCTCATTGCGCACCGGAAGGAGAATGGTCAGGACTGGCGATTCAGGGATGTTCATGCTCGAGCACGTTCAACCGTAAATCTTAAACGATCTTGAGTGCGGGCGATTGCAGTTCGAAACGGAAACGGATACATTGTTCCAAAGATTGTTCGACACGAGTCTTCGCCTCCCAACCAAATAATTTTTTGATCTTGCTCACGTCGGGAATCCGTTTCTTGACGTCGTCTGCGTAGACCGGTTGGTGGTCGAAGGCAAGTTTATAATCTGCTTCAAGCAAGCCCAATTTTTTGCCCAATTCCACAATTTTCGTCGCCAGTTCTTTGACCGTCGTCGGCTCTGGATTGCCGATGTTCACTGCCTCATTGTTTATCTCGCTTCGCAGGCTGTAGAGCGCGATAGCATCAGCCACATCGTGGATGTTGGTAAAACAGCGGATTTGTTCACCGTCGCCCAGCACGGGTACCGGGCTCAGCTTTCTGACCAGGATTTTCTCGATCATGTCGGCGAAAACGTGACTGAAGCCTTCCCCTTCCGGCTTCTCAAATGGCGTGATGATGTTGAATGGCCGCCAGATCACGTAGGAAATTCCGAACTGCTGCTGGTAGGACTGCACGACGCGCTCGCCGATGTATTTCGACAGCCCGTAAGCCGTGCGCATCACAGGCAGCGCGTCCGTCTCCTCTTCTCGATGCGGATAGTTGACCGAAGTTTCATAAACCATCGAAGAAGACAAATAGACGAATCGCTTCACGCGATCATGCCCGTACTTGAGCAGATTGATCGTGATCAAATTGTTGTCCGCGATGATGTCCGCCGGCTTTTCGTGGAAGCCAACGACGCCATAGACCAGTGCGGCAAAATGGTAGACGCAATCGAAGCGGTGCGCGGTGTAAAGCCGCTTTACTATCGCGGTGTCACAGAGATCGCCCGTGTGAAATTCGTAAGGACGATCGCGTTTGATGTGGCCGTAGCGGGCAAAATTATCGACGCCTATGATGCTATGCCCCTCGGCCATCAAGCGCGGGATGACCATTTGCGCTAACGAACCTTCGCTTCCGGTAACTAGTATTTTCATCGGGTCGATTTAGGCTTTCGAACGCCCCGAGCTTTACCACCCGGCTTTGACCGCCGCAATCACCGTGCCGACTTCTTCATCGCTCAGTCCCCCATGCAGTGGCACCGAGGCCTGATGGTCGTTAAAGTGATCCATGTTTGGAAGGTCCTTGCGGCGACCGCCGAAAACCGAGTTGCGGTCAATGCGTTGATGTAGGACTGATGCCGGCACGCCGCGGCTTTGAAGTGCGCGAAGAAAATCATCGCGCCTCTCCACCAGCATTGTGAACAACCAGCCGGCGGACTGTCGATCCGGTTTGCTTTCCAACAGAGTCAACCCACGAACGGCAGAGAATTCGCGCCGATAACGGTTGGAAATCTCCCGAAGCCGAGCCAGCACTTGAGGGAATACTTCGAGATTGCCCAAACCAATCGCCGCTGCGAGATCGTTCAGGTGATACTTGTAACCAACTTCGTCGGCGTCGTAAGCGCGCTCGCCGAGAAACGATTGCGGGCTGTTGTCCCGGTCAATGCAGAACCAGCGCCGAATACGCGCCCGCTTCGCATCCTCAGGGCGCAGGCAACAGAGCGCGCCGCCGTCGCCGGTCGTCAGGTGTTTGATGGCCTGAAAAGAAAAGCAGGTGAAACGGGAAATCGCGCTGATGGGTTTGCCCCGATACGTCGCGCCGAGCGCGTGTGCGGCGTCCTCAATGACAGCCAGATTATGTGCACGAGCGATCTCGTTGATTTCGTCTAAATCGCACGGATACCCTGCCCAATGGACCGGAATGATCGCTTTAGTCCGCCTAGTTATCTTCTTTCGGATTGAATCCGGCTCTATATTTGCAGTGTTGTACTGGATGTCTGCGAAGACCGGTGTCGCGCCTTGCATCAGGACGGCCATACCGGTCGCGATAAAGGTTTGCGGCGGGATGATAACTTCGTCTCCAGGCTGCACGCCGGCGAGCACGAGGGCCAAGTGCAATGCAGTCGTGCCGCTATTTAACGTCACGGGCCGTACAAGACCAAGCCGCGCAACTAGTTCTTCTTCGAAGCGCTTCACCTGTTCACCTTCGCTCAGAAAGCCCGAGCGAAGGGTGGAAACTGCGTTCTGAATGGCGCTTTCGCTGACCGTGGTGTGGTTGAAAGTCATGGGTTGCTACCGCTCATCGTTAGCTGGACTTGCGGTTCAAAAAATGTCTCAAGAATCCGTCCTTTTTGTCGGGAACGGGCCGTAGCCCAGTTTCTGCGCTGCCTGGATCATGCTGTTGCTCGGTCGCTTTTTCCAAGGACGCGCCGGTATACCGCGATAAATCATCCATGGTTCTGTGGACTTGGTGATGAGTGAACACGAGCCAACGACCGAGCCTTCAGCCAAGGTAACACCCGGGTGGATGACAACGTTGGTTCCTGTGCTGGCGAAAGCCTCGAAGACAACCGGCTCAACCCGAACGATGTCCCGGAATTCTGGTGGCGACATCCCGACCAAGCCGGCTCCAAGAAACTCGTCGCTGGCGCATAGGATGCGGCTACCGGCCCCAATCGTATTGAAGCCGACCATGTGCAGCCGAGCCGACTGGCCACCTATGATAGACACGTAAGGGCCGATGTGGATGTAATCGCCCAAGGCGGCGGACGTAGTACAATAAAAGCCCGAGTCAATCGCGATATGGCTACCCAGACTCACGAGATGCGGCCGTCGGACTTCAACGTTGGCGCTGATAAACACGTCCTCGCCGCAAGCTGCCAGCTTGGCTAGGTCATACTTTGGCGAATTAACGTTTTCCGGCCACGTATCGGTATGACTCATTGTGGGGAAACCGGTTTGGATTTGCGGTTGCTGTCTTGCGCAACGATTCCCCAAAGATCAATAACGTCGATGCGCTTGGGAATGCGCAATTTCTTGTAAGCTTTATGCGGTACACCGATGATAATCACCTCGGCCTGCCTGCAGAGTTCTTCTTTTGAGATGAAGGTTGGGTCCTTCACGAATTCATCCGAATACATCACGTCTGCGCCCTCGAACCGCAGAACTTTTCCAAGCT
>Ga0209056_10006303_pt1 | contig 12270 bp, 7 predicted proteins | sample GraSoiAngelo_114_FD_185876 | JGI IMG/M metagenome (GOLD analysis project Ga0209056, IMG submission 185876) | Grasslands soil microbial communities from the Angelo Coastal Reserve, California, USA - 14_0903_13_40cm (SPAdes) (version 2) | ecosystem: Environmental > Terrestrial > Soil > Grasslands ... | reverse complement strand
AACGACGCGACGAGCGACGACCGCCCGGTGGTGCCGACCTCGACCCCGGTGCCGCGCGCCGTGATCCTCAGCCGCCCGGCCCTGCGGCCGACCGAGACCGTACCGCTGTCCACCCAGAGGCCGTGCGCGACGTCGCCCAGCATGAAGCGCACGGCCACCACGGCCCCGCGCGCGGCTATGGTGTCGCCCCGCTCGAGCAAGGAGAAATCCCCCGCTGCCAGTGAATCGCCCGAGCGCAACCAGACGAGCACGCCGTTGCCGCCCTGGGTTCCTCGGATCAGCACTCCTCTTCCCGCCCCGCCCGCCGCACGACGGCATCGGCCTGCGCTGGCGGGCGCATCGAAGCGGACCGTGTCTCGGGGCGGGTGGGTTACCTGCGCGCGCAGCCGCGCGGCGGGCTGCGGCGAGTTGCCGCAAGCAGTGCCCGCGACGGCGAGCGCGCACAGCGCGAGGCCGCGACCGCTCAGGGGGAGGGGGGCGGAGAGGGGTTGGGGGAAGGCGCGCCGAGCAGCGCGCGCGCCGCTGCCGGCGGCAGGGTGTGGGGAGCGAGCGCTTCGACCAGGTCGGCGGGGAGGGGTCGAGACTTGAGGTGCTTGCGATCCACGCACACGAGCACCATCCACCCCGCGGCCACGAGCCCGGACCCGGGCGCCCGCAGCACGTCGAAGTTCAGGGTCATCGACTTCGTGCCGACCCGGCCAACGTATGCGGCGACCGTCAACCGGTCGTCCAGCCGCGCGGGCGCGTAGAACTCGCTATGGACCGCTTTCCGGGGCAGGAAGATGTCGTAGCGATCGAAGACCCGCGTGTAGGCGAGGCCGCACGAGCGGAACAGCTCGGTCTCGGCGATCTCGAAAAACCGCACGTACGACCCGTAGAAAATGATGCCCGCGAAGTCCACGTCGGACCAGCGGACATACTCCTCGATCACGAACGGCTTGGCGGACACGGCTTCCCGGGCGGTGACCCGAGCGAGAAGCTAGGTCTCGCGAAACCGCGACGCCAGACTGGGAAGCGGTGAGGGAGGCGGGCGGGGTGGGCGGGGGAAGGAGACGGCGGGCGCTACGACGCGCGCGCCGCCTGTACATGCCCCTTCTGGCCGTGCGGACGCAAGCCGTACTCACGGAGCCGCCGCCACAGGGTGGTGCGGCTGATCCCGAGTCGCCGCGCCGTCTCGGCGAGCCTCCCGCCGGTAACCTCAAGAGTGTCGACGATCGCCTGCCGCTCTCGCTCGGCCAACGTCTTCGCGTGGTCCCCGTCTGCCAGGAAGATGGCCTCACCCAGGTCGGTGGGGCCGTGCTTCAGCGCGCGGACCCGGCCGCCGAGCGCCACCAGGCGCTCCCGGAGCGCCGGGCCGCGCACGAAGGCAGGGTCGCCGAGACTGTCGATCAGCCTGCGGGCGCGGTGGTTCGCGTACAGCATCCGGCCATGGGTGTCGAACACTACGACTCCTTCGCTGAACGACTCCATCACGGCTTGGCCGATGGGGGCGAAGGTGGGCGGTGACGGGAGCATTGGGCCCTTCTCTCGCGTTGCCATACGTGATTGGATACTCGGAATGGGGGTCAGAGTTTCAGGCAGCGCCGCCATAAGGAGGACCCTCAGAGTGGTGCGACGTCACAACTCGGGTGCGCCCTGAACGACCACTCTCCCCCTCCCTAAGTTAAGCCCGGCTCGCGTAGTGTGAGCGCCACAGGGGTGCGCGCCAGGGCGAGCGCCGTCTCCCAGGGCGCCGCGTCAGGGCTAGCGCCCCCGATGCCTGCCCCCCCGCCCCAGCCGTGCCCCATGCGCGACCTGCTTCCCCCGCTCCCGCCGCTCCCCGTCCGCGCGCCCGCCCTCGCCGAGTTGGCGCCGCAGGTCATCGAGGGTATCCGAGCGCAGCGCCTCCCGTTTCCCACGCACCACGGTGAACCGGACCGGCCGGTCGAAGGCGGGGAGGTCCCGCACCTGGAGTCGCCGCGCTTGGCCCTCCTTGAGTCGCAGCCGCACGACGCCGACGCCGTTCTCCACCTCGTACTCCAAGGGGACCCGATCGCCGTACAGGTGGGCCGACGACGGCAGCGCCTCGAGTGCCTGCCGCGTGGCGACGGGGATGGTCTCGTCCACGTCGAGTGTAATCCGCGTTTCGATGAAGTTCTGCCAGGACGCCACGCTGTCGAGCTGCCGCCCGAGCCGCGCGGCAATCTGCTCGGTCGCGGCCTCTGCCAGCCGGCCGCCGGAGCGGCGCCAGTAAAACCCGAACCGCTCGAGCGCCCGCCGCACCCGCGTCTGATCGGGGTGAGGCGTGTGGCCCGCGAGCAGGGAATCGACCAGCGCCGCCCGGGCTGAGCCCGCGAGCTCCTGCGGGAACGGGTTCGGCAGGGGCTCCGCGTCCCGCTCGAGGAGGAACCCCGAGTATTCCACGGTCCGGACCACGATGAGCCCTTCCCGCCGTCGCTGCCGTTCGAATGCGACCGTGGGTGCTCCGCGCCGACTGTAGCGGCGGATGGCGCGCGCTGGGACGTGGGTGCCTTCGATGCTCGCGCGGGGCACGCCGAACCGATCGGCGAAGTAGCGCAGCGTCCCCGCGACCGCTCCCCGGGTGCCGCACATGGAGCCCCGGCTCACCCGGACTTCGCGGCCGTCGGCGGTCTCTTCATCGATCACCAAGTCGAACGGCATCACGCGCGCGACGAGGTCGGCGAACGCGGAGACGGTCTTCTCCCCCGCGTAGGGCAGTTTCTCGGGCAGGCTGAGCTCGAGCTGCCGGTACACGGACGCGGTTCCGAGCGCCACGTCCTCGATCGCCTTCACGAGCACGCCACGCCCTTCCGCCCAGGAGTCAACCGACTCGTGGAACAGATGGCGCGCCAGGCCGTAGACCTCCCCCAGGTAGCCGTGCTTGTTGACCGCCTCGGCGTAGACGTTGTAGGCCGTCAGATGATCGCTCCCCGCCACGGCGAGGCCTCGCAGGTTCCGCTCCTCACGGGTCATACGATGCAGGGACTCGATGTTCGCGGCCACCGCCACGACCGGGATCAACTCGGCATCCGCGTGATACAGCAACTCGCCCCACGGCCGCTCGACCGGCATCGCCTCGACCTCGCGCCCGTAGCGCGTCAGCCGTCCGTTTTCGACGAGCCCCCGCTCGGTCAGGACGTCCACGGCATCCCGGTAGGCCCGCCGGTCCAGCGGCACGGGGAGATCGAGATCCCGCGCATCGACGCCCAGCGCGGCGCACGTGATCGCCACGCGCTCCGCGTCCCCGGCGAGTTGGAACTCGGGTGCGGTGGGCTGGAGACGCTCGAAGGCGAGATCGCGGTCGCTCAGGATGTAGACCTCGCCGCGTTCCACGCGCCCGTGCACGCGACCCGCCATCTGGAGGATTTCGTTGGCGCCGAGGTACAGCCGCGTCAGCACGTTGCGGCCGCGCTCGACGACGTTCGCGTAGCGCGCGTCGTAGATCACGACGGTGTCGAGCCCGCGGATGTTGAGCGCGGATTGGCCGGCGGCGGTCATGGCCAGGAGAAAGGGGCGCCTCACCTGGCCGTCCAGAAAGGGGCGGATGACCCGGATCGGCTCCCCGCCGTGGTAGAACGCGGTCGCCAGAGCCTGCCACCGATCGCCAAGCTCCTTCGCGATCTGCTCCACCTCCGCCCGCGTGGGGACGAACACCGCCACCCCGCGACGCTCGCGGATCACCCGTCGGACGAAGGGTTCGTTGAGAAACTCCAGCGCCTGCTCCGGCAGCACGCGCACATCGGCGGCCCTGGCCGGATCGAACGCGTGCGTCTCGAGCACCTCGATCGAGGCGAGGTAGCGCGCGTAGAACGTCGGGTCCACGGTCGCCGACAGCCAGATGAAGCGGCACCGTGCCCGCTTGCCGAGCGCGAGGCAGAGCTCGAGCTCCGCCGAGGTCTGATGGATCTCGTCCACGACCAGGGTGTCCCGGTCGGTGATGAGCCCGTCCTCGAACCAGCGCCGCGCGATGCCGGTGGTAACGATGACGACGTTCCAGGTGGGCGTCTCGGGGGTCGCTTCGCGCTCGCGGTTCACGACGCCGACTTTGAGCGGCGCGCCCAGGATCGTCGCCGCGATCGGCCGGATGGCGAGGGTCTTCCCGGTCCCCGTCCCGGCCACGATCCCGAACCCGCGGCCCGACGCCGCGAGACGCCGGATGTCGGCGCCGTGCTCCCGCTCGAGCAGCGTCTCGATGTCCAGGGTCATGGCGAGCTCGATCGTCTCGCACGCCGCCCGGGTGGGGGCGATGACGATGACCCGTCCGGTCGCGGGCTCCGCCGCGAGGAACGCTTGAGGATCGGGGGGGAGAAAATGATCGCGGGAGATGCGCACGGCTGAATACAAGGTAACCGGTGCGGCAAGCGCAAACGGCCGCGGCGGCCGGTGCGCCCGTCAGTCTCCCAGGCTGATGCCGAGATCCCGCGCGGTGGCGATGGTGTCGGAGTCGAGCGGCACGCGTTTGGGGGTGGCGAGCGCCTCGTCGATGGCCACGAAGTCGATCGTCGGGGGCCGGAGGGCGACCATGTTCCCGAACTTGCCCTCGGCGATGAGGCGCACCGCGGCGGCGCCGAACCGCAGCCCGAGCAGGCGGTCGAACGTCGTGGGACTGCCGCCCCGCTGCAGGTGGCCGAGCACCAGAGTGCGCGTCTCCTTGCCCGTCATTGCCTCGATCGAGTTCGCGACCTTGTCGGCGACGCCGCCCAGACGCTCGTGCACCGGGTCGATGAGCGATACGGTCCCACCCTTGGGCGCCGCTCCTTCCGCCGCCACCACGATGCTGAAATGGCGGCCCTCGACCTCGCGCCGGCGGATCTTCTCGCACACCTTCGCGAGATCGAAGGGGATCTCGGGGATCAGAATCACGTCGGCCGAGCCGGCTATCCCTGAGTGCAGCGCGATCCACCCGGCATACCGGCCCATCACCTCGACCACCATGACGCGCTCGTGGCTCTCGGCCGTCGAATGGACCTTGTCGATCGCGTCGGTGGCGGTCTGGACCGCGGTGTCGAACCCGAAGGTCGCCACCGTGCCGCCGACGTCGTTGTCGATCGTCTTCGGAACGCCGACGACCGCGATGCCCTTCTCGCGGAACAGTCGCTGCGCGATGCGCAACGAGCCGTCGCCGCCGATGGCGATCAGCGCGTCGATCTCGAGCGTCCGGAACGCTGCGACAAGCTCGTCGGAGCGGTCGCGCTCGACCGAGGCACCACCGGACCGGGATGTAGGCCAGCGGAAGGGATCGCCGCGATTGGTGGTCCCCAGGATGGTGCCGCCGAGATGGGTGATGCCGCGCACCGCGTTCGCGTCGAGCGGGACGACACGATCCTCCCCGAGCAGCCCGCCGTAACCGCGTCGGATGCCGACGCATTCCCAGCCGCGATGGAGCGAAGCGAGGACGGCGCCGCGGATGACGGCATTGAGGCCGGGCGCATCGCCGCCGCCGGTGGAGATGGCGATCTTCAACGCGATGGAGGCGGCGCAACCTGCTGCATCAGCCGCAGGACTTCTCCCGGCTCGGCGTGGCGCCCCACGGCTTTTTTCGAGAAGATCCGGCGCCCGTCTACCTCGACCTCGAACACGCCGCCGGAAGACTGGATAAGCTTCACGTCGGCGTGCGGATACACCTTGCGCAGTTCGGCCGCCAGACCGGCGGCTCGGGGCTCATAGTTTCAGACGACGCAATATTCGATCGTGACTCGCATACGAATGATGAAGAATAGTCGCGCTTGACACCCGGCGCCACAGTCCCGAGCTTGCGCGACAATCCATGAGCCTGCTCCTCCGCCTGAAGGCGTCTCCGGGGTTGCTGGTGCAGGGGCTCGTGTCGCTCGCGGCCGGGCTCGCGTCCGGATGGGCGGCGATTGGGTACGCTTCGGGGCGGGCGAACGTCGGCTCCACGCTCGGGCTCGAGTTCCTAATCCTCGTCGGGGTCGGCGCGCTGACCCGGGGTTACGGCATCGCGCTCCCGGGCAATGGCTTCTCTTCCTACGTCTTGGGCGTGACGACGTTCGCAGTGCTCGACGGCACGTGGAGGCTCGCCGCCGTCGTAGCGCCGCTCGCGCTCGCGACCGGCGACTTGCTCTTGCGGCGGCTGCCCCTGTCCAGAGCGCTTACCAACGCCGCCCATGTGACGGCCGGGAGCGCCGTCGCCGGCCTCGTATATGAGCGGCTGGGCGGCGCCACGGGCACGCAGGCGCTGGCCACCGTGAACCTCGGCGCGCTGGCCGCCCTGCTCGTGCTGCTGCCGGTCGCGGTGAATGCCTCGCTGTACCTCGAGCTCGCGCTCGGCCGCCCGCTCGCGTCGCTGGACTCCGGGCTCACGGCACGCTGGGAGGCGATCGTGTACGCGTGCTCCGCAGCGCTGGCACTCGGGTGGCTGCGCCTGACCCACGCCGGTCTCGAGAGCGCGGACGCGCTCACCTTGGCCGCCGTGCTCGCGGTTGCGACCGTCACGAGCGCCTACGTGATCCGCAGAGCCGTACGCGCCGACGAGCTGGAGCTGCTCCAGGGGCTATCGCAAGCAATTGCCGGGGACTTGAGCCTCGCCAGGAGCTTCGCGCGCATCCAGAATCTCACTCGGCGGCTGGTCCCCTGGGAGCAGATGTGCTTTGCCCGCTACGACCCGCGCACCAATCAGATGGAGCTCGTCGCCGACACCGCGGCGGGAGCGAGGGGCGGAGCAGCGGGAGCGGCCGTCGAAACCGGGCGCCCGCAGCTCCGGTTCGATGCGACCGCCGGGGCGACGGTCGAGGCGGTGCGGCTGCGGCGTCCGGTCGTCGCCGCGCCCGAGGCCGGCCTGGGAGGGGGGATCGTCCCCGGCCGAGAGACACCAGGTTCCGAAGTTCTCGTGCCCCTGTATCACGCCGGCGAGCTCGTCGGCCTGTGGAGCGTGCGCCATTCCCGACCCCGGATCTACCAGGACAGGGACGCGGCGCTCTTGGCCCTGCTCGCGCCGCAGCTCGCGCTCCTGCTCGCGATCGAAGCCTCCGTGCAGCCGGTGGCGGGGGCCTCGGAGCGGACCGGCGCTTTCGTCCAGACGCTGCGCGCCACGGCGCGGCACATCCACGCCTCGAGCCAGGGGGTGACGGCGGCAGCGCAGCGCTCCAGCCACGGTGCCCGGCAGGCGGCAAGCATCCTGACCTCGCTCGGGCGTGATTCTGAGCAGCTGCAGCGCCACGCCGGGGCGGTCGCCGAGGCCGGGGACCAGACCCGGCAATCGGGCGCGCAGATGGACAAGACCACCGACAGGGTCCGGCTCGCCACGCAGGCCGCCGTCCGCCGCCTCACCGACCTGGGCGCGACGACCGAGGAAAGCGCAAATGAAGTCCGCCGGCTGCGGGACGTCGCCGAGCAGGTGGAGAAGTTCTCGGAGACGATCGGCCTCGTCGCGAACCAGACCAACCTGCTGGCCCTCAACGCCACGATCGAGGCAGCCCGCGCCGGTGTGCACGGGCGCGGCTTCGGGGTGGTTGCCGACGAAGTCCACAAGCTGGCGGAGGCGAGCGGGCGCGAGGCGCGCAACGTCGGCAAATCCGCTCAGGACACGCGAAAGGCCCTAGACCGAGCGGCGCAACTCCTCGAGCGGATCCGCACGGAACTGAGCGCAGTCGCCCAGGGCTCGGCGGACTGGGTCGGGGACCTGGACCACATCGCCGAGGCCGCCTCGGGGACCGCCCGCGCCGGAAAGCAGGTCGCAGACCTGGCGGGCGGGATCGTGGACCTCTCCGCCAAGATCAGCCGGGCGCTCGAGCATGCGCAGTCGGGCGCGCAATCGTCCGCCCAGGAGGCGGAGGCGGTCGCGGCGGGGGCGGCGGAGCAGCTCACGGCCATCGAGGACCTCGCCCGCGGCGCGACCGAGCTGGCGCAACTCGCCGACAACCTCGCCAGGGCCGTACGCGTCATCCGGGGTGAGAACGGGCATCCGTAGGCACCGGGTGATGGATGGCACCCTGGCGCCGTGACCGCGGGCACAGGAGTCCGGGGCAGGGGTTTTTAACTTACGGCACACTTATTACTGTAGGCCCACGCCCTCGGGCTAAGGAGCATCCGTGCGGACACTCGTCATCCTGGGAATGGCTTTCGTCGGCGGGGCCTCCCACCTCCACGCGCAACGCGTGCACCAGTTCGAATTCGGCGGGTTCGCATCGTTCACGCGGTACGATCGGGCGTTCGCCCTCAAGAACCAGATCGGGGGCGGCGGCCGGATCGGCTACTTCTTCACCAGACTCCTGGGCGCGGAGCTCGACGCCGGCTACCAGAGCCCGAGCCCCAGGACGGGCACCGCGTCCCCCACTGTGGCGTTCGGCAGCGCGAGCCTCGTCCTCAATTTCGCGAGCGGGGACCAGCAGCTGTTCTATATCCTCGGTGGGGTCTCGCGGCTCGACTTCGAGAAGTCGTCGCCGTACCGGTTCACCGACAACGCCGCCCACGCCGGCATCGGCGACCGTGTGTTCCTTGGCAACTGGGGCGCGCTGCGCGTGGAGGCGCGCGCCATCTATGCGCCCAGCACCGGGTTCGCGGGCGCGGACTGGGCCAGCCACGTCGTCGGCTCGCTCGGTCTGTCCCTCTTCACGGGCGGGGGCGTGGTCTCGGATCTCGACCACGACGGAGTCCCTGACAACCGGGACGCCTGCCCCAACACGCCCGCCGGCGCGAAGGTGGATGCCAAGGGCTGCCCGTTCGACTCGGACAAGGACGGCGTAGCCGACGGCTTCGATCAGTGCCCGGACACCCCGATGGGTGCCCGCGTGGACGCCAAGGGCTGCCCCACGGATTCCGACAACGACGGTGTCTACGACGGGATCGACCAGTGCCCGAACACGCCGGCAGGAGCGCACGTAGACGCCAGGGGCTGCCCCTCGGATGCGGACGGCGACGGCGTGCCCGACGGCATCGACAAGTGCCCCAATACCGCCGCGGGCGCCACGGTTGACGCCAAGGGTTGTCCCTCCGACTCGGACCGCGACGGCGTCTTCGACGGGATTGACCAGTGCCCCAATACGCCCGCGGGCGCCACAGTGGACGCCAAGGGCTGCCCCTCGGACTCGGACGGCGACGGCGTGCCCGACGGCATCGACAAGTGCCCCAACACACCGCACGGGGTCGAGGTGGACAGCGTCGGGTGCCAGCGCTTCAAGGACTCCGACGGCGACGGCGTGGACGACTCCAAGGACAAGTGCCCCGGGACGCCGCCCGGCATGCGCGTCGACGCCAACGGGTGCCCGATTCTGTTCACTCCGGAGCGCACGCCGGTGATCTTGCGCGGCGTGGTTTTCGAGACCGGCAAATCGATCCTCAAGCCCGAGTCGTTCACGGTGCTCGACATCGTGGCGCAGTCGCTCCTCGCAAATCCGCAGATCCGGATCGAAGTCGCGGGCTACACGGACATCACCGGGTCTGCGGCGCTGAACCTGAGACTGTCCCGGGCGCGGGCGGACGCGGTGCGCACGTACCTCGCCCGCAAGGGCGTCGCGCCGCCCCGCATGATCGCGCGAGGGTATGGCCCGGGGAACCCCGTCGCACCGAACACGACACCCGAGGGTCGCGCGCTGAACCGGCGCGTGGAGCTGCACCAATTACCGTAGACGCGCGGGCGCACGGTCACCGGGCAGGGCGCGGATGACCCGGGGGAAGAGGAGCCAGCTCCAGCGGCGGGTCGTGCTGCTGGGGCTGGCGCTGGCCGGCGTGGCGCCCGCACTCCGAGCGCAGCAGGCCGGGCAGTTCGAGGTCGGCGCGTTCGGCTCCTACACCCGCTACGACAAAGCCTTCGGCCTCGACAACCGGGCGGGTGGCGGCGCCCGCCTCGGCTACTTCTTCGGGAAGGTCGTCGGGCTCGAAGCGGAGGTCCTGTTCCAACCCAACTACACCGTCAGCACCGGTGGCGCGGCGACCACCCTCGAGCCCCTGATCGCGAGCGGCAGTCTCGTGTTCAACGCGCTGCGTGGCGCCCGCGTGACGCTGTACGCCCTCGGCGGCTATTCGCTCCTCGACTTCGGAACGCGCGCGCCGTACCACTTCACCGACAATGCGGCGCACGCCGCCGGCGGCGCGCGGATCTTCCTGACTAACCGGATCGCATTTCGCCTCGAAGGGCGGGCGATTTACACGGCCAGCACCAAGTCCACTTTCGGAGCCACCGCCGCCACCCATTACGTGGCGACGGCCGGGCTCTCGGTGTTCCACCTGGGCGCACCGCCGAAATACTCCGAGCCGCCGAAATACTCCGACAAGAACGCGACCCCCGCGACTAAGGCTACCTGCCCCAACGCGGCCGGCTGTCCGCCCGACTCGGACTCGGACAAGGACGGGGTGCCCGACGGACTCGACAAGTGCCCCGACACGCCCGCCGGCGCGCACGTGGACGGGGTCGGTTGCCCGACCGACGCCGATCAAGACGGCGTACCGGACGGCATCGACCAGTGCCCGGACACGCGCCTGGGCGTGGCCGTCGACGCCAGGGGCTGCCCGGCGGACTCGGACGGCGACGGCGTGCCCGACGGCATCGACCAATGCCCCAACACGCCCGGAGGCGCGACGGTGGACACGAAAGGGTGCCCGACGGATGCAGACCACGATGGCGTGCCGGATGGCATCGACCAGTGCCCCAACACGCCCGCGGGCGCGACGGTGGACGCGAAGGGCTGTCCGGCAGACTCCGACCTCGACGGCGTGCCCGACGGCGTCGACCGCTGTCCCAATACGCCGCCGGGCACCCGCGTGGACACGACCGGCTGCCCGCTGAAGGAGGTCATTCGCGACTCCGACGGCGACGGCGTCCCGGACAACCTTGACAAGTGCCCGAACACGCCGCCGGGCTCGCGGGTGGACGCGAGCGGCTGCATCATCTTGTTCCAACCGGAGGCCGTGAGCCGGCCGGCGCCCGGCGCACGCCCGCGTCCCACGCTGATCCTGCGCGGGGTGAACTTCGAGTGGGGCAGATCGGCCCTGACGCCCGACTCGTACGCTCTTCTCGACCAGGTGGCGGGGTCGCTGATCGCCAACCCCGAGATCCGAATCGAGATCGCGGGTTACACCGACAACACCGGCTCGCCCGTGCTCAACGTGCGACTGTCGCAGGCGCGGGCGGCTGCCGTGCGGGCGTACCTCGCCCGTCAGGGGGTGTCGCCCGGTCGGATGATCGCGAAGGGATACGGGGCCGCGGGCTTCGTTGCGCCGAACACCACGGCGGCGGGGCGGGCCCAGAACCGGCGGGTCGAGCTGCACAAGCTACCGTAGACGGCGGACTGACGGACGGCAGGACCGGCGGACGGTCTTGGTCCGCCACCGACAGCCCGTCGCGTCAGCGGTCATCAACGCATAGTTTTTGTGCTCCCGAAACACAGTCGAGCAATCGCATGGACGCCCGCCGGGTCCTGCCCGCTGTCGCGATCGGCCTTCTGACCGCCAGTCCGCCTGTCCACCTGACCGCCCAGTCTTCCCCCCACCCCTTCCAGGCCACCGACTACTACCGTCTCGTTTCAGTCGCCGATCCACGCTTCGCGCCCGACGGCCGGCGGCTCGCGCTCACGGTAACGACCGTGGTCGAGGACAAAGATCGTCGCCACTCCGAGATCTGGATGGTCCCGACCGACGGCCTGACGCCCGCGTTCCGCTACACCAGCCCCGCCGCGGAGGCGTCGCAACCGGTGTGGTCACCGGACGGCTCGCTGCTCGCGTTCTCGAGCAAGCGAGAGGGCTTCCCCGACGACGTCTGGTTTCTGCGCGCGACTCCCCCCGGAGGCGAAGCGTTCCAAGTCCCGGGCGTGCACGCCCTGCCCGTCTTCTCGCACGACGGCAAGTGGCTCCTCTATGGCTGGCGCGGCCCCGAGCCGGACAGTGCCAAGCAGGAGAAGTGGCGCGACCGCATCTCGCCGACGGCGATCACCCGCGGGCCCGACCCCAAGCGCTTTGACGGGCGGGTGTACACCTCGCTCCCCTTCGTGGAGGACGAGCGCGGCCTCGTCCCGCCGCGCGAGGCTCGGCGGCCGAGCCATCTCTACCTCGCGCCCGTCGCGGGCGGTGAGCCGAAGCAGCTCACGAGCGGCGACCTGAGCCAGCGCGACCCGGACTGGTCTCCCGACGGGAAGGCGGTCGTATTCGTGCAGGACTCCACCGAGCTCGACGAGGTGAGGAGCGAGCCGCGACCGCAGCTGTACGTGCTCACGGTGGCGGACGGTGTCCTGCGCCGGATCGCCACGCCATTCGTCGAGAACCGCGCACCGGCGTGGTCGCCCGATGGAAAGTCCATCGCGTTCGTCTGCTCGAAGGGCC
>Ga0209056_10006298_pt1 | contig 12273 bp, 13 predicted proteins | sample GraSoiAngelo_114_FD_185876 | JGI IMG/M metagenome (GOLD analysis project Ga0209056, IMG submission 185876) | Grasslands soil microbial communities from the Angelo Coastal Reserve, California, USA - 14_0903_13_40cm (SPAdes) (version 2) | ecosystem: Environmental > Terrestrial > Soil > Grasslands... | reverse complement strand
CGTTTTGTCCTTCTTCAGCGCGCCGCCGAATGCCGCTCCTGCCTGCACGCGGGTGTATGCGGGATCCGAAACCGTGCTGAACGGGTTTACCGCCTGAAATGCCCGATTGCGCAGATAGCCAAACACATCACCGTGGAAATCGTTCGCTCCAGAACGCGTCACAATATTCACCACACCACCCGAAGCACGCCCATACTCAGCCGCGTAGCTGTTGGTGATGATCTGGAATTCCTGTACCGCCTCCTGAGACACCGTCGAACGCACGCCATTGATCGAATTGTCGGTTGCATCAGCGCCGTCCACATTGACCAGATTGGCGCGTCCGCGCTGCCCGCTCATGTTGAGGCCGGAGGTCGGCGCCGCTCCGGTATTGGGTGCGTTGTCGCGCACTACCTGTGAATCCGTCAGCGTGAAATTGATGTAGTTGCGGCCATTGATCGGCAGATTGTCAATGCGGCGCTGATCCACCGTGTCGGTGGTTGAGGTCCTTGTAGTCTCAATTAAGTCAGCAACAGCGCTGACCTCAACCTTTTCGGTGCTTCCCGCCACACTCAACGTGACCGGCAGATCGGCCATGCCGCCAACCGTAATAATCACGCCCTGAGCCTTCGCTTTGGCGAATCCCGGCGCGGCCACGCTAACCCCATAGGAACCAGGCGGAAGCGCCAGGACGCTGTATTCCCCCTGCCCGTTGCCCGCTGCAGGCCGCTCCACTGCCTTCGCCTCATCCCGCACCGTGACGGTGGCGTTTGTGACCAAGTTGCCGCCAGGATCTTTCACCGTAACGTGGAGGTCGCCGGTGGCAACGCCTTGTCCGAAAGCAACCAGGCTGAAGGCAGCGAGCAGCATTAAGAGCAGGCAGATTCGTTGAGTTCGCATAGAACTTCTCCGACGCGAGAATTCTCCGGCCCGGCTTCGCGGCCGTCCAGAGTTGGGTAAGCGCGATAATTTCTGAAAGCGAAGGTTTGGCTGGTTTTTACATCACTTGATAGTGGGAAAGCAAGCCAAGAATGTGACAGCCTGTTTAGGGGAAAGAGCTGGAACCTGACCGGCTGATCTATTTCCGCTCGATGCCGAACTCCAGCTTTTCGGAGGTTTTGAGCGCCCACGCCATCCGAGGGGTGTTGTGGGCCAGGCCGAAGCGACCTTGAGCGTCCAGCAGAATGATTCCGCCGTGACCATTTACCCGGTCTCTTAGGTAGTTCATCGCCTCAGCCGCAATCCACTGCGGCAAGTTTCCTGAGGCCACGCGGTCCGCAGCCCACTTCGCAAGCACCAGTTTCATGATGGGCTCGCCCCATCCAGTGGTCGAGACGGCGGCGCTCTGATTGTCGGCGTAACATCCGCAGCCGATCAGCGAGGAATCGCCAAGGCGGCCGGGGGCCTTGTTCAGAGTTCCCCCAGTCGAAGTTGCCGCTGCAATATTGCCCGAGCTGTCGAGCGCGACTGCGCCGACCGTGTCGTGGGAAATCGTGGGGGCAAACAGATCGTCTTTTTGAGCCGAGCTTGATTGCAGCTTGCGTAGACGCTCGATTTCTCTCGGGAGAATCAGGTCTTCATTCCTGCAGAGTTCGATTCCATGCTCATGCGCAAAACGTTCCGCGCCTTCAGCAACGAAATAAACATGCGGGCTCTCGCTAAGCACCCTGCACGCACCGGATTCACAATGCGCTCCACGCAACCGACGCCACCGGCGCGGAGAGTTGCGCCATCCATGATGAGGGCATCAAGCTGAACTTTGCCCTCGCGGTTCAGAAAGCTGCCGCGCCCGGCGTCGAAGGCTTCGTCATCTTCCATGATGACCACGGCTTCTTCGACCGCATCGAGCGCGGAGCCGCCTCTTTCCAGAGTGCTCCATCCCGCCGCGATCGCGTTGCGCGCGCCGTTCAGGTGCACCTCAACCATATCGTCAGGAATTGCCCACGCACCACCGTGGACGAGAAGAACCGGAGCGGTTTTAGTCATGAAGCGCTCGAAAGAAACTGGTCAGTTTAGCATTCACCTTCACTTGTCCTCGATTGTCATCCCGAACTCGCACGCTTGCGGGCGAGAGAGGGACCTTACGATGCGATCGGACCGTGGCAGCGCTTTCGGGATTAAAACGGCGGTGCATCGATTCTGGGCGCAGCCAGACCTCAGCCGTAGCGCGAACCGACGTTAGGCCCCCTGCCGGCCTCCTCCGGAGTCCGGCTTCGGGATGACAAATCATCGGGGAAAGATCATTGTTGTCTGCTGCATCATCGCGGGGATAGTCACGAACTCACGTCCCTCCGCTTTGTATCGCTTAAGCAATCGATCCACGGCTTCCACCGTTCTTGAGCGATCTGTTCCGAATGCCCTATGACCGCCATCGTGCAGTAAAACAACATCGCCGCCACGGATTTTTGGGCTCACTTTCTGGTAGATGTAATCGGCTGACGGCGCGTTCCAATCGTGTCCCGTTATGTTCCACATGATCGGCTCAAATCCGTTTAGGCGAAGTGCGCGGAATATTCCTGGACGCCTTCCACCCCAAGGCGGACGGAAGAGGTTCGAATGTTCGCCTACAGCATCTTCGATTTCGTTCTTGCACTCCACTATTTCGTCGCCGATGCGGGAGCTAGAGACAAAGGTCAGGAGCGGATGCGTGAACGTGTGGTTCCCGATTACATGCCCCTGTTTCGCGATCTCACGCACGATGTCGGGCCGCTGTTGCACGTAGCGGCCTATCAAAAAAAACGATGCGCGAACGTCATGCTTGGCCAGGACATCAAGCAGGTTCAGTGTGTGCGGATCGTTCGGGCCATCGTCGAATGTGAGCGCAACTTGCTTAGATCCACGCGGCAATCCGCAGAAGGCCTTGCCGAACCACTGCCCCGTCGGTGCCATGGACTGATAGCCTGCGGAGATTAAGGTTGCTGCGCCAGCGCCGATAGCGAGGCCAATCACGCTGCGATTGTAAAGCAGCCCTATACAACGATGTCATTCCGACGACCTTCAAGTCGGAGGAACCTGCTTTTCTCTTAGCTGTAGATTCCTCACCACTAAAGTGGTTCGGAATGACAAGCTATTAGGTTTTGCTGAATGCTGAGTGCTGCTGTTAACTTCTCCCTCAATTGCGCTCCTCGCATTCTCGGGATATTCTCAAAGCGATCTCCTCACCTTCATGGCCAAGCTCTTCGATCTGCCCCGCTACATTGCTGTAGAAGGTCCCATACGAGTCGGCAAGAGCACGCTTTCAAATATTCTTGCCGAACGGCTCAATGCCCAGCGCGTTACCGATCCCGAGCAGAATTCTTTTCTCAAGCCGTTTTACGAAGGTGAACCTGGAGCCGCTTTCCAGGCGCAATTCACGTTTCTGGTGCGGCGCTTCGAGCAGCTTCGGGACCTCGACCTGGGCGGGAGCTCTCAGAAAGCTGTGATCTCGGATTTCATCTTCGAGAAAGACAAGATTTTTGCCTGCTTGAACCTGAATGATCAGGAACTGGATACCTACAATCGCTACTACAATCATTTCCGCGAGCAGGTGCCCACGCCCGATCTAGTCATTTATCTGCAGGCCACTCCCGAGGTGCTTAAGAAGCGCGTAAAAAAGAAGAATGCACCGGGTGAGAAGGCGATCAGCGAGGAATATCTGGAAGAAGTGGTCAAAGCCTACGAGCACTTTTTCTTTCACTACACCTCGTCCGACCTGCTAATTGTGAACACCTCAGAAATAGATTTCGTCGAACGTAACGAAGATCTGCAAGAGCTGCTGCGCAAAGTCTCCGCACCCATCAAAGGGACGCAGTATTTCCTGCCGCTGGGGGGCCAGGAAGCCGCCAGCGCGTAGAGACCCACGTGGGGACAGCCGCCCCGGCTGTCCGGTCGAGCGGCAGCGGGAAAGCTACATCCAAGGACCTAATTGGGATCAAACGAATAGAATTTGGGGCATAGGGGAAGCCAAGGGTGTAAGCATGATTGAACTTCGCCTAGGAGATCAACTCATTCCCACATGGATCGTGGGCATGAATGGCTGCTCTTCCACGAGGATGGAATACAAAAAGCAGCTCCTGCTGGTTAGCGGGCCGATTCAGTCTTCAGTTGAACAAACAACCCCCGCCAAGACCAACGCAAGATGCGCCATCCGACCGCAGCGCCGACCGCAATCGTTACCAGCCACAGAAGGATTGCCGGAACATAGAAAACGAACGAGGCCATTGCAGAAGCGTAGTCGCCAATACCGTCGATACCATCCCTGGCTGCGAGTTTCAGTTGGTACAACGGCCGCCAGTGAAGACCAAACACCTGCGCCTCCGACTCTGCATGTAAGGTAATCGTCACAGCAACCGTTGCTACTTGCTTGGAGAGCGCGTCAAATTCTGCCTGCTGCTGTTCGATCTGCCCACGCACCTCATTGAGCTTGCCACTGACATCGACAGTATCCTTGACTGTCTTCGCCTGCCTCAGAATTCCAAGATATTGAGCCTCCTGGGCGCGAAAATTACGAAACCGTGCCGATAGATCCACGTATTGTTTGGTGACGTCTTGCGCCTCAAGTTTCTCGCTTTCAACGCGAAGGCCGAGCTTGCTGATCTGGGCCCGAATCTGATCGAACCTGTCCACTGGTACGCGAATGGTTAAGGATGCGCTCGAAGCGTTTTCGCCCCCGTACGTCTCGGAGCTAATCAAAAATCCACCTGCTTGGAGTGCAAGCATTCGTATCTTCTCGGAAACCTCCTTGGGACTTTTCACAAGAAGATCCGTCGAAGCGGTCCGCACCATCTTGCGATCTGCGTCGGTTTCGGCAGGGGCAAGCATGTCCATTCCCTGAACCTGCGCACGCATCGCGAAGTTACGCTTGCTCTCAGACGTAGACATGTGAGTTCGCATGAGGTTTGGCACTCCGATCGCGACAAGGAAACCCACCACAAATGTTGCGGCGGCTCCAGTCCAAAATTGTCGGTTCGCAATCAAGCTAAGTTGCGCGTTCATGGGTTTACCTTCCATTTGTCGGAACGGATGTTACCCGCTTTCTGGTCCCCGCCGGACGGACGCTTTTCAGAAGAACGGTGGCCCATTATCCTCTTGCAGAAGAATCCGTGCGCTCTCCTAATTAAGCTAAAGCTCGCTTCGTCAGTTCGCCGCGTTGGTTTGCGGCCATAAATGGCCGCGCTTCCACGGAGCTGCCCGATTCCGGTGCGATCTAATTTTAGTACTCAGTTAATCTATGCTGGATTGGGCCGCAAAGTTACGCGACGGACCAGAAAGGGGAGGAAATCTCGGTCCTGAGACGAGAACGTAGGTGTGGAGAAAGATTGCGTTCGAAATCTTTGTCGCAAGAAAAGCACGGACGGGCGAGACACCCGTTCCCCAAAGCATGCCCCAAGCGCACGTCCGCCGAAACAAGCAGGCTGTCCGCCCCTACGCGGCCTGGCTGCCTTTCATAGCTTCGGGTCCGTTGGTGCGCGCCCAGGTGTACTGAATGCGATGAATCACGGTGAGTGTAGAGAGTACGGCGATGATCCATAGCACGGGCGCCATGCGGTTGAACAGTGCGCCGATTATGACCAGGACAAGGCGCTCAGGCCGCTCCATGAATCCGACGCGGCATGAGCCGATCAGCGATTCGGCGCGGGCGCGGCTATAGCTGACCATGATGGCGCTGACCATCACGAAGGCGGCGAGCACGACGTAGAAGAACCTGTCTCCGCGCGCATAGAAGACGATTAGACCAAAAAATTGCGACGCATCGCTGTAGCGGTCCACTACTGAGTCAAAAAAGGCACCGAACCGGGTCACGCGGTTTTGCGCACGCGCAACTTCGCCATCAACCAAGTCAAAGAAACCCGAGCCAATGATGACGAGCCCAGCGTAGAAGAACATGCGCTGCTGGTTCTCGGCCGTGGCATAACCAAAGAAGAATGCCGCCCAGGCATTGACCACCAGCCCCATGAAAGTGAGCACATTGGGATTGATTTTGGTCAACGCGAGCCAACGGACGATGGTCCGCAGCAAAATCGCGCAAGCCCGTCCGAAAGCGCTAGTCCAGGTCATGATGGGAATTGAATCATTAAATCATCGGATCATTGAATCATTGAAAACAACTGTCTCAAGCTATGTGATGACGCCATCGGAGCCCTAAGTCTAGCCATAGTCAATGATCCGATCCCGATGATTCAATGATTCAATTAGTTCATTCCGCCGCAGCACCGTCGTGAATGGTGCTCAGGCTCAGGATTTCCAATTCGCGCTTGCCGTTCGGCGTAACTACATCCGTGGTATCTCCAACCTTCTTATTAAGCAGTGCGCGACCGATAGGCGATGTGGTAGAAATTTTGCCAGCAGCCACGTCCGACTCCTCGCTGGTCACAATGTTGTACTCGATCTCCTCATTTTTAGTACTGTCGTAAACCTTTACGGTCGAGCCGAGGCCAACTTTGTCCTTGGGGATGTTGTTCATATTGACCATGGAAAGATCAGCCAGCCGCTTTCCAAGTTGGCGCACGCGGGCCTTGACGAACTCCTGGCGCTGCTTGGCCATGTGGTACTCGGCGTTTTCGCTCAGGTCGCCCAAGGCCGCAGCCTTTTTGATCTCCTTAGGAAGATCGTGGACCAGCTCGTGCTCGAGGGCGTTGATTTCGTCTTGCAGTTTTCTACGGATTTGCTCAGTCATTATCTTGCCGATTATAAATGCTGAAACTGAGGCTTGGTAGGAATAGGGCATTCAGCATTCAGTACTGTCTGAAAAAGCCATGACCCAGCACTCAGCAATCAGCATTCGGCCAGGTCAGAAACCGGGTAACATCGCTGAAAAATCGGTGCTGACCCCTAGTGTCCCATCAATCTGTCCCGATGCTTCGCCGTAACTAGTTGAAAGCATGGCGTAAGCTCCTAATCAAATTGTGAATTGCACCAGTCTAGGTTAAAATAACGTTGTGCTGCGGCGTGGGCTGTTCCCTTATGGGCAGTAACGGTAACGGTGAGTTCCACATTGGTGACCGAGTCGTTTACCCCAACCATGGCGTGGGGATTGTCGAGCAAATCGGCACTCGCACTCTAGGGCAGGCGGTCGAACGGTATTACCTCCTAAATATCAAATCCAGCAATCTCAAAGTTACGATTCCCTTCCATAGTGTCGGGATCGTGGGGCTGCGCCGCGTAGTGAAGAACGGCGACATCCAGAAGATCCTCGACTATCTCGAAGACGGAAATGGCGACAGCGCCGCCGACTGGAAGGATCGCTTCAAAGAGAATTCCGACCGCATGCGGACCGGATCGTTGCTGGAAGTCGCAGCCGTGTTGAAGAGCCTTCTGGTCCTGAAGGAAGCCAAGGGACTGTCGTTCCGCGAAAAGAAAATGCTGGAGCGGGCCCGTTATCTGCTGGTCAGTGAGCTGGCGCTGGCACGGAACTGCGAAGAACAGAACATAGAAGTACTTCTGACGAAGACTCTCTCACGTATAAATCTTCGCTTTCCCGAAGCTGGCGAACTGGCATCCTAAATTCCTTCTTGGCTGATTCGCGCCGATCGCGCGTAAACCAAGCCCTATAATTCCCAGGTGAATTCCGACCAGACCACTAGGCCTGAACTTCCGCCACGCGTGCTGGGACTCGACGTCGGCTCGAAAAGGATCGGTCTCGCAGTTTCCGATCCGTTGGGGATCACAGCGCAAGGTCTGGAAACTATTCGCCGCCAGAACAAGCGGCTGGATCTTGAAGAACTTGGGAAAATTATCCGGCAGTATTCGGTTTCAGAAATCGTGGTTGGCTATCCATTGCGGCTAAGTGGTGCCGAGGGAACGCAGTCGGAAAAGATGCAACGTTTTGCCGAAGACCTGCGGAAGAAATTCGGATTGCCAGTTCATTTGTGGGACGAGCGTTTGACTTCCAGCCAAGCCAACCGTCTCCTGCGCGAAATGGAACTCTCAATCCAGAAACGCGCTGGGGCGGTGGACCGCATGGCTGCGGTGTTGATCCTGCAGAACTGGATGGAAGCCCGGGAGTCGGCTCGTGATTGCTAGTGCGTTGCGCTTGGGTCATGCCTTGGTTTAAAGGACCGAAGCGAGCGCACCAACCGATGCGGGAAGTTGCGCTTCCATAGCAACCAGATTGAGGCGGAGATCAGCGCCCACAACAAAGTTGCTCCAGTGATGACCGCGGGCAGACTGTGCTCCGGCAGCAGCTTCCAGGCAAATATTGCAAATGCAATCAGACCAATGCTGGCCATGGCGGCGCCGGCGCAATCGGCTCCGGCCGCATGCCTGCCGCGATACTTACCCAGGAGACCTTTTTCCTCTTTGCGCTCACGCTCATGTTTTTCAACCAAGGTGCTACTGGCCGCCAGAATCGCCGGAAACGCCAGGAACAACCCTCCAAAGCTGGGGCTGATGTCCTTGGCAATCAAACCTGCGCCCGCAGTGACCAGTCCTCCCAGCGCGAACCGCACCAGATACTCGTACCACTTCGCGCGTTTAAGGCCGGATGTACTAAAAGCGACAATCATCGAAGGTCTTCTTAAGTGAGCAGCAATGACCATAGACCCGCTGCCGCCGCCAACCAAAGTAGGAGAGACGAAAGCGATGCCCATAATGCGGGAAGGCGAAATTTAAGCAGAAGATAACTGACGAACGTCGCGTAGATAAATAGTGCGAGCGCTCCAATGATCATGGAGCGGGCCTCGACTGCTGCCATTTCCTTCGAGTGCTTCAGCGCAGTAAGTACTAACGAGGCCAGTGCCACCGACGGCGCAGCACCGAACAATCCAGCGAATGTTTTTGGTTTGAAGAGGTCGGAGATTACCGAGAAGAGGGAGACGACAAAACCGCCGATTATGAATCTGATTACGAGGTCCTTCAAATCATCGACCTCCTGAATGCGCGCTTACGCCGATTTTGCTCGCTTGATACTTTTGTCGAGTAACCCCGCAGCCTGTTTCGGTCCCTTTACTCCGAGGAGTTTGAACTTTTCTCCACTCTGTTTGTGATAATTGCGTTTTTGGATTTTTTCGGCATGGCGCTAGTTGGATTCCTGAAACTCAGATGTGCGGGCATGTTCGAGCGGTTGCCAGCGTAACTGAGGCTGCGACGATGAGGAAGCTCATTTCTTCCTGTACACCTTGCCATCCTTCATCACGAATTGCACATTCTCCAACAGGCTCACATCTTTCAACGGATCGCCTGCGACCGCGATCACGTCGGCAAACTTTTCCTTCTTGATCGAGCCGATTTGATCTGAACGTCCTAGCAAGTCGGCTGCAGAAGAAGTCGCCGCCTGAATTGCCTGCATCGGGGTCATTCCGTACTTCACCATGAAGGCGAACTGCTCTCCAGCAGTTCCGTAGTCGCAAACACCTGCATCGGTACCGAACGCCAGCTTTAGTCCAGCGTTTACGGCCTTCCTGAAATTCTGCCGCTGTAACTCGCCAAGTTCGCGGTCATGCTCGAGAAAATCTGCCGGGAGAGTTCCCTTCCTGCCTTGCTCCTGAATGCACTTGTCGTCATAGATATCCATATCGAGGTAGGTCCCATGCTGCTTGGCAAGCGCGATTCCTTCATCGTCAATCATGGTCGCGTGCTCTACGGAGGCGACTCCTGCTCGAATTGCATTCTTAATTCCCTCCGGTGAATGGGCATGCGCCGCGACGCGCAGACCAAAATGGCCGGCCTCGTCCACCGCCGCTTGCAGTTCTTCGGGCGTGAACTCCTGCGATTTCGGATTGCTCCCGTGAGTAAGGACTGCGCCGCTGGATAACACTTTGATGTGGTCCACTCCGTCGTGCGCCAGGAGACGAATTTTTTGGCGCACCTCCCATGGACTGTTCGCCTCGCCGTAATGAAGATCCCACGGTAATTGGATATCGGGTGCCATTCCGGTCATTGCGCCCGCACCGCCCGTAATAGTGATGTAGGCTCCGGCAACAAACATTCGCGGACCAATAACGTCGCCGCGATTGATCGCGTCGCGAAGAGCGACGTCGTTCAGAGCCCGGTAAACCCCAACGTCTCGCACCGTGGTAAAACCGGATTCGAGTGTGACGCGCGCATTGCGCACTGACTCGAGCACCGTTTGTGAAGCCGATTTCTGTAACTGGAAAACGGGATTGCCTTCTCCAAATTTTCCGTCAGCCAGGTGGGTATGGCAGTCGATCAGTCCGGGCAGCACCGTCATTTTCGAGAGATCAATCACAGTCGCGCCAGCGGGAATTGCGAGCCCAAATCCAACCGCCTCAATCTTGTTGGCGCGGATCACGATCACCTGGTCGCTCGCAACCGTACCCTGGTCCGGATCAATCAACTTGCCGGCCATAATCACCGTGATCTGGCCTAGTGCAGCCGATGCGAATACGAGAATGAAGAGCAGAATTCGCAAGAGTCTATTCATCCGCGGAATCTCCCTTTGAGATGTGGCTAGGAATTCTACAACGGACGGACGGCACGCCCGTCGAACCAAGTCGCTCACGTAGGGGCGGGTGCCCTCACCCGCCCGGACGAGGGCGTCCGGGCCTACGTGTTCATGTCCGACGCTTTCGTGTTAGTCCTTTGGTAAACCAGGCTCCGCTGTTCCTTCCTCTAAACTACGTATACAGTGCGGAAACTCTTTTCACTGCTGCTGCTCGTCATCGTCGCGCTCGCCGCCTGGCTGGTCTGGGGGTTGTGGCTCCCCGTATCTCCGAATGGTCAAAAGTTCGTCTTACTCCGCCCTGGATACACCACGCGCCGCATCGCCCGCGAACTGAAATCCGCCGGTGTGATTCGCAGCACGCAAGCTTTTGTGCTATGGCACGCGCTGCATCGGCGCCCGCCGTTGAAAGCAGGTGAATATCTGTTTGAGCACGACGCCAACGCAATCAAGATCCATAATCGTCTGGCTCGCGGTGACGTTTACTTCCACACCGTCGTCATCCCGGAAGGGTTCAATCTGTTCGATATTGCCGCTGCAATCGAAAGCGCGGGCCTCGGGCAGGCCAGTGATTTCGTAAAAGTCGCGACCGCTGATGCCAGTCTCATTGCCGATCTGGCACCGCAGGCCACCTCTCTCGAAGGCTACCTTTTTCCGAACACCTATAACTTCACCCGAACCCAGAGCATGCACGATATGGCCGTAGAGATGGTCAAGCAATTCCGCCGGGTCGCTTCAGAACTTGGACTCAATGCAGACGTTGAGCGGACTGTGACTCTGGCTTCGATCATCGAGAAGGAAACCGGAGTTCCTGAAGAGCGTCCGGAAGTGGCTAGTGTGTACGTGAACCGTCTGACCAAACATATCGCGCTGCAAGCCGACCCCAGCGTGATTTACGCCGAGCTGCTACAGGGCACATATGGCGGCGCGCTTCATCATGACGATATGCGGTTCAACTCGCTTTACAATACCTATGTTCACGCTGGCTTGCCCCCAGGGCCAATTGCGAATCCCGGGAAAAGCTCGCTCCAGGCGACCATGCATCCAGCCACAACCAGCTTTTACTACTTTGTCAGCGATGGCAATGGCCATCATCGCTTCTCCAGCACATTCGAGGAGCACAACAAGAATGTGGCCGCGCTGCGCCATGTGATGTCACAAAAGTGACCTCCGTCACCACTCAACAAATAGGCGCCGTTCGCGGTTAAACACGGAAACCGCGTTCCGGCTGCGTCTTTATATACTGATAGAACATCTAATTACACCGAGCAATGCTATTTAACTCCCGATACTCCGCAGTTGTGATTCTCCTCGCCACCCTTCTCCTGACTGGGTGCCTCTTCCACACACATCGGGTGGAGCAAGCCCCGGCGATCGCGCTGAAAGCTTCCACTAAACCCGAGCTGCTCAGCTACATCAATGCCCAAGCCGCGAAAATACGGAGCATGCAGGCCACCGTCGATATTGACACATCCGTTGGCGGCGCACGGAAGGGCAAAGTCACCGAATACCAACAAATTCGCGGTTACGTGCTGGCGCGCAAGCCGGCAATGCTGCGCATGATTGGGCTGCTGCCCATAATCCGGAATACCGCATTCGATATGGTGAGCGATGGGCAGGAATTCAAGGTTTCGATTCCGCCGAAGAACCGGTTTGTGGTTGGTCGCAACGACCTGGTAACGCCGAACCCGCAACAACCCCTGGAAAATTTGCGGCCACAAGTTATTTATGACGCCCTGCTGCTGCGCGAGATTGATCCGCAGAACGAAACCGCTGTGCTGGAGAATGGTGTTGAGACCGTCATGCTAGATAAGGACCGCAAATACGACGAGCCCGACTACGTCATTGACATCGTCCGCACCAACGACGGCGATAGCTGGCTCTCGCGAAAAATCGTTTTTAGCCGTCTCGATCTC
>Ga0209056_10006296_pt1 | contig 12273 bp, 12 predicted proteins | sample GraSoiAngelo_114_FD_185876 | JGI IMG/M metagenome (GOLD analysis project Ga0209056, IMG submission 185876) | Grasslands soil microbial communities from the Angelo Coastal Reserve, California, USA - 14_0903_13_40cm (SPAdes) (version 2) | ecosystem: Environmental > Terrestrial > Soil > Grasslands... | reverse complement strand
GGTTCCACGACGAACCGCAGGTGGGGCTGCCGGCGGCGTCCGGTGGCGTCACCCTGGTCGAAACAGAGGGCGCCACGCGGACCTACCGCGTGGATGCGCGGCTTCTGGCGCCGCCGTTTCGTACGCCCGAACTCTCGAACGATCTGCACAATACCCTGCAGCGCGCCATACCGGATCTTCGTGGTAAGGGTTTCTCCATCCTCCGCATCGAGCCCATTCGCGACGCAGACGGCACCGTCATCAGCTACGAAGTTCAGGTGCAGCGCTAGGCTTGCTCGGCGCTTGGCGTGGGTTGACACACTGCTCGGAAAGCGCTGTTCCGGTCACGGTTTTGCGTGTGTTAGCATCGAACTTAAGAGAATTGTGCCAAGAACTCCGGCAGGGGACAGGGGCAAAGCTTGAGATCGGTATTTTCCCGGACGTACATCAGACTCTGTGTTGTAGTCGCTTGGATTAGCCTCGCATCGGGAGCACAAACGGCCTCCCGCTGGACCACGGAGGCCGTCGTAAAACAACTCGACAGGGCGGCGGGCGAGTTCCGCAGCCTCACTGCCGACCTCGAGCATGTGAAGTACACGGCGGTCGTCAAAGACGCCTCCACGGAGTCTGGTCAGATCGCTGTGCGCCGCGACGAGAAAATGCGCATTGAAATCAAAACCCCAGATCCACGCACCATTCTGCGCACCGGCGAGACGCTCTTCTTATTCAACCCGAAGATCAATCGCGTCGAAGAGTACGACCTCGGCAAGAACCGCGCCATGGTGGATCAATACGTTTTGTTGGGGTTCGGCACGAAGGGCGAAAACCTGAAAAAGCATTACCTGATGACCGTTTTGGGCGAGGAAAACTTCGACAATCGGAAAACTGTCGTGCTGGAGCTAACCCCGAAGTCCGACCACGTGCGCAGCCAAATCTCCAAGATTCAGATGTGGATCGACGAGTCTTCGTGGGTTCCCGCGCAGCAGAAATTTTTTGAAGCGGGATCGGGCGATTACTTCCTGTTTCACTACACGAATATCGTCAAGAACGCCCAGCTTCCCGATTCCCGCTTCAAACAGGACTGGCCCAAGGGCGCGACCCGCGTGAAACCGCGTTTCTAGCGTTCCCTCAGGCCCGCGGTGTCTTTTCCCGCGCCAGAAGTTTTTCCTTCTTCTCTAATCCCCAGCGATAGCCGGCAAGCTTGCCGTCGCCGCGAATGACTCGGTGGCACGGAACGACGACGGAGACGGGATTAGTCGCGCACGCGCGAGCCACCGCCCGAACGGCACGCGGCCTGCCAAGCGCCCGCGCGATCTGTCCATAGGTGCGCGTGTTCCCGTACGGAATGCGCTGGAGTTCCTGCCAGACGCGCCGCTGAAACGCTGTCGCCTGCACGTCCAGTGGTAGGTCGAGACGCGGCTGCTTTCCTTCCAGATGACGCACGATGGCCTGGACCCACGCCGAAAACGGCTGGCCGCCAGGAGAGATTTCCGCTTGCGGATATTCCTGCCGCAGTTCGTGGACAAGTTTCTTCTCCTCATCGCCGAAATACACGGCCGAGACGCCTCGATGCGTGGCGCCGATAAGGATTCTTCCGATGGTCGAGTCCGTGATCGTGTAAGCAATTTTCATTCCCTTTCCTCCTCGTTGATAGGTCGCCGGCGTCATCCCGAGCTGGGCGTTGCTGCGCTCGTAGACGCGGCTCGATGATCCGTAGCCCGTCTCGTAGAGAGCCGCGGCCACGTTCTTGCCCTGCCGCAGCTCGCGCTTGAAGCGCTTCACGCGCAGGGCGTCGGCAAATTCTTTGGGCGTGAGACCCGTGGATTGCCGGAACGCGCGGCGAAGCGTCCCCGCGGTGGCCCCAAGTTCAGCGGCAAGCTTGCCGAGCTGGACGCTCTCTTCGTTGCTGCTTTCGAGTACGCGAGCGGCTCGCGCGACGAGCGCCGCGGCGGCGTGCAGCTCATCCGGCCGGCAGCGGCGGCAGGGTCGGAAGCCCTGTCGCTCGGCTTCTTCCGGGCGCGCGTAGAAAACCACGTTCTGTCGCAGAGGGCGTCGCGCCGGGCAGGATGGACGGCAATAAATCCGCGTTGAACGCACAGCAAGAACAAACTTTCCGTCCGAGCGAGGGTCGCGGGCGAGTACGGCGCGCCAGCAGGCTTCGGGGTCCATCGCCGCAAGCGCGGGAACGCGTTTCACCGTGGTGTGGTTCCCGTTCATGACATGCCAAACTTAACGTACTGGAAAGCTGAAATCTATCCGAAATGGGGCGCTAAATTGACTTTTCTTCAGGCTTCCTCGGGCACGGGGATTGCTGCCTCTGACTCGGCAGGAGTTCTGTGCGGCGCAGTGATCACCAGGCAAACGGCGGTGAGAATGATGGCCGCGGCGAGGCCCGTGCGCAAAGTCAGCGGCTCACCGGCAAGCGCCCAGCCGAGGAACAACGCGACGACAGGATTCACAAAGGCGTACGTGCCCACGCGCGCGGGCGCACTGTGCTTCAGCAGATAGATGTACGCGGTGAATCCGAGGCAGGAGCCGAAGACTATGAGATATCCGAGCGCCAGCCACGAGCGCAGCGAGACGCTGGCGAGATGCACGCCACGCCATTCACCCGCCAAGAGTCCGACCCCCCAGAGTACGGCGCCGCCGGCGAGACTTTGCATAGCGGCGCCCAGCAGCGGCGAACTGGGCATCTTCCCATGCTTGGAGTAGAGAGAACCGCAGGCCCAACTAAACGAGGCAATGACGAGTACCGCCGCCCCAATGGGATCGACGCGGCCGCTTCCTCCCAATCTCGCCGGCCCCACCAGCAAGACGAGTCCCGCGAAACCCAGGACGATTCCCGCCGCCACGCGCCCTGTCGGTCGCGTTCCTCCTGGCCGCAACCACTCAATCACGACAAGCCACAAAGCCACCATGGCTACCAGCAGAGCCGTCAGCCCGGAAGGAACAAACTGTTCCGCCCAGCACACGCCCCCGTTGCCGACGAACAGCAGCAGGATTCCGGTAACCGCAGCGGTGCCCCAGTGTGCGGCGCTCGGCCGGATTCCCGCTCTAACTCGAAGGAACGGGTACAAGATCAGGCCCGTAACCAGGTGCCGTGTTCCTACAAGAAGAAGTGGGGGGATCGTTTCGATTCCGATGCGCATGGCGAGGTAGGTTGAACCCCAAAGGACATAGATGGCCGCGAAAGCCAAATAAATAGTTAGCGTCATGGGGGCGTGCGCGACGGAAACTGCCTCCCCGCGCTTGGCGGCCTTCGCCGGGTCGTCGGACTTGAGTGATGTCGCCGTCATCGCCAAAAGGCCTCGCGCCCACGCTACTAGTGCCGTTCCAACTATTTTCCGCTAGACTCGCACGCGGAAAACAACCCCATTCCCGGCGGTTGCCCGGCGGGGACTTTGTCCCAAACAAGTTGGAACGGCACAAGCGTCCGCTCCGCCGTGTCGAGTTCCGTATTGGATGAAGAGAAGGCAGAATAGACTCAGCTTGAGAGGCAGGCCTAGTACCATTACTAAGTGTTTTAGTTTACGACACTTCCTGAGTTTTCCACAGGTTGACGAGAGCACTTCTCCGGTGACATCGTAGCACCCCGCTTCACGATATCATTTCGCTGGGGGCGAGATGAGCGCTGGCAATCGCGCAACATCTCTCAAATTCGGTACCACTAGGGAAGCAACGGCCGGACTGCGCATGGCTAGCGCGGCGAGTCCCCTCCCTGAAACGGAGCACGAACTTCCAAAACTCCAAGTGCTTACCCTATTCAAAGGGCCGCGGCCGCGGCGGTTTGCCCGTGTGCCCACGCACACGGTAGGCGTCCATCCCGAACAGCGCGAATATCCGCGCGCCAGCCTACGGTTACCTTTACGCCTGCGCAGCGTTGATGGCGTCGAAGAAAAGTATCCTGTGACGCTGGTGACGCGGGACCTCAGCGCCACGGGAGTCTGTTTCTTGTGCCCGCGCGAACTCCCGCTCAGCGCGTGCCTCGAGCTGGAAATCGTGCTCGTCAGCCGGCCGCTGGGCCGCGGCAACGTCATGATGATCACAATCGCAACCGTCCGGCGCATCGAGCTGGCCGCAACACCGGGCTGGTTCGGCGTCGCCGCGTCGTTTGATGACATGGAGTTCGGCCGCGACGACATGATCCCCTCGCGTTTCCTCGACGAATAAGATTTCACGATTCCCCTCAGCAAAACTTTCCACAGCCCATGCCCTTGCGCTTTTCATAAGTTCCCTTCTACACTTCCGCCATCCATTACATCCCGGAATCTCTCCGCAGCGCAGGGGGCGCGGGTTTCCGCCGGGGTGAGGATATGGGGGAAAACGAATGAGGCGAATACTGTATTCTATCGCTGGGATTTTGCTCTTGTTGGGGTGTGCCGCGGCAAGCCGCGGGCAGGTCCAAAGCACGACCGGCACGATTCAAGGTGACGTGACCGACGCAAAAGGAGGTGGCGTGCCAGGTGCCGCCGTCGAGATCAAGAACCTGTCCACTAATTATTCGCGCACCGTGACCACCGATAACGATGGCCACTTTGTCTTTCTTCTTCTCCAGCCGGGTAACTACAGACTGACGGTGACCAAACAGGGGTTCGCAACGACGGTAGAAGAAAACATTTCGCTGACCGTCGGCCAGGCGATCACCCTGCCGATTGTCCTGAAAGTTTCTGCGGTTTCCGAAAGGATTGAGGTTTCGGCTGTCCCCGTCGTGGAAACGACGACAACGTCGTCCGCCTCGACATTGAACGAGCTGGCTGTGGCGAATACGCCGGTCCTAGGGCGCAAGTTCGAGGACCTGCTGACTCTGACTCCAGGCGTCAGCATCGTGCAGGGACCGGACGGCGACGAAATCAACTTCAACGGCCAGCGCGGCATCTTCAATAACATCAGCCTCGACGGGGGCGATTACAACAACGGCTTCTTCGGCGAACAGATGGGAGGCCAGCGCGCAGCCATCGATATCTCTCTGGAGGCCGTCAAGGAGTTTCAGGTCGTGGCCAGTGGCGCCAACGCCGAATTCGGCCGCACGGCGGGCGGCGTTGTCAACGTCATCACGAAGTCCGGCACGAATGAGATCCACGGAAGCGGTTTCGAGTATTTCCGTACGGAGGCGCTGACCGCTGCGACTTCCGATGGAAAGCCCCTGACCGATTTCCGCCACAACCAATTCGGCGGCACGATCGGTGGGCCGATCATCAAGGATAAACTATTCTGGTTCGGCAACGGTGAGGGTATCCGTGAGGACTTGACACGCAAGAATTTGAGCGCACCGCTCGGTGCCGCCTGCCCGGTGGCCAATCCCGTCTTCAACAGCAACATTAGCGATGCGCAGATCAACGCCAGCGCGGAGTGTCAGCGCCAGGTGCTGCTCAACTTCTTTAAGACGGCCCCATTATCACCGGCAAGTAACGCGGACGAAGGCAGGCCGGTGATACATTCCGTGCGGAACGGCGCCGCATTCGGCCGCGTAGACTGGAATTTTAACGCCAAGAACCAGATCTTCGGCTCGTACAACTTTGACTGGTCCAGGAATCCAAATCAAACTTTCGACGTTCCAACTTACGGCACCACCGCGAATGGCATCGAGGGGCCTTCAAAGATTCAGGCCGTTAATCTGAACTGGTATACGACGCTTTCACCCACCAGGCTGAATGAGGCCCACTTCACCTACGGCCGGGAGAACCGTCCACGAAATACGATTGATCCGTCGAGCGTGCCGGACACAGCCATGGGGTTCGGGCCGACGTTCCGGTTCGGCATGCCTTTCTTCCTGGAACCTACGATTGACGAACTCTTTTGGCGCACCGACATCAAGGATAATTTTTCGCTCATCCGCGGCAAACACAACTACAAATTCGGCGGCGAACTGTTGCACAGCCGAAATACGCAAATTTTTCGCGGCTTTTTTACCGGCCGCTATATTTTCAGCAGCGTAACCGGCTTTCTCCACTATGCCACGAATTCAGGTGTCTCAGGATTCGGCCCGACAGCCGTTGAGTGCGACGATTCCACTTTCACTCCCGTCGCCTATGTGGGGCCGAGCCAAACTTGTCCGGCCGGGTCGTCTCCTTCGGGCGGGCCCCTGTTTCTTTATCTGCAACATGGACCAACCTCGCCCAATGAAACTCTGGATCAATCTGGCTTCTCCGACATCGCCAACAATGAGTTCGCTCTTTTTGCCCAGGACACCTGGCAAATCCGGCGCGACTTAACCATCAACTACGGCCTGCGTTGGGAGGCACAGCAGTTCCCGGATCCCGTGATCCCCCCCTCCCAAACCGCCTACAGAACGAATCTGAGCAATCCAGCTTTTCCATCTGCCGGGAAAATCCCGAACGACAACAAGATGTTCCAGCCGCGCGTCGGCTTCTCCTGGAACATTGGCGGCAAAAATAAGTCCGTGCTTCGCGCCAACTCTGGAATCTTCAACGCGCGGCAAAACATGCTGACGCAAGTTGGCGCCATCACCACGAATGGCGTTCAGCAGCAGGAAATTGTCGCTGTGACAGGCTTCAATTCGGCGGGCGGCAATCCGCCGACCTTTCCCGGTACGGTCCCCGTTCCTCCACCGCCTCCGGCCTGTGCACCCTTCCCCTGCACACCAGGAGTAACGGTTTTTAGCAAGGATTACGCCAACCCGCGCATCTATACGACAAACGTGGCGTATGAACAGCAAATTGTTTCAGACACGTCGGCCTACGTGGACTTCACGTGGTCCAAGGGCGTGCACCTGACCCGCTTCATCGATCCAAACGTTGGGCCCACTTCGGTCATCCCCCTAAATGGGGATACCGCAAGTTATTCCGGTCCAATACCGTTCCCCAATTTGGGGTCGATCACTGATACTGTGAGCTCGGCCAAGTCGCTTTACCGCGGCGTGACCCTCGGCGTGCGCAAGCGCTTCAGCCGGAAGTTCCAGGTGGAAGGCAACTACACCTACTCGGTGGACAAGGACGACGACTCGAACGAGCGCGATCCTTTCACGTTCCGCTATGCGAACCTTTTCAATCTCGCATCTGAATATTCGAACTCAGACCGCGACGAGCGGCACAAGTTCAACTTCTACACCTACAGTGAATTGCCCTGGGGCCTCTCCGGCAACGTCCGCATGCAGGCGCATTCCGCGCAGCCCATCACACCGGAGCCGCGATTTTTGAACGGCACGGATCAGGGCCGGAACACTCTGCGGAAGGACAATGCGTTCTTCACCTTCGATTTCGGCTTGGCACGCCCCTTCCATCTCGGGGACCGCATGCAGATCATCCCGAAACTCGAGATGTTCAACCTCTTCAACAACAAGAACAACGTTAACCCGCTCAGCACTCCGGGACTGTTTAACTTCGACGGCTTCTTGCGTCAGGGCGTAGGCGATCCGCGCGAGGCGCAGCTCGCCTTGCGCATCACCTTTTGATTTTTGGAAGCTAGGTTAGTGCCAGGGCGGGCCGTGCTTTAGAAGAGCATCGCCCGCCCTGCTATTCTCAGCATGTGGCTGTACGAGTGACGCGACGGCATGAGCTCCGCGGCGTACTGTTCGATTGGGACGGCACGCTGCTCGACTCCTACGACGCTGATGCCCAGGCCTCCCTGGCATCCATGCGCGAACTCGGCGTCCATTGGAGCCTGGAACTATTCGAGCGGCACTACTCGCCGAACTGGTATCGCTCTTATCTAGCGGCGCGGCTGCCGCCAGCAAAGTGGGATGCTGCCGACCGCATCTGGCGCAAGCACTACCGGGATCATCACTCGAAGCTCATGCCTGGAGCGCGGCGAGTCCTGGCGATTCTCTGTCGCAGGCACCGGCTCGGGCTTGTAACCAGCGGTGACCGTTCGCGCGTCCGGCAGCAACTGCGCCAATTCCGCTTGACGCAACGCTTTGCCGCTTGCGTCTGCGCGGGAGACACGCGGCACCGCAAACCGCATCCGGCGCCGTTGCAGCTCGCCCTGAAGAGAATGCGGCTGCGGCCGGCCGAGTGCGTTTACGTTGGCGACTCGCCGGAAGACCTCGAAATGTCGCGCCGCGCCGGTGTGCGCGCCGTTGCCGTCCTCGGGCCGTTCCCGACGGAGAAGCGGCTGCGCGCGGCGCGGCCTGAACTTTTGCTGGAATCGCTTGACGAGTTACCAGAGGCGCTAAGAGAAATCCAATCATGAGAACGAACAGTAGCTGGGATCGCTGCGGCGCTGGCAAACACTCCGGGCCCTAAGGCTTCGCCGCCGGTGCCGGCGCAGCCGGTGGCGCCGGAGGTTTCGGCGGGCTGATCTGCTTGAAATCCGTCCACTTGATGATCAGACGGATCGCCACATTCTGATCCTTCAAATGCACAAAGTCGTCCGAGCGCGCGTAATTGGGAAGCCAGTATTTTCCGTCCACGTTTTCGCGGTACGTTTCAAAGATCGTGAAGGGCAGCGTCGGCGAATGCACGTCGCCCAGGTCGGTGACCCATTTCCCGTAGGTCTTCACGACGTCCAGAAATTTGTCGTCCACCCAGATAATGCCATCGAAATACGCGCGCTGGCGCTCCACGGTTTTCGGCTTCACCTGGAAGAGGTAGCACTCGATTTCGTCCACTTGCTCTTTGCCGACGTATTTCAGCTCGTACTTTGCGAGCTGGCCGCTCGTCAGCGGATAGGCCGGAACGCGCGCCAGGGCCTCGATGTCTTCCGGCTCGAAGCGCAAAAAGCGCAGCTTTGCTTGAGACTGCTTCACGATTTTGTCATAGAGTTTACCCTCCGCGGTCGCTCCCGGTTCGGTGACCAGCTCGTATTCTCCAGCCGGCTTGTCGTCCGGCCCGAACTCCACAATGCGGATCGTCTTCCGGAACCAAAAATGCGTCCGCGCCTCCAGATACTGATCTTCCTTCTGGGAGAACCGCTTGATGATCTCTTCCGGTGGAAGGTCCGGCGGCTCCGGAGTGGCCTCTGTGCTGAGGCGCCGGACGTTGTGGTCGGGCGGAGGAGTCAGGGGCCCGGGGCCGGGCGCCTGCGCGCGACATGGCGCAATCAGCAGGAACGCGGCCGCCAGTGCGGCCACTGCCGGCGCGGCGTGACTTGCCGCAGCGAAAGAGAAGCGTGGTTCAGCGATCGTCATCGTTGATTTAGATGCGCCGTCTGCTCCTCGGGAGTAGATGCGACCGCCACCAGTCTACCGCAGGTCTCTCCGCGCAGTTTCCTCCAGAAACGCGCTCCGCCGGAATCAGACGGTCTGGTAGAATTTTGCGCTTGTGTCGGAAGCTAAGCACGCGAGACGCTATTTTATCTCCGGCATGGTGCAGGGCGTCGGATACCGCTTCTTCGCGCAGGACGCAGCGGAACGCCTCGGATTGTCGGGATATGTGCGCAATCTCCGGGACGGCCGCGTGGAGGTCTACGCCATCGGCGGCGCGGAGCAACTGGCGGAGTTTTGGGCGGCGCTCCAGCGCGGGCCTTCGATGTCGCGGGTGGCGCGCGTCGCCGAAGAACGCGCGCAGCTCGATGAGCGCTATGCCGGTGAATTCGTGATCGAACACACTTTTTGAGGAGCTGGCGGGATGGACCACTTGAAGAAGTTGATCCGCGAGATTCCCGATTACCCGAAGCCCGGGATTCTTTTTTATGACGTGACCACGCTCTTGAAGGATAAGAAAGGCTTTCATACGCTGATCGATGAACTGTGCGAGCACTACGACGGCCATCAGATCGACATCGTGACCGGCGTCGAAGCGCGCGGATTCATTTTTGGCCCCGCGCTCGCTTACCGGCTCGGCGCAGGCTTTGTGCCGGTGCGCAAACCGAAAAAACTCCCCTCCAAAACTGTAAGCGTCTCGTACGCGCTCGAATATGGAACCGACACGCTCGAAATGCACGAGGACGCCGTCCAGCCCGGCGAGCGCGTGCTCGTGTGCGATGACCTGCTGGCCACGGGTGGCACGGCATCCGCGACGGTCGAGTTGGTGCGCAAACTCCGCGGGAAAGTGGAAGGCGCAGCGTTTGCCGTCGAACTGACCTTTCTTAATGGCCGGAAAAAGCTCCCTGGCCTAGATGTTTTCTCGCTCATCCAATACGACAAGTGAGGAGCGCCAGATAACTCGCAGAAGGCAGGCTTTCTGTGGAAACCATCAACAAATGGACGGAACGCGATCACGCAGTCGGATACTTGAGCGTCGCGGATAGGATTCCCCACAGAAAGGAAGGCGAAGGCGTGCTGCTCGAACACATTCCCGCCCATACGAATCGTATCCTCGACCTCGGATGTGGTGACGGCAGGCTCCTGGCTCTGGCCTTGAAAGAGCGGCCGAAGGCCCAAGGTGTTGCTCTGGATTTCTCGCCGGCCATGCTGCAGCGCGCCCGCGAGCGATTCTCCGGAAGCCCCAACATCACCGTTATCGAGCACAACCTGGACCGCCTCTTGCCGGAGCTCGGTTCGTTCGACGCTGTTGTGTCGAGCTTCGCCATCCACCACTGTTCGCACGAACGCAAGCGCAGCCTTTACGAGGAAGTTTTTCGGATACTCCGCCCAGGCGGTATTTTCTGCAACCTCGAGCACGTATCCTCCCCCACGCAGCGCCTCCATGCTCGGTTCTTAACCGCGATAGGGGAAAGCGTTGAAACCGAGGATCCGTCGAACAAGCTGCTCGAAGTTGAGACCCAGCTCGCCTGGTTGCGTTCCATCGGCTTTGAAGATGTGGATTGCCATTGGAAGTGGCTCGAGCTGGCGCTCCTTTGCGGATCGAAACCCGCTTGAGATAGCCTGTAACTCAAAGGCTCCGCTGACGGACGGCCTCAAAAAGGACGATGCCGGCGGCCACGGAAACGTTGAGCGAACGCACGGGACCCGTCGTGGGCAGCGAGACAACGAAGTCGCAGCGCTTGCGCACCAGATCGTGCAGGCCCTTCCCTTCTCCACCGAGCACAATCCCCACCGGTGAAGTGTAGTCCGCCTGCGTGTAGTTTCTCTCCACGCGCTCGTCCAGACCGATCAGCCAGTAACCCGCCTCCTTTAATGCCTCCATGGCCCGCGCGAGATTCGTCACTTTGGCCACGGGCAAATGCGCGAGCGCTCCGGCCGAGGCACGCGCGACCGTATCGGTGAGACCTGCGGCGCGGCGCTCCGGAAGAATGACGCCGTGCGCGCCCGCAGTGAGCGCTGTGCGGATGATGGCGCCGACGTTGTGCGGGTCCTCGACACCGTCCAGAAGTACGAGAAGGCCTTTCTGCTTGGAATCCGCGCTCGCGCGAGCGAGGACATCCTCGAGCGACGCGGGGGAACGTGCGGCGGCGACGGCAACGACGCCTTGATGCTCCTTGGCCCCGGCGAGGCGGTCCACTTGGCCGCGCTCCTCAAACCGCACGGCAACACCGCGCTGGCGGGCAAGCTGGACGATCTCTTCGACACGCCGATCCCGGCGCCCGCGGGCAATGACAATACGCTCGAGCGGACGGCCGGCGGCCAGCGCTTCGTGCACGGGGTGGATGCCGGTGAGCTTTTCCATCGGCTCAGTCCAGCCCGGCGCAGAATTCAAGGATGCGCGCACGGGCGCTCTTCACCGGAGGGGCGAAAGACGATTCCGCAGCTTCGTCGAGCAAAAGGATGACGCGGTCGAGCTCGCCTTCCCCGGCTCGCCCAGCAAGCGCGAGCCGGATGGGATGGAACAGCTCACGGCCCCGAATCTCAAGCTTGTCCTTGAGGTGGCTGACGATCTCCTTGAAGCGGTCGGAAGTGACGGAAGCGCCTTCGAGAAGGAGGAGCGCGAGTTCACGCAAGACTTCGCGCGCGCCATACCGGGAGAGGACAACGTGGGAATCGACGCGCGCGAGGATTTCTCGGGCATCGTAATGGAAGACGAGAGCCAGCAACTCGCCGAGCGCGGCGAGGTCCGCGGCGCGCGGACCAAGCAATGCAACGGCGCGATCGCACCAAACGGTTTGCGCGGGTGAGAGCTCGCCCGCGAGCCAGCCGCGCTCGCGGAGAATGGAGGCGACATCCTCGGCAGAGAAGGGGTTGACCTCCGCGGCTGAAGATTCGGGGCTTTCGTCGAGGGACATTTCAAGAATTTTATGCGGCGAAGTAGCGGGCACGGACGCATACCAAAGCGATCATGTGTTCACAAGCGTTGCAATCACGTGAGCGGCGATAGCCTCGCCGCGGCCGACGGCGTCCACGCCTTCGTTGGTTTTGGCCTTCAAACTGATTTGCGACGGCTTGATCTTAAGTGATTTCGCCAGCGTTTCCTTCATGGCAAGAAAATGCGGCCCCAACTTGGGCTTTTCGGCGATCACGACGGCGTCAATATAGCCGATGCTCTGCTTGCGATCTTGCAA
>Ga0209056_10006294_pt1 | contig 12275 bp, 10 predicted proteins | sample GraSoiAngelo_114_FD_185876 | JGI IMG/M metagenome (GOLD analysis project Ga0209056, IMG submission 185876) | Grasslands soil microbial communities from the Angelo Coastal Reserve, California, USA - 14_0903_13_40cm (SPAdes) (version 2) | ecosystem: Environmental > Terrestrial > Soil > Grasslands... | reverse complement strand
ACGGAAGGCCACCAACAGGTGATAAAGAAGATCGGCGCTCTCCCTTATGGTTTCGTGCCGGTCTCCGCTCATCCCTGCGACAACGGTCTCGACCGCTTCCTCGCCGACTTTTTGCAGAATTCGTTTCAAGCCACGGTCGAAAAGGCTTGTTGTGTAGGAACCGTGCGGCCGCTGCGTTTTTCTCGAACGGATCAGCTCTTCGAGCTCTGCGAGGACCGAGCCGATATTCGTGTTGGAGGAAGGAGGAAAGCCATCCACTTCCTTGAAGAAGCAGGATCGGGCTCCGGTGTGACAGGCAGGCCCCTTCGGCCGGACTCGAATCACCACGGCATCCTTGTCGCAGTCGGCCGTGAGGCTCACAACTTTCTGAGAATTCCCGGAAGTCTCCCCCTTGTGCCACAGAGCCTGCCGGCTGCGGCTGAAAAACACTGTTTCCCCCAGCTGGCGGGTCTTTTCCAAACTCTTGCGGTTCACATACGCCAGCGTAAGAACCTCACCGGTATCGGCGTCCTGTACCACGGCCGGCATCAAGCCGCTCGAATCCCACTGCAAGTCATCCAGCTTGTTCATGATGCTCACACCTCCTGGGTGATGCGCACGGCAATCCCCCGGTCGCGCAGGAATCGTTTTGCTTCCGCAACGCTGTGCTGTCCGAAGTGGAAAATCGACGCCGCCAGGGCCGCGCTGGCCCCGCCTTCGATAAATGCTTCGGCGATATGCTCGAGCGAGCCGCAGCCTCCCGAGGCGATCACGGGAATGTCCACGCTCTCGGCCACGCTACGGTTCAGCAGGTTATCGTATCCGCTCCGGGTCCCGTCCCGGTCCATCGAAGTCATTAAGATTTCACCCGCGCCCCGCCGCGCCGCTTCCTGCGCCCATGCCACCGCTTCAAGGGGCGTCACTTTTCTCCCTCCGTGCGTGGTCACCTCCCAGCGGGGACGCTCATCGCCGCTGGACGGAACGCGCCGCGCATCGATCGCCACGACGATGCATTGGGAGCCGAAGTACCGGGCGGCCTCATCGATCAAATCCGGATTCTCCACGGCTGCGGTGTTCAGAGACACCTTGTCCGCTCCGGCTCTCAGGATTTCCTGGACATCTTGAAGCGTCCGGAGCCCTCCCCCGACAGTGAATGGTATGAAGACACGGTCCGCGACCTGGCGCACCATGCGCGCCACGATGTTGCGGCGGTCCGAGGAGGCTGTAATGTCCAGAAACACGAGCTCGTCCGCGCCCTCGGCGTCATAACGCTCCGCTGCCTCGACGGGATCGCCCGCGTCCCTCAGATTGACAAAGTGGATGCCCTTGACCACGCGTCCGTCGCGGACGTCGAGGCAAGGAATGATTCTCTTAGCCAGCATGGAACCGCCTCAAGGACTGCAGAGCCTCGCGAAAATCCAATCTCTTTTCGTACAGCGCTCGCCCCAGGATCACCCCTTCGATCCCGCATTCCCGGCTCTGCCAGAGAGCCCGGATGTCGTCCATCCCGGCCGCGCCCCCGCTGGCGATCACCCCGATACCCGCCTCGCGAGCCAGATGTGCCGTATCGCGAACATTGATCCCGGAAAGCATTCCGTCGCGCGACACGTCGGTGTAGATGATTCTCCGCACACCCAGCGATTTCATCCTACGCGCCACGTCCAGCGCCGAAAGCGACGACAGGTCGACCCAACCCCGCAATGCCACGACACCGTTGCGGGCATCAACCCCTGCCACGATGGCTTCACCGTGGCGCCTCACCGCTTCTTCCACGATCTCCGGATGCTCCACAGCAATCGTCCCCAGAATGACGCGATCCGCACCTGAATCCACAAGCCGTTCGATGTGGTCCAGAGTGCGCACGCCTCCTCCGAATTGTACAGGAATCTTTAAAGCGCGGAAGATGGCCCGGACGGCCTCAAAATGCCGCGCTTCACCAGAGAATGCCCCGTCGAGGTCCACCAGATGGAGTCGCGTCGCGCCCTGTTCCTGCCAGAAAAGCGCGGTAGCAGCCGGGTCGTCGCTGTACTCGGTGGAGCGAGCGGCGTCCCCTTCCTGGAGGCGCACGCATTTTCCGCCCTTCAGGTCTATTGCCGGAATCAGCTCGAAATCCATCTCACAGTCGTTTTTCACCACGGATTCTTCGCGTCTTCGTGGTGCATTGGGCCGAGTCTTTACCGCCAAGACGCGAAGACACAAAGAATCACCAAATTTTTCAGGTCGCGAGGAAGTTGCGCAGGAGTTGCTTGCCGGCGTCCTGGCTCTTCTCGGGATGGAATTGCGCCCCCCAAACATTTCCGCGCCGGGCAATTGAGCAGAAGCGACTCCCGTAATGCGTCCATGCAAGCGCGTCTTCGGGATTATCGGGTTCCACATAGAAAGAATGCACGAAGTAAAAGTAGGCGCCATCCTTGATACCTTCGAGCAATGGATCGGGTCTGAGGGACTCGATCTGGTTCCATCCGACGTGAGGAACACGCAGGTCCGGCTCTTCGAATTTCTTTACCTTTCCCGGTATGAGGTTCAACCCTTCATGGCGGCCGAACTCTTCGCTTTCGCTGAACAAGAGTTCCAGACCCAGGCAAAGTCCCAGCAAAGGTGTCCCCTTCTCGACAGCCTCTCGGACCGCAGCTTCCAGGTCTGTTCGCTTCAAGTTCAGCATGGCATCCCCGAATGCTCCGACACCCGGGAGGATCAAACGCTGCGATGTCCGGACAACCTCGCGATCTCCGCTGATGACCGGATGTCCTCCCACCGTCTCGAGGGCCTTCTCGACGCTCCTGAGATTTCCCATCCCGTAATCGATGATTACCGTCGAATTCATTTCCGCGGACCTCCTCACCCCGATTTGGCCACAGAGCCACAGAGCCACGGAGAAAATCTTATCTCTGTGTCGCAACCTGGCAACGATTTTCGGTCAAATGACAAATGACAAATGACAAATGAACAATGACAAATAGAAGTTAGAAGTCCGGACGACGAACTGCCATTTGTCATTTTTCACTGGTCATTGGTCATCGGTCATTTTCTTTCTCTGCGCTCTCAGGGCTAAAGATTCAGTTAGAGGATTCCTTTGGTGGACGGCACTCCCTGCATCCTCGAATCAATCCGCGTGGCCATGCTCAGAGCGCGCGCAGCCGCTTTGAAAACGGCTTCGAAGATGTGATGCGCATTCCTCCCATACAGCAGCTCCACGTGAACGTTCAGCCGGGCATGCGTGACGAATGCCTTCCAGAACTCCTCGATCAAGTCTGCATCGAGACTCCCTATGCGTTCCTGGTTCACCTGGACCTTGTACACAAAATACGGGCGCCCCGACAAATCGACCGCCACTCGAACCAGCGTTTCATCCATCGGAAAGTACGAGTGTGCAAACCGGACGATCCCCTTCTTGTCCCCCACGGCTTTCTCCAGCGCGAGCCCGAGACAGATGCCGACGTCCTCAACCGAATGGTGGGCGTCGATCTCGAGGTCCCCCTTGCAGGCAACGTCCAGGTCAAAAAGGCCGTGCTTCGCAAAGAGCATGAGCATGTGATCGAGAAACGGAATACCTGTCGCGGCGTTCCCTTTGCCTGTCCCGTCAAGGTTGAAGGCAACCTTGACGTCGGTCTCGCTCGTGGTTCGAGTGATGACAGCTTTCCGCTGCTTCATGCTTCAGGCTCCTCGGGTTCCTGCGGGCGCCGCCGTTTCCGCCAGCGCGGCGCGGAGGGTCGCAATAAACCGGTCGTCTTCCGCGGGCGTGCCCACGCTGACGCGCAAGCATTGCGACAGCATGGGATAGGAAGAGACATCGCGCACGAGGACGCCACGATCGTACAGATAGTCAAACACCGGGCGAGGATGGGACGGAATTGAGAACAGAAAGAAGTTGGCGCCGGTGGGATACACGCGCACGCCGGGTATTTTCTCGAGCTCTTCCCTGAGCCGGCCGCGCTCCTGCAAAATCGCGTCGACGGACGCGCGGAACCGGTCCAGGTTGTCGAGTGCCACCTGCGCGGCGATCAGGCTGAACTGATTCACGCTGTAAGGAAGCTTCGCCTTGGTTATCTGGGTCACGAGCTCGGGATGCGCCATCAAATAACCTACCCTGAGGCCCGCCATACCCATCGCCTTGGAAAATGTGCGCGTGATGATCACCCTGGGGTATTTCTCGAGGTACTTGAGACCGCTGCTCCCACAGAACTCGTAGTAGGCCTCGTCCAGCAGGACATAGCCGGAGAAGCTGTCGAGTATTCTCCTCAGATCGCCGTCTTCGAGGACCGAGCCCGTGGGATTGTTCGGGGTGCAGATAATGAGGAGTCGCGCCCCTGTTTCCTCGGATCGCGCGATCAACTCATCGACGTCGTAACTCATGTCGGCGTTCAACGGAATTTCGACGATACGCCCGCCCAGGACCCGGGAAATCAGGCTGTAGACGGCGAACGTGGGCGAGGGTATCGCTACCGAAATGCGGTCGCGCACGAGTATCATCAAAGAAGCCTGGAGCAATTCGTTGGACCCATTACCCACCAGGATTCCGTCGCGGGTCCAGCCCGCGAAACTTGCGAGCCGTTCGCGCAGGCTGTCCGGAACAAACTCCGGGTAACGCGACCACGAGCGCTCGCGATAGCGCCGGAGGATCTCGTCCTTCAGTTCGGCGGGAAAGTCATAGGGGTTTTCGTTCTGATTGAGCTTGATCTCGGCATCATAGGCCCTCAAGGTGTAGGCCGGAACTTTGAGGACCTGGTCCCTGACGCCATCGAGCAACGAACTTTTCTTCACGATTTTGGCACCTCACGGAAAACGCTTCGCGATTCTTCGCGTCTTCGTGGCTTTGTGGTGGATCGGGGTCAGCCTTTACCACCAAGACGCGGAGACGCGAGGGGCTACTTGGTTTCAGGGCGGGGCTGTTCCTCCTCCTGGCGTATACGTACCGAGCGCGCGTGAGCTTCCAGCCCTTCGGCCTGCGCCAGGATGTCGATGGAACGCCAGGTTCGCATCAGCTCCTCCCTGGTGTAGCGAATAATGCTGGTCCGACGCTGAAAGTGATAGACGCCGAGCGGCGAGGAAAACCGGGCCGTCCCTCCCGTGGGGAGGACATGATTACTCCCGGCAAAATAATCCCCCACGGCTTCAGGAGAGTAATCGCCGTAGAAAACAGCCCCGACGTTGCGGATCATATCCAGGGCCGATAAGGGAATGCTGGAAAAAATCTCCAGGTGCTCGGGAGCTATCTCATTGATCCATGCGGCAGCCTGGAAATAGTTTTCGGTGACGATAATGGCGCCGTAGTTTACCAGGGACTTGCGGGCAATCTGATTGCGAGGCAGGGACTTGATTTGCACCTCGAGTTCCTGTTGAACCAGAACGGCGTGGGCCGCGGAATCCGTAAAACAGAGCGCGCAGGCCGACTCGTCGTGTTCCGACTGCGACAGCATGTCCGCCGCGATGTAGCGTGGATTGGACTCGGCGGTGGCGAGGATGACAATTTCGCTCGGGCCAGCCATCATGTCGATATCGACCTCGCCGAAAACCTCGCGTTTCGCCGCCGCCACATAGGCGTTTCCGGGGCCGACAATCTTATCCACGCGCGGAATCATCTCGGTACCGTAAGCCAGCGCCGCGATGGCCTGCGCTCCCCCGACCAGGTAAATCTCCCGGACCTTCAGGGCGTGCAGCGCCGCGGCCACAATGGGGTGGCGCTCGAAAGTGCCGGGAGGGGTGACAACAGCAATCCTGGGAACGCCGGCGATCTTTGCGGGGATTACATTCATGAGCACGGTCGAGGGATAGGCGGCATTACCTCCCGGCACGTAGATGCCAACGCTGGCCAGCGGGAGAACCCTCTGCCCCAGGATCACGCCGCGCTCGTCGAACTCCCAGGACTCCTGCAACTGGCGTCTGTGGTAGGCGTGAATATTGAAGATCGCCTTTTCAAGTTCCAGGACCACCGCGGGATCGGCGCGTTCGCTGCAGGCGCGCAACTCCTGGGGGCTAACGCACATGCGCTCCGGGGTCATCTTTATTCCGTCGAAGGCCTCGGTGAGACGCAGGAGCGCGCGATCCCCTTCCGCTCGCACTTCCGACAGGATCCGCCGCACCGACTCCAGGACCTCGCCGGAGAAAAGCATTTTCCTTTTTTCCAGCCGGGAGAAGAGCTTCGCCCGGTCCTTCTCACGGTAGATGGGAATCATTCCAACACCTTCCTCAGCCTGCGCAGGAATTCCTGAACTTCAGCCTGCTGGATGTGAAAACTCGCGCGATTGACGACCACCCGCGCCGTCGACTCGGCCACCTCTTCCAGGACCACCAATCCGTTTTCCCTTAACGTCCTCCCTGTTTCCACAAGATCCATGATAGTCTCCGCCAGCCCCAGATTCGGAGCCAGCTCGACGCTGCCCGACAGATAGATTACTTCGGCCGGAAGACCGCGGCTGCGGAAGAACCTTTCCGTTATCCTCGGATACTTGGTCGCCACCCGGGTTGTGGAGAGCAGGTTGTGGTTCTCTTTTCTCCCCCCTCCCTTTCCCGCGAGCACCAGCGTGCATCGCCCGAATCCGAGATCCAGAGGCTGGTGTAGATCCGGAGTTACTTCGAGGAGCACGTCGCGCCCGCAGATCCCCGCCGCCGCGACACCGTATTCCACGTATGTGGGGAGATCCGTCGGTTTCACCAGCAGGAACTTGTAACTGCCTGTGGAGTCCGGGGCCAGCAGCCGGCGCGAAGAGAGGATGTCCTCCGGCACCTCGATGCCCGCGCGGCGCAGGAAATCCACGGTCGGTTCCAGCAAGCGGCCTTTGGACAGGGCGACGGTAAGCATGAAATCCCTCAACAGGTATTGCGGATTTCCGATTGCGGATTTCGGATTTAAATCCGCAATCCGCAATCCGCAATCCGAAATTCACACTCCCCCGAGGCGCACGCGAAGACCCTGCTGTCGCAGCTCCCACGCCTGGCGGAAAAACCCCGTAAGGTCGCCGGACGAAGTTGCGATCTCGTGTGGCTCAGCCTCATGAAGCGGGACTTGCAATCCGGTCACATCGGCAAGGAGCGGCAGTATCCGGTCTAATGTGAACGAAAAGCCCACGGCGGGCAGGTCCCAGCCAAACCGCCCGAGCAGACCGTCATACCGTCCTCCGCCACCCATTTCGAAGCCGAGAGAATGACCGTAGATCTTGAAGACGATTCCTGTGTAGTAGTCCAGACCCCGGACCTCGGCCAGATCGAAGGTCAAGAAGTCCGAAAGGCCGAGCGCATTCAACACCTCCGCAGTCTTCCGCAGGTCCAGCAGGGCTTGCCGGGAACGCGGGTTCTCCACGATTCCCAGGGCAAGCTCGAGGATCTCGCGCCCGCCCGCCAGATTGGGCACATCTATAAGAAATCTCTTCTTGTCGTCGCTCAATTGGAGGTCTTCCACCTGGCTCTTCAACCAGGCTGTATCTTTATGATCGATCGCGTCCCGAAGCGCGCCGGCTTTTTCCTCCGAGAGATTCAATTGCTGCACGATTCCGTTGAAGAATCCGACATGGCCGAGAGCAATCTTGAACTCCTTGACACCCAGGTGCAGCAGGCAATCGATGGCCACGAGCAGGATTTCGATATCCGCATGCGGTTCGCCGACGCCCATCAACTCCAGGCCGATTTGATAAGATTCCTTCTGCTTGCCCGCTCCGGCCCTTTCCTGACGGAACACCTCTCCCGAATAGAAAAGCTGGATCGGGAGGGGCTGGCCTCTCATCCGAGTCGCGACCGTCTTGCCAACCAGGGTGGTAAGATCGGGCCGCAAAGCGAGGAGGGAACCGTCCTTGTCCAGAAACCTGTAGGCCTTGTCCCCGAGCTCGGATCCCAGTCCGTATGAGAACGATTCCACATAGTCGAAAAACGGGAGAATGATCTCATCGAAGCCCCAGTTTTTCATGATCGCCGCCAGAATCGACTCCACCTTCCGGCGCCGGTTGACTTCTTCTCCAAAGTAACATTGCACGCCCTGAGGAATCATGGGCCTGAAATCTCCCGCTCGCTTCATCCTCTTCATACTTCCCCAACCAAAAACTTTGCGCCTTCGTGTCTTCGTGGTAAAACCGGCGCCCAATCACCACGAAGACGCGAAGAAATGACTGGCTAGGTCCACTTGGTGGACACAAAGTTCACAAATCGCTCAAGTTTTGTATCATGGCCGGGACGGCCATGCCGCGAAGCCATCGTGACACGGGCGTCTCGCCCGTGAATGACCGGTACGAGGCTCACTCGCTATTGTCTTGGACCTCCGATCGATTCCACAACGAGACCCTGGTTGTCTGCTTTCAGGAGGCGCACTTGCGACTCCAGGCCGTGCTGTTTGAAAATCTCGTGGATGGACGCGCCTATCTCGCTCTCGTTCCCATCGGCCAAGGCCACTACTGTGGACCCGGCGCCTGAAAGCGCCACGCCGATCAGGCCCTCGAGCTCCTCCATTCCAAGGATCTCCTGGAGGCCCGGCAGCAGCGGACTGCGATAGGGCTGGTGCAGGCGATCGCGCATCGCCTCGCGCACTCCTTCTCTGCAGCCGCGAGTTAATTGTGCCATAAGAAACGCTGCGCGCTGGACGTTGTAAACCGCATCCCGATGGAGAACCAGCTCCGGCAGCGCGGCCCGAGCCCTCTTCGTCTCCAACTCGAAATGGGGAGTTACTGCCACGACCGTCCAATCCGCGGGGAAATCGGTCCGGGCGCAAAGAATCTTTTCACCGCTGATAGATGCAACAAGGCCTCCCATCAGCGCAGGCGCCACATTGTCCGGATGCCCTTCCCTGGCTGTGGCGATCTCGAGCAACTGCGGCCTGGTCAGACGGAGCCCGCACAGGAAATCGGCTGCCGCGGCCCCAGCCACGCATGCGGTCGCGCTGCTCCCCAATCCCTTCGTGATCGGGATCTCGTTGTCAATCCGAAGCCGGAAGGGCGGGAGGCTCTTCCCGGCATCCCTTGCAACCTCCTCCATGGTTCTCCAGATCAGATTCGATTCATCCCTCGGAACGAGGTGCGCATCCTGACCGTAGAATTCCAGCCGGGACGGATAGTTTTCGATCTCCCGCACTTCCAGCATCAGATAGAGCTGCAACGCCAGACCGACAGCGTCGAACGCAGCACCCAGATTGGATGTGCTCGCCGGTACCCGGATCCTCGCCCCCCGTGTTGTTCTTTGGTTGCCAACCATAGCTTATTCATCTATCGACCTTGTCACGCTGACCACTGACCACTGGCCACTAGTGGTCAGTGGCCAGTGCCCGCACCAGCTCCTCCCGCATTACTTCTTCCGGGCCCTGTCCTCCGAACCACAGCTCCTGCTGCCGCAGCGCCTGGCCCAGGAACATTTCGAGCCCCGTGATGGTCTTGCAGCCACATCCTGCCGCATCTTTCAAAAGACGCGTCTCCGCCGGATTGTAGACGAGGTCATATACCCACTCGCCGGTCAGGCATTCTGGAGGCAAGGGCGACTCGTACACATTCGGATACATGCCGACCGGAGTCGCGTTGACCAGAAGGTTCCAGCGAATCGACCGAAGCTCTTCCCAGGGAGCGCACTCCGCCTGGAGATCTTCCGCGAGGCTCCGGGCCCGTTCTGCATTTCGAGCCACTATGCAAACCGAGGAGCCTTGGGAGCGCAGAGCATACACCGCCGCGCGGGCGGCGCCGCCGGACCCGAGCACGACAGAACGCATCCGGCTCAGCTCCAGGCGCCCGATTAGAGGGCGGAGAAAGCCATCCACGTCGGTGTTCTCGCCGTGCCAACCGTCTCCGTCTGCTGCGAGCGTGTTCACCGCCCCTATTTGATTCGCGGTAGCGGAGACGCTTCGAAGGATAGCCCGGACCTGTTCCTTGAATGGGATTGTGACGCTGCAGCCGCTCAGCCGGCACGCCCTCTGGAATTCCACAAAATCCTGCACGCTCTCGGCTTCGAGCGGAATGAAGACAGCATCCCTGCGTTGCGCCTCGAAAGCGGCGTTGTGCACCTGAGGAGAGAGCGAGTGACCCAGGGGTCTCCCCAATACACCGTAAACGCGTGTCCGCGTCCCGATGTCGCGAAAGCGATACAGCTTCAACAACAAGTCGGCAGGAACCTGTCCTTCCGCGGTGGACTCTCCCCCGGGCAGGCTGGCAAAGGTCGCCCAGGATCCCCATAGTCCGCCGAGGATGCGGCTTGGTGTGCCCGCCCGGCCCATCGCGAGCGCGAGAACCTGTAGCCCTCGCGCACGCGCGTGCTTGAGCAAACAGGCAATGCGCGCGTTATCCGCAAGGCGGCGCGCGCGAGTCGCGATCTTCAGAATCCCGGCGCCTGACGCTGCCATCGTGTCCAGCCTGCTTTCCAGCCCCTCCGGCGTCTCCTCAAAATTGTGGTAGGAGAGGATCATCTGCGCGGGCTCCACATTCTCCAGAACCGTCTTCCACCCGGCTGAAAACTCCACATCCACAAAGTCGGCGCCCGCATGCGCCGCCTCGATGATCGACGCGATACGATCGCGCTCCGGGCCGGTGTAGTCTCCCCCTTCCTGACGCGCGCGCAGCGTAAACAATGCCGGACACGGTTTTTCCCGGAACAGACGCTTCACATCAAAGCCGGCGATGTAGTCTGCCCGGAATTCCACGAGATCTGCCCAGGCACACGCGCGTCTTGCCGCAGCCAGGGCTGCTTCGGTGCTGCTTTCGCGAATTGCAATGCACACTCGAGCGCTCACAAAATCAAAAGCCTGGGCGTCTTGGCTTCTCCGGAGAACACTCAGCGAGACGAGGGGTTCTCGGCGCCTGCACCCGAAGGAAGAAAGGACTAGGCGTGCTGATGTCGGTGGATATCTTTTGAGAACAGCCTGCAGGAGAACCTGGCCACGGATATCGGACTGGTGCGCATTCGACTGGGTCTTTTCGACAATCTACAGGCTGCCATAACGTCAGGATAATCCCTGATCATTCCCAAAACCCAATTATTCTAGCCCAAAAATCCGCTCAACGCATTACCTTTTCTGGGTGGGCTGGGTGGGGTGTAATTAGGATTGGGAGTCAATTCATGCGGCCTTTAACTCTCTCAGAAACTGTGGAGAATTTAATTCGTGGAATTCGTGGCGTTTTTTTGCTGGCCACGAATTTCACGAAAACGATCCCTGCGATTTGGATGTCATCGGTTTGAAATACAATTTTCGGAGTCTGACGCCTAAAAATTTGACTCGCACTTCTGATTGCACCCCCTTTTCTGCGCTGTTCTTCGCGCCCTTCGCGCCTTCGTGGTGAAAACTGAGTACCGAATTCACCATGAAGGCGCGAAGACGCTAAGCACATGATTTCAATGATTTCATAATACGGTAACGTGTTCCGCCCCAGCGGGGCATCGGAGAATCCTCTTGCGGTGACGAAATCTCTCTGCTATGGTTTACTACGTGACACGAAGTAACCGACACGCAGCAGACGATGACGCCGATCTCGGGCGGTACTCCGACCCCCCGTTGCTGGTGCTTGCGAGCCTCGCCGACGGGCCCAAGCACGGCCACAAGATGATCGAAGACATTGCCCGTATGAGCGGGAGCCGGCTCGGTCCCGGGACATTGTACGGTGCGATCGCGCGTCTGGAGCGTGAGAAGCTGATTGAGCCGCTGCCTGCCGAGGAAAGGCGCTATCCGTATCGGTTGACCGCAAAAGGCCTGCGAGTGCTCCGCGCAAAACTCGCAACGTTGCGCCGGTTCGCGCGCGCAGGTTTGCGGAAGCTGGAGGCGCGATGAACGCGCGGCTCGCGCGCCGGCTGGCCGCGTTGTATCCGCGCGCCTGGCGAGCCCGGTACGCCGAGGAATTTGAAGCCTTCCTCGGCGCGCACCCGCCCGGCTTTCGGGCGGTCTTCAATGTCGTCGGCTGGGCAATGTACGAACGCGTTTCTTCTCCCGGTGAATTCAACATGGACCAACGTCAACGCTCACTTGTCCTGATGGCGTACGCCTATTTGGCGGCGGTCGCCGCAGGCGTCAATTTCTACTGGACGGTCGCTGACACGCCGCTCGCGACAGCGATGCACGGCCACTCGGCATTGTTCGCCAGCTGGACGCTGGTCAGAGCAGGCTCGTTTCTGGCCCTTGCCGCCGTCGCCGCCGCGGGCCTCCCCGTGCTGGCGGCGATGGTGCGATCGGTGGTGGCCACGCGGCGATGGGATGTCGCCGGCCGGCCGGCCGTCCCGGCCTGCGCCGCTTTGGTGACATTGCTTTGGATGGCCGCCGCAGGGATGTGGGCTGGAGGCCATTGGATCCCCACGCCGTGGGACGTCACCGGGGACTGGACGGCGCCGGCCGGCTGGCCGCCTTTGAC
>Ga0209056_10006285_pt1 | contig 12285 bp, 8 predicted proteins | sample GraSoiAngelo_114_FD_185876 | JGI IMG/M metagenome (GOLD analysis project Ga0209056, IMG submission 185876) | Grasslands soil microbial communities from the Angelo Coastal Reserve, California, USA - 14_0903_13_40cm (SPAdes) (version 2) | ecosystem: Environmental > Terrestrial > Soil > Grasslands ... | reverse complement strand
AGGCGCTGGCCTTGTCCTTGCCGGCGTATGGATCATTTTCCGAAAAGCGGCTGCCTCCGAACCGCTGATTCAGGAAGGTTAAGCGGCCACGAGGTTCTCCTTGCTATTTCGAACGTTAGAGACGTGTCCCGCTGGCAGACAATAATCGAATACAGACCTAGACTGCCCGGGGCGACTCACGTGAAATCCATTTTCAGCAACTGCAGAAGAAGCTTAGTATCTCAGCGCGGCGCCGATGTGGCGGAATGGTAGACGCAACGGACTTAAAATCCGTTGGGCCGTAAAGGGCCCGTGCCGGTTCGAGTCCGGCCATCGGCAATTCCGTGGCGCGCCGTCAACACGAAATGTGAGAACTTCCGTTTTGGCCAGGATGTCCAGCGACAGGCGCAGCGGCATGAGCGATCGAGGTTTGGCAATTTTACTCGCGCTAGGTGCAGCTGTTGTGGTTGTGCACTTGCTGACCGGTGGACGTTATGGTCTTCATCGCGATGAACTGGCGACGCTGGACGACGCCCGACACCTCGCGTGGGGTTACGTCGCGTATCCGCCGGTGACGCCGTTCTTTGGATGGCTGTCCTTGAAATTATTTGGCACGTCGTTAACCGGGTTCCGATTTTTCGCAGCGGCGTCGGTTTCGGTCGCAGTAGTTTTGACTGGGCTCATGGCGCGCGAGTTGGGCGGCAGGACCGGTGCCCAAGCGCTTGCCGCGTCCGCTGCGATTCCCTTCGCGCTCGGCGCGGGAAGTCTGATGCAGTATGTGGCGTTCGATTACCTGGCCTGGGTAGCCTGTTCGTATTTTTTCGTTCGGTTGTGCCGATCGCACGATCCACGGTGGTGGCTCGCAATCGGAGCCTGTGTCGGTCTCGGCATGCTGACGAAATATAGCATGGTGGTTTGCGCATTTGCGATTGCTACAGGCGCGCTGTTTACGGACCTTCGCGCCGATTTGCGAAGCAAATGGCTTTGACTTGGTGTTGCAGCCTCGCTACTGATCTTTCTGCCTAACCTGATCTGGCAAATTCAAAACGACTTCGTTTCGCTCGATTTTCTCCGGCATATCCACGACCGCGACGTGCGTATTGGCCGAACGAAAAATTTCCTGCCCGATCAATTGAAGCTGACTCTCTTCACATTCCCTCTGGCGATAGTTGGTTTGTGGTTCTATCTCGCGTCCAAGGCTGGCCGGCGTTTTCGAGCGGTTGGATTTTTATACGTGATCCCTCTGATCACTTTTCTGATTGCCAAAGGGCGCGGCTATTACCTCGCTCCGGGTTACCCGCTGTTGTATGCCGGTGGCGCAGTTTCTCGCGCCCAAATGATTGCTCGCATGCGCCCGGTTTGGCGCCTTTCACTGGAGTGGTTTGCGTGGGCTTCGGTTGTGGTAACCATCTTTCTAGCTGCGGCGTACCTTGTTCCGCTGGCACCAGTTGATTCCGCGTGGGCGCGCCAGGCGTTCAAGGTCAACGGCGATTTCCGCGAGGAAATCGGCTGGCCAGAGCTGGTGCAACAGGTCGCTGAGATTCGCGATTCGTTAGGCCCGGGGGAGCGCTCGCGTGTGGCAATTCTCGCCGGCAATTACGGCGAAGCCGGAGCGATCAACCTTTATGGCCAAGACTATGGGCTGCCGAAAGCCATCTGCGGAACGAATTCATTCTGGGCGCGCGGCTACGGTGATCCGCCGCCAGAGACGTTGATCGTGGTCGGATTTTCTCAAGAGTTTGGCCACCGGTATTTCGAATCGTGCGAGTTAGCGGGTCGCATCACCAGCAAATATGGTGTCGCGAACGAGGAGACTACCGATCACCCCGACATCCTCATTTGTCGGCACTTGCGTGAAAGCTGGCCTGAGTTTTGGAAAAAATTCCGTCGCTATGGCTGAGCGCGAGATCAAGAGCCGAATGAATCAGCTCGGGATTCGGGAAGCCGATCTCCACGAAACCTTTGCCCGGTCCTCCGGGCCGGGTGGTCAAAACGTGAACAAGGTTGCCACTGCGGTGACGCTGCGACACTCGCCGAGCGGCATCAGTGTCACCGTGCAGGATTCGCGCTCCCAAGCAATGAATCGCAAGCTGGCGCGCGAGCGATTGCTCGAAGCGATAGAGAGCGCCCGGCAAGAACGCCGTGCCGCGGAAATTGCGGCGCGCGAAAAAGTGCGCCGACAAAAATCGCTACGTCCCGCGGCGCTCAAGCGAAAAATCCTGGAATCAAAACGCAAACGCGGCGAGCTAAAGAAACGACGCGCGAAGGTTCAACTTTGAGAAGAATTCGTCGCGCTAATACATCTGCTGATGCCACTTGTGACGAATTGTCTGTGAAGAAACAATTCACGTTATGAAAAAAGCAATCATACTTGGTTCTGCGATTTCGGTCATCGGCCTGATGCTGGTTTCCTGCTCCAGTACGCCCGAAGCGACCACGACTACAACGCGTCAAACCACCGTTACGGCGGCGCCGCCGCCACCTGCTCAAACTACGACAACAACGACGCATATGAGTGGCAGCGGCTACTGAGAGGCTGTTGTAGCTACGGTCCTGCGGGCGGTGTGGAGTGTCTAAACTAACGCTGAACTGCACCGGCCAGCAGGCCGGTGGCTGCAACTGCCAGTCGCGATTAAGTTTTTTGCGCGGGCGGTTCGGCGACTTGCGCTTCCTCTTCCTCCGCCTGACTGACTACGGGGGCAATTGCCTGAAGTTTTTCGTCATTGCGCAAATCCATCAGTTTCACGCCCATCGTATTGCGGCCGGTCTCGCGAATTTCTTTCACTCGCGTGCGTACCATCTGGCCTTTGTTGGTGATGAGCATGATTTCGTCAGTCTCACGGACGGTGAGCGCGCCAACGACTTCGCCGGTTTTCTCGCCGGTTTTCATGGTGATGATCCCTTTGCCGCCGCGTGATTGCCGCCGGTAATCATCGAACCCCGTTCGCTTACCGATTCCGTTCTCACCGGCCACAAGGAGCATCGCATCCGGGTCGACAATGGCACTACCAACGACGTGATCGCTTTTCTCGGGGCGAATTCCCCAAACGCCGACGGTGTTGCGGCCCTGATCGCGTAATTGTTCTTCATGAAAACGCAGGCTCATTCCTTTTCTGGTGATGAGCACGATCTCATTGTTGCCGTTTGTTAGTTTCGCGTCGATCAAGCGATCGCCGTCTTCTATTTGAATGGCGATTATCCCGCCGCGTCGCACGTTCGCGTAATCCGACAAATTCGATTTCTTCACGATGCCCGATTGCGTCGCGAACACGATATGCAGATTTTCGTCCCATGTTTGGTCGACGGCGTTCGGTCCCGTGCCTGATTTTTTAGATTGGACGCGAATCGTCGCCGCAATTTTTTCATCGGGCTTGAGCTCAAGAATGTTTGCGATGGAACGCCCTTTTGCCGCGCGTCCCATCTCGGGAATCTCGTAAACTTTTTCCACGTAAGCGCGCCCAGTGGCGGTGAAGAACATCAGGTAATCGTGCGTGGTAGCAGCGAAAAGGTGCTGGACGAAATCGCCTTCATCCTCCTCGGTTGCGCCATCGCGCGTCTGCATGCCAATCACGCCTTTGCCGCCGCGCCGCTGCGCGCGAAATGCGCTCACGGCCGTGCGCTTGATAAAGCCGGCGTGCGTGATGCTGATGATGCAACCCTCATTGACGATAAGGTCTTCGATGTTGATCTCCGCTTCGTCAGGAGCAATTTCCGTCAGGCGAGGGGAGCCGTACTTGTCGCGGATTTCGCGCAGTTCTTTTTTGATGATGCTGAAGACGCGCTGCTCTTTGGCAAGAATGTCGCGCAAATCATTGATGGTCTCGACGAGCTCCTTGTATTCATTGACGATTTTCTCGCGCTCGAGTCCGGTCAGCTGATACAGACGCAAGTTCAGGATTTCGTCCGCCTGTTGTTCGCTGAATGCATAGCGGCCATCGGTGAGGCGCGCAGGATTGCGAATGAGAATGCCTAGTTGTTCGACCTGGCGTTTCGTAAATTCGAACGCGAGCAGTTTCACTCGCGCTTCGTCGCGACTGGCTGATCCGCGGATGATGCGTAGGAATTCATCGAGATTGGCGAGCGCAATCAGATAACCTTCCAGGGTTTCGGCGCGCTCCTCGGCCTTGCGCAGTTGGTATCGCGTGCGACGCAGCACGACTTCGCGCCGATGGTCGATGTAAACTGCGTTAGCGTCCTTGAGCGGCAGCAACTTCGGCCGGCCGTGGTCGATCGCCAACATCATCGTGGCAAACGAACTCTCCAGCGCGGTGTGCTTGTAGAGATTGGCAATGATGACTTTCGGGTTGGCGTCGCGTTTTAACTCGATGACCACCCGCGTATTTTCATCCGATTCGTCGCGAACGGCGCTGATTTCTGTCAGCACTTTTTCGTTCACCAGCGACGCGATGCGTTCGACGAGGGTGGCGCGATTGACGTTGTATGGAATTTCAGTGATGACAATTTGTTCCCTGCCGCCTTTGAGCTCCTCGATCCCGGCCTTGCCGCGCACCTTCATGCTGCCACGCCCAGTCTCGAGATATTGTTTGATTCCCGACACGCCGCAGATGACGCAGCCGGTTGGAAAGTCCGGCCCCTTCACGTGCTTCATCAATTCGGGGAGCTCGATGTCGGGATCGTCGATTTGCGCGCAGATGCCGTCGATCACTTCGCTAAGATTGTGCGGCGGAATATTGGTCGCCATGCCCACCGCGATGCCGGTTCCGCCATTAACAAGCAGATTTGGAAAGGCCGCTGGAAAAACCGTCGGCTCGGTGCGCGTCTCGTCGTAGTTGGGGACAAAATCAACCGTGTCCTTTTCCATGTCGCTCATGAGCGCGGCGCCGAGATGGGTCATGCGCGCTTCGGTGTAACGCATGGCAGCGGGCGGATCGCCTTCCACCGATCCAAAATTGCCCTGCCCATCGACCAGCCGCTCGCGCATCGCCCACGGCTGCGCCATATGCACGAGCGTGGGGTAGATCACGGCTTCACCGTGCGGGTGATAGTTACCGCTGGTGTCGCCGCAGATCTTTGCGCATTTACGGTGCTGCCGTCCTGGGAAAAGCGACAGGTCGTGCATCGCAAACAGAATTCTCCGCTGCGATGGCTTGAGTCCGTCGCGCGCATCGGGCAATGCGCGAGAAATGATGACCGACATCGAGTAATCGAGAAATGACCGCGATACTTCCTCGGCTACATTTATGGGCTCTATTTTTTCGTTTGGATTCAACATTTGTTCGTTACGCTTGCGCTGTAGCCGAGGGCGCTGACCTCGGCACATTTTGCGTTTCGCTTGCGATACATCTGCCGCGGTCAACGCCCGCGGCTACAGTTGTTTCGTTTGGATTCAACATGACTTGCTTTAGCCGGAGGCTGGCGAATATGCGGAAGGGCGCTCGGCTACGAAACGCTCCTCCCACATGCGCGAAATTTCATCGGCTTGGCGGGTCGTCGCGGGTGGACCGACGCGCGCACTGGCCGGAAGTTTGATTTTTAGAAAACTGAGTACGGCGCGGATCGTCGGCTCGTAATTCTGGCACAGTTTTTCATATTCCACGTTGAACGGTTTGACCCTGATCCGTCGAAAGAAATCGTCCCAGACTTTCTCCTGTCGTTCAGCTTCGCGCAGCGATTGCTCGATCAGATCCGGATCAAACTCCGGTTCTCGCAGTGTCGTTTTGCCCTTCTGCACCTTCCAAAGTCCTGTTTGCAGTGCGCGCGCCGTGGACAACGCCTGGCGCAATTTGTGACGCCGCACAATCCGGACAAAGCTAAGGCGCGGAAAAGCCTTGCGCAGCAGTTCCAGATCGCGCGTTGCAGAGTTTCCGAAACCGTGTGTCTCTCGCAGCCGCTTCAGGAAATCATCCAGGTACCAGCTCATCAGTTTAAAACCGAACACCTCATTGTGCGTTGTCTTGCTGTCCACGACGCCACGCACGTAGGCGGCATAATCGGCAGCCGCATCGAGTCCCAGCTCTGCGGCGTAGCGGGATTCGCCCTTGGGGAGAAAAAATTGCTTCGGCATGCCTGCGCGCCGGGTGTCTCGTAGTCCATCCGTGAGCAAATTGCTGCCCGAGCGAGGAATCGTGCAAACAACATAACAGCGCCGGGGGTAACGCAGCTCATGAAACCAACCTGCCATCTCCTCTACACGTCGAGATTGCGCACGTTCAGTGCGTTATCTTCGATGAATTGGCGGCGAGGCTCGACGACGTCGCCCATCAGAATCGTGAACATTTTGTCGGCATCGACGGCGTTGTCCTCATTCAAGTCTACCTTTAGAAGCTTGCGTTTCTCGGGATTCATCGTGGTCTCAAACAACTCCTTGGCATTCATTTCGCCGAGACCTTTAAAACGTTTGATCTGCACTCCGCGACGGCCAATTTCCAAAATCTTTTGCAAGATTTCCGGAATGGAAAACAGCGGATGCGAAATCGATTTCTCGCCTTCGCCTTCGTTTAACTCGAAGATGGGACGATCGCTGGCCGCGTAATGATCAACTTTCAAACCTCTGCGAGCCAGTTCGGCAATAATTTTTTCGATCGCAGCAGATTCGTGCAACTCGACCAACCTGCCACGTCGACGTGTTCCATCCACTCGCGCCGGCGCCTCGCTTAACGGGAGCAACTCCTGGCCGATCTCGGTGTCGAACAAATTGAGATCGAGATTTTCCTGATGAAATTTGCGAACTGCTTTCTCGTCGTGAAAATAATGTGCCCTTTCCTCATTCCCATCGCGCACCTTCACAAGGTAAGTGGGGAGCTTGTCCGACTTGGAACTGCGGTGGCCGAGGTAAGTTTCAAAGTCCCCACCATGGCGCCGCACCGCTTCGCTTAGTTTTGCGAGTTTCTCGAGCGATTCGAGGATGTCCTTCAGTTGTGCCGCAGTGAATTCTTTCTCGTCCGCGAGATTCTTTAGCCGTACGTCCTCGGCGCCCAGGGAAATAAGAATCTTGTTCAGCCGCGCGTCGTCTTCGACGTATTCCTCGCGTTTTTTTCGTTTTATCTGATAAAGCGGCGGTTGCGCGATGTAGATTCTTCCTGCGCGCACCAACTCGGTCATCTGTCGGAAGAAGAACGTGAGCAACAGAGTGCGAATGTGCGAGCCGTCCACATCCGCGTCCGTCATGATGATGATGCGGCCGTAACGAAGCTTTGTCATATCGAATACCGCTTCGTCTTTGCCGTTGCCCTCCTCTTTCGATTTGCCGATCCCGGCGCCGATCGCGGTGATCATCGCCCGGATCTCTGCGTTTTTGAGAAACTGATCTTCGCGCGCTTTCTCTACGTTGATAAGTTTACCGCGAATTGGCAGGATCGCCTGGTAGCGCCGATCACGTCCCTGTTTCGCCGAGCCGCCCGCTGAGTCTCCCTCGACAATGTAGAGTTCCGTTAATTCCGGATCGCGCTCAGAACAGTCCGCCAACTTTCCAGGCAAACCGCCGCCGGTGAGCGCACCTTTACGAATTGTTTCGCGCGCTTTGCGGGCAGCCTCGCGCGCTCGGGCCGCGGTAAGGACCTTCTCGAAAATGCGGCGCGCGATCGGCGGGGTTTTGTCGAAGTAAGTCATTAACCCGTCGTAGACCGCCGAGTTCACGATTCCGTCGATCTCCGTGTTCACGAGCTTCACCTTCGTTTGCGATTCAAAGCGCGGATTGGGCAGTTTAACGCTGAGAACGGCTGTTAGTCCTTCGCGTACGTCGTCTCCGGAAAGGGACGGGTCCTTGTCTTTAAGAAGGCTGTTTTGTTTTGCGTACTGATTGATTGCCCTTGTGAGCGCAGTGCGGAAGCCAGTGAGATGGGTGCCCCCGTCGGGGTTCGAGATGGAATTCGCGAACGGCAAAATCTGATCGTTGTAGCTGTCGTTGTATTGGAGCACGACATCGACAAAAACTTCGTCGCGCTGCCGTGCGATCACGATCGGTTTGGGATGCAAGACCTGTTTGTTTTCACCCAATTGCCTAACGAACTCTTCGATTCCGTGTTTGTAATAAAATCGCTCCTTCTTTGGCGGATCGACGCGTTCATCGGTGAGCGTGATCTCCAGACCCGGGTTCAGAAACGCCAACTCGCGCAAGCGCGCAGCTAATCGTTCGAACTTGAACTCGATCGTGATCGTGAAAATCGTCGGATCAGGCAAGAAGGTAATGAGCGTGCCTGTGGTCTTCTTGTTTTTGACCTCACCGATGACGGTGAGTTTGTCGGTCGTTCTGCCTTTGGCGAAGGCCATGTGATAAACCTTGCCATCCCGCGAGACCTCGGCCTTGAACCATTCCGAGAGCGCATTTGTGCACTTCGCGCCGACGCCGTGCAGTCCGCCAGAATACTTATATGCGCCCTGTCCGAATTTTCCGCCGGCATGCAGATTTGTCAGCACCAGCTCGATAGCCGGCATCTTCCATTTCGGATGAACATCGACCGGAATACCGCGGCCGTTGTCGCGCACCGAGATCGATCCGTCGACGTGAATAGTCACTTCGATCTTGGTGCAAAATCCTGCGAGATGTTCGTCGATCGAGTTATCGAGAACTTCGTAAACCAAGTGATGCAATCCGCGTTCGTCCGGATCTCCAATAAACATTCCCGGCCGTTTCCGGACTGCTTCGAGACCTTCGAGCTTATCGATCTGCGCCGCGTCGTATTTTTGCGTTGAGGCGATTCCGGTACTAACTTTTTCGACCGGAATTTCCTCTTGAATTTGCGCCATAAAAGTGGGGCCGAACGGCCCACGCAAACAGTATAGCGGAAAAAGGCTCGGAAACAACAAATAATCTCGTCATTTCCCAACGTAATGTGCACTACTAATTGGAGGCGCTTCCGCCACTAAACCCACTATATTGTGGTCGGTCGAGGCAATGCGCGATTGCCAATCTTAGTGTCTTGACCAGCCGTTTTCAGGCTCCGAAAATAGGCTCGTTTTATGCGCCTCCAAGCCTTCTGGGAAGCACGCTGGATTTTGGCTTTTCTTGCGCTGCTCGCAATCGTTTTCGGATTGTTCTCAGCTTGGGCATTCTGGTTCTTCGTGCTGCTCCTTTTGTGCACTATCGCGTTTTTCCGTGATCCCGACCGCGCAGCCCCCGTAGATCCAAACGTAATCGTCGCTGCTGCGGATGGCACAGTCATGGACATCGTAGAGCTGGATGAAAACGAAGTGCTGAAAAACAAAACGCGACGGGTCGGAATTTTTTTGTCGATCTTCGACGTGCATACCAATCGTGCGCCGATCGACGGTCGGGTCATTTACCGTCAGCACTGGCCGGGGCTTTTTCTCGACGCGCGTCGGCCGGATTGTTCCGAGAAAAATGAATCAATGACGTGGGCATTTAAGAACACGCGCGCTACAATTGTTGTTCGGCAGATTACCGGAGCCGTTGCGAGACGCATCGTGGCTTGGGCGAACGTGGGCGACGAATTGAAAAAAGGCGAACGCTTCGGGATGATTCGCTTCGGCTCGCGAACGGAATTATATTTGCCCCTTTCCGCCACCGTCCTCGTCAACGTAGGCGACCACGTGGCGGGCGGAGCGACGCCGGTTGCGCGACTGCCTAACGAATGAACGAACAACCATCAAAGATTTATCTGCTGCCGAATCTCATGACGGCGGGGAATCTCTTTTGCGGGTTCACGGCCACGCTTAAAATCTTGGAAGGCGCTCTTTTGCAAAGTGCAAACGCCGATCTTGCCGCGGATCGTTTTCACGAAGCGATCTGGTTCATTCTCGGCGCGTTTGTCTTTGATTTCTTAGATGGAAGACTTGCGCGGCTCGGCGGCCACGACACTGTGTTCGGCCGCGAGTTCGACTCACTCGCCGATATTGTTTCATTTGGTCTCGCTCCGGCGCTCATGGTTTACAGGGTCGTTCTCAATGAATTTCCCAATGCCTGCTGGATCATCGCGTTCGTTTATCTGGCCTGTGGCGCGCTGCGACTGGCCCGTTTTAATTCAGCAGCTGCGGCGCATAACGGGCCCAATCATCAAAACACCTTTACGGGTTTTCCCATACCTGCAGCTGCCGGTTTGATTGCGTCAATCACGCTGTTTCTTCTTTGGCTTGCCGAAGGTGAACACCACCTCGGCAACTGGCGCTTCGTTCTACCGCCGTTATTGCTCTTTCTCTCCTTCATGATGTTCAGCCGGTTCCAATATCCGAGCTTCAAGGCGGTTAATTGGAAAACGAAGAAATCGATTCCGCGTTTCCTTGCTATCATCCTTGTTCTCATTTTCACCCTGTTGAATTACGAGTGGATGCCGGCGGTCTTGTTCCTGGCGTACTTGCTTTACGGAGTAGTACGGCCATGGCTTTCACGCGAATGGCAGCGCGAAATCGAAGAAGAGATCGGCGAAGAACCGCCGGACGAGGCGGCTGAGCAAACGCGGTGAACTGGAACTTGTTTGTGGAGCAACGGTTTGGACTAACAGAGTTCGAATCCGGCAGGCGGGACGCCTTTCTACAGTTGTGAATTGAGTCGCGCCAGGATTTCCGGGTCGCGCACATCTGCCCATGCGCCGCTCAGCTCGAGCGCTTTCACCTTCTTACCGGAATAAGCCAGATCGCGTACCGCATCGGTCAATTCGTATTCGCCGCGTGGTGACGGTTTCAATTTCGTGATGAAATGGAAAATACTTGAGTGAAATGCGTAAAGCCCGGCGTTATACCACGGGCTCGTCGGTTCACCCGGTTTTGGTTTTTCGCGAAGGTCGACCACACGCATCTCATCATCGACAAAAACAGCGCCGCCTTTGCTGACGTCTTCGCCGCGCGTAACCGTCAGCATTGCTTCAACGTCGTCAGGAAGATCGACCAAGGGTTCGTAATTTGCCGGATCAACCAAGATGTCGCCGTAGGCCAGAATAAACCGACGATTGCCCACGAAATCGCGAGCAAGATCGACAACGCGCCCCGTCCCATCTTGCACGGTTTGGGTCGCATACTGAATCGTGACCTTGTAACGCGAGCCGTCACCGAAGAATTTTCGCACGGCGTCAGCGCGATACCCAACGACAAGAAGCATGTCGCCGATACCTGCGTTGCGAAGCCCTTCGACAATGTACTGTAGCACTGGCTTGCCGCGCACTTCGATCATCGGTTTTGGAAGCTCTGCGGTAAGTTCGCGCATCCGCGTGCCGCGGCCCGCTGCGAGGATTACGGCTTTGTTGATCTTTGTCATGGCGCTAAGGTAGCGCACGCGTCCCGCTTGCGAGAGCTGACAACGCAAGCCGGAGGCTCGCGCTACTTTTTCTCAACGATGATTAGCGCTGGCAAATTAGCCTGTTTAACTAATTCGCTCACCCTGGCGATGTCTTCTTGCTTGAGCGCTGCCCATTTTTTTAACTGCTCGTCGAGCTGGCTGCTCAACATTTGGAACACATCGAGTTGGGGTGCAGTGGGCTCAGTATCTGCGGTTTCAATAGTGTGGCTAAAGGTGTCGAACCGCTCGTTCAGCATGTTCGGGAAAGCGAGGTTTGCTTCCGAGCCTTTCATGTTTACCTGAATGAGCTTCTGCTCGATTTCGGACATTTTGCGATTGAGATCGTCTGCCGCCGCGAGCGCCGCTTTCAAACGCGTATCGTCGCCGAAACGTTTGTGCAGATTTTCAATCTGAGATGTGAGATCGCGGATTTCATTAACTGCCTTGTGCAATTGCGACATGCGATCGTTCGCTTGCATTGCCAAGGCGAATTGTCTTTGCAACGCCGCTTCCTGTCCTTTTTTGCGCGGATCAATTGCCAGATGAAGTGGCACGGTCTGCGATTTGCCGCCAACGGTCAGTTTCACCTGGTAATCACCCGGCAACGCCAACGGGCCCTTCGGTCCCGTGCTCGCATAGAAAGCGCCCGGAATTTGAATCGGATCATCGTAACGCAGGTCCCACGCGAAGCGGTTCATTCCTTCGTTAGCTGGAATTGTCTTTACGCGCTCTACGCGATCCGGCCATTCAGGCGGTTGCTCGTTTTCTTTCTTTTCCTTGCTGGAAAGGTGCCGCACCACGTTTCCCGAAGAGTCGAGGATATCGAGGGTGACTTCCTCTTTCGGCGCGGTCCTGAAATAATAATCGATGATTGCTCCGGGCGGCGGGTTATCGCCGATTGGCTGCCGCTTGTCGAATTCCTCAGGGTAATGCAAACGCACCGCCGTCTGCGGTTGATACAGAATAACGTCGGCTGCCGCTGATTGTGCGTTCGCCTGGCGAAGCGGCGTCAAATCGTCCAGCACCCAGAACGAGCGGCCGTGGGTCGCGGCGACCAGATCGTCATCTTTTACCACGAGATCGTGAATCGGTGTCACCGGCAGGTTTAGCTGCAACGG
>Ga0209056_10006284_pt1 | contig 12286 bp, 11 predicted proteins | sample GraSoiAngelo_114_FD_185876 | JGI IMG/M metagenome (GOLD analysis project Ga0209056, IMG submission 185876) | Grasslands soil microbial communities from the Angelo Coastal Reserve, California, USA - 14_0903_13_40cm (SPAdes) (version 2) | ecosystem: Environmental > Terrestrial > Soil > Grasslands... | reverse complement strand
CATCCACGGCGCCCCCAAATCCATAGACGGTTTCGGTCGGGTAAGCGAGGACCTTCCCTGCGGCGAGATGGGCGAGCGTTCCATTGATGGCGGCCTCGACTTCCTCCGGCGACCAGAACGGCACCACCATCGGCTGGGGCTTCATTCGCGGAAGATACTCAGCGCCTCCGCTAACGAGAAATCATTTTCTTCGGTGATTTTGAGCGACCGCTCACTGCCGCGCACGACTACAACCGGCAATCCGATCTGTTCGCACAACGCCGAGTCGTCAGTCGCGACACGATCCGCTTCACGCGCTTCACGGTGAGCGCGCTCGATTACCTTGCGCGGAAAAGCCTGCGGAGTCTGAGCTCTCCATAGTCCGAAGCGGTCCACAGTAACGAGGATTTTTCCATTCGAGTCGACGCGCTTTAGGGTGTCAGCAACCGGCAGCGCGGCAACCGCCCCGTTTCCTTTCCGCGCTTCTTCGATTACTCGAGCGATCGTCTCGCCCGACACGAGGGGACGAGCAGCGTCGTGAATCACTACTATCTCACATTCACTGGGGAGATCCTCGAGACCGTTGGCGACTGACTCGCTCCGGTGTCGGCCACCGACTGATAGCAGCAGCCGATCGGAGTCGCTTTGGAATATCCATGGTGGGGGATCGCCGACGTACTCGCGCGGCAGGACGCAAACTACCATTGCAACATCGGCACGCGCCTGAAATGTCTGAATGCTGTGGAGCAGCATTGGCTTGCCCGCGACCCACCGAAACTGCTTCAGCTCTTTTGAACCGGTTCGCGACCCGCTACCAGCGGCGACGATGATCACACCGACGTCGCGTTTCATTTCGCCCTAGCCGTTGAAGAGCTGCCGGAAAAGATCATTGATCGTTCGCACGCCCACGATCTCGATGCCGCGGGTTCCCCGCTTTGGAATTCCACGCTCCGCCATGTAGGCAGTCGTCATCCCCATCTTCCCCGCTTCACCCAGCCGACGCTCGGTCTGCGATACCGGTCGTATCTCGCCACCGAGGCCAACTTCTCCGAGAAAGATCGCGGAATTCGCGACCGGCCTGTCGTACACGCTCGACGCCAGCGCGCTTGCCACCGCAAGGTCCCCCGCGGGTTCCTGCATCCGCACGCCTCCGACGACATTGAGAAACACATCGAGCTGGGAGAAAGATAGGCCTGCCCGCTTGTCGAGCACAGCCAGCAAGAGCGCCAGACGACGCGCATCGTAGCCGGTGCTTACCCGCTGCGGTGTTCCGTATCCAGCTTTCGCCGCGAGGCCCTGGATTTCGATTAGCACGGGACGAGTACCCTCGAGGAGTGCAGTCACGGCGCTACCCGAAGAATTGTGCAAGCGATCGCCGAGGAAAAGCTCAGATGGATTCTCGACGGCAATCAGACCTTCTTCAGTCATCCTGAAGACTCCGATCTCGTCGACGCTGCCGAATCTATTCTTGGTAGCGCGGAGAACACGATGCTCGAGCATGCCTTCTCCCTCGAAGTACAGCACCGTATCGACGATGTGCTCGAGGGTCTTGGGGCCAGCGATACCGCCGCCCTTGGTGACGTGCCCGACCGCGAACACAGTCGTCTCGGTTTCCTTGGCGAACCGCATCAGGCGCGCGGCGCACTCTCTCACTTGCCCGACGTTGCCTGGCGCCCCTTCAAGATCGCTGGTAAAGACTGTCTGAATCGAATCAATGACGATTGCATCCAGCCGCTGTGAGCCAGCCGTGGCGATGATAGTCTCGAGCAGCGTCTCGTTCAGAAGCGCGACGTCTTCAGCCGATCCGTGCAGACGCTCGGCACGCAACTTCACCTGGAGCGCGGATTCCTCGCCGGAAACGTAAAGCGTCGAGTGACCCAGCTCCTGGAGCCGGCCCGCCACCTGGAGCAGCAGTGTCGATTTGCCGATGCCGGGCTCTCCGCCGACGAGGACCATCGACCCTGGAACTATGCCGCCGCCAAGCACGAAGTCGAATTCCTTGATCCCAGTTTTCAGACGGCGGCCCGCCGAGCTCTTTATGTCGCGGAGCCGCGGAGTCGGAGCCACGCTTCCGCCTTCGGCCATCGACTTTTGGCCCTGGACGCGTCTGCCCGACGCAGTCGAGGAGGCACGCGGCACTGCCATCTCCTCGACGAGCGAATTCCATTCGCCGCAGATGTCGCAGCGTCCGGCCCACTTCGGGTGATCAGCGCCGCAGTTCGTGCAGCGGTAAACCGTTTTTGCTTTCGGACTCACTGCGGCGCCAGACGGGGCGACAGATTCTCGAAGCGGGTGTAGGTCTTATTGAAGTAAAGATTCACGAATCCAGTCGGGCCGTTGCGCTGCTTGCCGATGATGATCTCGGAGCGGCCCTCTAGTGAGTTGCCGTCCTTGTCGGTAGGCCCTTCGTACATCTCCTGGCGGTAAATGAACATGACCAGGTCCGCGTCCTGCTCGATCGCGCCCGACTCACGGAGGTCTGAGAGCTGAGGACGCTTGTTCTCTCCGGTGCGCTGCTCCGGAGCGCGCGACAGCTGTGACAGTGCCACGACCGGAATTCGCAGCTCCCGAGCGAGCGCCTTCAGTGAGCGCGAGATGTAACTGATCTCCTGCTGTCGGCTCTCCGTGTTCGTCGGTCCCTGCATGAGTTGGAGATAGTCGAGCACCACCATCCCGATGTTGTTTTCCATCTTCAGACGTCTGGCCTTGGAGCGCAGCTCGAGCAGCGTCATTGCGGGTGTATCGTCGATCCAGATCGGCGCATGGCTGAGAATTCCAGCAGCCCTGCCGAGACGAACGAATTCATCGTCGTGCAGCTTGCCCTTGCGTAGCCTCTGAGCATCGACACGTCCTTCAGAAGTGAGGAGGCGCTGGACCAGTTGCTCCTTGCTCATTTCCAAGGAGAAAAACGCGACCGGGACGTTGTTGTCGAGCGCCGCGTTCTGCGCGATGTTGAGAACGAAAGCGGTTTTTCCCATCGATGGGCGGGCGGCGATGATGACGAGGTCCGACCCTTGGAAACCTGCCGTCAGCTCGTCGAGATCTTTGAAGCCGCTTGCGACACCCGTAATCGATCCGCCGCCGCGCTGGATCTCCTCGATCCGTTCCATCGTCGGCCACAGCAGCTCTTTGATGCGCGTGAATCCTTCGGCGCCGCGGCTCTGGTTGACCTCGAAGATCTTGTGCTCTGCTTCGTCGAGCAGCTCGGTGGCGGGGGAGCCCGACTCAAAAGCTTCCGCCACGATCGCAGTCGAGACTTCGATCAACCGTCGTCTGAGCGCTTTCTCACGAACGATCTTGGCGTGATACTCGACGTTGGCGGCAGTTGGAACGGCGTCGACGAGAAATCCGATGTAATCTTTGCCACCGCTCGATTCGAGCGAGCCGGACCTGGCCAGCTCCTCGGACAGAGTGAGCGGATCTACTACATCGCCGCGCTCGGAGAGGGCGAGCATCGCGCGATAAATCCGCCGATGCCCCTCTCGATAGAACATCGTGTCGTCGAGGAATTCGGTAGCACGCAGAATGGCGTCCGGATCCATGAGCATCGCCGACAACACCGCCTGCTCCGCGTCTTCAGAGTATGGCGGCCGGCGATCCTTGTAAGGATCACGAGCCGGGGCTGCTATCGAGAACTCTACGGGCGAGCTTGACATCTTCCCAGGTGGGCCGTTTCCAGGCCGGATTGCGCAGCAGTGCCGCTGGGTGATAGGTGACGACGAGCGGTATCCCGTGGTACTTGTGGACGAGCCCACGGAGCTGACCGATCGGAGTTTTTGTGTTTAGGAGAGTTTGGGCAGCAAAGGTTCCAAAAGCAACAATGACTTTTGGCTTGATCAGCTCGAGTTGCCTGATCAGGTATGGACTGCAGGCTTCAATTTCTTCGGGCCGCGGATTTCGATTCCCCGGCGGTCGGTGCTTGAGCACGTTGCAGATGAAAACCTGCTCCCTCGTCAATTTGACAGCAGCAAGAATTTTCGTGAGTAGCTGGCCCGCTTGACCGACGAACGGCCGACCTGTCTCGTCTTCCTTGGCGCCGGGCGCCTCGCCGACACAAACAAGTTCCGCTTTTGGATTGCCCTCTCCCGCAACCGGATTGGTCGCGGTCTCATAGAGAGAGCAGCGAGTGCACCTTTTGACTTTCCGGGCGAGCTCCTCGAGAGAGTCGAGCTTCTCGATCGCGTTGGGAATTAGCTCCGCTTCCTCTGGAGCAACGACGATTCCTTTCTTGAACGGCATCTCGTTCGTGGTCTCTGCGGAAGTTTTGGGAATGGGCGCAACGGATTTCGCGCGGGAGACTGGGGCGTCAACATTCACGCCAGCGCCACGGAGCGACGCGCGCCAGTCTTGAACTTCCTCGCTCGAGACGGCGTTGGCGAGCTCGCGCAGACTTGGTCGCGCTTTCATCGCCAGTGCGGGATGACTCACTGCCCCCAACAGCCGCATCACGTCGTCGACTGTCAAACTATCGAGCACTAGCTCGCTCTCTCCAAGCTCGCGACGCTGCTCGAGATAACGCCGCAGCATTGTCCTAGCGTCCACGCAGTTCCTCTTCGACGCGATCGAGGAGTAGCTCAGCGAGATCAGTTTTCGACATCAGCTCCAGCTCCTCGCGCTTGCCGTTGCGGCCGATGACCGTGACGCGATTCGTATCGACGCCGAAACCGGCCCCTGACTCCTTCGCATCGTTCAGCACGACGAGGTCCAGATCCTTGGATTTGAGTTTTTCCTTCGCGTTCTTGATCCCGTCGGTGGTTTCGAGCGCGAAGCCGACGATCACACTTTTTTTCTTACGTTTGGATATCGTGGACTCGAGGATGTCTTCTGTCGGCTCCAGTTCAAGCTTTGGCGCTGAGCGCAGCTTCTTGATCTTCTCACTTGCCTGAACTGCGGGTCGGAAGTCGGCGGGTGCGGCGGCCATTATCAGAACGTCCGCGGTCGGAAGTTTTTCGGCGACCGCGCGCGACATTTCCTCAACGGTGCTTGTCGACAGCGTAGGAATCTCGGTCGGAATCGGGATATCGACGTGGCCGGCGATCAGTGTGACATCACCACCTCGCCTCCACGCGGCCCGGGCAAGCGCCACACCCATCTTACCGCTGCTGTGATTGGAGATGAATCGCACAGGATCTATCGGCTCACGTGTTGCTCCCGCCGTCACGATTATTCTCTTCCCCTTGAGGGACGTCCCGCTTTCGAGCAAGCGCCCGATGTGACTCATGATTTCCTCGGGCTCCGGCATCCGTCCAGGGCCGCTGCCCTCGCCGACGGCGAGAGGACCTTCAGCGGGCTCGAGAATCTCGTAGCCGAGAGATCGCGCCTGCGCGACGTTGCGCCTGGTCTGCGCATGCGACCACATCCTGTCGTTCATCGCCGGAACAAGTAGGACCTTGGACTCTCCGGCGAGGAGAATGGCAGCGAGCAGGTCATCTGCAAGCCCGTGTGCTGCCCGCCCTACGAAATCCGCCGTCGCGGGCGCGACGACGATCACGTTTGCTTCACGCGCAAGGCGGATGTGATCGAGAGCGTGCCCCGGGCCGAAGATGTCTGTGTGGACGGGGCGACCGGTAACAGCTTCGAAGGTGATGGGCCCGACGAACTCGCGCGCACCACGAGTCATCACGACGTCGACTTCAGCCCCTGCTTGTGTAAGCAAACGCGCCAGCCACACTGATTTGTAGCTGGCGATGCCCCCGGTTATGCCGAGGAGGATGCGACTGCCCGCGAAAGGACGCGCGGTAACTACTCCGTGCGGCGCCGCGGAACCACGCGGTACTCGACCTCGCCGTCAGTAAGCTCCTCGAGTGCCCGTGTGGTAAGCTTCTTCTCGCCAGGTGCAGAGCGGTCGCGCGGGAATTCATTGAGGACACGCGCGTATTTCGCTGCGACAAGAACTCCCAGATACTTGTTCGTCGCGTGCTTCGCGACTTCGTTCGGAATAAATACCTGCATTACTTCCTCTTTGAATATTGATCGATGGCGCGCTGAATTCCGGTCAACAGACCTTCAACGCGTTCTCCGAGTGTCCCGTTGCGGGACCGCGTCAGACCTTCTGCTTCGATGATGCTCGACACAGCTTCCACGGCGGAATCGATGTCGTCGTTGACGATCACGTACTGGTACAAATCTATCGCCTTCAGCTCGTCTTTGGCACTCTTGAACCGTCGAATCAGCGATTTGGGATCCTCGGTGCCGCGAGACTTCAGTCGGTTCACCAACACCTCGGCCGATGGCGGAAGGATGAAGATGAGGACCGAGTCGGGAAATGCGCGGGCGAACTGCCGGGCGCCCTGAACGTCGATGTCCATGATGACGTGCCTTCCCGACGAAAGCACGCGATCGACCTCTCTCCGCAACGTGCCATAGAGATGTCCGTGCACTTCCGCCGATTCGGCGAAGTCCCGCGCGGCCTGACCGCGCTTGAAGTTCTCGACCGAAAGAAAGTGGTAGTCTCGGCCATCCACCTCTCCCTCTCTCGGGGGACGGGTGGTGCACGACACGGAGTACCCGACGTCGGCTCTGATCGCGAGCAGCTTGTGCGCGATCGTCGTCTTTCCGCCCCCGGACGGTGAGGACAAAATGATCGGAAAAGGCATTACTCGAGATTCTCGACCTGCTCGCGAATCCGCTCGAGCTCTTCCTTGATTGCAATCACGTCTTCCTGGATTTGAGCGTCGCTCGCCTTGCTGCCGACGGTGTTCGCCTCGCGGACCATCTCCTGAAGGATGAATCCGAGTCGTTTGCCAACCGGGTCGGCAGTCTGCGAACGCGCCGTTTCCCGAAACGCGGCCAGGTGCGAACGGAACCGGTCCAATTCCTCCGCGACGTCGAGCTTGTCGGCGAGAATGGCGATTTCCTGTGCGATCCGTTGCGGATCGGCACCAGCGCCTCCGATCAGTTCTGAGACCGTCCGCTTGACCCGTTCGTGATGCTCCTTCAGCCGGATCGGCGCGCGCGTCTCGATTCGGGCAAGCCGAGTCTCAACTGCGGCAACTCGCTCGAGAAGGAAAGCAGCGAGCTGGGCGCCTTCAGCACGTCGCATCATGATGAGGTTCTCGACTGCCTTGGCGACGATTCCGGCCAGCGCTTCGCCGGCGCCCGAATCCATCTCCTCGCTGGGTGGCGCGACCACGTCCGGCAGCCGAAGGACCGTCGCGAGATCCACTTCTCCGCCCAACGCGTGCTTTTTCTGCAATTCTTTCAGAGTGTTGGCGTATTGGGCCAAACGCGCCTCGTCGATAACCGGACCAGCATTGCCAGCGCGGTCGACGCGCGCCGTCAACGCGACATGTCCGCGGGCGATTTTCTGGCGAAGAATCTCTCGAATCTCGCCCTCCCACCGCGCAAACGCAGGCGGAAGCTTGAGATTCGGGCTGAAGAAGCGGTGATTGACAGTCCTGATCTCGACACTCGCCCGCGCATCGCCCACCATTCCTTCAGCCGCGCCGAAGCCGGTCATGCTGGATATCATGTGAGGTGGGCTATCTTATGGCGGGACAAGGAGTTTGTCAATTCCAGAAATCCCACCTGACGCCGTAGATTGCGAGCACCCGTGGCATATCGAAGCCCGGTATGACTTCGTAGATGTAGCCGAGGATGTTCCGCTGCTGGTAGCTCAACACCGCGCGCATGATCCGAATCTCGAGCAGCCCCGACAAAGTCTTTGCAACGCCGGTCTCAACATCTCCTGCGGCCAACGGAAAACGGGAATGTCCACGGTATTCGAAGACACCGGAAGCGCGGATCTCGAAATCTCCCCTCGGAAACCGCTTCGGAAAGTTGTTCGAGTAATTGATCTCGGATCGACTCTGGTACTTCGGTCGGTAGGGCCAGCTGTCGGCCCATTGGGTGACCCACGCGTCGATGCCGAAGCCACCGCGAATCGGGCCACGGATCGAAGCTGTCCTGGCCGAGATTCGACCCGGACTGGTTGGCAAAAAGAGCGTGTCGTAGACGAGCGGCGCCAGGCCGGAGGTATTGTCGGTCGTTATCAGGCCGCCTGAAATCCACGGCCCGAACACCTTGAGTCCGATTTCTCCCCGCGCCGAGGTAGTACTCGGCAGGCCCGACGCTCCAACACCGCTTGGGACCGATCGCGCAATCGACCCGGATACCGCAATGAATGGAAGCGGCTGCGCTCGGATGCCGGCATCGGCATTGGTCCCTTTGCGAAATCCGTCGTGCTCGATGAAACCATTCACGACCCCGATAGGCGTTACAAAATCAATTCGCCCGCTCACAGTGTTGTATGTCGAGCCAGCCAGAGCGCGAAGGCGATCCTGAAATTCAACACGAGCGGCTCCGAGGGTGTATCCGGCGCTCGCGTTGTACTGATTCTCGGAGACTCTCCTCTCCAGCGTGTCAGAGAATGCGGTTGCGGACACACTCCGATCCGGCGCGGACGTTCCCTTGAATCCAAGCGAAGCGATGCTGACCTGAGCCCAACGTCCGGAATTAACGCCCCCGACCGCCGCACGGACGTACGCATCGGTGTTTGTCGCGTCGAGCGCAAGAATTGGCGGCGGCCCGGCCACCGGGCGCTCAATGTCCCGGGTCGCGTGATGACGAATGATAAAACCATCGACGCTCCAGCTTTTTTTTGCGACACCTACCCGACTCAGCAGCGAGAGGGCGTCCCCGCTGCCCGCGAAGCGAGGACTCGTTACTCCAAACTGCTGACCCGCAAACTGTATCACTCCCCCGTTATCGAGTCGCTTGCCGTAAAACCCGCGATAGAGATTCGTGTCCTCATTCCCGGTTGCAATGTCAACGCGAGTGTATGGATCGGTGTTCTCAACCCGCCAACTGCGCATGTAGATCCGCAGCTCGCTGGCGCTGCGATCCACGCTCAGATGCTCGAGTGACCAAAGTTGCACGGCGGATAAGTCGAGCACACCACCAGTTCGATTGTCGAGATTATCGATCTCGATTCCGTCGTAAAAGACTCTCACTCGCCGGAAATCACCACCATAGGTGGCCGTCTGCGGAGTCGACAGCCAGCCTGATCGGAACGTGGTCGCCCCCGGAATTCGGTCCAATAGATCAACGACAGTGAGTGCGCCGGTCGCAAAAAGCTGGGCTCGATTCCATTCGTATTGTGGACCGATTTCATAGAGCGCTGGGTCGGCGAAGCGACCAATTGGCGGTTTGATCGTGTCGGTCTTCACGTGCGCAGTGTCGGGGCCCGAATCGGTTTTTGGCTTCACAGGAATCGGAACTTCGCTCGCAGGCGGCGGAACTACCTGAGCTTGCGCGGAAAACGCAGCCGCGTACAAAAGCGCCCCGGCGACTAAGCCGAGGCGGGCTGAGATGCGCGTCGGCCCGGACGGGCTTTTCAGCGAACTCTCCCGCGAATGAACTCGATGAACGTACCCGTCGGTACTCCGGTCGGTCCTTTGGGAATCGTAACCAGATCAGTCTCGGAGTAAGCCGTCCCCGCAATGTCGAGGTGCGCCCATGCGTAACCCTCGGCAAACTCCTTGAGGAACATGGCGGCCGTGACAGCACCGGCGGGCCGGCCGCCCGAATTTTTTACGTCGGCAACGTCGGATTTGATCAGATCCTTGTACTCGTCCCACAACGGCAGCGGCCACCCTGGCTCGCCCGCGCGCTTACCCGCCGCAAGGATCTCTGCGATCAGTGCGTCGTCCCCAGAGAACACGCCGGTAGCGGTGTGTCCCAGCGCGATGACGCAGGCCCCAGTAAGTGTCGCTGCGTCGATAACAACGTCGGGATCGAAGCGTTTCGCATAGGATAGACAATCGGCAAGAACGAGACGTCCTTCTGCGTCGGTATTGATGATCTCGATCGACTTGCCGTTTTGCGCCTTCACCACGTCGCCGGGGTTCATCGCCGTGCCAGATGGCATGTTCGTCGTGGCGCCGATAATTCCGACGACGTTCACCTCCGGCTTCATCCGCCCGAGCGCTTCGAACGTGCCGAGCACGCCCGCGGCGCCGCACATGTCGAACTTCATGAACTCCATGCCCTGCGCCGGCTTTATCGAGATGCCACCGCTGTCGAAGCAAAGCCCCTTTCCGACGAGCACCACTGGTTTCGCGTTTGGCTTGCCGCCTTTGTATTCGAGGGCAATGAGCTTGGGATCCTGTGGCGTGCCCTGCGCGACGGCGAGAAACGACCCCATTTTCTCGACTTCCATTTCTCGGCGCCCCAGCACAGTGATACCCATGCCATAGCGCTTTGCAATGTCCGAAGCAGTTTGGACGAGATAATCCGGCGTGCAGAGATTGCCGGGCATCATTGCAAGTCGCCGCGCCAGACTCTGACCTTCACCCATCGCCTGCCCACTCGCTAGTCCACGGCGGCTGTCATCGGTGTTGGTGGCGAGAATGATCGCCTTCTCGAGCGGCTTCTTGCGCTCCGCCTCCGGCGCCGGTGATTTCAGATCCGCATATTCCCACGATCCGGCAATGAGCCCAACGGTGACCGCCTCAATTTCGTCCGGCGTGATCTGCTCGGAGTACCACGCAGCCTCTCCGACGCCAAGTCGATGCGCGTTTCGGCCTCCGAGGGTCGCGGCGCGACGCAGAGCGGCTTTGCGATCAGTCACCGCTCCCATCCCGACCAGCAGCACGCGTCTGGGTCCTTTCGCCACGCCAGTGAGATGAAGAACCTCATCCCGCGAGCCGCGAAAGTCTTTCATTTCTATGGATCGCGTAAGAGCGCCTTGTGTGGCCGCATCGAGGCCGGTGATCCCAGCGACTGACGGATTTTCTGGCAGCGCAACGATGAGAAGAGCGGTTCCGACTTCCGCCGGATTCGCCGAGTTGATGCTGACGCTCAGCACCAGCTTAGCTCTTCATCCCGGCAATCACCTGATCGCCAAAGGCTGAAGTCGAAATTTCGGTCGCGCCCGGCATTTGGCGCGCGAGATCGTAGGTGACTCGCTTCGACTTGATGGCGTTCTCCATTCCCCTGATGATCAGCGTGGCAGCCTCATTCCAACCCATGTACTCGAGCATCATCACGCCCGAGAGAATCACGCTCCCGGGATTGATCTTGTCGAGATTCGCGTACTTGGGCGCGGTGCCATGTGTTGCCTCAAATACGGCCACGCCGTCGCCAACGTTGCCCCCCGGCGCGATGCCGAGTCCGCCGACCTGGGCCGCAGCTGCATCAGACAGGTAATCACCATTGAGATTGGGCGTCGCAATCACCGAATACTCGGACGGACGGAGCAGCAGCTGCTGAAACATCGAGTCCGCGATTCGGTCGCGCATCACGATTGCGTCAGCGCGCGCAGTGGGCCCTCCCTTCGCCAGCTCCGCCTCCGTTGTCGTATCCTCCGGAAATTTCTCGCGAGCAACTTCGTATCCCCAGTCGCGAAACGCTCCCTCGGTGAACTTCATGATGTTGCCCTTATGGACGAGCGTCACGGACTCCTTGCCCTTGACGATCGCGTGACGGATGGCCATCTCGACGAGTCGCTTGGACCCGAACTCGGACATCGGCTTGATGCCGATCGCGGACTTTTCGCGAATGTTGCTGTTGAACTCCTTGCGCAGATAGGTCGCAATCTTTTCCGCCTCTGGAGAGCCCGCCTTCCATTCGATCCCAGCGTATACATCTTCGGTGTTCTCGCGAAAAATCACCACGTCGACGTTTTGGGGCTCCTTGACCGGGGCACCGACTCCGTCGAAGTAGCGAACGGGACGAATGCAGGCGTAGAGGTCCAGTACCTGCCGCAGCGTCACGTTGAGCGAGCGAATCCCGCCGCCAACGGGAGTCGTGAGCGGACCCTTGATGGAGACGCGGAACTCCTGCATCGCGTCGACCGTTTCCTGCGGCAGCCAATCCTTGAACTGCTTGAAGGATTTTTCCCCGGCGAAGACCTCCATCCACGCGATCTTGCGCTGGCCCTGATACGTCCGCTCGACTGCGGCGTCGAACACGCGAACCGATGCGCGCCAGATGTCCGGGCCGGTGCCGTCGCCCTCGACGAAAGGGATGATCGGATTGTCGGGAACGGATAGATCACTGTTTTTGTAGGTGATCCCCTCTCCACGCGGTGGAACTTTGGCGAACTTATACTTCGGCATCGGCTCCTGAGCTACGAGTGCGAAACGCCAAATGTAGTGCAACGACGCGCCGCACAAAACCTTCCTCGTTTACCAGCAGAACTGCTGTGAATCGCGTATTCGGAATAATGTCGCACACAAACAGACTTCTCCAAGCCACTTTCGCCGGAGTTGCGCTGACAATGGCCGGCTGTGGAACTCCGCGCGTAAACGGTGTCGCCGGCGCACCTCCCTTACCAAGCGTCCCGTGGACGCCGCCCGCACATGCC
>Ga0209056_10006282_pt1 | contig 12287 bp, 12 predicted proteins | sample GraSoiAngelo_114_FD_185876 | JGI IMG/M metagenome (GOLD analysis project Ga0209056, IMG submission 185876) | Grasslands soil microbial communities from the Angelo Coastal Reserve, California, USA - 14_0903_13_40cm (SPAdes) (version 2) | ecosystem: Environmental > Terrestrial > Soil > Grasslands... | reverse complement strand
TGATCCTCGCTTTCAACCTGGCCGCGCCGATCTCGCAGCTGGCCGGCACGGTAACCCGCTCGACCCTCGGCATCGCGCTGGCGAGCATGCTGCTCTCGTTCATGATGATGATCACGCGCTCCAAGGCCGTGCCGCAGGTGATCGGCTTCCTGTCGATGGAGAATGGCCTGTTCTTCGCCGCCACCGCCGCCGTCTACGGCATGCCGATGGTGGTCGAGCTCGGCGTGGCGCTCGACGTGCTGGTGGCGGCGCTGATCCTCGGCATTTTCATTTTCGAGATTCGCGAGCGCTTCGACACGCTCGACACGCGGCACCTCGAGAAGCTCAAGGAGCAATGATGCCGATCGAGCTTTTCGCCCTTCTGCTGTCGCCGCTCGCTGGAGGCGCCGTGCTCGCCCTCATCGGGCACCGGCCGCGCGCCGCGGAAGTAAACGCCGTGTTCAGCAGCCTCACCTTCGCCGCCGCTGCAGTGCTCGTGGCGCGCGTCATCGAAAGTGGCCCGCTTGTTGCGCTCGGCGAGCAGCTGTTCGTGGACTCGCTCAACGTCTTTCTCGTGGCGCTCACCGCGTTCGTCGCGATGACGACGTCTTTTTTTTCGCGACCTTACATGCGCATCGAACGCGAGCACAAGCGGGTAACAGGCCCCGGGATGCGGCTCTACCACAGCATGTACCAGCTGTTCAGCTTCACGATGCTGCTCGTGCTGACGACCAACAACCTTGGCGTAATGTGGGTCGCCATGGAAGCTGCAACGCTTACCACGGTGCTGCTCGTCGCGCTTTACCGCACGCATGCCTCGCTCGAGGCGGCGTGGAAGTACTTCATCCTCTGCGGCGTCGGCATCGCCCAGGCGCTGTTCGGAACCATCCTCGTCTACTTCGCCGCCGAGAAGGTGCTCGGCCCGGGAACCGGATCGCTGCTTTGGACGCACCTCGACGCCGTCAAGACCGAGCTGCAGCCGACCGTCATGTCGATCGCTTTCGTGTTCCTTCTGGTGGGCTACGGCACGAAGGTGGGACTGGTACCGCTGCACAACTGGCTGCCCGACGCGCACGCTGAAGGCCCTACGCCCATTTCGGCCGTGCTCTCCGGGCTGCTGCTGAATGTCGCGCTTTATGCGCTCATCCGCTGCAAGGTAATTACCGACGGCGCGCTCGAGCGCCCGTTCGCGAGTGCGCTGCTCATGGGGTTTGGCCTGATCTCGGTCGTGGTGGCTGCCTTCTTCCTCTCGCGCCAGCGCGACGTGAAGCGCATGTTCGCCTACTCCTCGATCGAGCACATGGGGTTGATCACCTTCGCCTTCGGCATGGGCGGACCCGTCGCGAGCTTTGCCGGGCTGCTTCACATGACGGTGCACTCGCTCACCAAGAGCGCCATCTTTTTCACTGCAGGGCACGCCGCGCAACAAACCGGCACCCAGCTCATGGAGAACATCCGCGGATTGGCCGAGGTCAACCCGACCGTAGGGTGGGGATTGATGCTCGGCACTGTCGCCATTCTTGGCATGCCGCCCTTCGGTGTGTTCGCGAGCGAGTTCCTCATCCTCACCACCACCATCGCAGTGCAGCCTTGGGCTGCGCCGGTGCTGCTGCTTTCGCTCGGCGTGTCGTTCGCCGCCATCTTCGGCAAGGTGCAGCCCCTGGTGTTCGGGGAGCCGACCGCTGCGCGCCTGCCGCACCCGCCGGCGCTCGTGCCGGTGTTCACGCATCTCGCGTTAGTGCTGATGCTCGGATTATTCATACCTCCCTCGCTGGCCGACTGGTACCGGCAGGCGGCACGTCTGATTGGTTAAGAGCATGCCACCGGTCGTCGGAGGCTTGAGGCTCGCGCCGCTGCCGGGCGCCGTCCCGGCCTGGCGTGCGTCGGTGGACAGCGACGGATTGCGACGCGTGTGCGAGGCCGTGGCGGGCAGCGGGGGGCGGCTGGGTGCTCTCTGGGCGAGCGACGAGCGCGACCGCGGCGCAGGATTTGCGCTGCACGCCGTCCTGGTCGCCTTCGAGGGGCTGGTATGTGTCGATGTTCGTCTCGAAGGCGAAACCTATGCGGATGTTTCGGACCTCTTTCCGGCCGCCGGCCGGATGCAGCGCGCGATCGCGGATCTGATGGGGTTGCGCGCTGGAATGCGTGACACGCGCGGCTGGCTGCGGCATGGGGCATGGCGCGAGGACGCTTTCCCCTTGCGCCGCGATGTGGCGCTCGACGCGCGCCTCCCGGCGGGCGATCCACGCTATGCCTTCGTTCCCGTCGAGGGCGAGGGGGTGCACGAGATCCCCGTCGGTCCGGTGCATGCCGGCATCATCGAGCCCGGGCATTTCCGCTTCTCGGTGGTCGGCGAGCGCGTCCTGCGGCTCGAAGAGCGCCTTGGGTACACGCATAAAGGCGTCGAGAAACGCTTCGAATCGCTGTCGCTGGAGGAAGGGGCTCGGCTCGCCGCGCGCGTCTCCGGCGACAGCAGCGTGGCATTTTCCTGGGCGTATGCCATGGCGCTGGAGACAGCCGCGGCGTGCAAAGTGCCCGAACGGGCGCTCTGGCTGCGCGCGCTGCTGCTCGAGCGCGAACGCGTCGCGAACCACCTCGGCGACCTTGGCGCCCTCGGCAACGACGGCGGCCTGGCGTTCGGGCTGGCCCAGTTCTCGCGCATGAAGGAGCACCTGCTGCGAAACAACGCCGCCCTGTTCGGGCATCGCTACCTGATGGACCGCGTGGTCCCGGGAGGCGTGACGGTCGACCTCGACGCCGCCGGAGCCGGCTCGATCCTGGCCGAGGCCGATCGGCTGGAGGATGAATTGCGCACGCTGCGCAGCATCTATTACGACCACGCCGGCTTGCAAGATCGTTGCATCAACTGCGGCCGCCTTACCCCCCGCACCGCCGCGGCCCTCGGGGTCGTGGGCCTCGCGGCACGCGCGAGCGGTCATGCGATCGACGCACGGGTGTTTCCCGGCCATGCGCCCTACGGCGAGCTCGGGCCGAGGCTCTGCTCTCATCGGAACGGCGACGTGGCAGCACGCATCGTCGTGCGTTTCGAGGAGGCGTTCGAATCGCTGGACCTGCAACGCAAGATCCTCCACGCCCTGCCATCGACGCCGACGCTGACCCCGCTGCCCGAGATTGCGCAACGCGCGTTCGGCATCGGCTGGATCGAAGGCTGGCGCGGCGAGGTGCTCGTCGCCGTGGAGGCCGACGCCGGCGGGCGGATACGCCGCTGCCATCCGCACGATCCTTCGTGGCAGAACTGGCCTGCGCTCGAGCACGCCGTGATCGGCAACATCGTTCCGGACTTCCCGCTGATCAACAAGTCGTTCAACCTGTCATACGCCGGAGCGGACCTCTAGCCATGCACAAGATCCTGCTGCAGATTGCAAGAGTAGGGATCAAGACCGAACCCGCGCCGCCGCCCGACGAGGCGTTACGCCGGGCTGCCGCCCGAATGAGCGAAGAAATGCTGCAACTTCTCGGTCGCGCCCTCGCCATCCGGCATGTCGACGCTGGGTCGTGCAACGCGTGCGAGCTCGAGATTCACGCCACCAACAATCCCTATTACAACCTCGAAGGGCTGGGGATAAAGTTTGTCGCCAGCCCGCGCCACGCCGACATGCTTCTCGTTACCGGGCCGGTATCGCGCAACATGGAAGAAGCACTGCGCCGTACCTACGAAGCCACGCCCGAGCCGAAGCTCGTCGTCGCGATCGGCGACTGCGGGTGCGGCAAGGGGATATTCGGGGAGAACTACGCGAGCTGCGGCGCGGTATCGAACGTCATTCCGGTCGATGTCGCCGTGCCGGGCTGCCCGCCGGACCCGGCAGCGATCATGCGCGGGATTCTGACGGCCGTTACGGCATCAGCGAAGGGACGGTAGCTCTCGTCAGCGCCCGCCGCAGCTCGGCGGCATCGCGTTCACCGGGTAACCCTTGCAATTCCAGCTTGCCCTGCCACCCTGCACCGAGGGCATCAGCGTGACCTCGATGGCGTTTTTCTCGTTCCAGCCATGGATGACGCCGTTATCGGAGACAATCCATTTCATATCGCCGTACTTGGGATCGTTGCGCGAGTTGACCTTGATCCCCGTGCCAGAAACATGGCCGGTTTTTTCAGCCGCCATGCCAACTCGCTGCTTCGCCGGCTCGGCGCCCTCGATCAGCGCCTGTGCGGCTTCCTTGGCTTCGGTCCCCTGCATGTGGGGCAGCACGACTGCGACAACCAGGAACCCGATCAGGGCGAGCCCCGCGACGATCAGCAATCCGATGCGCATTTTTTGTCCCCCGACGGCAGCTTAACATGACGCTCCGGCATGCTGCATGATCACCCGGCAGATCAGCGTTCGCGGGCGCGTGCAGGGCGTGGGATTCCGCGATGCGCTGCAGCGCGAAGCAAGGCGACTCGGCGTCACGGGCTGGGTGCGCAATCGCACCGACGGCAGCGTTGAAGCCGTCCTGCAGGGCAGTCCCGAGGCCGTGGAGAAGATCATCGTCTGGGCGCGACGCGGACCGCCCGCGGCTCTCGTGGCGGCAGTCCGTGCCGGGCCGCCCGCGACGGAATTCGACCGCAGCTACCCGAGCTTCGAGTTCTGGCCCACGACCTAGGCGCTCCTGCGCCTCTTCAAGGCATTCACGACGGAGAATTCCCATGGCCGGCAGGCAGCGAGTAACGCGACGCCGACCCTGCGCGACCCCGGCACCGCCGAGTCGAGCTCGGCGAAGTCGTTGAACTCGGCCACCAGCCTCTCCAGGCGCCGCTTGAGCAGCACCGCGGACTCGGGGGACAGCTGGCGCGTCTCGAAGCGCAGCAGCTCGAGCGGCGAATCGAAGCGCGCTTCGAGGAATTCTCCTATGACGCGGCGACCGTAAGCCTTCTTCACCGGCCCGCCCGCCCGCCACTGGAAATCCTTGGCTACTCGCAGCCGCGCCCTCTCGCCTTTGCCCCATTCGATGAGCTTGAGCCGGTCCAGTCGCGCAAAGACCAGGGTCAGCTCGGCGCGCGAGATCGAGAAGGCTTCCGCAACCTGCTCGTAGCGCCAGCCATTGAGCACCAGCCAGAACACCGAAATCAGGCGCTCGTCCCTGGCCAGCGCCGTTTCCTGGTCGAGCGTGAGCTCCGTCGGTCCCGCCGCGGAGGCGAGGCTCATGCGCGCCACCTCGTGCAGATCGAGGTCGAGCGCGGCCAGGATTTCCTCGATGCGCGACAGGGTGAAGCTGCTGCGCGAGAACATGCGTTTCACGCTCGCTTCGGAGATCCTCAGTTCCCGCGCAAGCGCGGCGTAGGTCATGCCGCGCCCGCGCAAGCACTTCTTGAGCGCTTCCACGAAGCGACCGGCGGGCATGCGACGCACAGTATCAGATTTCGCTACTTTTTATGGATGTATTGCAATGCACCATCGGCTGCTTCAAGAATCCGGCCAAGTTTTCAACCAGCGACGGAGGATTCCATGCCTGCCACATCGTCTCTTCCTCTCTCGGCGCACGAATTGCAGGAGGCGATGCGCAGCGCGCGGCCCATCGATGCGGCGCGCCTGGATCGCGTGCTGCGCGTCGAGCCGGGCCACGGCGTAGTCGAGGTGCAGGCGAATACGACCTGGAGAAGCCTCGCCGAGCGCCTTCGCCCGGGGAACGCCCAGGCCGCCTCGCTACGCACGACGATGCCGACCGTGGCAGAGAGCCTGGCGAGGAATGCGGCCGGACCCGACGGCCGGCCGACGGTGATGCACGTCGAGGGGCTTACGCTCGTTACGCCGGATGGCGAGCTGCGGCGGGTCAGCCGGCGCGCTCATCCCGAGCTGTTTGCGCTTTCGGTCGGCGGCCAGGGCCTGTTCGGCGCGCTCTATAGCGTGACGCTGAAGCTGGACTCGCTTGCACGGGCGATCAGCGAAGCCGCGCCAAGCGTTTCCGGCACTGGAACTGCACCTGGCATGCGGCTACTGCTGCCGCCGGAGCGCGCGGCAGCCTTCATTGCCGAGGCCCGGTCGCGCTTCACGGAGTGGCGAATTGCCATGGAAGACCCGGCGCTGCGCCATGTCATGCAGGAAGACGAAACCTTCCTGCGGTGGGCACGCCGCGAATACGCCGAGATCAGCTTGCGGGTCCCCGAGCCGGGCACCATCGGCGCTTCGGTGAGAACGACGCAGCTGCGTCGCAGCCTGGTCGATGCCGCGATCGCGCACGGCGGGGGGTTTCCGATCGCGTGCACGCCCGAGGCGACTCGCGCCCAGACCGAGGCCTGCTATCCGCAGCTCAGGGCATTTCTCGCGCAGAAGCGCCTGTTCGACCCGGCTGAGCGCATCGTGAATCCCTGGTACCTCCATTACCGCAAGCTGTTCGGCCAGGAACCCTGCGCCGTGCGCTGGAGTCACGAAACGCCGTTGTAGACGAGCTGTACGTTTCCGGGCTCGAGCCAGGCGTCGAGCTCGGCGAGCAAGCGGCCGTCGGGTCGCACGCGCCAGGCATCGCCGAGCGCGATCTCGCACGCCGCGGCGCCGTTTTCGTATCGCACCAGCACCTGGCAGGCACCGCTTGCGCGATACGGCGCAAGCACCTGCTGCAGCCGCTTGGCATCTGCCTGCCCATTCATCGCGATGCGCAAGCGCGCCGCGTAACGGCCGCGCAGCGCCTCGAGATCGAGCAGCTCATCGGCGCTCACTCTCAACCCGCCGGAAAACTCGTCCCTTTGTACTTTGCCCGCCACCACGAGGAGCGTGTCCTCCTTCAGCTTGTCGCGGTGCTTCTCGAACAACTCGTTAAAAACGGAGATCTCGAGCTGCGCGCTGCCGTCGTCGAGCATCACCACCATCATGCGTCCGCGGCGCGTCATCTGCACGCGGGCGGAAGCCACGATTCCCGCGATCCAGACGCGCTGCTCGGACGCAGTCAGCGCCGACAAGGGGGTGCGCGGGAACCCCGCCAGGTCCCGCTCGTAGACTGCAAACAGGTGGCCCGAGAGATAGAAACCGAGGGCCGTCTTCTCCTCCAACAGCGTCTGCCTCAGGTCCCAGCGCGCCGCGTCGACAAAAGCATGCTCACCGCCGCGCGGGGCCTCCGCTTCGCCGAACAGGCTCGATTGCGACGCCTGGCGCTCGGCCTGCTCGGCGCCCTCCAGCGCGCGTCCCACCGAGGCGAGCAAGCGGGCGCGATTGGATTCGATCGCATCGAAGGCGCCGGCGCGAACCAGCGCCTCCATCACGCGCCGGTTGACGATGCGCTTGTCGACCCGCCGGCAGAAATCGAACAGGTCGGTAAACGGCGCCGCCTTGCGCGCCTCGAGGACCGCGCCGATCGCCGACTCGCCGGTACCGCGCACCGCGCCGAGGCCGTAGCGGATCGTCTGCCGGTCCACCGGCACGAAGCGGTATTCGGAGGCATTGACCTCGGGCGGCAGGACTCGCAGGCCGTTGGCGAGCGCATCCTCGTACAGCTGGCGCACCTTGTCGGTGTCGTCCATCACTGCGGAAAGGTTGGCCGCCATGAACGCCGCGGCGTGATGCGATTTCATGTATGCCGTCTGATACGCCAGCAGCGCGTAGGCCGCGGCGTGCGACTTGTTGAAGCCGTAGCCGGCGAACTTCTCCATCAGGTCGAACAACTGCGTCGCCTTGCTGCGCGGCAGGCCGTTCCTCTGCGCGCCGGCAACGAAGATGTCGCGCTGCGGGGCCATCTCCTCGGGCTTCTTCTTCCCCATCGCGCGGCGCAGCAGATCGGCGCCGCCCAGGGTGTAGCCGCCGATGACCTGCGCGATCTGCATCACCTGCTCCTGGTAAACCATGATCCCGTAGGTCGGGCCGAGGATCGGCTCCAGCCGCGGATCCAGGTAGTCGACGCGCTTGCCGTGCTTGCGCTCGATGTACTCCGGAATCAGGTCCATCGGGCCCGGCCGGTACAGGGCGACGAGCGCGATCACGTCTTCGAAGCGGTCGGGCCGCGCGCGCTTGATGAGATCGCGCATGCCGCGCGATTCCAGCTGGAACACTGCGGTGGTGTTCCCCGATGACAGCTGCCGGTAGGTCTCGGCGTCGTCGAGCGCAACGCGCTCCAGCGAGAACTCCTGCTCGCCGAGCCGGCGCACGTAGCGCTCGGCCCAGTCCAGAATGGTCAGCGTCGTCAGGCCGAGGAAATCGAACTTCACCAGCCCGACGGCCTCGACGTCGTCCTTGTCCAGCTGCGAGATGACGTTGGCCGTGCCCTCGGCGGCATACAGCGCACAGAACTCGGTGAGCCTGCCGGGCGCGATGAGCACGCCGCCGGCATGCATGCCGACGTTGCGCACCAGGCCCTCGAGCCTTTCGCCCAGGTCGAGGAGCTCGCGCACCTCGTCTTCCTTGCGCTCACGCTCGGCGAGCAGCGGCTCCATCCCGCGCGCCATCTCGAGGGTGATCGTCTTGCCAGGCTGCACCGGTATGAGCTTCGCCAGCTGGTCGCAGAAGTTGTAGCCGAGGTCAAGCACCCGGCCGCAGTCGCGCAGCACGGCGCGCGCCGCCAGCGTGCCGAAGGTCGCGATCTGCGAAACGCTCTGCGCGCCGTATTTGTCCCTGACGTAATCGATCACGCGGTCGCGCCCGTCCTGGCAAAAGTCGATGTCGAAGTCCGGCATCGAGACGCGCTCGGGATTGAGAAAGCGCTCGAACAGCAGGTCGTAGCGCAGCGGATCGAGATCCGTGATGCCGAGCGAGTACGCGACCAGCGATCCGGCGCCGGATCCCCGGCCGGGACCCACCGGAACGCCGTTCGTTTTTGCCCAGTTGATGAAGTCGGCGACGATGAGGAAGTAGCCGGCAAAGCCCATCTGCACGATGGTGCGGATCTCGAAAGCGAGCCGCTCGCGGTATCGCGCAGCGGCGTCGCCTCCCAAGCCGAGCTTTTCCAGCCTGCGCGCAAGGCCCGCCTCGGCCGCGTTCTCGAGGTACTGGTCGATGGTCACGCCCGGCGGCGTTGGGAAGGCCGGCAGGCGGCTCTTGCCCAGCTCGATCTCCAGGTTGCAGCGCCGCGCGATCTCCACCGAGTTGTCGAGCGCCTGCGGGAGATCGGCGAAGAGCTTCACCATTTCAGCACAGCGCTTGAAGTACTGCTCCCCGGTGAACAGCTTCGGCCGGCGCTGATCGCCGAGCACGTAGCCCTGCGCGATGCAGACGCGCGCCTCGTGCGCCTTGAAGTCCCCGGGCTCGAGGAACTGCACCGGATGCGTCGCCACCACCGGCAAGCCGACGCGCGTCGCCAGCGCGACCGAGCGCGACAACAGTGCTTCGGCGTTGGCGAAACCGGCACGCTGCAGCTCGATGTAATAGCGGCCGGGAAAGAGCTTCGCCCAGTCGCGCGCGAGGCGCTCGGCGAGGGGCGACTGATCCGAGAGCAGGGCCTGGCCGACGTCGCCCGCCGCCGCCGCGGAGAGGGCAATCAGGCCGTCAGTGCCGCTTTCTTGCAGCCAGCCGCGCGCGATCTCCGCCTTCGCGCGGTGCTGGTTGCGCAGCCAGGCGCGCGACAGCAGCTCGCAGAGCCTGCGGTACCCGGCGCGCGAAGCGCAGAGCAGCAACAAGCGATGCGGCTTGTCCCGGTCGGCTTCGTTCTGCACCCAGCAGTCCGCGCCGACGATCGGCTTGACACCCGCGGCGCGCGCCGCGCCGTAGAATTTCACCATGCCGAACAGGTTGGCCGAATCGGTGAGCGCGAGCGCCGGCATGCCGTCGGCCGCGGCCCGCTTCACCGCCTGCTCGATGCGGACAATCCCGTCCGTCACCGAGTATTCGCTGTGCATTCTCAGGTGAACGAAGTGCGGCGCAGCCATGTCAAAAAATTCTACCGGAGTGCATCGTGGAACGCTTAGTGTTTGTTTTTCTTCTGCTCGCGGCATCGGCGGTCGCTGCGCAGGAGCGCACGAGCGATCTTGACGAGGCATACGAGGATGCGCGTGTCGAGTGCAGCGCGCTCAAGGACGCCGAGGAGCGGCGTGAACAGGGGCGCGAACCCCTGCCGGGCGAGAGGCGTGGCACCGTGGCAGGAACCAGCCGGCTTACCGAGAAGTACTTCGAGCGGCAGGCAATGCTTGACGAGGAACTGGGGCGCGCCCGTGAGCGCTGCGAACAGGCCACGAAGCGCTGGAACGACCTGAAGTAAGGGCCGCCGCCCGAAAGGAAGTAACATCGGCGGGCCCATGAAGCCCGCGCTCGGCGCGCTATTGCTCGGCGCCACCTGCATTGCGCTCTCGCCGATCTTCGTGCGTGTCTCCGAAGCCGGGCCGACCGCCACCGCGTTCTGGCGCGTGGCCCTCGCCGTGCCGCCGCTGTGGCTGCTGCACGCGTTACGGCGCGAGGCCGCGCCTCGCGCCTATCCCGCCAAGTGGCCGCTCCTGCTTGCGGCCGGCGTCGCGTTCGCAGGAGATCTCGGTTTTTGGCACACCTCGATCAAGCTCACTTCGGTGGCCAATTCGACGCTGCTCGCGAACCTTGCTTCTCTCTTCGTGACCCTTGCAGCGTGGATCTTCCTGGGGCAGCGGCCGACGCGGGTATTCCTCGCCGGACTCGTAGCGGCGCTTGCCGGCGTCGCGCTGCTGGTCAATGCGAGCCTCGAGTTCTCAGGCACGGCACTGACCGGCGACGCCCTCGGCGTGGTGACCGCCGTCTTCTACGCCGGTTATCTGCTCGCGGTCAAAGGATTGCGCGACCGAGGTGAGCGCACGCTTCACGTCATGGCCGTGACCAGCACGATCAGCGCCGTGTTTCTTTTCCCGGTAGCGCTCGCCTCGGGCGAGCAGATGCTGCCCTCCAGCCTTCTTGGCTGGGGCTACCTCCTCGGGCTGGCGCTCGTGTCGCACGCTGGGGGACAGGGGCTGATCGCCTACGCGCTCGCGCACCTGCGCGCGGCGTTTTCCTCGGTGAGCCTGCTGTTTCAGCCGGTCATGGCCGCATTGTTCGCCTGGGTGCTCCTCGGAGAAGCGCTCGTTCCGCTGCAGATCGCGGGCGGCATCGTGGTGCTGATCGGCATCTACCTCGCGCGGCGCGGTTCCAACTGAGCGTCAATGCATGGCCTCGTTAGTGCTGGGGCTACTCCCACTTCTTTTGTCTAGTCCGCGCTTAATGACGTAATAGAGCAGAGCGCAACCGAAGGTAATTAGCCATGAGACGACGAAAGCAATGTCCGCCCAAGTGTCGAGAAAGCCGCGCCATAAGGCGTCGACAGCCACTAGCACTATCGCAGGCACCGTTGCCGAGGTGAGGAAATAAACCCACCTGGTCTTCAAGAATTTCATGGCGGCGGCGGACACTGCAAAGCAGAACAAACAGAAGCCAGCGATAAAAACGTATTGGTTCATTCAAATTTCCCCAGCCTCTAAGGTTTGTCGAGCCCACCATCACAGTTCTCTCGTAATTTTTTGTTAGGCTGCCGGGCCCGCATCCGAGTTCGTGAAGGGCCGCAGCGACGATATACGGCCCCGCACCACGAGGAAGAACGCCGCGGCAATCAAGAAACTCGCAAAATGATTGCTGCGGCGCAAGTGAAACCACCGCTGGTAGGACGACTCCGACGGGCGCTGGCGTCTTTCCACCTTCTACACTACTGCACAGGGCTTCGTGCTCTCTTCCCTTTTGACCAAACCATGGGGACTAGCCAGAACCAAAACGCGTATGCCAACACGATGACGATCACCAAACCAACCGGTTGGGCAACGCTAGCCTCCATGTAAAGACGAGCCGCGTCATAGAGGTAAAACCACCATACGATTGAAAACGGAGCCGTCCAGATCAGGAACAACCAACCGCAAAGGATGCTCGTATCGCCGCCGACGGTGGAACCGTATGCGACGAGCATGGCAACGACGGTCCAAACCACCCGCACTAATTTTGCAAGAGGAGTCATTTTCGTTTCACCTTGCATTTAGCAACGCAGTCATTCACGGTGGCATTTGCGTACGTTTGGCAATTCTCGCCACGACTCAAGTTCACACTGTAGTTCGGAAGAGGCTGATTGAACGTGTCTCTGATGCATTCCTCTACGCAGTCGTTGTCATCCAGAACCAGTTGACAGCTCTTTGCTTTCATTTCGTCAGGTTCAATTACCCCCGGACTGTCGAGCATATTTCCGGTTGGACTGAGACCGCCACAACCAAATCCTCCAGAGGAACTTCCGGCGCAAATGTACTGGTGATACAACGGTCCGGATCGGAACGGTACATTGTGCAAACGTCTCGTGCACATGTACGTCGCTAACCCAAGGGGGTCCGTAAATCGGAGTGGATCATTCCCGGCATAGGCGTACGTATTGATGCCGCCAAGAAGCCCAATCGGGTCGCTCTGTGGGAATCGACCAATC
>Ga0209056_10006276_pt1 | contig 12297 bp, 7 predicted proteins | sample GraSoiAngelo_114_FD_185876 | JGI IMG/M metagenome (GOLD analysis project Ga0209056, IMG submission 185876) | Grasslands soil microbial communities from the Angelo Coastal Reserve, California, USA - 14_0903_13_40cm (SPAdes) (version 2) | ecosystem: Environmental > Terrestrial > Soil > Grasslands ... | reverse complement strand
CACTCGCAGAGCTGGGGCGGAACGACCGGTCCCTTTGGGGGAGACTTGACATGATCGCCACGGCGGCCGCGTAGGCTGCGCGCCGGTAGGTCATGGCACGCAATCAGAATCGGGACTAGCGTCGCGAGCGAGTCCCTCGGAGAACGCGACCTACGGAATCGAATTCTTCACCGGAAAGGTGCTCGCCGGTACGATCTCCGTCCTGTCCCCATCGGGCGCTTAGGCACCGGCTTAGGGCCGGACAGCGTTCCTTCTCCTTCAAGGCAGCGACGCGACGATCTTCCTGTACTCGGCCTCAGTCAGGGCCTTCAGCGTCTCGGTGCGAAGATTGCCCTGGGCACCGATAGCGAGCGCGATGCGGGCAGCGGTCGCGTCGTCGGGCAATTCGCCGATTGCGACGCCGTCATAGCCGGTGGGGTGTGCGGGATCAAGGGCTCGTGCCTGAGGCCATTGACCGGCGTCGCGGCAGGGTTAGTATGAGGGACGCGCTATGAAGCAACCGACTACGTGCGTCCTGATTGGCGGCATCGCGATTCCGCTCACGGCGAGAGGCGGCGTTGTGGTGCCCGACTAGCAGGCGCATTCAACCGGACATGGCAACGCGGCCTCTCGAAATTCGAGAGGCCGTTTTTCTTGTCGCTGGGTGACGGCCCACGGGCCGGGAGACCGGAATGGACATCATTCTGTACGACACGACCCTGCGCGACGGAACGCAGCGCGAAGGCCTGTCCCTTTCCGTGGACGACAAGCTCAAGATCGCCCGCCAGCTGGACGAGCTGGGCATCCACTACATCGAAGGTGGATGGCCGGGATCGAATCCCAAGGATGCCGAGTTCTTCCGGCGGGCCGCGAAGACCGGACTGCGTCGTGCGAAGCTCGCGGCCTTCGCGATGACGCGGCGGGCCGGGATCCAATGCAAAGACGACCCGAGCTTTCGAGCCCTCGTGAAGGCCGGGACGCCGGTGGTCACGCTCGTGGGCAAGAGCTCGACGCTGCACGTCGACCGCGTGCTCGAGACGAGCCGGGACGAGAATCTCCGGATGATCGCCGACAGCGTGGCGTACTTCAAGCGCCTCGGCAAGGAAGTGATCTACGACGCCGAGCACTTCTTCGACGGCTACCGCCTCGATCCCGCCTATGCGTTTGCGACGATCCGGGCGGCCGCCGATGCCGGGGCCGACTGCGTCGTGCTGTGCGACACGAACGGCGGAGCGCTTCCCACCGCAGTGGAGGCGTGTGTGCGCGAGGTCCGGGACCGCATCGACCTCCCGCTGGGTATTCACCCCCACAATGACTGCGGGCTCGCGCTCGCGAACGGGCTCGCCGCCGTGCGGGGCGGGTGCGCCCACGTCCAGGGGACCATCAACGGGTACGGCGAGCGTTGTGGGAACCTGGACTTGATCCCCCTGATCGCCACGTTGCAGCTGAAGCTGGACCACCGGGTGCTCCCGCCCGAGCAGCTGCGGCACCTCACCGAGGTGGCGCGCTTCGTGGCGGCCGTGGCCAACCTGAACCCCGACCCGCACGCCCCGTACGTGGGCCGGAGCGCTTTCGCGCACAAGGCCGGGATTCATGTCGCCGCGGTGGTCAAGGCGCCCGAGAGCTACCAGCACATCGACCCGGCGCTGGTCGGCAACGCGATGCGCAGCGTGGTGAGCGAGCTGTCGGGACGGCACAACGTGCGGCAGCGGGCGCATGCCCTCGGCCTCGTGGCGCACGACGTCGAGCAGCGCGTCCTCCAGCGAATCAAGGAGTTGGAGAACGCCGGGTTCCAGTTCGAGGCGGCCGAGGGGTCGTTCGAGATGCTCGTGCGGCGGGCATCGCCCGGCTACGAGCCGCCTTTCGATCTGCTGGCGTTCACCGTGACGGCCGCCAAGCGGAGCGGGGCCGGCGCCACGGCCCGGCAACCGTCCGGCTGCAAGTGAGCAACCGCGTGATTCGCGCCGGCGCCGGCGGCGCCGGCCCGGTGAACGCGCTCGACCGGGCCGTGCGGAAGGCCCTGTTGCCCCACTATCCCCAGCTCGCCGACGTGCGCCTGGCGGATTACAAGGTGCAGATCGTGGACCAGCACCTCGGCACGGCCGCGAAGCCGCGGGTGGTCATCGAATCGGCGCGCGGGACCGAACGCTGGAGCACGGTCGGGTGCTCGGAGAACATCATCGAGGCGAGCTGGCAGGCCTTGCGCGACGGCCTGGAGCTGCCGCTGTTGCGGCAGCCTTGTGGTGGGCATCGTTAACGGCCGGGTTCGCATTCAGACTGGCGTCTGCCATGATGCGGAGGTGCACCACCCCCGAGGCGGCGGACGCGGCCACGTGCTACTGCGGCGTCGAGGACGTCGACAAGCCCTGCAGCGGTCGAGAGTTACGCGGGTCACACGTCTGAGCGTGAATGCCTTATGGCACCCAGGCGGTGAACCGCACCAGGAGCACGTTGACGGGGCGCACCGCTCCCTGGCGAGCGTTGGTCCCGGCGCCTAAGATGGGATCTGGAGCCCTCCCGTGGCCGACTTGCTCGCCCGCTTGCGAGCCGCCCTCATCGGGCGTTACACAATCGAGCACGAACTCGGTCGCGGTGGGATGGCTACGGTGTATCTCGGCCGGGATCTCAAGCATCATCGCGCCGTCGCGATCAAGGTGCTGCGGCCCGAGCTCGCCGCGGCGCTCGGCCCCGAGCGCTTCGTACGGGAAATCGAGATCGCCGCGGGACTCACTCACCCACACATCCTGCCCCTGCACGATTCGGGGGAAGCCGATGGCTTCCTCTACTACGTCATGCCATATGTCGAGGGAGAATCCCTGCGGGACCGACTCAAGAAAGAGAGACAGCTCTCCATCGACGACGCCACCCAGATCGCCAGGGAGGTGGCAAGTGCCCTGGCCTATGCGCATAGCCGTGACGTAGTCCATCGCGACATCAAACCCGAGAACATCTTGCTCGTGTCCGGGCAGGCGGTGGTGAGCGATTTCGGGATCGCGCGCGGTATAAGCGCCGCTGGTGGCGAGAAGCTGACCGCGACCGGCGTGTCACTGGGCACCCCGATCTACATGAGCCCGGAACAAGCGACGGGGCGCGGGCAGCTCGACGGTCGGAGCGACGTTTATAGTCTCGGGTGCGTGCTCTACGAGATGCTGGCAGGCGAACCGCCGTTCACGGGACCGACCACGGAGAGCGTGCTCCATCAGCATCTGGTGGCTGAGCCGCCGCGAATTACGGCCAGTCGCGGGGCGGTTCCCGCACCCGTCGAAGCAGTGATATGCCGCGCGCTTGCGAAGGTGCCGGCCGACCGTTTCGCGAACGCGGGGCAGGTTGCCGAGGCCCTCGCGGAAGCGGCGGTCACGCTCCGCCAACCCGTCTCCGGGCCTTCGGCCGCGGTCCGCCGCGTTCGCCCCGCGGTAGCGATCGGTGCCGTGGTCGGGGCGGTGGTCGTAATCGCTGGAGTTGCGAGCGGCATATGGCTTGCTAGGTCCAAAGGGACCGCTGTGCAGTCGCTAGCCGTACTGCCGCTTGCCAACCTCTCCATGGACTCCACGCAGGGGTATTTCGCTGACGGCATGACCGATCTCATGATTACCCACCTGGCGAGGAGCCCGTACCTGCGTGTCACGTCGCGCACCTCGACGCTCCGCTACCGCGGAGGTCAGAAGTCGATCCCTGAGATTGGGCGTGAGCTCCACGTCGATTTGGTGGTGGAAGGCTCGGTGGTGCGGGAAGGCCAGCGAGTGCGGATCACCGCGCAGCTCATCAGGGCGCCGACCGATGAACATGTGTGGGCGAACAGCTTCGAGGGTGATTTCTCACACGTCCTGGCACTTCAACAGGACGTCGCCAAGGCCATCGCGGAACAGATCGGGGTCAAGCTTTCGCCGTGGCACACTGCCGCCGCACGATCGGCGAATCCCCAGGCGCAGGAAGAATACCTGCGGGGGATCTACTACTACGGCATGGGCGACATGATGAAGAGCGCCGAAGCGCTCAAGCAGGCGATCGTGCTGGATCCGGACCATGCCCTGGCCTACGCAGCGCTCGCACGCACCTACTACTTCATCGCGTTCTTCGGGGATCTCCCACCCAAGGAGGCCTTCCAGCGCATGGAGGAGGCGGCCACCAAGGCCATCGACAAGGACCCGACCCTGGCGTCGGCGCACGGCTCGCTCGCGCTGGTCAAGCTACACCGCGACTGGGACTGGGCCGGCGCGGAGCAGCACTTCCGCCGCGCGCTCGAGCTGAATCCGAGCAACGCCGACATTCACCACCTCCTCCTGGTCATGCGGCGCGACCGTGAGTCCGTGACTGAGACCGAGCGGGCGGTGGCCCTCGATCCCTTCAATCCGATGCTCAACGCGTGTCTGGGATGGCACCGTCTCTTCGCGGGCGAGTACGATCAAGCCATCGAAGCGGCCACGCGGGCCCTGCAGATCCAACCCGTCAACTTCTGGGCTCGGATGAATCTCGGGTGGGCGTACGAACAGAAGGCGATGTATGCCGAGGCCTTGACCCAGTTCAAGGCGGCATCCGAGCAGAAACCCATGTCCATGGGCATGAGCTCCCAGATGGAAGAGACCGCCATGGCGAACCCGATGTCGATGCAGATGTCAGCCGAGGCGGCGCGCATAACGGCCACACGCGCGGACCTTGTCGTGCTTGCGATCGCGTCGCTCGGCCATGCATTGGGCGTTGCCGGGGATCGCTCCGGGGCGCGGGCAGTGCTGGATCGGCTTCTGCGGCAGCGCGAGCATGGGTACGTCTCGCCGTATGACGTCGCTCTCGTCTACGCCGGATTGGGCGACAAGGACCAGGCACTGGACTGGCTCCAGCGAGCTTACCAGGAACGCTCGAGCCTCCTGGTCTTTGCCCTCCGGGAGCCGCGGCTCGCGTCGCTCCGGTCCGAGCCACGTTTCGCGGCGCTGATGCGGGAATTCGGGCTCCCGCAGTGACCTTGCTGTCAGTGCCCGGCGGGGCTGTCGTCGCGTCGCGGCGTACGCCGCGGGCCCGCTGTCCACCACCCGGACTTACGTGCGCCAGCGGCGGACGGCTATGCAAGGGACACGAGCAGAGCCTTCGCCACAACAAGATCGGCGGTTTCCAGGCCTTCGGTGAACCACTCGCAGATCGGTGCGAGCAGCTCGCGAGCCTCGACTCGTTTCCCCTGCTCCGTCCAGAGGCGGGCGAGGCTCGTCGCGACACGCAGCTCGAGGGACTTGGCCTCGCGGTTGCGTGCATCCGCAAGTGCACCGACGAAGTGCGCCTCCGCCTCGGCGGGCCCCCTGCCGAGCCGCAGCAGGGCCTCGCCCTGGAAACGACGGAGCTCGGAGTCCCAATAGTGGTTGCTCGTCGCAGACGACACCTGCAGACCTTCGCCGGCAGCCGCGAGCGCCTCATCGTAGCGCTCCGCGACAGCGCAGACCTCAGCGAGCATGGCCAGAAACTGCGGTCGCGCGACTTCCGACCCCGCTCCCCGCTGGATGGCGAGGCTCTCGCGGATCTCCGCGATTCCCTCGTCCATCTGGCCTCGCATTCCGGTGGCCCAGCCGTGCACAGACATACCCCACGCGAGCGTCGTGGCAATGTCCCACTCGCGCGAGAGCGCCAGCATGGTCTCCGCGTACTCAAGGGCTTCCGCTACCTCGCCGCGAAATTGGTGAACGTACGCGCCGAAGAGCGACGCGAACGCTCTTGACTCGGGGTGGCCGATGCGGTCCGCCAGCGCCAACGCGTCGCGCATCCGCGCCAGCGCGCGATCTGGATACCCCAGAACCCAGAGCACTCGCGAGGATTGCGCAACGAGGTTGACGCCGGGGTCCCATGGAAACCCGAGGAAGGCCGTCCGAAACCGCACATCAAGCGCCTCACTTGCACGCTCGAAATACTCGAGCGCGCGGCGATGATCCCCCAGATGGTGCAGGGTGATGCCGAGACAGTTGCCGGCCGCGACCACCATCGCGGGACTGTTCGCCGCTTCCGCCATCCGCAGCAGCTCCTCGCCAATTCCGAGCGCGATGTCGAACTTCCCCGCCACCACGTAGTGCGTCCAGAGCCCACCGACAATGGCGAATAGCTCGGGGCGCGAACCCAATTGCTTCCACAGTTCATAGGCGCGCCCGTGTGCTCGGCCAACATCGGGGGACGCCACCCCCTGCACCGCGCCGAGCGAGACGCCAAGCACGGCCTGTAGCGTCATTTCACGTTCCACGCGTTCGCTGCTCTCGGGCAGGTGCTCGAGGAGCTGCAGCCCGCGCCGAGCGAGGGCGACCGCCTCCCGATACGCGAACACGCGCGCGGCATTGTTGGCGGCGATCGAGAGGTATTCCACGGCGCGTGTGGTGTCGCGCGCGGTCTCGAAGAGGAGTGCGAGATCCGTGGCAATCTGCGTGCTGCCAGCGGCATGGAACTCGAGCAACGACTGCGCCGCGACTCCGCTCAACGACGCGCGGCGCGTCGGGGTCAGTGAGGCATAGAGAGCGTTTTGATACAGCCCGTGCACGAACCGATACCGCACGTTGAGCGTGCCGTCGGGCAATTCGTGCTCGCGCGCGCGGCGCACGAATCCGTACACGTGCTCAAGCACCTCCAGTCGCTCTTCGACCTCCGCCGGCTCGACCCCGACGAGCCGCGCCACGACCGCGGAATCGAACTCGGCGCCCTGCACGCTGGCCGCGGCCAGCAGCTTCCGGTCAGCGCCTCCGAGCTGTTCGATTTTTCGCTGGATCATGCCCCGGGTCGATTCGGGGAGCGTGTGCGCGACATCGAGCATGGACTCCGCCAGCACCCAGGAGCCACTCGCGCTGGAGACGATGCCGCGCGTGCGAAGATATCGGAGGAGGTCCACCATGAAGAGCGGGCTTCCCTCCGTCTTGTCGTGGATCAGCGCCGCGAAGGTGGACGGGAACTTGTGCTCTGGAAACTCGAGGGCCAGGAACTGCGCCACGTCGTCCACGGTGAGGAAATCGAGTGCAAGCTCCCGACACAAGCTCCGAGCCTGAAGATCCAGCTTGAGCTGCGCAAACGGATGCTTGCCGACCAGGAGCTCCGCCTGCCGTACGGTGACGACCATCAGTAGGCGCAGCGAGCCGAGTCGCGACGCGATGTATCCGAGGACGTCGACCGTCGATACGTCGGCCCAATGCAGGTCGTCGAAAAAGAGCACGAGCGGCATCGGGCGACACAGTTCATCGAAGAACGCGGCCAGCTCACGCTTCATGCGCTCCTGCGAGCTCGCTTGCACGTTGACGAGTGCTCGCGCCTCGGACGAGTTCTCCGTCGTCGCCGGTGCAATCTGGAGGTACCACGTCGGCGCCAGGCGCTTGAGAGCCGAGGTAACCGGGTCACGCGCCGGGCCGCGCGTTAGGCTATCCAGCGCCTCGAGCAGAGGGAGGTACGCCTCCGTCCCGGCCAGCCGCTCGGAGCACCGTCCCCGGGCGATCCGAGTCGAGCGGCTCGCCGCACTCAGCTCGGAGAGAAATTCCTCGACAAGGGTGGTCTTGCCGATTCCGGGTTCTCCGACGACGCTAATCAGCACCCCGCGGCCTGCTGCCGCCTCTTCGAAGGCGAGCCGCAGCTCTCGGCGCTCCCGATCGCGACCGACCGTCCGGCGATCCGGTGCTGGCTCAGTCGTCGGCGGCGGCGTCTCAGCTCCGCCCCTCAATGCCTCGGCGAACTGCGTCGCGGTCGCGAATCGATCCGCAGCCGCCTTCGCCAGCGCCCGGCCGATCGCCGCCTCGAGCGCCTCAGGCAGGTTGCGCCGCGCGGCCCGGAGCGACGGCACAGCATCCAGCGAGTGCCGCGCAAGGATCTCCCGCGCCGTCGACCCGGTGAAGGGGGGATGGCCCGCCAGCATCTCATACACGACGCAGCCGAGACTGTAGATATCCGACCGCCCGTCGATGCGCGGCTCCGCTCCCGCCTGCTCGGGGCTCATGTAGACGGGTGTGCCGACGGCGATGCCCGTCGCGGTCAGCCGCTCGCCGCCCGCCTGCGTGACCGCCCGCGCGATCCCAAAATCCACCACGACTGCGCGCTCTCTCACGAGCAAGATGTTCTCGGGCTTGATATCGCGGTGCACCACGTCGTGCGCATGGGCGTAGCGGAGCGCTTCCGCCACATCGGCCGCGATGAGCAGCGCATCCTCGAGGGGTAGCGGACCCTCCCGATCCAGGCGATCACGCAGCGACTGGCCCTCGACGTACGGCATGACGTAGTAGAGCGTGCCGTCCGCGTCGCCCGAGTCGTAGAGGGCGAGGATGTGGGGGTGCTGGAGCCTGGCGGCGATCTGGATCTCGCGCAGGAACCGCTCGGCACCGAGAATGGCAGCGATTTCGGGGCGCAAGACTTTGACCGCGACGGGGCGGTCGTGCTTCAGGTCGCGGGCCAGATACACTGTCGCCATCCCCCCGCGGCCGAGCTCACGCTCGACCGCATAGCGCCCCGCGAGCGCGGTGCGCAGTCCCTCGAGGAGCTTCGCGAGGGAGACCGACGCAGCGGCCGGAGGGAGGCCTTGCAACCCGTTTGCGACGCTGTCGAACTGCCCCCGACCCTCGTGCGCCTCGAGCAGGGAAAGCACCTCGCGGATCACCGCCGGATCCTCCGCGCCGGCAGCGACATAGGCCGCCCGTTGGTCGGGCGGCCGCTCCAGCGCGCCGGCGAACAGCGCCTGGACTCGCTCCCACCGATCCGAGCTCACGGAGTCCTCAAGTGCTCGGGGCCGGCCGGCTCACGCTGGTCTCTTCCCAGTTCGCGGTTCAGCCACGCGCGGGCGAAGGCCCAGTCCCGTTTCACGGTCGCCGGCGACGTGGCGAGCGCAGCCGCCGTCTCCTCGACCGACATCCCCGCAAAGCAGCGGCACTCGACCACCCGACACTGGCGCGCGTTCAGGGACTCGAGGCGGACGAGTGCCTCCTCGAGCACCAACAGATCATCGGGCTGCTGCACGAGGCCATCCAGCGTCTCCGACAGCGGGACCGGTACGGGGTCACCCCCGCGCTTTTCGCGCTGTCGGGCGCGGGCGTAGTCGATCAGCACGCGCCGCATCACGCGCGCGGCCACAGCGAAGAAGTGCGAGCGGTCCCGCCATTCCACCCGGTCGATCTGCACCAGCCGGAGGTATGTCTCATGGACCAGCGCCGTGGTGCTGAGGGTGTGCCCGGACCGCTCGCCCTGGAGCTGGCCGTGGGCAATGCGCCGCAACTCATCGTACACGACAGGGATGAGACGATCGAGGGCACCGGGCTCGCCCTGGGAGAGCTCCCGGAGGAGTTGGGAAACGTTCCGTCCCTCGGCGACCATGAGACTCGCAAGTCTGCTAACGGTTGACCGCACTCACCGCGACCTACTATGCCAACCTACGAGCCTACGAGCCCCGGGGGGAGGGGGCAACAACGACGCTGAGCCCGAACGGGCCCGAACGTCGCCTAACCAACTAGACGGACGCCGTTCGCCGCCCTTTCTCGGAGGGTCCACATGTCCCCGTCTCTTCCTCACTCGCCCGCATCACGCGTCTATGGCGCGCTCCTGGGCGGACTTGCCTTAGCGGCCCTAGTAGGGTGCCATCACCGGTCGACCGTCCCAGCGCAGCCGCCCGCCCCTGAGAAGGTGCAGGTCGGGTACGGCGAGCAATCCAAAGAGCGAATTGGCGGGGCCGTGCAGTCCGCCACTGCCGACGAATTGAAAGATGTGAAGGCAACCCAGGTTGAGCAGCTGTTGGAGGGTCGCTTCGCCGGCGTGGAGGTGGTCCGCACGCGCTCCGGGGGCTTCTCGATTCGCATCCGGGGCGTCACCACGTTCTTCGGTCGCAGCGGGCCGCTCTATGTGGTAGATGGACTACCGGTTGAGGTTGACCCGGAGCGCGGTGTCGACTGGCTCAGTCCAGCGGAGATCGAGCGCATCGATGTGCTGAAGGACCCGACCGAGACGACGATGTACGGCGTGCGTGGTGCCAACGGCGTGATCCTCATTACCACGAAGCGAGGCCGGTAATGGCGCTGCTCCCGCCGTTCCGATTCTCGCAGGCGGCGGCCCAGTCGCCTCTTCGACGCCCGGGGCGTCGTTGCGCGCATGGGCAGGGGCTCGGCTCTCAGCCCCTCAATCCCGGAGCTCCGCCCCGAGGCACCGCAGCCCCTCGCGCGCCACGGCGACGTGGCGCTCGACGAGGGCGGCGCACGCCACCAGGATTAGCGCGCCGATCGGAGAACCCTCAGGGACGAGCGTTGCGCGGGTCATCCGCCGGGTTCACGTACGACACCGTCCAGGGGCCCTGACCGTGTAGCTGGAGAATCGTCTCGCCCTCCATCCACGCGAAGTGTTTCATTCCGGCGGGCCAGTAGCCGAACGAGCCGGCGGCCAGTTTTCGAGTGGCCGCGCGATCGAAGCGCTCCCCCATTCCCAGATGGAGCGCGCCGGCGACGACAGTTACATGCTCGGTCTGGGTGTGCCAGTGCGGGGGGACTCGGAAGCCGTCCGGGAACCGTAACCGCACCGTGAACATCCCGGGCTGGGTCGGATCGCCCTCCAGGACAACGATCTTGACGCCCGTCGGCAATGCGGCGGGGCCATCCCGCCACTCTATTGCCGTGGCGGGAAAGAGGACCATGGGGTGCGTGTTCTGACCGGCCGTCGCGTGGCCGGGACTGACGGCAGCGTATACCAGCCGCTGGAACTGCGCATCCAGCGACCACAGCTCCGTGACGGGCATGTACTGCGACCACACCATCGCGATGAGATCGGCCTTGGGATCGATCCAGAAGAACGTGGTCGCATACCCAGCCCAGCGGAACGTTCCTGGCGATCCGGGGATGGCGGTGCCCGAGTCCACGCGCACGGCGCCGCCGTACCCGAAGCCGGAGAGTCCGGGCGGCCAGTCGGGAGAGATGGTGATCGGTGTCAGCCCGGGTGGCAGGTGGTTCTGCATCATGAGCTCTACCGTCTCGCGCTTCAGGACGCGGTGCCCCTCGAGCTCGCCGCCGTTCAGCAGCATCTGGGCGAAGCGGAGGTAGTCGCCCGCGGTCGAGAGCAACCCGCCACCGCCCGAGAGCAACCTGCCCTCGGCCGTGTACTCCGGCGACAACAACGGCGCAATCGCGTGCAGCTTGCCGTCCGCGCCGCGGGCATAGGCCGGCATGATGCGACTCTCCATCGTGCGCGTCGCGTGGAAACCGGTCGTGCGCATGCCGAGCGGCCGGAACAGCGCGCTGTCCAGGTAGCGATCGAGCCTCGTCCCGGAAGCCACTTCGACGACGCGGCCGAGGACGTCGATCGCAAAGCTGTAGTTCCACTTCGTTCCAGGTGAGAACACGAGCGGCAGCCGTGCCAGGCTGTCCGCGAGCTGGGCGACCGTCGAGCGAGGGTTGAAGAGCGCCGCGCGGCGATAGATCGTGTCCACCGGTGTGCTGTCGAACAGCCCGTACGTGAGGCCCGCAATATGGGTCAGCAAGTCGGCCACGGTGATCGGTCGCTCGGGCTCGCGCAGCACCGGCTGAGCCGCGCTGCCGCCGGCGTACACTTTGACGTCGGCGAAGCCGGGAACGTATTTGGACACGGGGTCATCGAGGCGAAGCTTGCCGCGCTCGTACAGCTGCATGACGGCGGTGCTGGTGACCGGCTTCGTCATGGAAAAGATGCGAAACACGGCGTCGGGCCTCATGGCGCGCCGGTGCTCGACATCCATCGAGCCCACCGATGCGACGTACGCCAGCTTGCCGTGCCGCGCCACGACCGCGAGGAGGCCGGGAAGCCTTCCCGAGTCGACGTACACCTGAAGCGCGGGAGCGATTTGCCCGAGCGCGGCGACTGAGAGACCGACGTCCTCGGGGCGAGCGCGTGGGAGGCCCTGCGCAAGGGCGGATCCTGCCAGCAGGTAGCCCGCCAGGAACGTGAAGGCGGCGCGTATCGTGGGGCGAAGATTGGTCGCGTTGGGAGCAGGCATGGGCGGTCAGGGTTGGGGCACACCGGGTTCAGGTATTCACCACGGAACCCCCTAAGGTGCGTGCGGGGCGGGCCGGCGCAAGGTGGCCGCGCTCGATCGGTGTCGCGCCGGTACGCACCGTGAACGCTATCGCGCGAGCCAGCTCACCGCGCGATCTGCAGCCGCTGGACAGCGGTACTCGAGGCCCTGCGCGGCCTCAGGCCCCCTCGCGGCAGGCTGCGATGAACTCCCGCCGCACGGCCTTGGGCTCATCGATGATCCGGTAGAAATCATCGAGGTACTGCTTCGTCTGCTTCCCGTACTTGGGGTCCAGGTCGGGCAGGCGATCGTACAGCGCGTAGATGGCGTCCTTCTGCTCGTTGAACCTCGCGAGCACGGGAGCC
>Ga0209056_10006272_pt1 | contig 12299 bp, 10 predicted proteins | sample GraSoiAngelo_114_FD_185876 | JGI IMG/M metagenome (GOLD analysis project Ga0209056, IMG submission 185876) | Grasslands soil microbial communities from the Angelo Coastal Reserve, California, USA - 14_0903_13_40cm (SPAdes) (version 2) | ecosystem: Environmental > Terrestrial > Soil > Grasslands... | reverse complement strand
CGGCGTGTTGTCGGTGGAACCGGTATCGCAAATGACCCAGTAATCGATGATGCCTTCCACGGACTCGAGGCAGCGGCGGATGACCGCAGCCTCGTTCCGGACGATCATCACCAGGCAGATCGTTTTCATTCCGCCCCGCGGCGTGTTCTGTTGAGTCACGATGCGACGCTTCAAAGGTCTAACAGCCTGTTCGAAATGCGCCCCGTCAGGGTATGTGGTTAGGTTACGGCGCGAGCTGGATCGTAGCGCAGATTTTTAATCTGCTGTATCGCCGAATTGTATTCGGCAGAGCGTTGGATCGGTCCCACGCGCCGGCGTTCCCCAACATCTGGCAGAGTGGAACTCTGCGCTACAGCAGAGTACAACTCTGCGCTACGACGACAGCTACAGGTCAGGGGCCCGGATGTGTTTAGCGCGTCCTTTACCTGTAGCGCAGACATTCTTGTCTGCGGCTTTTTGGGGACTTTCCAGTCCCCAAGCGATCGAGGAACACGGTGCTGGAAAGCACCGTGAACTCGCAGACCGGAATGTCTGCGCTACTCCGCTAACCACCTACGGGGGCGGGCGCCTGCAACAGTGGCCATGTTCCAAGGAAATTATGCGTGCCATCACCCCGCGACCCACGTTTTTTTGAACCGGCTGCTGGCGCTGGCAGCCAGGACGTGCGCGATGGAATCTTATTCCCACGTCTTGAACGTTCCGTTGTAACGCATGACCGGTCCGGCGCTGCCGGTCAGTCCGACCGAACCCGCCACGCCGGGTGAATTGCCAGCTCCGCCAGTTCCGGCGCCGCCACCACCGGCAGTGAGGTTACCGGGCGTCATATTGTTATACACCAGATACAGGAGACCACCACCTCCGCCTCCGCCTCCACCACCCCCGCCGGAGCCGGTCCCACCTGCGCCACCATTACCTCCGGCTCCTCCCGTAACGGTGATCGTGCCGTTGTTAACGATCGTGGCAGCAAAGATCATCAGTACACCGCCTCCACTTCCGCCACCGCCTCCTCCACCGCCCAGGTTGGGATTGTTTCCTGCGCCCGATCCTCCGCCTCCGCCACCAGCGCCACCGGTAATAAGGCTGACCCCCGAAATGAGATGATGATTGATCGCACGGAGCGGCCGCGTGGAACTGATCGCGCCGCCCGTACCCGCCGCTCCTCCGTTCGAGGGATTCCCGCCACCGGCACCCGCATTGCCTCCGGACGCGCCCATGGAGACGGAGATGGAAGTTCCGTTTGTGCCGGTGGCGCCCACACCTCCGGATCCATTCGCGCCGGCCCCACCCGCCGCCGAACCGCCCAACTCCCCGGCGGCGACAGCAGCCGCGCCGCTGCTGCCACTTGAACCGCTGGCGTTCGCTGCGTTAGCACCCGCATTGCCTCCGGACGCGCCCATGGAGACGGAGATGGAAGTTCCGTTTGTGCCGGTGGCGCCCACCCCTCCGGATCCATTCGCGCCGGCCCCACCCGCCGCCGATCCTCCCAGCTCGCCGGCGGCGACCGCAGCCGCGCCGCTGCTGCCACTTGAACCGCTGGCGTTCGATGCGTTAGCACCTGCATTGGTGATGATTCCCGTGCTATTCACGAGCAACGTGGCGGTGCAAAAAATTTTGTAACCGGCGGTCTTGATCGTGACGCCGCTGTTGATCGTAATCGCGCTGCAAAAAATCGACCGATTGAGCGTGTAGGTGCTGCTGCTTGGAACCAGGCCAAGAACTGTGGAAGAACCATCGAATGTCACAGCCCCATCCGAGCCGTCTCCGAACATGCCAGTCTCCAGGAAAGTCTTGCCCAACTGCACCACCCGGCATTGTGTATCGACCGTTCTCATGCGTCCCTCTCAATTCCACTGATCACGTAGTCCAGTTTGTTTGCCACGCTCGCGTCACCCAGAATCTGGTCCGCAGCGCCCAAGGTGATTTCCTGATCGTCAATGGCCAATTGGCCCGCACCGAGGCTCATTGCGGACGCCGAGATAAGCCGGGCCGTTCCACCCGATAGCTTGAACCAGAGGTTAAACGTTCGTGCGCTCGTGTCCGTGTTCGCCACCCGGATGTTCTTCACGATCGCGGCTCTGCCTTTCATCCTTTGCTGTTGAGGTTTTGTTCTTTAATCGTACTCTGGACAACGTACGTCTTCGTTGTTGTTTCACTCTTTACGTTCGCGTGAAATTGACTCGATTGAATCGTTCTTCTGGATCTCTTGCTTCGCGACGCCAGGCCCGCGACAAGTCGCGCAACTCAGCCGGAAGAACTGGGCAGGTTTGGCGGTCGCCAACGGGACGGTGTACCACTGGTAAAAGGCGTTGGTGACAACTCCATTGGTGATGGTCTGCCAGGTGGTTTGCGGGCCGACGCTGTCTGCGCTCTGTAGATCGAACACTCGGAAGGCCCTTGTCCAGGCGAGGATTAAAGAATTCGTTGCTTGCCAGATGTACACTCGCGGCTCGTCGAATTGGAATCCGGTCACCAACCCCCCCGTATCTGCAGTTCCTGACGCGTTTGTTACTGAAGTGCCATAAACCACTGAAATCGAGTCGCCCAAGACGACAGACGCATCAAGGGAATGGTCCTGACTGAACGGATCGAACATGCCGCCGGTATTGTTTCTTACATCCAGCAGCAGGTTGCCTGCTGAAGGATTGTAGTAAAACGGCTTGTCCAAGCTCATGAACATGTCCAAGGGCTCTTGGCGTCCACCTCCACCACCGGCGAAGGTTAATGCCTTAGGCCCATACACAATGGTCTCGTCGTCGCCGACGTTGTCCGAAAAGACTGAGCTTAAGCCATCCGGTGATTTGGAGGTCGTGGATAGGTTGATTTGAACGTTTGTGATTATATTACCGGTATGTTTTGAACCTCCGTCCGCGCGAAAGCCTAGGGCTGTGATGTATCCTCCATTTGTTCCAGAGCTCGTGAACTGGGCGGTATCGTAAACCTGCTGGTAACGCATCGAAGACAGCCTGTCATATTCTATGAAAAACGGATAAATACTGCCATTATTTCCTTCAGTGTTCGCCAGATCATTGGGGACAACGACGAAGGAGTCCCCATACGCCAAGATCGTGGGCAAGGCCAAGCCAACTGTTCGGAGAATAGCTTCCATGGTTCAGTCGTTGCGCTTGCGTGAAATTGACTCGATTGAATCGTTCTTGTGGACCGCTTGGTTCGCGACAACAGCTCCGCGACAAGTCAGGCAACTCAGCCGAAAGAATTGGGCTCGCTTGGCTGTGTCCAACGGGAAGGTGTACCACTGGTAAAACGCGTTCGTGGCAATGCCGTTGGTGATCGACCGCCAAGCGCTTTGCGGGCCAAGGTTGTCCGAACTCTGGAGATCGAACACTCTGAAGCCTCTGTCCCAAGAGATGACCACGGAATTCGTTGCTTGTCGGATAGCTAATTCCGGGTGGCCTATTGAGAACCCGGTCACCAAACCGCCGGTCCCGGTAGTACCTGACGAGTTTGTTACTGAAGTAGCGTAAACCAACGAGATCGAGTCCCCCAAAATACCCGATGCATCAAGGGAATGGTCCTGACTGAATGGATCGAACATGCCGCCGGTATTGTTTCTTACATCCAGTAGCAGGTTGCCTGCTGAAGGATTGTAGTAAAACGGCTTGTCTAAGCTCATGATCATGTCCAAGGGCTCTGGACGCCCACCTCCACCACCGGCGAAGGTTAATGCACTGGGTCCATAGACAATGGTGTCGTCGCCGCCAACATTGTCCGAAAACACGGAGCTTAAGTCATCCGGTGATTTGGAGGTCGTAGAAAGGTTGATTTGAACGTTTGTGATTATATTACCGGTACGTTTTGAACCTCCGTCCGCACGAAAGATCAGATCTGTAATGTATCCGCCGTTTGTTCCGACGCTTGAGAACTGGGAGGCATCGTAAACCTGCTGATATCGCATCGAAGACAGCCTGCCAAAGTATTCTATGAAAAAAGGAAAGGTGCTGCCACCGTTTCCCTCGGTGTTCATCAGATCGTTGGGCACAACAACAAAGACAGTTCCATACAGCGTAGAGGCGGCTAACAGGCAAACAGAGCGGACCGAAAACGTTTTGAATCCATTTACCGTTCGCACTTTCTGATGTGCTGGAATATTCATAGCCTCACGAACTCTAAGTTGACAGCAACAGACCCAAATCAGCGTCCGTGGCCAACTCGTTGACAAACTGGGAAGGAGAATAATTGTTCCCTTGTGTCAGACTTCCTGACGGGGTTTGATTATTGAAATACTTTCCGGCGCCCACTGTCACCTGCTGAAGCGGCGTTGAGACATTGATGACATTGTCTTCGACAATCGCTCTCAAACAACTATTGACATAAATCCCAAAGTGGTAATACGCCGGCGCATTGCTCTGGGCATTATCCACGTGCCGAACAACGTTCCTGCGGATTGTCCCTTGCTGGAAAACGTAAGGATAACCAAGCGCGGTCGCTCCGCCGGCATACAAGCTAATGCCCGCCGTTGCTGCTCGGGGATCTGGTACTGCATCCAAAACGGGGTCCAACCTCATCTCAACAACATTTTTCTCAACCGTCAAACGCCACACTTGCCAAAGCGCGGCGTATGTGAATGAAGGAATCCCGGGAGGAGCTGGAACGTCAGCGGGCGTATCAGGATTCGGAGACGTTGGCGAACCCATCTCATACGTGAAGGCAGTAGGCGATGAAACGGAAAGTACGGGAAAAGTGCCATTGTATGGATTCGTCGGGTTGCCTCCCACCAAGGCACTGGCGACCTGCACCGCTTGTCCGACCGAAAACCCATGAGGTGTCGGAGTCGTGAAGGTTGCGACCGTACCGCTGCTTGTTAGAGAACTGCCATGCCTTAATCCTTGGGGACCCGTGCTAAAGCCGCCCAAGCTTTGATTTACGCCAAAACTGACGTTATAGAAGCAATTATTCCTAATCAGCACATCGTTGGTGGAATAGGTGTCATGAAAAAAAGCTGATGGGCAGTTATACACCCGGTTACCTTCAACGATTGCGCCGATCCCGCCGTCGGCGCCCAGGCCGTTGAAAGCAACGCCAAGGACGGCGCCGGTAAAGTCAGCGGTGCCAGGATCGGAATTCATTATGTACCGGAGCATTGTCGGCGACACAATTTCGGTAATGGCAAACGACCCGTTAAACGCATTATTCACGCTCGGCAGACCGGTAATGGGATCAATAGTCGTAACTCCATTCACGACGCCGTTATTGCCCATCACTCTGTTGTGAGGAGTTAAAGTTGTCAGAGTGGCGATCCAAACACTGCCACTGGAAGTCAAAGAGATGTTTTGAATCGGAACAGCGAAACTGGCTGCCTTTCCGAGAAACATGTCGCCCGTAGGCGCGGTGCTTGGCGTACCAGTCATCGTGTATTGAAATTGAGTGGCTGAAAGAACCGCTGTGACCTGGAACGAGCCGTTGTAGTTGGCCGAGGGGGTGCCATTTTCCAATGCGCCGGTCACGACCAACCATTGCCCGGGCGCGCGGCCATGCGGGAATTTCGTCGACACCGTCGCCGTCGTGCCGGAAAAGGTGATGACAGAGATCGGCACGGCATTGTCGGAATATTCGCAATTGACCAGACAATTGCGAATGACGCCCCGCTGGTGGTAAGCCATGACGCCGTTAGCGTCCTCGCCCGCGCCTAAATTGATGCAGGTCGAAACCCAGGCATTGTTCGGCGAGGGCTTTTCGATAACACAATCTTCCACCAGGCAATCGGCAACCTCCGGCAGGAAGGGGTAAGGGCCGCCAGCGGCGATGACAAAACCTTCAATGTACGGAACAGGGCTTAGTGCGGGATCAGGAAAAACCTGAGTCCCCCAATTGATGGCGCGAATCCGGCGAATCCGGATGCGCGTGCCGGTAAGGCTGATCGCGCCACACGCGACCGACGCAATGGGTTGCGCGCTGAGATTGCAGTCCACGGTAAAGTCCGACGCCTCGAAGCCCGAGAGGAAGTTATTGGCATGGACCCCGATGGCCACAGTCAAGATGTTCGCCAGAGAAGCCTCCACGAGCTTCAGCGTTGTGACGTTCATGCCTGCGCCAATGATTCTCTGACCCGACTTGGCCTGCCATCCCGTGAAACCGTTGTAGCCGCGTGTCTGGAAAATTCCCGGCCCCAGGTGAATTGTCGTGAAGGTCTGAAACGAGTCCATTCGATCGTCGAACAGCGTGGGCGAGGAGGCGTCATAGGGATCTGTGGCCGAGCCGGACCCCAAAGCACCGTCCGCCCGCAAGGCCAGCCAGACTTCTTTTTTGCTTTCAGGGGGAAAAGCCATAAACACACTGTTCAGGTTGCCAGGATCGCGCTCAGCTCAGCCTCGGTCGTCAATTCATTCCAGTAACGGGTCTCAGGATAATAGTACCCCTGAATCGGCTTGCCGCCGGGGCTTTGGTTGTTGAAGTATTTCGCGCTTCCCATCGTGTAGTGCCGGATAGGACTTGAACTATCCAAATTGATGTCGTTGTCCTCGACGATGGCCCCCAGGCAGCTATCCAGATAAATGGCCAGGGGGAGCAGGGACGAGTCCGAAGCATTATCGACATGCCGGATGACGTTCCCGCGAATGATCGCCTGCTGAAAAATGAACTGAGTCCCGTGAGAGCCGAAGCGGTCATACAGTTTGGCGCCGACAGGGCCCTCAAAACCGCTCGAGATGATGTTCAAGATCAGTTCGATCACGTTGTCCTCAACAATGATGCGCCCCACCTGCCAAAGCGCGCCAAAGGCAAACGAACCGGAGGCATCCGCGCCCGGAACGGAGCTCATGATGTACGTGAACGAGGTTGGCGTGGGAACCGACGCGACCGCGAACGTTCCGTTATACGTCAAAGGCGTGGCCCCGCCAACCGCCACAGCCTGACCAACGACGAGGCCATGAGCCTGAGCTGTCGTGAATGTGGCTGTCGCCCCGGTATGGGTCAACGAGCTTCCCAACCGCGTAGGATTATTGCTGCTGTCGCCGCCGCTGATCCCGCCCACGTTTTGATACACAGCGAAGTTGACGCCGCGAAAATAGTTTTCCCGCAGCACAACGTCCTTGGTGGAATACGCGTCGTGATAACAGCCACAGAAGCAGTTGTAAATCTGATTGCTCTCGATAACGGTGCCGATCCCGCCATCAGCTTCGATGCCGCGAAAATCAGCGCCGATGTAGGCGTTCGTCAGGGTCGGTGTGCCAGGGTTGGTTGCCATGGTGTATTGGAGCTGCGTAGGCGAGGGGATGGCCGTGATTGCAAATGAGCCATTGTACTGGCTCGGCGTCACGCCGTTAACGAGGACGTTATTCCCCATGACCCGGTTGTGGGGAGTTAACGTGGTGAGCGTCGCGGTATAAGGGCCGGTCCCGGTTAAGGAGAGGCTTTGAATCGCCACGCGATGGCTGGGCGCTTTGCCGATAAGCATCTGCCCGGTTGGCAGAGCCGATGGCGTGCCTGGCATCGTGTATTGAAATTGTGTGGCGGAGAGGACGTTGGTGACCTGAAACGAGCCGTTGTATTTGGTCGAGATGACGCTGTTCTCCAACGCGCCGGTCACCAGCACCCATGGCGTCCCTGAGAGGCCGTGCTGGAATGGCGTCGTGTCAGCGGTGGCAGTCGTCCCTGAATACGTGATACCGGAGATGGCGACGGGCTTATTCACATATTCGCAGTTGATCGTGGAGTTCCGAATGACGCACGCCCGATGATAGGCCATCACGCCGTTGCTGTTCTCCCGCGCGATCAGGCAGATGCACGCGGTTTCGCGAACATTGCCGTCGTACGGTTGTTCGATGACGCAGTCCGCCACAATGCAGTCATACGGCTCCGGCAGTGACGGGTCCGCGCCGGCGGTGGCGATGACCATTCCCTTTTGCGCGGTGCTGCGCGTGCCGAAATTGATGGCACGCACGCGCTGGATACAAACGTAAAATCCGAAGCTTCAAAGCCGTCGATGAGGGCGAGATCGTCCACACCGATGGCAAAATACGCCTTATCAGCGGTGGGTGATGCCGGAGCCAGTTTGACGGTGGTGACGTCTATACCTGAACCGACGATGCGCTGGCCGCGTTTCGGCTGCCACCCGCCACCAACGCCGTCGGCATGTCCCTGTGTCGGGAACAGACCTGGCCCAAGGTGAACGGTGGTGTACGGCTGAAAGGAGTTCATCAATGGGTCAAATAAAGATGCCGTGTTGACCAGGTACGGGTCGCTGATTGTGCCGGAACCTCCGCCGGAGCCGATGGCCACGTAAACCTCAAAGCTATCCGGCTCCAGCAACAGCGAATCGATCAGTGGCTGGTTGACGCTGAACGGTTCGAAAACAAATGCGTCAGTCAGAGACATCGGACTGTCCTTTCTTCAGCTTTGGCATTCATAATGACGCTCGTGAATGCATTTCCAACCAAACAGACGTTTTGGCCCCATTACACCCTGGCGGGGCCGCCTGGCCGAGGTTGATTAGTGGTCAAACTGCGTACCCACTATTTCGTGCTCAATCTTTCAAAATTCTTCAAAAATCATCGCCGAGCCGCATGCATTGAGACCATGAACCCACCCCTGACCCTCCCAGGAGGGGAACTGATATGACAATGTCGAACGCCTGCTCCCCTCTGAGAGGAGTCCGGGGTGGGTTGGTTCATCCACGACTCTTATCACCATGAACCCCGGGCTGTCTCGCGCCGGGCGGAAAGCGCCGATATCGGACGCACCCCAAACGCTTCGCGCTGGCGGCCTAGTCAGTGGATCACGCGTCAGCGTTTGGAGTGCGCGCGTCTTCAGCGCCGCCTTCCCAAGGCAGGCCGCGAATTCGATGGCCGGGCAGGTTACTCCGAAAATCAGAATCTTCGGACGGGGCAGAGGGTGGGGCGCGCTCAGAGAACATGGTATACTTCCCTTTCAAGAGGTTTGTTCCAGGCTCACTTTGTAGCCCAACTTCTCCAACCTTTGCACAAGTCGATTCTTCACTGCTTGCGGGTTGCGCCGATCAAAGTAGTCGGCCCCCAGGTCCTCAAAGCGCGTAGCCCGCTCCATCATGTGATAGCTGATGGTCAGGATCGAATGGCCCACAGCCAACGCCGCCCGCTTGCTTCCGCGTCGCGCCGTGATTCGCCGAAATTGCGCTCCCAAATAGGTGTCTATGCTGCGCCCGGCGGCTCGCCCCGCTTCGGTCAAGGCACTTTTAAGGTGCTTGTTCCCAAAGCGGCTGCGCGCTCGGTAGTGTCGGCCTCCGCTCTGCCGGTTGGCCGGACACATCCCGCTCCAAGCTGCCGCTCGACTGGCACTGCCAAAGCGTTTCATGTCCGTGCCCAACTCGGCCACGATCACTTGGGCCACTTTTGAGTTCACCCCGGGGATCTCATCCAGCCGCTCGATCAGTTCCTGCTCCTTTTCCAGCCGCCGGCCAATCTCCGCATCGAGGGCCTTGACCTGCTGCTCCAACGCCTCGATGTCGGCCATCAACTGGCTCAGGATCAGTTGCTGGTGCGGGCGCACGACTCCTTGGAGGGCTTGGCGCAGTTGCGGAATCTTTTTGCGCAGGACTCCGCGGGCCAACTCGGCCAGAAAGTCCGCGTCGTATTGGCCGCTCAGCAAGTGTCGGAGCATATCCGTGGCACTTTTGCCGGTGATGTCTGTCGCCACGCTGCTCAGTTTGATGTTCGTACCTTCGATGGTCCGGTGCACTTCATTAATGCACTGGGCGCGCCGAGCGGCCACGTTGCTGCGGTGACGGGTCAACTCCCGCAATTCGCGCTGCGGTTGGGCCGGCAGGAAACTGGGTGCAATCAGCCCGTGGCGCAACAGATCCGCCAACCACTCGGCATCCTTCACGTCGGTCTTGCGACCGGGCATGCGGTGGATGTGCTGGGCGTTGGCCACCAGGAGTGTGAATTGGCCTTCCAACAACTGGTAAATAGGCCGCCAGTACACACCGGTCGATTCCATCGCCGCATGGGTGACCCCGTAGCCCTTCAGCCAGTCGGACAACGCCAAGATTTCCGGCGTCATCGTGCCGAAGGTGCGGGTGTGTTTCTCGACGCCCCCGTCGGGCAGGCTGATCATCACACAGCTCACCACTGTTCTTTTGTGCACGTCCAAGCCGGCACACCGCACATGTATCACTTGCATAGACCGCTCCAGGTTTGAAGTTGAGTTTTGCGTGTCAGCCGTCCCAAGCCAGGCGCCAGTGGAGGTAGTTAAGTTACCCCGCGTGCTCTCCCCGAAGGGTGGCGACATGATGCGATACAACGAGGCGCCCCGATCCGATTCATGGTCAGGCTCGCAGACCCTAAACCAAAAACGACCTGTGACCCAGGCCAACCGACAACGCGATGATAAAGTAATTTTCATGCGAAGTGGTATCCCGAAAGGGATGGGGGATTCATGGAAAGTTCCGTTTCGCTTTCGCGCGTGCATTGGGGCCGTGAACGCACCCCTAACCCCTCCCAGGAGGGGAACTGACAGGAGGCGGACGAACGCCTGCTCCCCTCTCGGGAGGGGTCGGGGGCGCGTCGCTTCATGGGCAGGAGTCGCCATGATTCACAACGCTGAGCGGAACAATGTCATTTCTTCAATTTCTCCAGCCAGGTCTGCCCGGCTTTTTGGGCATAATCAGTTCCATATTTCAAATGCAACACGCGCGTCCAGCCACCGATGGCCTGCCGGGTCAGATCCTCGTTGCCACCGACGTACGCTTCAACTTCAGCAAGAACCTTGTCCACCGTCGCGTCGTCATTGGACCGCTGAATGAACCGTCGCAGAAGACCGATGAGCCTTTCGTCGGTGGGTGCTGCGCCCGGCAGATTGTCCCTGGGCCGGTTTTGGATTTCGCGCTGACGTTCCTTCTGTTGGCCGGGTTCCATGCGCGCGCCACCCAGGCCCCGACGCTCGCGCAACGCTTCTGCGGCGGGCGGATTGGTATCGCCCACTATCTTCGCGATTGCAGAGATGATTTTCGTGGCGTCCGCCATCCCCGGTTGCACGAGAGGGAAGTTGGCAGCGACTTTGTTCTCTCTGGCGACGATCACAGTCATCAAACACTCCTTGTTCAGTCCGTAGTTGCCCGGACCTTCCGCGCTGTCCGTCGACAGGCTCATCGGGGACTGAAGCCGCAGGGATTGGCCGACGAGTGGCAGACGCTGCTGGCTGCTGAGGCTGTCGGCGGAGAGAAAAACAAACTCCGTCTTCAATGCGTCCTTGCGCTCCTGACCGTAGGCGTCGAGCACGGCCATGAGCGGCGCCATCGAGCGCTCGACGCCGTGGACGAAAATCAGAGCCGTGGGCGCTCCTTTGTGTTCGGCAATGATGTCCCGTTCCTTTCCGGCGCCTTCGCCCCGCAACTCGATACTCTTGAACGGTGTCGTTTTCTCGCCCGGCTGCGGCCCGGAAAAGATATTCTCTTCGGACCGCGCGGCTCCGAGCCACGCCAGAAGCAACACACTCACTGGCGCTGTTCGTCGACAAAAGTGCGACACTTGATGAATCAACCGTTTCGTGCGGGCGTTCATGATATTAAGACTTGTCTATGCATCCCTTACTCTGAATCCCCGATAGATTCAACCATTCCACAGAGAATCAATTTTAACTTGAGAAACGGGCAGGATTGGAGGATAGTTCCGCCCAGTCGGACGCGAAAAGAACAGTGGCCGTTCGCGTGAGGCTCTTTGGAAAACGGGTTTGAAAACGAATTAACCCTGCCATGCTCGTGATTCGGAAGCAAAGTCCTTGAACCGTAAGCTCACCAGCACGGGACCTTAGCCGTTGATAGCAAACGACAGGCCTTCACTGGAAGTCGAAAGCCATCAGGCCGGTTCCAACTGTTTCCAGTCAGTTCAAAGGAACTGTTTACACACGGCATTACGGTGGGGTTTTTTATTTGTCTTCAACGACTCCGCCAGGCTTTCGAGCGTTTTCGTGAAATCACGCGAATCATCAGGCCTTGCCTCCCCCGCTTCGAACGAGGACCACAATGGCGGGAGCTGGCGTTCGACCGATCGGCAGAATGGGGCTGGGTTTCCTGGAGCGGGATCCGCAAGTCACTGCGTTGCTCGAAGGTGAATGGTAACACCGCGCATGGCAGCCAAACCCAACAGCGAAGTCCATTTCGGCGAAGCACTCACTCGACGCGGACATCTAGTTCGCTCGACGCTCACAAGCGGTCCCGGTTTGCTGTGGCTGACCTTGTTCCTTTTGGCGCCTCTGCTGGCCGTCGTCTGCATCAGCTTCCTCACGCGCGGTGTTTACGGCGAAATTCAATGGCCGCTCACTCTGGAAAACTACCGGCGTCTTATTGGGTTCGGTCCTTTTGGGTTCGA
>Ga0209056_10006269_pt1 | contig 12301 bp, 14 predicted proteins | sample GraSoiAngelo_114_FD_185876 | JGI IMG/M metagenome (GOLD analysis project Ga0209056, IMG submission 185876) | Grasslands soil microbial communities from the Angelo Coastal Reserve, California, USA - 14_0903_13_40cm (SPAdes) (version 2) | ecosystem: Environmental > Terrestrial > Soil > Grasslands... | reverse complement strand
CGACTCAGGAGGGATCGGTATGGCGGTGCAGGTCTATGGGTGCAACCACGTGGCCATCGAGGTGGATGATGCCGAGAAGGCCGTGGCGTTTTATTCCGATGTGTTCAATCTGGAGATGCTCCGGGGCGGCGAGGGGGTGGCCTGGTGCAAGCTGGGCGAACACCAGTTCTTGGCCATCTTCGAGGTGAAGGATCTCTGGAACCTTCACGACCCCTTTTTCTTCGGCTGTCCGTCTAGGGCGCCCCGCGCAAGTTCTGCATTGCTGCGCGCCAGTCGTTCAAGCGCTGCAGAGTCTGGGCCGCTCTGGCCAACTGGTCCGGGGTCAGGAGGTTGCGGATCTCCAGCGTGACCTGGAGCCGTTCCTGAGTCAGTTGGCCGCGGAGTTGGGCGACCTGCTGGACGAGCGGTGCGAGATCCACCACGCCCACGGGGTCCGGCCCGTACAGCCTCGTCGCCAGCGCTTCGCGCGCCATGCTGAGCTGAGTAACTAGGCTCTGGACCAGGGGTCGGTGGTTCGCCAAGATCTGACGAACCTGGGCCTGCTGCGCGGCGTTCAATCCGGCCCCTTCGATGAGGACGGGCAGCATCGGCCCGCCCGGTTCCATGCCGCGCAAGTCCAATCCCAAGGGAGACTGCGCGAATACCGGCCCGCTCCAGAGAGTCGCCGCAAACAATCCTGTCACCACCAAGCTCCATCGCCACGTCATAGACCTCTCCTCCCACATTAGACCGCCCTCTCCTGCCCCCTTAGACTGCGCCGTGCGCTGCGCGTCGTTTCAGTCTTCAGACCGCACGTCTTCGACGTCGACTTACTTTTGCGCCAGCGCCTCCTTTGAGAGCACGACTCTCTCCACCGCCTCCAGCCGGGCCTTGAGTCCGGCGTTTTCGGCCTGTAGGGCGTCAACCCGGCGGTGCTGCTTCTGAAGCTCGTTCAGCAGCATCGGGACAAGCTTGTGGTATTGCACCGTCTGCACTTCACCCGTGCTTGAGTAGACCACCAGGTCGGGATGGACCTCAGCCACCTCCTCGGCGATCAGGCCGTACTGGACCGGCCGCGCGCCGTCGGCGTAAGCCTCCTTGTAGCGGAAGGTCACCGGCCGAAGCCTGAGCAGGCCGCTGCTGGCCTCGCCCATATCGTGGATCTCCTCCTTGAAACGCCTGGAGGAGAGCATGGTGCCGAGCTGGCCCTGGGAGTTGATGAACACGGCATCGGCCACGCCTACCGTCGTCCCGCTGATCCCCGCGATGAAGGCTCTGGTCTGGGTGCCATTACTCCCGATCCTGATGGTGTTCAAATCGCCTGCGACACCAGAGTTACCGACATAGATATTATTGCTCCCGGCTGCGGTGCCGAGCTTTCCCGTGGAGTCAATGAACACAGCGGAACCCGTTCCCACCGTCTTGCCACTAATTCCCGCCATGAAGGCGCTCGTGTGGATGCCATTTCCGATCCTGATGGCGGCCGATTCGGCTGCGACACCAAGGTTGCCTATATAGATGTTACTGCTCCCGGTTGTCTGCGCATTGCCGGCGTTGGCACCAATGGCAATGTTGCCGCTTCCAGCGGTGTTGTTGATGAGCGCACTCTGCCCGAAGGCGGTGTTGTCGGTGCCTGTGTCGTTGATTTGCAGCGCAAAGGCCCCGGTGGCGGTGTTGTTGTTGGCGTTGTTGCTGGAGAGCGCTGAGAACCCGGTGGCGGTGTTACCAAGGCCGGCGGTGTTGTTCTGTAGCGCAAAGGTCCCACTGGCGGTGTTACCGGTGCCGGTGTTGCTGGAGAGCGCACCCGTCCCTATAGCGGTGTTGCTAGACCCGATGATCACGTTGGGCAGCGAGATAGTCCCCGAACCCGTGATCGGATTTGGAGTTGCACTAAGGGGAGTGACTACGGTCACGCTAGTTACTGTGCCTGGACCCGGTGGCCCCTGTGGGCCGGCTGGTCCCTGCGGACCTTGTACTCCCGGCGGGCCGGGGTCGCCCTTCAGGCCCTGCGGACCCTGCGCGCCGGTGGCCCCCGCGGGTCCAGTGGCGCCCGTTGCACCTGTTGGTCCCGCCGGGCCGGCCGGGCCGGCTGTGCCGGTGGCTCCGGTGGCACCCGTCGGGCCTGCTGGTCCTGCTGGGCCAGTGTCGCCTTTGGCACCTGTGGCACCCGCCGGGCCGGCTGGGCCGGCGGCTCCGGTGGCGCCTGTCGCACCGGTGTCGCCCTTCGGGCCTTGCGGACCCGTGAGTCCGGTGTCACCCTTCAGGCCTTGTGGCCCTGCTGGTCCCTGCGCGCCAGCGGCACCCGTTGGGCCTGCCGGTCCCTCCGGGCCGGTAGGTCCCGCTGGCCCTGTGTCACCTTTGGCACCTGCCGGGCCTTGCGGACCTGCTGGCCCCGGCGGGCCGGGTGGGCCATCTGGGCCTGGCGGACCCGGTGGTCCCTGGGACACTCTTTCGTCCTCGTCCAGGTCCTCCTCGTCGGCGTATGCCACTCCTGCCCCATGGCTTGCCAGTAGAAGGAGAAGAAAGGACATGGCCACTGCGAAAGCCGCACGAGCTTCGTGATATCTCATGGTCCACTCCCAGTGCGCTACGACAGCACCGCTAACCTCATTTCCCTGGATTTACGATGTGTGCCCATTGCTCTCCTCGCGGCAGGAGAAAGGCGGTCGTTTTCGCCGACATTAGATGACAGGCAGGCCAAAGGCTATACGGAACATCCCTGAAACACCTGCGGATAATTCCTGCAAATCAGTGAAGGAAAAAACCTGCGTAGCTCGGGGAAAACCTTGGAATCCGAGCAGGGAAACCGTGAGACTCTATCTTTCTTCAGCCTCGCCGGTCATGGGGACGAAGGCGACGGGGAGGAGTGTGGTCTGCTCAAAACCCGAGTGGGTGCGCCGGATCAGCACCAGACTCTGGGAGTGCTTCTTGCCCAGGGGCAGGATCAACCGCCCGCCGCGGGCGAGTTGATCCAAGAGCGGTTGCGGGATGTGGTCAGGTGCGGCGGTGACGAGGATCGCGTCGTAGGGGGCGTGTTGCGGCCAACCCTGATAGCCGTCGCCGGCCCGCACCTGCACGTTCGTGTAGCCCAACTCCTTCAGCTTCTCAGCGGCCTGGTCCGCCAGCGGCTTCACGATCTCAATGGAGAACACGTCGCGCGCGAGTTCGGCCAGGATCGCCGTCTGGTAGCCCGAGCCCGTGCCGATCTCGAGCACCTTGTCATCGCTGCGCAGTGTGAGCGCCTCGGTCATGAAAGCCACGACATAGGGCTGGGAGATCATCTGGCCGTGGCCGCTCGGCACGGGGCCGTCCCAGTAAGCCTGACCCGCATACAAGCCCGGCACGAACTGGTGCCTCGGCACGCGGCGCATTGCCCGGAGCACCGCCGGATCCTTCACGCCACGTGCCTCGATCTGGCGCTCGACCATCCGGTCCCGCTCCGCCTGCCGCGTAGGGTCAGCCGCAGACGGGCCGTCACTAGACCCATCGCTGCATCCTGGCACCAGGAGCTGGGCAACGAGCAGAGCGGCGATTAAAAACTTGTGGCGCGTCATAGTGGCGGGCCGAACAGCTTGCGCTTGATCCAGTAGGGAATGAACCGGGCCGCGCGCCGCGACACCACCTGGAGCCGCTGCAGCATGGCCGGGTCACCCTTCCAGTATTCCGCCACGATCGCCTCGTCAATCTGATTCAGCACGCCGTCGAAGACCAGGATCACGAGCACCAGATCGTCCAGATAGCCGAGGACGGGGATGAAGTCCGGAATCAGGTCGAACGGCATCGCAAGATAGGCCGCGACAGCGGTGAGCGTGGCCTTCACCTTTCCCGGTACGTGCTTATCCGCCATGAGGCTGGCCACCAGCGCGGCCAGGTGCGGGACCGCGAGCGCGGCTTCTTTCCAGAAGGTCGTGCCTTTTTGACTCCGTGCCGCGGACTGCGTGATGGAGCACAGGGCAATCGCGGCGGCGGTGACGGCGCGGGCGACCTGCTCCATGAACGCCAGGTTCAGCGTCTCGAAGGTGTCGGTGGGCTGGTGGTAATGCGGGTTGCGGAAGTTGGCGGTGTCGGTCAGCATCAGCGCCGGATAGCCGTGGTGCCAGAAGGCCGCGTGGTCGCTGCGCCGCGTGTCCGGCAGCAGCTCGCCGTTGCCGGGCACCAGGAGCGAGACGGTCTTGAGCTCCGGCACGGCAAGGTTGGCGGCGGCCTCCACCGCTCTGACCAAGGGGGCAGAGACGACGTTCCCCACGACTCCGAGAAAGTCGCCCACGGTCGGCACGGCGACCGGCACGCCGGTTGGCTTCTGCTGGGAGCCCTCCTCGGTGCGCGCGTAGCCTACGCACTCCATTACGATGGCGCCGCAGATCTCCTCGTGAGCTGCCCGGAGAGATGAGGCGTAGGCCAGACTGCCCAACAAGTTTTCCTCTTCCAGGCAGAACGCGATGAAGCGGACGCTTCTAGTCAACGGGACACGGCGAAGGTTCCGCGCGACCTCCAGCATCACCGCCAGCGCGCTGGCGTTGTCGTCGGCGCCAGGCGACCCTTCCACCGTGTCATAGTGCGCCGCGACGATCAGCGGCGGGAGCGGGGAGGCCGATGCCTGAAACGGCGGGAGGGTCGCGATGACGTTGCGGTACGTGCCTCCCAGCGCCTTGAACGAATGGGTGGAGACTGCGAGACCCAAGTGCGTGAACTGTTCTACGAGGTAGTCTTCGGCGCGACGGAGTGAAGCGGGGGACGTGAACGGATGGCGTTCGACGAGCAGCGCACGCAGATGTGTGTCATCCATGGTCTTCCGGTTCGACGTGCACGACCACCTCGGCGACGCCGGGGAACGCCTGCTTGAGCCGGTCCTCCACGTCGTGCGCGACGGTGTGTGCGCGCGCGATCGTCATGGCCGAATCCACATGGATGCACAGGTCCATGAAGACATGCCGCGGGAGCCCTCTGGTCCGGATCTCGTCGCAGCAGCGCACGCCTTCCACGGTGAGCGCGACCTGGCGGATCGCGTCGGCATCGAGGCGAGCCCGGTCGGCGAGGGACTGCGTCGCCTCCCGGAGCACCAGCAGCCCCGTGCGGCCGATGAACCCCGCGATGACCACCCCGGCGATCGGATCCAGAAGCGGATAGCCCGCCGACACCGCCGCGAGGCCGATCAGCACCAACAGGGACGAGAGGATGTCGCTGGCCGTGTGGAGAGAGTCGGCCACCAGGATCTCGCTCTGCAGGATTTTCCCGCGCCGGTGCTCCCAGGTCATTACCCCCCAGTTGACGGCCATCGTCCCCAGCATGATGCCGAAACTGAGTCCGGTCACCTCCGGCACGACGGACTCGCGCCAGTGCAGGTAGCTGTTCCGGAGGATGTAGAGGCATGTGCCGAAGAGTAGGAGCCCGATCCCGGCCGCCGCGAAGGTCTCGTATTTCTTGTGGCCGTACGGGTATTGGGCGTCGGGCGGATGGGCTGCGGCCCAGAGGCCGAACAACCCGATCACGTTCGACATGCCGTCGAAGGAGGAATGGATGCCGTCCGCCTGCATGCTCACCGAGCCGGTGAGCAGCCCGTAGCCGAACTTCGCCGCGGCGACGCCAAGGTTGAGCCACAGGACGATCCAGAGGATGCGGCGCGTCTCGCGCGCGGCGGCGTCCTCCGCGAAGGACGGCTCTGCTGGTGTGGTTGTACGACGACCCACGGCGTCCTCACCGCAAGAGCAGATAACCCATATACCCACCATATAACACGACGCACACCAGCACGAGGCGCGGGTCCCACCGGCCGGTCTTCAGGATCTGGGCCACGCACAGCGCCGTCCCGGCGAGCGGCAGCGCCAGGCTGAGCATCGCGCCCGAGTCCAAGTTCCAGGCGGTGCCGACAAGGCCCACCGACACCGGAAACGTTCCCTGGAACACCATCGCGCCCGTGATGTTCCCCACCGCCAGCGTGTCCTTCTTCTGATAGATCCAGAAGAAGCTGTTCATCGTCTCCGGCAGCTCTGTGGCGATGGGCGCGACGAGCAGGGCCAGCACGAGCGGCGAGACGCCCAGGCCGAGTGCGGCGTCCTTGACCACGTGGACGAACAGGTGCGCGCCTCCGATGAGCAGCCCCAACCCGACGAGGACCTGCGTCACGATCAGCGCGGTGGCCGGCCGGCCGGCGCGGCGCCAGAAATAGAGAGGACCGAGCTCCACCTGGCTGACCTCTCCGCTTGCGAGATGGACCTTGACGAACCACACATAGGCGGCCAGGAGCCAGACCGCGGCGACGTAGCGCACGGGCGCGAGCGGATTAACCGCCACGAGCAGCGCCAAGCCGTAGGCAACCAGGAAGAAGCTCAAGTCGTGACGAACGGCGTGGTAGTCCAATTCGAAGTCGCCTGCCCGCTTTCCCATCCGCTCCAGGAACAGGAGGAAGCCGGCCAGCAGGGGCAAGACCAGGGTGCCGAGCATCAACGGCGCGCCGAGGATGGCGCCGATACCGATGTCGGTTTCGGCCCTGGTGTTGCCCCCGAAGATGGCGATGACTGGGATCAGCGTTTCAGGCAGGGCGGTCGCGATGCCGGCCAGGATGCTCCCGATAGCGCCGTCGGAGATGCCGAGCCGCCGGCCCAGCCACTCGACGGCGTTCGTGAACACGGCGACGCCGCCGAGGATGATCCCGATCGAGACGAGGAAGAGCAGCGACGCGAGGAGCACAGCGCGTCTCAGCTCCGGAGCCCGCGGAGGGCACGCTCGACCTCGCGCACGACGTCGCGCAGCGGCAGGCCGGTCTGCTCCGCGATCCGCTTGCAATCCTGGTACTCCGGGCGGGCCTTGACACGACGGCCGGCCGTCTTCGCGACCTTGACGCGCACCGGTCCGAAGCGCGTGGCCACTTCGGTCAGCTCCCGCGCGAGCAGGCGGCGCGCGACCTCCTGCACGCGGACGCCCAGCGTCGTCGTCTCGGCGAAGAGGACCTTGAGCACCGGTTCCATCTTGGCCGGATCGGTCAACACGCTCAGGACGATGCCGGGCCGGCCGCGCTTCATGATCACCGGCGTCAGCGTGACGTCCAGCGCGCCGCGCGCCAGCAGGCGGTCGATCAACAGGTCGTACGCCTGCGGGTTCATGTCATCGAGGTTGGTCTCCAGCACCGCGATGCGATCGGACTCCGCCGGCGCCAGCGTATCGCCGACGAACACCCGCAGCACGTTCGGCCAGCCAGGCGGATCGGCCTCGCCCGCGCCGTAGCCGATGGACGTGACCGTCATCGCCGGCATTGAGCCGGCGCCAGCGCTCAGGGTCGCCATCAGCGCCGCGCCGGTCGGCGTCGTCAGCTCGAAGCGCGGCCCCGCCGCGCAGATTGGCAGGCCCTTGAGTAGCGCAGCCGTCGCGGGGGCCGGCGCCGGGCTGACGCCGTGCTCAGACCGGATGGTCCCGGACCCGACGTTGATGGCCGAGACGTAGAGCGCCTCCACGCCGAGGAGGTGGCAGCCGAGCGCGGTGCCCACCACGTCCACCAGCGCATCCAGACCGCCCAGTTCGTGGAAGTGGACCTTGGCCGACAGCGTGCGGTGCGCGAGGCCCTCGGCCCCGGCCAGACGCTCGAAGACCGACAGCGACCGGTCGCGCACCGGCTCCGGAAGGTGCGCCGCCTTGAGCACCAGGCGGACATCCCGCAAGCTCACCATCCGGTCCCGGCCTTTTCCGATGAGGACGTCCACCTTGGTGCCGGAGAGCGCACCGCGGGCCACCCGCCGGCTGCGCAGCGAGAAGCCCTGAAGCCGCAGGCCCTCGAGGCCCTTCGCGAGATCAGCGAGCGGCAGCCCGGTGTCGACCAGCGCGCCCAGGCACATGTCGCCGCTGACGCCGGAGAAGCAGTCGAAATAGGCGATGCGCATAGAGAAGGCCATCTTAGCAAAGCGCTGCGGCCTTTGCTACGCGTTGACCAGGGGGGGTACGCTATGTTATGTGGTTCACTCGTATGCCCGACCCGCGCCGTCCCCGATGATCCGAACCGTCGCGGTGGGGCTCTCCATCAGCGTCGCGCTGCTCGCCACGTCCCTTGATGCACCAAGCCACGCTGCCACCGACAAGCCCAAGGGGAAGTTTCCGGACCTCAAGATCCTCTCGGTCGAGGCGACCCCGGTGCCTTTCTTTCTCAACGAGCATCCTCTGACCCTGACGATCACGGTAGCGCTGCCCAAGAGCCTACCGGGTGGCGCGCTGCTGGACGTGACGACGCTGATCACCTCGCCGTCGAAGACCTCGTTCCGCCTGCTGACGAACCGCCAGGCGGTCGCGACCGACGCCGCGGCCGGGACCGACGGCGCGAAGAGCATCCCGCGCCTGATCCAGGTCATGCAGTCGTGGGACGGGACCGACCACACCAAGCGCGTCGTCGCCGACGGAATGTACGACTACGAGGTGCAGGCCAAGGTGATGGTTCAGGGGAAGAGGAACGGCCCCCTGATGCGGGCAGCCTCGCTGAAGAAGCGGGGGAAATTCGAGGTCAGGACGCGCTGAGCGCATTGATGCGGTGGGCGAGACAGGCGGCTCCGTACCCGTTATCGATGTTCACGACCGCCACGCCGGCGGCGCAGGAATTGAGCATCGCGAGCAGCGCCGAGAGCCCACCGAAGCTGGCCCCGTAGCCGCGGCTCGTCGGCACGGCGATCACCGGCTGGCCGAACATCCCGCCCACGACGCTCGGCAGGGCCCCGTCCATGCCGGCGACCACGACCAGCACCTTCGCTGTCTCCAAGTGCTCGTAGCGATCCAGCAACCGGTGCAGCCCCGCCACGCCCACGTCGTAGAGCGTCGTCACGCGATCGCCCAGCACCTGCGCCGTCACGCGCGCCTCCTCGGCTACCGACACGTCCGCCGTGCCGGCCGTCATGATCATGACGTGGCCCGCGCCGCGCAGCGCACGAGTGCCCCAGCCTTTCGGCGGCGCCAGCACGACAGTCCGCCCGAGCGGCTCGTAGCGGGCGCGGCGGTCCAGCCGTAGCAGGGCGCGCGCCACGGCCGGTTCGACCCGCGTGGCCAGCACCGGATGGCGGTTGCGCAGCAGCCGGCTGGCGATCGCGACCGCCTGGCCGACCGTCTTCCCCTCGCAGAAGATCGCCTCCGCCATCCCCTGCCGGAAGACGCGATGGTGGTCCACCGCGGCGAACCCCAGGTTCTCATAAGGCAGCGTCTTCAGGCGGCGCGCGGCTTCTTCGGCACCGAGCCGGCCGGCCTGCACCTGCGCCAGCAACCGCCGGATGCGGTCCGCCGTCATGGTCAATCGATTTCGGGGCGCGCGGCCCGCTCCATCAGGTCCGTGACGGCGCGGCGGGAGTCCTTGCCTTCGAAGAGCACCGCGCACACCTCCCGGACGATGGGCATATCCACCCGGTGGCGTTCGGCGAGGGCCTTCGCCGCCTTGGCGGTGCCGACCCCTTCCGCGACGGTGCGCGTCCCAGCAAGGATGTCGGCTAGCTTTTTCCCCTGCCCGAGCTGGACCCCCACCCCCCGGTTCCGGCTGAGCCCTCCGGTGCAGGTGAGGACGAGGTCACCGATCCCCGAGAGGCCGGCAAAGGTGCGCGCATCGGCTCCCATGACCGTGCCGAGGCGGACCATCTCGGCCAGGCCGCGCGTGATGAGCGCGGCGCGGGTGTTGTGCCCGAGCCCTAGCCCGTCCACCACGCCCGCGGCCAGCGCGATCACGTTCTTCAACGCGCCGCCGAGCTGGACGCCGACCCGATCCTCGCTCAGGTAGACGCGGAACGTGGGCGTCATCAACAAGCGCTGCAAGGCTTCCGCCTGCGCGCCCGGCGGCCCGGCCAGCGCGACCGCCGTGGGGAGGTGCCGGCACACTTCCACGGCAAAACTCGGGCCGGAGAGCGCAAACACCGGCCCGCGGCTCGCCGGGAGCGTCTCTTCGAGCAGATCCGAGATGAGCCGGAGCTTCTCCGGTTCGATCCCCTTGGTCGCGGTGACAAACGGCACGCCCGCCGGAAGATGGGGCGCCAGCGAAGCCGCGACCTTGGCGGCCGCATGGGACGGCACCACAAAGACGACCAGTTGGACGCCATCAACCGCTTCCGCCAGCGATGTGGTCGGTTCCAAGGCGGCCGGCAGCGGGACGCCGGGCAGGAACAACTTGTTCTCGTGACTGGCCACGATCCCGTAGGCCACTTCGCGCTCGAACGCCCAGAGCCGGACTTGCTCGCCCTTCCCGGCCAGGAGCCAGGCCAGGGCGGTCCCCCAGGCGCCCGCGCCGATCACCGCGATCGGCGCGCTCATTTCAGGATGTCCTGGAGCACCGCGAGCAGGTCGTCCTTCAACTTGAACTCCTTGGACGCCTCGATCCGCTCCGGCACCAGCAGGTGCGCATGGAAGGACACGTGCCCGATGGGCAGGGACTCCTGCTGGTGGACCACGCCCTCGGCATCGGCGTCCGCCTTCTCCGGCAGGATCAGCTCGATCTTCTCGACCTCCGGCACGATGTTCGAGCTGTCGAATTTGCCGTACGCCTTGACGATGTCCTGGATGATCGCCACGATGTCCTCGTTGTGTGAGTGGCCCTTCACCGCGTTCGGCATCACCTTCACCACGGTCTCCCCCGCGGGCGTGAGCGTCCAGGCCGCCGGGTCCACGAACTTCTTGGCTCCGAGCGCCACGAAGTCGTCCTGTAGGTCCTTGCTGTAGCCCCCGTAGGCGTACCGGAAGAACCGGTAGTGAAAGCCCTTGGCCAGCCGACCGTACAGCATCTGCAATTCGGCCAGGAAGACGAGCTGCTGGAACTTGACGTCGCCGTCGATGCCGTACGGCGCGGCGGTCTTGAGCAGGAACAATAAGAGGAGGCGGTCAACGATGGTCTCGGCCGGCGAACGCACGCCGGATTATGGCCACACCCCCGCAATCCTTGTCAACGACCCTCCGGCTTGACGGCCGCCAGTGGAATACGGTATTAATAATCGTTCTCAATTAGCTGAGGCCGCCCATGAGACACGCCAAGGAGCTGGGGATCCTGCGGGAGCACCTCACCAAGCACAGACTGAAGGTCACCAAGCAGCGGGAAGTCATCCTGGACGCCTTCCTACGCAATGAGCATATCACGGCCGAGCAGCTCTACCGGATGCTGAGCCGCCACCAGCCGCACATCGGCCTGGCGACCATCTACCGGACCTTGAATCTGCTGTGCGAATCGGGCATCGCCCAGGAGCGGCACTTCGGCTCGCAGACGCATTACGACAACGTGGTCAACAAGCGCCACCACGACCACATGATCTGCACCCACTGCGGGGCGATCATCGAGTTCGAGAACTGCGACATCGAGCACTTGCAGGAGGAGGTCGCCCGGCGGCACGGGTTCACCATCACCACGCACAAGCTGGAGCTCTACGGCCTCTGCAGCAAATGCAAAAACTAAGGGGCATTTTTATGGGTTTTCAATTGAGATTAGGTGTCAATTTTAATGTCAGAATGACCGTGCTGGCCGGCATCCTCCTGGCCGGCATGGCGGGCCTGCTACCCGCCCTGCCGGCCGACGCGGCCGACCGGCTGGTGATCTATTCGGGGCGCAAGGAAAAGGCGATCAAGCCGGTCGTGGACGCGTTCACAAAGCAGACCGGCGTCCTGGTGGACCTGAAGGTCGGCAAGACCTCGGGCTTGGCCAACGAGATCCGCATGGAGAAGGCCCGCCCGCGCGGCGATCTCTACATCTCCACGGAAAGCGGGATCATGGAGATCCTGAGCAAGGAAGGCCTGCTGGAACCCTATCAGTCGGCCGCGACCAAGGCCGTGCCGGAGGATTTCCGGAGCGCGACGGGCACCTGGACCGGGATCTCCGGCCGGGCGCGGATCACCCTCTATAACGCGAGCCTGGTCCCCGAGAAAGCGGCGCCACGTTCGATCTTCGAGCTGACCAACCCCAGATGGAAAGGGAAGCTCGCCATCGCCGGGACCCGCGAGCGCACGACGCTGGCGTGGGCCACCGCGCTCGTCGCGCTCAAGGGGGAGACGTTCACCCGCGATTTCCTCAAGGGCCTGCACGCGAACGACCTCAAGATCCTGACGGACAACACCGAGGTCTGGCAGGGCGTGGGGCGCGGCGAGTTCGCGATCGGCCTGACCAACTCGCCCAACTACTACCTGGCGCGACAGAACAACCTGCCCGTGGGCGTGGTGTACCCGGACCAGGACGCGGGCGGCTTCGGGACGCCGGTCAATCCCAACGCCGTGGCCGTGATCAAAGGCGCCGCCAACCCGGAGGCCGCTCACAAGTTCATCGATTTCCTCCTCTCGGCAGAAGGCCAGCGCATTCTCGTCACGCAGGACTATGAGTTCTCCCTCGTTGACAGCG
>Ga0209056_10006268_pt1 | contig 12303 bp, 11 predicted proteins | sample GraSoiAngelo_114_FD_185876 | JGI IMG/M metagenome (GOLD analysis project Ga0209056, IMG submission 185876) | Grasslands soil microbial communities from the Angelo Coastal Reserve, California, USA - 14_0903_13_40cm (SPAdes) (version 2) | ecosystem: Environmental > Terrestrial > Soil > Grasslands... | reverse complement strand
TAACCTGATTCTTCTTAGGTATCTTGGGCTTAAAGACCCTTGAAGGGGGGAAGAAGAATGACGAATTTTGGTATCCCATCTGCCGAAACTTGTCATTGAGATTCCGTCCAGCGACAAAAAACCAGGTTGGTGATGGAGCCGGTGCCAGCCAAGCGTAAATCGTTCTCAGGATATAGAGATACAAGCTCTTGAACCGTTTAGGGCGGGGGTAAGGTGGCACGATCAACGGTATTGGATAACGAAAAAGGTCGTTCAATCCATACACAAAGTGATACAGTCTCTTTCCAGGAAAGGAGAAAATCGAAGATTGCGTGCTCAGGATTAGTTGAAAGTCTTCCCGGTTCAGAACTCTCGAGAATTTGGCAAGTCTAATTACATGTAGAACTCTGATAAGATAGTCAAGTCCGAATGGTAGATGCGACGTGGGCTCCGGAAGTCGAATATGAGTGCATCTTCCTAAGACATCCCCCATACCGTAAATCTCCTCCGCGCGAGAAGGCTCGAATACATCAGAGAGTATGCTAACTCGGAACCCCATTTCCTGGAGAATCTTGCACGTCGATAGCCCAAGAAATTCAGCCCCCGCGTATGGGGAGAGCTTGCAATGAATCACAAGCGCTGATCTTCTGATTGGTTTCAGGTGTTGGAATCCCTCGCAGTGAGACACTTATTTGTTCACTTGTCATTTGGGTTCTTCGGAATGGAGCCCGATGGGACCCGATTGACTGAAATCCGTCAGAATGGCTCCTTTGAGTCTGAAAGCAGAACATAGGATTTCCACTTTGCTAGGTAAACGGGCGTGACTTAACGGGGCCAGAATCGCGTCGACTACCACCAATAGGGTTAACATTCTCGGGAAGCTAGCCCATTTTGACGCATATCGGATCATACTGTTGGTGAACATGAATTGCTGAACTTCAGGATGAAGTATGGTCCCAGCGTAACCTATTCTATGCGTCACCTTAATGGCTGGGAGAAAAACCATCCGCATCTTCTGCGTCTGAGCACGGCTGAATAGATCAGTGTCTCCGAAATAAATTGGCAAGTCCAAGGAAAATAAAAATCCGAGCTGTCGAACTGCATCTCGGTTTATCATGAAGAAGCTCGCGACAGGGTGCTCGACTAATACAGGTTTGAGAAACGATTCGTAGTTGTAATAAAGATCACGACCAAAGAAATCTTGCGCGAATATCCTGCCGAGAATTCGGCCCAGCCTCGTAAGATTGAAGAACAGACGTGTAAACGTGAACCTCCTCATACAGTACTGCGGAGTCCCATCGATGGTGATCAGTTGAGGGGCTAGGATCGGAAAGTCATGTAACTGTGCATATTCGAGCATCTTCTTCAAGTCTTCGTTGAAGATTATATCCGGGTTGCAGGATAGAAGCCATTTCCCGGAGGAGACCCTAACGGCCAGATCGGTAGCCTGAGACAAACCGCCATTGAAATTCTGGAAGAGAACCTTAAGCCCCAATTTGTTCCTGGTTTCCGTATCAATCTCAGACAGAAACTCGCTTGTGCCATCGGTGGAGTGGTTATCAACAATTATGGTCTCGAAGTTCTCAAGACGCAATCTTTGCAATGATTCAAGGCAGTTCGAAATATGAACTCTGCAATTCCAAGTAACAATTATTATTGACAATTTCTTGGAATCTGGCTCTTTGGTAGGGAGCTGAGAGTCAAATGCCAAACTCGACCAACTTCAGTGCGAGTGATTTTTAGCGCCCTTGAGAGGTACAACGGCATATTGCCGGCCGCGCCTGGAACATCGCATCACACACATGATGACTATCAGCACGGCTAAGAACCTCTCCCTTTACTATAAGCAATTAGCCGGTCTAGATCCAAGGTTGCGCCCGATGCGTATCCAAGCGCGGAAGGACATGTTTGGCTACTTTCTGAACGCGGTGCGTGCTAGCCGATGAGGACTATAGTGGTCCATCCGAGAATGAGCGTGCAGGGAGGAGGGGAAAGGGTTGCACTCCATTCTCTTAAAGCGGCAGTTCGGGCCGGTCAAACTGCCTGCTTGGTATCCGAAGACTTTGATGTTGCTGAAGTTGAGGAATTCTTCGCTTGTGAGGGATTGTTCTCAAAGGTCGAGCGACTCACATACCCAGTGTTCAGGCCTCGACTGGTCAGAAGGCTTCATCTCTATCATCAACTATTTTACCATCACAGGCAAATCAATAAACTGCTTTCAAGACACCCTGATTTTCAACTTGTGCTGAGCACACAGGACATAGGCTATGTTCCATCGACCGAACGTCCCATATTGCAGTATTGTTATTTTCCAGATTACTTCAGCCACATCGAAGCTGAAGGGTCGTCTCCTTTGTGGAAGCTCTACTATTGGCCTGCAAGGCTCTACTATCACCAGCGCGTGAAGCATGTCGACAAGTTCTTCAGCACTTCCGAGTATACGAGACACTTGGTTAGAAAAGTATGGGATAGGGACTCGACGACTCTCTATCCCCCGTGCCCCGTAGACTTGTACAAATCATCAGCCTTCGTTAAGGATAATGTTGTCGTCACTGTGGCGCGCCTAGTCCCGGAGAAGAGGATCGAGGATTTCCTAGAAATAGCTCGAAATTTACCGGCCCTGAAATTCGTTGTGATAGGACGGACCCAAAGTGGAAAGAGCGGTTATTATGATACTCTCCAGAGGGCTGCCCCGGCTAACACTTTTTTCATAGACGCTCCGCTGAGGAAGGTAAGGAATGTCTTGGCCGGAGCTAAGGTGTATGTCCACTGTACTCGAAACGAGCAATTTGGCATCGCGATCGTTGAAGCGATGGCAGCAGGTTGCGTCCCTGTAGTTCATGATAGTGGCGGTCCTCGAGAAATAGTAACTCAGGGTGTGGGATACAGATGGAAGAACACATTCGAGGCTTCGCAACAAATCTCGAAGCTTATGGAAGACGATGAGCTAAGAAAGAGCCTCTCACAGTCTGCCGCTTCGCGAGCAGAGATGTTTAGTAGCGAAGCCTTCGAATCCTCGCTCGTTGGAACCCTGAACGAATATAGCAACTGAATGTTGATAGCCTGGGGCACATCGTCATTATTCGAATCTACAGGTTACCTGCCTGTTCCGATGGCACGTCAACGAACTCGCCCGGGATTCCGACCCAGGATTGAAGGTTCCGGGAACGGTATGATAAATTGTCCGCCTGACTTGAGATATTCTTGTTCCTTTTTGAGAATTTCATCCTTGAAATTCCAAGCCAGGAGAAGCGCATAATCGGGCCTTGATTTCTGCAATTCGTTTGGCGAAACTATGGGAATCCGTACTCCCGGAACGAATTTGCCCTGCTTAAGCGGGGTAGTATCGGTCACGAAGTCGAGCACAGACCTGTCTATGGAGCAATAGTTGAGGAGGATCGTAGCTTTGGCAGGGGCACCGTAACCTACGATTTTCTTTCCCTCCTTCTTCAGCGTGTGAAGCATATCTGATAATTCGGTCTTGATGGAGTAAACGTGGTTTGCAAACTGTTCAAGCGCTTCAAAGCTCGCCCCCTTTTCCTCATTGAGGAATGCTTTCTTGAGAACGTTAGACTGCTTCGGGAAGGCGCCAGTATGTGACGCCAGTCCTCGTAGAGTACCTCCGTGGATGTTGGGGAAATGTTGCAGGTCGATCAGCTCCAGCTTATGACTCTCCAAGACTCGCGCTAGAGGCTTGAATCCAAAATAGGAGAGGTGTTCATGATAGATTATGTCGAAATTATAATTGTGCATGACATCCACCACCCACGGCACTTCGAACGCAAAGAGCCCTTGAGGGGCGAGAAGCATGGAGACAGTTCCTATGAATCCGTTCAAGTCGTTGACATGCGAAACAACATTGTTTGCTGTTACCAGTCGCGACTGGTTTCTCCCAATTCGTTCCAATGTTTCAGGGCCAAGGTACTCGTTAAGAGTGGGTATTCCCTCGTCTGTAGCTCGGCTTGCTAGGTTGTGAGCGGGTTCTATTCCCAAGACTCGAGTGCCACGCTGCTTAAAGGCCTTCAGAAGGGTACCGTCGTTACTTCCTATGTCAACCACTAGATCCTTCGAGTTCAAAGAGAGTCTCTTGGTCAGTTCCTCCGCATATTGATCGAAGTGAAGCAATGTTGTTCTTGCTGTAGAAGTTAGGAAAACGTAATCGTCGAACATCTCCTTCTTGTTAACTACATCAAGGAGTTGAATGAGCCCACAATTCTCACACCGAAATACTCTTAGCGGATATAGAGAGTCGGGAGTAGGGTCGCTCGCGCGTTGCTTTGACAGGAATGAATTTGCTAGAGGAAGTCGGCCTAGGTCGAGGCCAAGTCTCAGCCGAGTGCTCCCGCAGGCCCTGCACGCCGATAGTGTCGATAAAACCATCATAGCTATTCGGCCTCACAAGTTAGAATCATCCATTGGAATGGTCGAACAAAACTCGGATTAGAATTTCCCAATTGTTTGCTGAGCAGGATTACATGCTTTTTAATAAACACGGCTCGGATCCGAGGTCATGCTACCGGGCGTAAAGGTTCAGGACATTAACAAGTCAGTTGACGAACGGGGTTTCTTTGCAGAAATAATGCGAGAAGATTGGAAGACGCTATTGGGAACGGACACGATTGTGCAAGCCAATTTGTCTTTTAGCTATCCTGGGACGATCAGAGCTTGGCATAGGCACGAGAAGGGCCAGGTGGACTACATTATTGTATTTAAGGGCACGATGAAGATATGTGTCTATGATGACGAGGAAGGCTCCCCGACTCAAAAACAACTATCGGAAATTATCGCAAGCAGCGAGCGGCTCCAACTGGTTCGAGTGCCAGGACATTATTGGCACGGCACAAAGACCCTAGGACTAGAACCCTCGAACACGCTCTATTTGGTGACTCGCCTCTATGACGCCAGTAATCCTGACGAACAGCGAAGGCCATGGAACGACCGCCAGGTCGTTGATCCAAGGACATCGAAGCCTTTTGACTGGAATTCGGCCCCGAATAGATAGTGAAGAAGGACCTCAGGGCATATTTTCGGTTCCTCTTTCCATGGTGCTGTTGCAGGTCCGGAACCGTAGCTTTGGACTGGAGATGAGAAAGTCACTTCAACAAACAGCATTTCGAATCAGATGTGTATTAGATATCTGAGCAGGATAACGCCAGAACAAGGAATGCTTACTTCTTGGCCTCGGGTAACTCATTGAGACCATCCTGTGTCCCCAACTCCGTCTTCACGTATACAAACCCACAACATTCGATTTAACCGTCATTGGGTGGAGGCCGAGCCTGCTTGTTCATCTCGATCAATCCCTCCTGCGCAGTTAGAAAGCGCATTCCTAGAATCTTCTCCGCCTTCTGCACCCTGAGGCAACAATTCTTTGGCCTATGGGCCACCTGTTCGAACTCACTAGAAGGGACGGCTCGCAGCAGATCAGACGAGTATCCGAAAATCCGAGCCAAGTCTAAGGCAAACTCGTACCGGTTAAGACATGATTTGCCGGCAGTATGAAATATGCCATTTTCGGTCAACCTTGCGAGTCTGAGTAATGCGTGAGCCAAGTTGTCTGCAAAGGTGGGGGAATTGTACTGGTCTTTAATCGCTCTAACGGGCTCTTTCCTACCTAGCTTGTCCAGAACAAACATTGCGAAGTTCATCGATTTCGTCGAACCAGAGGGTGTTCCACCAACCCGAAAATGCCAACCATAAACGACGCTAGGTCTAGCAATCGCGTAGCTCGAGATCTGGGATACAACGGTCTCCGATTCTAACTTGGTCTTCGAATAATAGTTGATCGGATTAGGTGGATCGACTTCAGTATAGTGCCCGCGCGTTCCGTCGAACACCGAGTCGGTCGACACCTGGACGAGTCTGCTGCTGTTCTGTTGCGCTGCTTCAGCTAGGTTCTCTGGTCCGTGGACGTTGACTCTTTCAGCTTCTTCTCTATGAGTCTCGCAATAATCCACATTTGTCAGGGCCGCGACGTTGATTATCGCATAAGGGCGGATTTTGGCCACTAAGGCCTTAGTTGCCTCTAAGTCCGTTATGTCGAGCTTTGTGGAGTTTGGATGGGGCGAAGGGGACGTGTTATGGGTATTATATGTCTCAAACTCGTAAGCGTGGGCTAGAGGCGCTATTTTCGAGCCGACGAGCCCAGTGGAACCTACGAGTAGAAGCTTGTCCAATGCAAGACAGAACATAGTATGCATGCCTTTTCAAGCTTGAGCGAAAGTGCAAACCAATGGCTGAAAGTGTCATGACAGGAATGTTTGAGGTTATTGCAAATTGACGGATCAAATCATCGTAACTGGAGGTCTAGGTTTCATTGGAAGCAATTTCATCCATCGTTTGCTTCGGTCTTCCCATGAGAACCTCAGTGTCACCAACATCGACAACGAAAGTCTAGGAAGCAACCACGCAAATCTTCAAGACATCAGCGACGACAAACGTTATCGTTTTGTCAAAGGGGATCTCGCCGACTATGAATTCACTCGCCGGATCTTGAAGAACGCTAAGATCATCGTGAACTTTGCAGCACAGACTCACGTTGATAGGAGCATCGCGAACGCGGAGCCATTCTTTGAGAGCAACACGAGAGCAGTCTTCAACCTCGTTCGAGCCGCTAATGAGGCGAAAATCGACAGGTTAGTGCATATTTCAACGGATGAGGTCTATGGGTCGATCGACAATGGGTCTTTTGACGAAGAGAGCTCGCTCAATCCGTCCAGCCCTTACTCGGCAACCAAGGCTGCGGCTGATCTAATCGTGCGTGCCTGGGCCGCGACCTACAGCCTTCGGTCAGTTATTGTTAGGTGTACGAATAACTTCGGGCCATGGCAACACCCGGAGAAGTTTATTCCCAAGGCCATCATTAGATCTCTACAAGGCAAAAGTATTCCAGTCTATGGTGGAGGAACACAGATTCGCGATTGGATCTATGTGGATGATTTCTGCGCCGCAATAGAGCTCACAATAGAGAAAGGAGATCCTGGCCAGATCTACAACATTTCGGCCGGAAATGAATTGTCGAATAGGGATCTCGCGCAACGTTTGCTTCAGCTTCTTGACATGCCCTCGGCAGAGCTGGTGGAAGTTGATGACAGGCCGGGACACGATTTCAGATACAGCCTGAACTCCGAAAAGGCACGTCGCCAGCTCGGATGGAAGCCCGAAACTGAATTTCACGACGCATTGATCAAGACGGTGAATTGGTATCGTCAACACACGTCTTGGTGGAGGCGTCTGGCGACTGAGAAGGTTCTTTCAGACCTTCCATGGAAGGAAAAGTGGTGAAAAATGTTTGACAGACGAATATAGTTCAAATTCCTGTTATAAGAGGCCCCAGAAAAACAATCAAAGGTATTGTTCAGGCAGCTTGCCTTCCACAAACTTGGTAATGGCTATCAAGTCGTCTCCGGATCCCGAGGACACTCTCGGGGCAGGAGAATCCGGTCCCGCCTATCTTACTCCACATGACCAGCATCGAGAGGTGTTAACTTCAGAATGTAAACCAGGTTGAAAACCCTGAGCCGATTACGATCATCCGAATACTATATCAATATCTTACAGAGACTTTCAGACGACGATCTGATGCAGAAACGTATACTGCTGTTGCCTATCATTTGGGGTGCATACGGCATCGGAGAAGTCTTAATTCTGAATTATCTATTCGGGCCGATAATAGGGGACCTCGCGAGTTTCAATTTTCCCGGCAATGATAAACCCATAGGTGGCTCGTACCTTCCAGCTCTGTTCTTCAACCTGGCCGCATTGTTAGCGATGCTTGGATTCAGCTTGTGGGCCTTAGGTATCTGGAACCCTAATCTTTCTAGTCCAAGATTTAGACGGGACTTGGTAGCATTGGGGGTTATGCTGGGCAGTGGGTTTCTCGTTTTCTACTCTGCGGTATTCTTGTTTCCCTTGATAGTAACTCTAGTGTATTTCCTCGCCACGAACATAGAGTGACGCTGGGTCATCTCTACCAGTCATGTGTTCGGCTTAACTGGTTCGCAATGTCAAAGGCAGTTTCAGTTCCGGGGAACAAGCCGCCCATTACCTCTACCGGGCAGCGGAGCGCGCGAAAATCGCCCAGTCATGCTTTCAAAGCCAGCCGACATGGTCTCTACCTTGATGCAGACTTCGCAGGCCGTTCAATTGTGTATGTGGTCTGGAATCTTGGTTCTAACTGCCATGCGTTTAGAATACATTAAGATGCGTCCCTGCTTAGAGATGTTCATGATGCCCAACTGCCCTTCTCAAAGCGGTTGAAAGCCGCTGATTTTTTCAGAAGACCAAGGTCGAAGGAGGTAAGGGGTTCGTTCCATGTCCTCCCCCATGGTGCCATCTGGTTCGGGATCAATCTTCCACTTATGCATCTGACCGGTTTTGGAGAGCGAAAGTGGAGCTACTCATTAACTCTCCTTGACACGATATTCATCTGGCTTAGCTTTCAGCTCGGCTTCGCTGCAGGACTGCTCTACATGATTGTTGGCACGTTCCGGCTCTTCAAGGCTCCATGGAATGTGTGTATCAACTGGCTCACGATTTGCAGGATCGTTTCGTGGATCTTCTTGGTTCTCGCTCCAGCGGCGAACCTCCCTGTAGGAATTCCTCTCAGGTGGCAAGAAGGGTCCAAGGTCTGATGTTCCATCAGCACAACTACGTCTACTATAGTCTGCTTGGTCTGTCATGGCTCTTCGTTCTCTGGAGAACTCTGCTCCCTTGGTTTCTGGCCGGGACATGGCTTGGGCAGCTCGTTTCAGCCGGTTCCTATCGTAACGCAGTAGGTGGCTGTTTCATCATTAATCTGAGTCCTTCCTCAATGGTGAGCGGATTCTCTAAGAACAATGGTTCGGGACATTTGGCGCTCTCCAATTGCGGGTACGGGATCGGTTCGTAACGCACCGGCACTTTCCTTCCTGACAATCGAAAGATCAAATCCGCCAGGTCATGAATGCTCGTCTCTTTGCCCGTTCCTATTCCGATAGGCTGATCCAGCGTTTCTTTAGAATAGAGCGCTTTTCTAATGCCTCTGACTACGTCTTTGACATTTATGAAATCCCGTTTCTGTCTCCCATCTCCGTGAATTGTGATGGGTCGGGAATCCTTGACCGCGTTGACGTACTTGTAGACAACGCTCTTCGAGTCTCCTTCACCATACACGTTGTATAGCCTCAAGATCGGAATATCGGGAATGCGAGCGCGGTAGAACACGCACCACTGCTCGGCTTGTTGCTTGCTCACATCGTAAATGTTCCTCACACCGTGGGTAACGGTGCAAGTCGATACGAATATGAACTTCTTGACCTTGGCCAGACTTGCGGCCTCTAAAAGCTCAACTGTTTTCTTCACGTTGTAGTCAAAGTAAGAGTAGAATGGGATCGACGGGTTGGCTCCAGAGATTGCTCCTAGGTGAATTACTGCATCTGAACCGGTGATCCTCTCCCTGAGAGGATAGTCCTCGGCCTCTATCAGCACGACTTTCTCGTTCTTGAGCTCTGTCAGCAAGTTCGACGCGATGAATCCTTTGTAGCCTGTTAGAACGATCCTCAATCCTTCCTCCGCCTATAGCGCAGATACGCGTACAGGACGAGAGGTCGCAGCCGAAAGAGGGAGTGAGCGGCAACGCGCCACATAGGCTGGTTCATCTCAGCCCGGGCCTTCCCACTCCGGAATTGTGTCTGTATGGAGTGTCGCAGGTCGAATTTCTCTACGTGATACGCTCTCATGGGAGCCTGAACGACGTTGTGAGCATGATTGTAGAGCCAAGTGTCCGGGGACTCGACGAGTGGGTATCCCCCGACACTCTTGAGGAACTTGGTGCTGTAGATTACGGCAGAGCCTCTCAGCCGCACTCGGTTGATGCGAACCCCGTAGGTCAGGGCCTCCCAGACTCGGTAGAGGAGAGAGCCGGGAACGACTTTGGGTGCTATTATGTCGGCGTCAGGGTATCGCTGGGGTAGTTCGTAGAACTCTGTCGGTACTTGCATGTCACCGTCCACGAGGATTACGTGTGTGTAATCGTCCATGTAGGGATTGACCCGTCCGGCCACATCTCCCTGGTATGTCTCAGGGGGCCGGTACCTAGGAGTGACCTGCAGGCATCGTATAGGGTCATTTTCCACGCGAGTCACGGGCTCGAAGGCTGGTCATCATTCTAGAGGCTGACGAACGTGCTTTCGCCCACCACGAATCTTCTTCCCGCCGGCCGATGGGTATGATCTGATACTATGGAGGAGTTCTTTCCAATTATGCTATCTACGATTCTCTCCCTACAGTCTATGCTGGTGCCGTCAAGTATGATACTGTTCTCAATCTCTGCTCCAATAATCTTCACATTGCTGCCGATGGAAGTATAGGGTCCCACGTGGGCACCGGGGCCGATCTCTGAGGACTCTCCAACAACGACAGGTCCACGTAGAGCCGCACCCCTCCGGACAAGCGAGCCCTTCCCCACATCTACGCTTCCCGTCACGGAAACGTCAGACTCGATCCTGCCGCTGACGGAACTTTTTAGGTCCTTTAGAACGAGCTGGTTCGCCTCGAGGATGTCCTCAGGTCTTCCTGTGTCCTTCCACCAGCCTAAGACAACGTGATAGGTCAGTTTTCCCCCACCGTCCAGCAGCTTCTGTAGTGCATCAGTAATCTCCAGTTCGTTCCTCCAGCTAGGCTTCAACTTTTCGATCACCGGGAATATTGTGGATCGGAGGAAATAAACCCCAGTCAGGGCTAGATCGCTGATGTACTCCTTCGGCTTCTCAACCAGTCTGATGATCCTCTCATTCTCGATGTGGACAACTCCAAATCGGCTCGGATCCTTTACATGGCTCAAGACGACAGTCGCGTCCGAATCAGAGTTTCGAAACTGGCTGGAGAGTTCGGGAATGTTATCCTTGAGTAGATTATCGCCAAGGTGAACAATGAATGGAGAATCTCCTAAGAAGTCGCGTGCGATCAGGACTGCGTGAGCGATCCCCTTCGGGTCAGGCTGATGGATGTAGGTGATGTTCACGTCGAATTTTGAGCCATCGCCTAGCGCTTCGACTATCCCTTCTTGCAAGGGACCTAATATGACCCCTATCTCTTTGATTCCTGCAGCCCTGATCTGGTCGAACCCGTACATTAGCATGGGCTTGTTGGCGATGGGAAGCATGTGCTTGTTTCCGGTGTAGGTCAGCGGGCGTAGCCTGGTGCCATAGCCACCTGCCAGAAGGAGCCCTTTCAGATCGGTCAGAACACCAGGCCTCTATAGATGCCGATGATCGGACATCAATAAAAGAGATTCATTTTCGGCGTTCAAATGCCGCCGCGAGCACCACGCGTTTGCGTCGAGATTAGATCTGAATAGCCTCTCGGATTGACAGCCATTGACAAAACGATAGCTAATGAGTCTGAGGTTTGGCGAGACACGGAGGTTTAGCTAGGTGGAGTCTACGCTCAGAACGCCGGAGTAGTAGACGCCAGGTGCGTCTGATTTGAGGAAGATGGCTAGCGTGACTTGCTGAGGCGTGTTCCATCCTTGGCTTTGCCAGATCGATACAGGGTCCATCCTCACAGTATTCCAGGCAGATGCCTTTGTGGGAACGACGACGGTAGTGTTGGATGAGTATGTCGTTATGCTCCCCTGGTTCGTCCGGTTCGAGAAAACGAAATACAAGATGTGAGTTCCGTCTGTCACGCTGGCGGCGAACATGACATTCGCCGCAACGCTCTTCGTGCCCTGAGGCTCGAAGTTGATGTTTACGCTGGTGGCGTTGAAAAGAAGCCTCTGCGAGAGTGCCAATTGTTCGATCCCGATACCGGTTTTCGTATAATTCAAAGTCATCTGTAATCCGCCCGTCCCGTTTACGCCCAAGGGAGAGATTCGGGATGTAGTAAGGTCAGTGTTGATGGGGGAGAGTTTCCAGCTGAAGGGCACTTTTTTCCCGACGCTCGCGTCCAGTGTCCACCACTTCAGGCGCGGGTTCGCAACTGGAGGGGCTGGAATGCTTGCCTTGTATGACGAGGATTCGCCCAATAGCTGGTTGGTCAGCTTGTCATAGATCATTACGTGGAACTGAGCTCCTCGTGGGACGGCACTCAAGGCGTCGGGAGCAGTTATGATGTAGGAGTTCTGCGCTCCCGATTCTAGGAGTGTGGTGGAATTGGTGGTCCAGAAGTATGTCAGCGGGTTCCACCATTTCACGAAGAAGGTGGGGGACACCGGTGTGGAGAATAGATTCTTCAGAGTGACGTTGATCATGGTCGCGGCCCCGATATTGTCCGGGTCCATCACGCCGTTGATCTGGATCGATGCCTGCTGCGTTGCGGCTTGAGATATGTAGGCACCGGACG
>Ga0209056_10006266_pt1 | contig 12305 bp, 8 predicted proteins | sample GraSoiAngelo_114_FD_185876 | JGI IMG/M metagenome (GOLD analysis project Ga0209056, IMG submission 185876) | Grasslands soil microbial communities from the Angelo Coastal Reserve, California, USA - 14_0903_13_40cm (SPAdes) (version 2) | ecosystem: Environmental > Terrestrial > Soil > Grasslands ... | reverse complement strand
TGGGATACGTTGAGCGCACTGCGTTAGGAACATGGCGATCAACCGGCACATCTGTCTACAGGTTCAGAATGAAAAACTTCGTCTTTGATTCAGCGGGGAAACTTTCCGCGTTTATCGTTGAACTTCAGATGTAACGCTAAGCGCAACCCTGAATTCCTTTAGCGGTTCGGGAACGGCACAGATTTTCAATGCTAGCGGCACGCTGATCGGCGCTACAACTTTCACGATTAGCGGAACTCGATTCTGAGCTATACGGGGCGGAAGGAGTTCCACGTGTCCCGGCAACAAAGATTTCGTATCGGCACGAACAGTGCCGATGCTCCTAAGCATTCTTGCTTACAATTGCGTCTGCCTAAAAGCTATTTCCGACACAATCGGCACTACGTGCCATCACTATTTGTGCTTTTTGCACCGGGAGCCTCATCGACGAACGTTTCTTGCCGCTCTTTGCCGGGCATTGTGCCGGGCCGTTCCGACGCGGCACCCAAGGAAATCGACCCCCGTCTAGCAGAGCACAAGCATCTTAACTGATACCAGTGATACCGTTTTGGTGGGAAACGGGGCCTCTTAGGGAAACTATAGAAACTGGAACGGAACTTGCGATTCGCTTGTAACCCGCTCCAAGACAGGCTATTATCATCGAAAGTGTAGGTTTCATGGGTAGTTGCGGATAACGGTCGTAATCGAATCCCTCCCTCTCCGCCATCCTGATTCTAAAGCCTGTTCGGTATCAGCTAAAATTTTCACCCATTAGAATGGGTAAATTTACCGTGTCCGGCGGTAGCCGTTTTCGGTAGCCGCTACCATAACGCGGGTCGCCGGAGAAAGCTACCAGAGAATTACGATTGTTTACTTACGTTTCAGTTCGATCCGCCACGGCTGGCGAATCCTGCTGGAAGAAAAGCAGCGTCTGTCTCTATGCTCGCGCTAGTTCTGCTCGACCACCAATTGTGCGGTCAGCATTCTCATTGGGAATCAGGAATCACCGGCTGCAATTGCACGCCTAGCGGGATAACGCTATAGATGGCATCCACGCCTAGCGAGGCGAAGAAGTTCCAGTCTGCTTCGGTGTTTGCCGGATCGGCGAACACGCGTAAGCCCAGCGAGTGAGCTGCCCCTACGAAGGCGGCGCCGCTGCCTGGCTGCTGCTGTTCCGCCGGCCCGAAGAAGTCCATCTCGCCTCCAACGATGCGCACTCCGGTGACGATCCCCGTCACCAGGAATTGCTGCGCCGAAGCATAGCCTGGCAATCGGAACACCTGTCCAATCTCAGCCCACGTGAGCCCGAGCGAGATTTTCTTGTTGATGATGGTCACCGGCAACCCCGTGATTGCCTGGATTTCCGCCGGGGTCAACAATTGCAGACCGTCGAGATCCAGCTCACGCGGAATCTCCGGCCCCGTCTGCGCCGCCAAAAAGAGCAACGCCGGCGAGAATGAATCGAAAATTACCTTGTCAGCCATCTTGGCATGGCGCACTTCGGACACCGCTGCTGACACCACCGGCTGCTCCAATACGTCGCCCGGATCGCAGTGTGGCGAAAACGCCTTCAGTTCGACGATAAAGATGCCTCCCAAGTCGTCGCCGGCCCTGTTGTTGAATTCGCGCGCGACGTGGAGCACCTGATGCAGCTCGGGCACGAAGGGGAGGCGCTGCTGAAGCTGGTCGAGGGTCAGAGTGTTGATGCAGGTAAAGTCGCTGAGAAAGTCATCGTGGAAAACAGCCAGCTTCCCGTCCTGCGTAAGTTGGACGTCCACTTCCACGACGCGCGCGCCCAGGGTATAGGCTTGCCGTACTGAATCGACCGTATTCTCGATCGGCAAAGCAGGATTCTCGCCGCTATTTGGCCCAACCCCATGGTGTCCGATGGCGATCGGCCGCACCCGAAGCCGCAGAAAGTCCTCGGCCGTGCTGCGCTGGTTGTTCCCGTTATCGGGTTCATCTTGAGCCGCCGCAGTCCCGCCGCAGAGACTAAGACACAATGTCCCCAGCGACACCATGGCTAGAAATCCAATTCTCGATGCTTTCGTTTTCATTTTGGCCCCTCCATCCGTGACTTCAGTGTTCGAGTGAACTTTTCCGCACATTGCAAGTACCTCCCGGTAGATCAGACGCCTAATTGAGAATGACGAGCGCGCTCTGCTGCCGGAGTCTCTCCGGCCACTACTACTGCCCCAGTCTCCGCAGGCACCACAGTCGAAGACGGCGTGCGCTCCTGTGGAGCCATGGGCAACGGACACTTTGGGGATAACCAATTCAGTTTTTGCTGGATGATGTCCTGCGAATACTTCGCTAAATAGTGAACAATTGTCTCCACCCGGATTTTGATACTGCCAGCGGGCTTCGTAGAATCCAGATCGCCAAATTTGAAAAATAACGTTCCGCTTGCTTCAACGATCTTCTGCGTGGGTGTGTAGGTCGGCTGGTCCATTCCGCATTCATAGCTGGAGAGCCGGATCACGCACGTGATCCATGGGCAGCGCGCCGCGACCTTCGCTCCCCACATGATCTCGTTGGTGTTGCTGCTGTACGACGAGGTCCAGACATCCGAGATGTCGAACGGACTCTTGACGCGCCCTTTGCGGATGTCTCCTTCAAAGAGCCAGTTCATCAAGTCATCGTCACCTGGCAGATATTGCAACCACAGGATCGGATAACCGTGTGCCTGCAGCTCCGCCTCGATCTCGTGACCGATTCCCGTGTCCATGTGGTAGGGACGGGCGAGAACGAGAATGCATGGCTTCTGGTTCTGCGCACACCACGCCAGAATCTCGCGACTCTGCTGACGTGTTTTGGCAGTGAAGCTGTCGAGAGCCTGGAATCCCGCCAGGACGGCGCGCTCTGTTTCGCCGGAATCCAGATCAAAAATGTCTTTCAGCGAGCTATGCAACTGCGCGGTTACCATGTGTCGATCTCCCAGGCTGACGAACGGGGAGGCGTAGACGACCCCGCTGTCGGCAAATACGTCATGCTCCTTCATAAAGCCGGCCTTAATATTCTCCGGCCCGGCCATGACTCGGGTGCAGGTGACGGTATCCACCACGTGTCTATGAAGAATGGAGGGTAAAGAGTGAATCATTGGGCTTAGCAGAATGTTGATCTTCTTCTTTTGCCCAAAGATAAGTTCGCCGTAGTGGCCGCTGATGCACTTCACCGGGTAACAGCAGTCGACGGTTCCCCGCCCCTTGCCAAATTCGCGGCCCTGCTCTTCGGAAGTATCCGAACTGAAGACAATGTTCTCCGAGGCAACGCCCAGCGCCCTAAGGAAACCTACCCAGAACTGATGGGTGGTCCAGATGTTCAGCACCTTGGGGATTCCGACGCGCAGCTGCGAGCGGTCCTTAACTCGTGGTGCGACGGAACGCTTCTTTGCGAACCACGTCTGCAATATTGGGATAGGCATTTTTTGTCTTCTCAATTCCGGCCTTGATGACCTTCATCTCGCTTAGATCTTCCACCAACCCCTTGGGGCAGGAGTTGTTCACGATCACGCGCTCCCACCCCTTGGCCAGCGGGACTTTGCTCCATTCGCGTCCCTTCCCTCCGACCAACTCGACGTCAATAAAACTGCGCTGGCAATTCACCGGGCACCAATGACAGACTGTATCCACCGAGGTGGCTGTCTTATAGGACAGCTTCTCGATCGCGTCGAATCCACGGAAAGCAGTCTGGCCGCCTTTCTCGGCCCATTCCAAGGCTACGAGTGCAGCACCGATCGCTCCTGCTTCGCCGGAGTACGGATGAACTACAACTTCGGCCTCAGGAATCTTGGACAAAATGAAATCCACCTGCGTCTTCACCACCGCAAGATTCTTGTGGGTGCCACCCTGCAGGATGTACTTCTTCCCTACCTGTTGGAGATTGTTCAAGCCACCCGCGTAGATCCAGACGTTCAGCGGAAGAATGGCGCAGAGGCCGGCAAGGATTTCGTCCGCCTGCCATCCCTTGCGCTGCTGGTTCACGATATCGCTCTGCAGGAAGACCCCGCAGCCCATGGAGAGTTGCGGCATGGCCTGGGCGCGAAAGGCTCCCTCCGCCATCTCGTTCATAGGAATGTTGAAGCGCTCGGCCACGCCCTGAAGGAAAGCTCCGTTCCCGGATGAGCACTGGGAGTTCAACCGGAAATCGGTCACCGCCCCGTTGTTCAGGATCATGATCTTGACGTCCACCCCTCCGACGTCGCAGATGCAATCGGCGTCCGGGAAGAAGTGCAGGCCAGCGCTGGCGTGCGCAATGGTCTCGACGACTGGGCAGTCGGCTCCGAGAATGTCCTTGAGTAAGTCCTTGCCGTATCCGGTGATTGCCAGACCCAGTATTGTTCCATTCCCAACCGCCGCTCGAATTTGCCGGAATAGGGCTTTGGCATCCTCGATCGGATTTCCCTTACTGAGTGCATAGCAAGAAAAAAGCAAGTCTTTCTGAGGGGAGAGGCAAACAGCTTTCGCGGTGGTCGACCCGAAATCGCAGCCCACGGCCACCGGTCCGAGAGTCCCAAGTTGTTCGGCATTCGGAGTCGCTGGCGAGGGATGACGCCCATTGCCGTTTGACTTGCCATTGCCGGGGCTCGTTCCATTACCGCCATAGCGCGCCTTGAAGGATGCCAGTTCCTGCTGGTCTTTCCACAATCCGCCTCGACCGAGCTTCTTCTTCTCTTCGTGCTGGCCTTCTTCAATCCACCAGCGCAATTTTCCGGCACCCTGATAGAGCCCCGTGGACTGCGGCTCCCTGCGGGCGACTTCGATGCATCCTTGCGCGGCATAGTACAGAGCGTCATCTGGGACTCGGATCAGCGAGGCTGCGTCCTTGTCGCCAGGCAGCGCGACTTTGCGCTCTTGCCACAGCTTGGTCAGGTGATGCCGCCACGCCTCCTGCAAACCGGTGAAGAACAGGTTCGGTCCCCCCAGCAGCAGGATTTCCGGCGCGGGAGTGTTCCCGCGCGTAAGCGTAGCGAGATTCTGGTAGACGACTGCCTCAAAGAGAGAGGCGATGATCTCCTCTACCGAGACCCCGGCTTTCAGCAGCGTGTTGGCATCCGCTTCGGCAAAGATCCCACACTTGCTGCTGATCTTATGCAGTGTGTATCCGGAGTACCGCATCTTGGAGAGCTGCTCCGGTGGAATTTCTAGCTTACGGGCGGTCTTCTCAATGAAAGTGCCTGTGCCCCCGGAACAGGCGCTTTGCATCAGGACCTGCTTACTCTTGCTGGGGCCATTCCCGTTGAAGAAGATGGTCTTCATGTCTTCGCCGCCGATTTCGCTGACGAAGCGCACTAACGGATGCAGCTTCTCGACAGCCGCGGCCACCGCCACGACTTCCTGAATGATTTTTCCGCCGACAAGGGGAGCGATGATCCCCGCTCCGGAGCCCGTAAAGAAAATGCGGTCTCGTTCCGGGGTAAGGCCGTGCTTGCTCTCGAGGCAGCTCAGAAAGTCCAGCACCTTTTCCCCCTGCTTGGTGTTGTGGCGTTCGTAGGCTTGGGCCAGTACCTCACCGCTCGCGGACGCGAGAACATATTTGCAGGTTGTGCTCCCCACATCGATGCCACAGAGCATTCCCGCGCCTTCGCGGACCGGTGCTTCCGGCGCCGCGGACGTTTGCACTGTGAGCGGATCCACTGCAAGCGGCTGAATCTGGAGCAGGACATTGTTAGGCATAAGCAGTCTTCCTCGCTTTCGGTCCTCTATCGTCCGTCCCCTGGGTTATGCCTCACCCAACCCGCAGTTACGGGCAAGATGCAGCACGTAATTCGCGGCGGTTCCCGCGCACCCTAAGTGCGGCACGCGATAAGTAGCGCTCCGTACCTGCGGGTGCTGCGCCTCATACTGACGAATGGCCTCGATCGTCAGGCCCGTTTGATTCAACGCATCTTCGAACTCGGCCTGAGCCCGTTTCTTCGCTTCGGTAAGGATCATCTGGCAACGGGAGAGCGCATGTACCTCCGAGTCCCCTTTGACCTCAATGGGCGCGTAAAGCAGATCGGGATATTTCCCGATCACGTTGGCCATCGCACCGATCGACATCGTGTTGGGCATGCAGGAGTAAGGAGAAAGTTCGCAGATCATGTGCGCCTTCTTGTGATGATAAGCATGAAGAGCCTTGCCAATCAGCATGTGCCCTTCGCCACCGCGAAGTTCGAAGTGATAGAAGGGTTCTGCCAGCCGCTTTAGTTCTTCCTGGTCGGGCAGTTCGTTCGGAAGGTTCGCCAGCGCCTTGCGGAACCGGTTGTAGGTACCGCGATAAATGCGTTCCAGCGCATGCAACGCAAGTTCCTGGGCGTGAGGATGCTTCGTCTTCGTGTTCCGGTGCTCGAGTTTGCGGATAGTGGGATGCAGAAGATAATGGAGCCACACGGCAACTGGCGGAGGCACCACCTCAGAATCCTCCTGTTCGAGCCAGCGCTTGATGTTGTAATTTCCCTCGCCCTCGTGCGTCTGCAGCCAGAACTCTCCGGTGATTTTCACTTTTGCTTTCACGCGCGTGTGATCGACTTCGATTGCATCCCACTTCTTGCGGACATCCCGCAACGCACGCGTGAAGTAGCTGCTCAGTAGATGCCAGGCCAACGTCACATACTTGTCGCCGTGAGCGGGTCGGTTCCGAAAGACTTCATACAAGTACTCGACACTTTCCTTTAGCACCTGCTCGGTTTGCCCTGGATTGACCTCATACGGCCGTGTCATGTACTCGAGGTCCATCAGCAAGTCTCCGCAAAGGATGGACCAGATGAGGCCGAGGCTGAGCGGCATATTGATGTCGAGCCCGCCCCCTCCATTTGGACCTTGGTCCAGCTCGTCCTGGGCCAGCAGAAAAAGTCTGAAATCGCGCAGCCCGAGACCGTCAAGGGCCATGGCATACGATTCGTGGTACTGGCCGAAACGGCAGGGTCCGCAAGCTCCCGCAGTCAGGAACACATATTTGTCGGCGACTTCCTTTTTCCCATGCGCCGCCACTTCCTTCTTCAGAAAATTGACCAGACTTCCGGTGGTGAAGATGGTGGGGCAACACGCGCCTACGTCGATCAATTCCTTGCCGGCATCCAGATCTTCGCGGGCAATATTGGGCAGCGGCTCGGCGTTGTACTTCAGATTGTGAAGAGCACCCTGCATCAGCCGTTCATGTTTCCAGGTGAGCCCTCCGTAGAGAATTGTGGTGTGGTCGCGCTGCTCGCGCGTGAAAGGCCGGGGTTTGTAGGCTGTATAGTGGCTAATGGTTGGCAACTGCGTCAGCTGTCCCATGTTGTATCTCCTTCTGCGGCGAATTCATTCTCGTGATGGTCAAACGTGCCACCTCACGAGCCCTCAACGGTCAAAGCGACTGCTGGCACGAATGCAGTACACGGTTCGTCATTCCAGTGGCGAGCGAGCACGGGGTGATGCAGCCCGTTGCGCCGGATGCAATATATTACGACCAGGAAGAATGCGGCCCCCGCGAGCTGGGCGAGAATCGGTACATGTAAAGCAGTGATTAGGTTGTAGTGATCCGCGATCCTGCCAATCACGACCGGCGCTATCGCCATGGAGAACAGATTCACGAAGAGATAGTAAAAGCCGAGAGCACTGGCATGGCCGCGAGGTGGAACAAGATCATGGACTGTGGCGGTAAGCGGGCCGTGGTACCAGCTCAAGAAGAATGCACCCAATCCGAAAAAGAACAGGAATCCAAGCTTGCTTGCGGCATGCAGCGAGAAGTAAATCGCTGGCGCTCCGAGCACAAACCCTACCGGGATGATGACGGCGCGTCCCCAACTGCGCAGCTTCGCCAGCAGGTCCGAAAGATATGCCCCCGTGGCGATGCCGCACGTTCCACCCAACACGACCGCAAGCGCCAGCGCCAGACCTGCTTCTCGGGCACTGAATCCCTTGTAGTCCTGAACTAATTCCGGCCCCCAAGCGACATACGCGTAACCCGCGAAGCTGCTGAACCATCCGCTTACCAGCAGTGCCAGAAAAGCGGGCACCCGCAAAAGCTCCCGTACCGGCATGCGTTCCCGTGAAAGGCTGGCTGGAGGCTCGGGTAAGCGCAAAGCACTCAGGCCTAGCAAGAGACCCGGGATCCCTACTAGAAAGAATGCGGGGCGCCAGCCAAACGACTGTGCCATTACTCCTCCCAGAGCGATCCCGGTTGCACCCCCGGCAAACATCCCTATATCGAAAACCCCTTGCACCCGTGCTCGTATCTGGGGCGGGAAAGAAGCACTGATCACCGCTGCACCGGCCGGAGTGTAAGCCGCTTCCCCCACCCCGACCAGGGACCGCGCGGTAAGCAAAGAGCGAAAGGAGCCAGCCCATCCGCTGAAAAAGGTGGCACAACTCCAAAACAGGACGCCGGCACCAATCACCGTCCGCCGGGAGATCCGGTCGGCCAGCATACCCAGTGGGAAGGTACTCAGAGAAAGCACCACCGTGAAAGCCGTCGCGAGGTAACCAAGTTGCACATAAGTAAGATCAAAATCGTGTCGGATTGACGGAAAAAGCGAGAAGATGATCTGCCGATCCACGTAGTTCACAAAGTTGACTAGCATGAGGATCAACAGCACCCGCCACTGGCTTCGGCTAAATTCAGTAAATTTCATCTCATCCCCACGATCGCGTCCAGGTCGTTCGGTCACCCGGGTTCGTTGCTTGCTCTGTCCTATGAGCTAAGTACAACCGTCCGATTACGTGGCAAAGCGTGGTAGTCAACGCCAACGCCGTATCCTGGAATGTTCCCCTCAGGAATGATTACCGTGTTCTTACGAATCCTCATGAGCGTTCTCCAAAGGTTTAGTATCCGAACCAACTCGGCAGCACAGTTGTCAAGCCTGGGATGTACGTAATCAGCAAAACCCCAACCGAGAGCACAGCCACAACCGGCAAGACTGAACGAAGAACTTCCCCGACCGGTTTGCGGAAGCGATAAGAAGACATCAACAAATTCAACCCCACAGGCGGCGTCAAATAACCAAGTTCGAGATTTGCCAGAAAAATAATGCCCAGGCGGATGGGATCAATGCCGTACGCTGCGCCCAGGGGCACCAACAGCGGGACCTCAATAACAATGGCCGGATAGATCTCTATCAAGCATCCGACGACGAGCATAAAACCGTTGAGCAGCAGGAGAAACAGAAATGGGGAATGGACATTGTGCGTAGTCCATGCAACGGCCCGCGCGGGCACCTCCGCATCGACTAGATAGCTCGTGAAACCGAGAGAGACGCCGAGTATTAACAGCACGCCTCCAATCAACAGCCCGCATTCCGCCATCACACGTGGGACATCGCGAAAAATATGCAGATCGCGATGAATGACAGCCTCAATGAGAAAAGCGTAGAGCGCGGTAAGTGCAGATGCCTCTACGGGCGTGGCAAAGCCAGAAAACAGGGCCAGCAGCGCAACCAACGGCATGAGTAGTTCCCACTTCGCGTACCATAAGGCTTGACGTGCTTCCTTCCAGTCGAATGAACTGAGCTGAAATTCATCGCGAGGACCGCCCCGGACTCCCCAAAGGCCAGTTACGATGATCATGACGAAAGCGGGGACGATGCCTCCCAGAAACATGTGCTGGATGGGCACGTGTGCGACGATCGCGTAAACGATGAGAGGCAAACACGGCGGAAGCAGCAACCCCAGCGAGCCGCTTCCCGTGAGCAGCCCGAGAGCGTTCTTCTCCGTGTAACGTGCGCCAGTAAGGATGGGCATGAGCAGCCCGCCCAGCGCCAGAATCGTGACGCCTGACGCGCCTGTGAATGAAGTGAAGAAGGCGCAGACGAGAACGGTTACCAGGGCTGGTCCTCCCCTAAAACCGCTGAATAGGGCGGAAAACACGCGCACCAGGCGCTTGGCGGCGCCGCCCTCGGCTAGAAAGTATCCCGCCAGAGTGAACAAGGGCAGCGTGGGCAACACGGGATTGATGACGAGCGCGTAATGCGCAATCGGAATGGAGGCAATCGGCTGATCCAAACTCCTAAACAAGACCAGGGCGGCGCCGCCAAGGGTCACAAATGCAGGGACCCCCAGGAGTGAAGCGAGGAAGAGTACCGTCAGCGAAAGTAGAATGAAAAGATGAGAAGTGGCTGGAAACAGAGCTGCGACCCCGACAAAGGCAGAAATTAGAACAGCTGAATCGGCTCTGCGTGACCAGCTTTCCGAGGACCGCCACCAGATACGAAGCGCAATCGCGATAAAACCCAAAGGTAGTGCCAGTTCGATCCACCACACCCGTAGGGGCGCAAACAAAAACTTTCCCGCTTCACGTTCCGTTAGGACGAACCGTGCCGAAGCTACAGCGAGGAGGATCGTGACAGTTGTTGCCACGGCACTCGTAAAAATGCGGGAGGCAGGCCGTAGATTTTCCGGTATCCAGGTTTGCTCCAGCGTGGAGAGCGTGAGCAAGCGTCCTTCGCGGGCAGCGATTGCGCCGCCCAACATCCCGACCAGCAAGACCGCGTGCTGGACAATCGAAGTGGAAGCCGGAATCCCAACCCGGAGTGTGCGCCGCAAAAACGCCTCGGCTAGCGGAATCAGCACCATGCCCGCCAATACGAGGCTTACGATCCAATCCTCTAGACGACGCACGAAAACGCGGTCTTCGCGGCGCTGCGAGATGGGCGATTCCAAAAGCACTGAGGCAACAGCACTCATGACTTCGCTCCACCGCCTGACCCGCGATACTCCCTGATGAGCTTCAACACTTCATCAAACATGTCGGCGGGAACCATGGAACCGCGCATCCGCGGATAAACTGCCTCGGCGAAACGCCGCCACTCCTCTTGCAGCTCGGGAGAAACGGGGTGTACCTTGAGCCCCCGCTTCTTCATGGCCTCGATCGCTTCCAGGCTTTCTTGGCGGCCGCGGGCCTGCATCTCTTTCCCCGCGTCAGCGGCGGCCCTGCGGAAAGCTTCGTGGTATTGCGGCGGGATCGCATCCCAGGCTCTCTTTGTGATCACCGTCGCGCCAATCAGCGGGACCCATGGCAGATCGAGCATATGCCGGGCAACTAAATCGTATTGGCCAGCCAGGGCAAAGAATGGGACTGTGGGGACCGTGTCCACCATTCCCGTCCGCAGGCTGGTGAGAACATCAGACCATTCCAGTGGTACAGCCTGAATTCCCAGACCTTTCACCACAGCGAATTCATCATTGTCGGTAGCCCCGACAAAAACCTTGGTGTGCTTGAACTCGTCGGGGTGCATCGCGGGCTGCCGGCAAAAAATGTTTACCCACCCGGTGTCAGCCCAGAACAGGACTACGAATCCTTTTGCCTCTAACCGCTGTTCGAGCTCCGGCTCCATATGCGAGCGGACGTACTCCATCTCGTCTAAGGAGTGGTAAACCATGGGAATTTTCTGCAAGGCGCCGACTGAAGGATCGATTTCCGACAGCCCACCCACTGACAGCGTTGCTGCCTGGATTTGGCCGACGCGCATGCGCTGCACAGTTTCTGCTTCTCCACCCATGGTTCCATCGGCGTAAATCGTCAGATTGATGCTGCCGCCGGACGCCTCCCGCCACTGCTGCCCCATGCTTTCCAGAATCTGGTAGTGCGAGGAGCCGCGCGGAAGCAAAGTCGCCAATCGGATTTTGGTCTGGGCCACTGCGCGCGACGGTTCGAGCCACCCCAACGCAGTGAGTGCAATGAAGAGAATCGTCTTAGTTGTCCGCCGCATTTTGTACCTCCGGTCTCTCGCTGAGAAACAAATCGTCTTCACGTGAAAGCAGCCAGCGCGCGCGGCGCTGCATGACGATGTTGCTCAACCGCCACTCTGGCTTGGTATTCGGATCGATTGCCAGTGCGCGCTTCATCAAAGACTCGAATTCCGCCCGGTCTTGTTTGCTGATCGAGACTGTCTCTGCCAGAGATACGTAAGGCGAGGCAAGTTGTCCTCCGGTCAGTTCGACCTGTAGATCGAAATGCTCGCGCGAGCGCGCGGCGAAATCGCCCTTGGCCCCCTGCCGCGCAGATTCGTAGCTGATCAAGAAGCCGTGAATAGCGCCGTCATCGAAGTCAGGATCCAGTTGCAGACCGCGATCAATCAGCGCCTCGACGATCGGCTGATCGGCCACTAGCTCCGGGTCGTCCTTAGAAACAGAGATTGCCGCTCCCCACGATGCAGCCGTCCAGTACAACAGCGGGACATCTTTTTTTCTAGCAACACGTACGGCTGCCTTTGGATCACGCCGCAGCTCCGCCCCGAAGCCGCCGTGCTTAACTTCTAACCCGCGAATCCCATAGTCGCGCGCGCGCAAATACAGCTTCCGGGCACGAAGGCGCATGCTCTTCGCGCGCTCTACGTCCTGCTGTTCCACCTCGTCTGCCGGTTGCTGCAC
>Ga0209056_10006264_pt1 | contig 12307 bp, 8 predicted proteins | sample GraSoiAngelo_114_FD_185876 | JGI IMG/M metagenome (GOLD analysis project Ga0209056, IMG submission 185876) | Grasslands soil microbial communities from the Angelo Coastal Reserve, California, USA - 14_0903_13_40cm (SPAdes) (version 2) | ecosystem: Environmental > Terrestrial > Soil > Grasslands ... | reverse complement strand
CCCGAGGCAAAGACGGCCGGCAATGCTCAACACTGAGACTCAGCATTCTAAGTATACACGGCCATAAATACGGTAACGTATTCCGCCCCGCCTATGGGTCGAAGCTCTTCCACCCCGAAGGGGTGTGAGGAAATTAGCCAGGGGTTCGCAAAAAGCACTCACCCCTGGCTAAGCTCCCACGCGCCCCGCTGGGGCGAAATTCGTTACCGTATTTATGAACCAGAGTACTAAGTGAAGAGCGCGCCAATCAACTTGCCATTGTTGGCGATCTTGATGGGACGGCCGTTTGCGTGGAACTCCTTGTTGGGATCGATGCCCAGGACCTTGTAGACGGTGAATGCCAGGTCCTCAACCGACACCGGATCATCCTTGGGGTCCGAGGCCGTGGGCGTTGTGCTTCCTACCACTACACCTCCGCTGATTTCAACACCCGCGAGGGCAACCGAGAAGGACCGCGGCCAGTGATCTCTTCCCGCATAGTTGTTGAGGCGTGGGGTACGTCCGAATTCGGTCAGAACGAGCACTAGCGTCGTCTCGAGCAGCCCACGACTTTCCAGATCATCGAGCAGGGTCGCAAACGCGCGGTCAAACTCGGTGTTGACCTTCTTCATACCGGGCTCATTCTCGGTATGAGTATCGTAGCCGCCATGGAAGACCGTAACCACCCGCACCCCAGACTCCACCAGTCGTCGAGCCAGCAGGGCCCCTTGGCCAACCGCGGTTCGGCCGTAGCTGTCCCGGGTCTTTTCACTTTCTTCCGCTATGTCGAACGCCTTCTTCGCAGCCGGTGAACTCACCAGGTCGTAGGCCTTCTGATAGAACTCATCCATGCGCTCGAGCAAGCCGGCTCGTTCCACCTGGCGGAAGCGTAAATCGAGGGCTTTCAGCAGCTCCGCGCGTGCCTGGGCCTGCTCCAGCTTCATTCCGAGCGGGAGGGTAAGGTCCTTGACCGAGAAGTTCTTGGCATTGGGATCGCCGGCATTGAACGGGTCGTAAAGCGATCCCAGGAAACCAGCTCCCCCGGAACGACTCATGCTCGGTACGGCAACGTAAGGGGGAAGTCCGTTTTTCGCACCCCATTCGTGCGTCACCACCGATCCCAAAGCCGGGTGCACCAGGTCATTTCTCCTTTTGGTGCCGCTGATCACGTACTGCTGCGCGCTCTCATGGATCGCATCATCCCCATGCATCGACCGAATCACCGCAAACTTCCTCAGCCGCGCAGCAGACTCCGGGAGCAGCTCGGAAAAGTAGATTCCCGGCACTGCGGTTTTGATGGCTTTGAAGCTGCCCCGGACCTCGGGAGGAGCCTCAGGCTTCGGGTCGAAAGTGTCGACCTGGCTGTTGCCTCCAAGCTGAAATAAGACGATACAGTTGAGGTCCTTCGCGGGTGAGGCGAACAGCTTCTGGTCCCTCAGCAGGCTCGCCAGGGTGATGCCGCCCAGTCCCATCGTGCCGATTTTTATGAAATCTCTCCTGCCCTGGCAGCACTTCAAGTCGGACGGCGCGATTCTCATGCTTTCTCCTTGTAAGATCAGTGGTTAACCATGAATTCTTTTGAGTTTAAGACGATCCATAGGAGATCATCAAACACTTCTTTTCTCTCGAGTCCCTTCTCCTGACCGTCGGCTAAATAGCGCCTCGTCAAATTCAACTCCTCGGCTGCCGGGTTGCGCGCGTACGCCTTCAAGAACAGCTCATTCAGAATCTCTTCGTCGCTCTTGCCCGCCTTCAAGAGCTGACCGATTATATTGTCTTTGCTCTGTATCTTCGTGAGCACCGTGTCGCCGAACATCATATGCAATGCCTGGCTCAGGCTGGGCTCCTTGCGCCGTTCTTCGAGGCTCAACCTCTGAAGATACCCGAAGATGTCCAGGAAGTAACCAGGATAATCGGGATAGATCACGTCGATCGCACGGGTCCCCTTGGGATAGAACTGAAAGCGCTGCTCGACCCCGCTGACCCGCGCCAGGGCGTCGAGGATAACCTCAGCCGGCAACATGCGTACGTTGTAGTGGGTGAAAAGCTGCGGGCCGTCGAGCTCATTGTGCCGATTGGGCCTGGAGGTTAACTGGTACGTCCTGGAGTTCAGAATCGCCCGATGCACGGCCTTCAACCGGAAGCCGTTGGCAACCAGATAGTGCGCGAGTCCGTCGAGCAACTCCTGGTTGCTCGGTGGATTAGTGGTTCTGAAATCGTCGAAGGGTTCCACGATCCCAACGTTGAGATACTCACGCCAGACCCGGTTGACAATCGCCCGGGAGAAGAACGGGTTGTCTGGCTTCGTGATCCATCGTGCCAGATCCACCCGATGATCTCCGGTGCTGCGCACAGGGAAGCTCCGGTCAAACGGAATCCCCGGCTTGAGCGGCTCCTTGGTCCGGGGGTGCAGCACCTTTCTGTCGGGATCGAGATACCACACACGCCGATAGGCCTCGTAACCGTGCTTCAGGCGCAACTGGCCAAAAAAGGCGCTCAGGTCGAAAAAGTCGTTCTGGGTGAGATTTTCCAGCGGGTGATTGTGGCATTCCACACATTCCATTCGGCTGCCGAGAAAGAGCCGGCTCACCGTTGTGGTCGCCAGGTTTACTTTGAGATCGTCGACCACGATGTCTGCCATCGGAGCCCAGAAGCAGGCTGCGGGGTTCTGAGTCTGATCTCCAACGCTGCTCAGCATCTCCCGAACCACCTCATCGTAAGGCCGGTCTTCGTCCAGAAATCTGTAGATGTACCTCCTGAAAGCGCCCTGGGCCCGACTCTGGATGGGTGTCTGGTGGTTCCGGAAGCTGTCTTCAAACTTCGTAGTCCAGAATGCCGCGTACTCAGGCCGTGCCAGCAGCTCGTCGATGAGGCGGCCACGTTTGTCCTTGCGACCGTCGTGCAGAAACCGCTCCCGTTCAGCAGGCGTCGGAAGAAGCCCGATCACGTCGAGGTAGACGCGGCGCAAGAACTCGTCGTCGCCGGACAACTCCGACGGATCCAGATTCAGCCTCCGCAGTTGCTTGAAGACGGCCTCGTCAACGAAGTTGTCTGCCACCAGTCTCGGATAGTCTTTCGGCGGAGGCTCCTTGATCACACCGACGCACGCCACGCTGACACGTCCCATGCCTCGAATCATCACGTGCGTTTGCCCGGGCGCCACGGCTTTCGCTCTCCCGTCAGGCTCCACTGTCACGATGTTTTCATCTTTAACCTGGTAGCGGACCTCGCGAGTCATGTCACGTGTCGCCCCGTCCGAAACATGGCCGAGCACAACAAGGTGCTGGGTTGTTCCCAAGCCCACAAGAACCCGGTCTTTGGGGAAGATTTCCAGGTCTACAACGCGGGGACCGTCGGCATTGTAGGTGGCCCTTTGCCGCAGCCAGTTCAAGATCGTCTGGTACTCCTGCGAGTCCTTGGGCAACCGCAACCCGCCGCCGTGGGGTACGCTGAGCGACGGCTTTCGCAGAATCAAGCTCTGTTCTGGGTTTTCAAGGTCGACACGCCGGCCGTTCTTGTCTTTCACGATCATCTCGTAATCGGCCTTGGGATCATAGCCGAAGAGCGAAAGCTTGAAGCCGTTCTGACCAGCAATGGCACCGTGACAGGTTGGGTTGTTGCACGCCTTCTGGGTGAAGATCGAAAGCAGATCCTGACCGAAATTCACGGTCACCCCGGCTTGATTGTTGGCCACGCTCACACTGATTCTCGAACTGGTCCGTCCCATGCGGGCTCTCACAAATACCCGGCCTGGGGCTACGGCTTTCAAGACACCATCCGCGCTGACCGTCACAACTCCGGGAGCGAGGGATTCATACTGACACGCCTCGGTGACATCATACGAGGTCCCATCGCCATAGTGACCCGTGGCGACCAGACGCTGCGTCACCCCCGGATGGCTGAGGTGAATCCCATCCGGTTCGAGTACGATCTTCTTCGGCACTCCTCGCGGAAGAACAGGTACAGGCTTTTCGCCGGAGCGATCGGCGCCCCCCTTTCGGGCGGCGGGTCCCGATTCATCCCCCTTGTGTCCTTCCACCGAGACTCCCGAGATCACGGGTTGGGCGGAGTCTGCGACAAGGAAGCCAACCGCTGCAGCCATGAAGAGCAACAATCCCACGCGTTCGCCTGAAACCATCCTCCAACCCTCGAGTCCGGCCTCTCAGAGCCCTTTAGAACTGACCGGCTGTGAGGCCTTCTTTTTCCTTAGCAAAGACCGTGATGTTAAAAGGGCGTGTGGAGACGATCCGGTTGCCCAGTTCAATCTCTATGTACACATCCTCGATCGGTTTGATCGGTAAATCTTCACCTGCGCGTAGCGTGACCAAAAGATTGCCCTTTTCACCAATGCTCACCTCATGCCTGAGCCCTTCTGGAACGTGGACCATCCGTATCTTGGGTAAAGGATCATCATCCTTTTTCCGCCAGTTGGTTATGATGATTTCGGTCGATCCCCCCTGGGCAATGCTGACCTTGTCCTTCTCAAGCTCGAGCGTCATTCCTCCGGGATCAATGACAGTGAGCATGGTCTCCGCGCCCGGAAGATTGAAGTAGTTCCAGGACCCCATCAGGCCGCCCATACTGTCCATGGCCACGCCGGCGGCGCGGACCTTTTCGTTCCCGATGACCTCACCCATCACCCGGAACGGGTAAGTTCCCGCTGGGACCGAGGCCGGCATGTTGATCGTCACCAGCCGTTCGGGGATCGCCATCGTGACGCCATCCCCTCCGGGTTCCGTGATCTCATCGGCACGAAACTTGTTTTCCACTGCGGTCGCGCCGGGCGGCAGCCCTTCAACCCAGACCCGCACCACTCCCTTCATGACAGCACCGGGAGGCGGAGCCAAAGAGGCTGCGAGAGGATCGTCCGAATAGCTTTGGGGTGGCAGGCGAAACAGGCTAACAAGCAGGTTGGCCTCGCCTCCTCGAGGAACGGTGAAATTGGAAATCGGCACGGACCGGAGCCCGGACTGTGGAGCGACAATAAGGTGAAAACCAGGCTCTTCGACCTTGATATGAAGGCGGTACTGGTAGCTCGGCCCACCCCTCCCGACCTCTTCATCCTGTTCGGGAACGTAAAACAGGCTACTGTCGGCCGATCCCATCAGGAAGCCCCGGCCTGCAGTCAAATCGTCGCTCTCGGCCAGCACTTTTCCCTTGGAGTCGAGCACCCTCAGAACCGTATCGATCTCCGGCGCCCGCAACTGATAGGCGACGGTGTACAGGTGTAACGGAACACCCTTCTTCGCCTTCAGCGCATAGAAGTCCACGTCCTGGATCAGCTCGGTCACTTTTCGGCGCTGCAAAGCGCCGTTGATGACCAGAGGCTTCTCCCCTTCCAGAGCAATCGGCTGGGGAGCATCGCGCGCGTCATTAGGCTCGACTTCGGCGAGCTCATCTTCCCGGCCTACCTCAAAGAGCATCGGATCCGTTATCCCGTCCTTCCCCTCCACAAACACCGACCATGTGCCTAACGGTTCCGCGGGAGCAGTGAACTCCACCTCCGCACTTTCGGGGCCAGCCGTTAGGACCTTCGCTTCCACTCTGGGAGCCTCGGCCACGCTGGAAAAGTCCTCCACAAAACGAACCGGAAGCGTCCACGGTATCGACAGAGTGGAGTACTCTCCGCGTCGCGTCGGCGACAGGAAAACCCGCCGTGTTTCTTGGAGAGCGACTCCCGCGATGTGCAGCTTGACAGTGCTTCCTGCCCGAGCACCCAGCGGCGCAATGTAGGAGAGACGCGGGAGTTTAGAAATGCGAAGAACATAGCCGCAGTTTTTCGTGAACTCCCAGCTGCGCACATTTCTGAAGGCATCCACGTGAACGAAGTATTTGCCCTTTTTCCTGAAGGTAAAATCGATCATCGAGTTGACATCGAAGTCTCCACGGTCGTCGTTGAAAGCAAGCTCTCTTCCGTTCTCGTCACGAAGGTATAACTGGCTCTCGAAAGTCGAACCGTATTGAGCCGCCCGGATTTCAAACAGCCAGCGCTCGCCGGCCTCCGCCTGGACTGAGAAGTAGTCTCGGTCCTCCTTTCCCATGCTGCCGTAAATCTCACACGGCGGAGCGACCTTCTGGGCCTGGTCCTTGGACTCGTTGGGTTCTTGCTCGGCGACAGGGGTGAACTGACCCACGGTAAACATTAACGCATTGGTCCGCCCGTCCTTGGTTCTGGCTCGCAACATGTGGGGACCCAGGGCGGCACCCGGTGAGATCCGAATCGTGCCGTCAATTCCACCGGCGTTGGCTTTGCCGAGTTTGAAGCTGAGATCCGCGCAGTCGAACTCGACAGCTTCGGTGTTTGACAGCATGTCGCCCAGCAACGACACAGAGACCTCCGTACCGGCTCGACCCCCCAGTGGGAGGATTCGCTCCAGGGAAGGGAGGCGTACACCAAGATTGTCCTTTGCCTCGCCCGGGCCAATGCCGGAGATCCACAGTGAAAGAGCTAACAGATAGAGCTGCCGAAGACGGCGACCTTTCCCTCCCATCACCACTCCACGAGATTCGACCGGTGCGAGATCTCTGTATACTATATACACGGATTCTGGAGTGGTCAATGGGTTATTCACCCTCGCGTTCGTCGTCGCTGCACCATCGAGGCATCCGCGGTTGACGCAAACAGGACCGCGATTAGAGCCACGGCCACAGCAGCTTTATCGGCAGCACCAACCGCACGTTCTAACGAAACCGTCCGAATCTACGTCGAATGGCCTATGTTCCTTCAAGATCGGCCGCCGGTTCCGGCCTGCGAAGTGTTCCAATAGGGGCCGTCAACATGATTAGTGCGGACACGAAAGGCAGAAACCCTACCATGCCGAAAATCAGGCCGTACCTGCCTCGGTCCGCCAGGTAGCCTATCACGGTCTGCAGAAACACCGCCCCAACGCTACCGGAAAATCCAGCGATGCCATACAGGGTTCCCACAGAGTGGCTGGGAGCCAGATCGGTTGCCACCGTTTGTATGTTCACTGCTATACCTGCAAAGCCAAACAGCACAATCGAGAGTAACGCGATAATCCAGGTAGGGCTGGTAGACCAATTCACCAGAACGACCAGCGGGAGCAGCGAAGCGAAACCGACCATGCAGCTCTTGCGTGCAAACCCCACGGGGAAGCCACGACGCATCAGATAGCTCGAAGTCCAACCCCCGGTGATCAAGCCAACGTCCGAGGCCACGTAGGGGATCCAAAGCATCCCGCCGATCATCGCCAGACTGAAACCCCGCTGGCGGATCAGGTAGTCCGGGATCCAGAAGAGGAAGAAATAATTGCTGGAATCCAAGATCAGCCGCGCCGCAATCACGGTCCAGACGGCCCGGTAACGCAGGAAGTCCCGCACCATCATTCGCCTCTCGTATGCTCCTTCGGGGACGGCAGCGGCTTCCTTCAGATATTCTCGCTCGCCCGGCGTCACCCAGGGGTGCCTTTCGGGCCTCCTGTAGAACAAGCTCCAGGGGAGCAGCAACGAAAACCCAAGAGCTCCGGTGAGCAAAAACATCACCCGCCAGCCGAACTTGAGGGTCAGAGCGGCAACCACCGGCGGACCCAAAAGAGCTCCGACGCTCATGCCCGCCAGGAGAATGCCGACCGCCTTACTGCGATCCCGCGGGTGAAACCACTCGGAAATCGCCCGAATTCCGCTCGGGAAATATCCTGCCTCGCCCAGACCCAGCATGAAGCGAAAGGCGGCTAACGAAACGAGGCCCCGGGATAGGCTGTGCAGACAGGCGGCGACCGACCACCAGCCGACTGTCACGTAAAAGCTTGCCCGCGTACCCAGCCAATCGGCGAGCTTTCCCCCGAATCCGTATGACAAAGCGTAGGCCGCCATGAAGGCATTCAGGATCAGCGCGTAATCGCTGTTGCTGAGGCCGAACTCTCCACGGATCTGCGGCACAACGATAGAAAGCGCCACGCGATCGAGATAGTTCACGAGGCTACCGCAAAACAGCACGCCAACAATCAACCAGCGCACATTGTCAAACTGCCAGTGAGCGCTTTCCACAGGTCGGATCTCGGGCATCGTTCCTGCGTTCCTCGGCGACATGCTCTTTTCACGGTATAGGCGACGGCCAGAGGAATCAACCGATTTGTGTATCCTGCACTTTGTATTCACTCTTTACGATGATAGGCTAGGTCCACTTGGTGGACACAAAGTTCACAAAATGGTCAAATTTCGTCCGAGAGGCATGGTTGATAAAAGAGAAATGGAACAAGCGCAGTTGTTTGAAACCGCCGATGAACGCGGATGCACGCCGATGTTCGGCGCCGCTCATCGGCGTGGATCGGCGTCCATCGGCGGTTCCCTACCCTCGGCGGTATGAGGTCTGCTCGCTATCGCTAGCTTGCGCACTCCAAACAAGACGTACCAAGATTGTTGGAAAAATCCTTGCCAGTTTGCGAAGGATTTTTGTGCGTTCTCCTGGCTCTTAGCGTCTCGCGGTGAGATCCTTTGGTTGCGGCTATGGTGCCCGGGTTTATCTGTGTTCATCTGTACCACTAACGTGCAAATCCTTGTCCGGCGGTCAAGTATTTTCACCGCGAAGACGCGACGAGCGCGAAGAAAAGCGATTTCAAAAACTTCGCGCTCGTCGCGTCTTCGCGGTGGATTTTTGGGGTTGCGACTGGGCTGCACTGTGTTCACCTGTGGTTTCAGCCCGCCGATCGTTACTTGATCTCGTCGGGGAAATCGAACTCTATAACCGTTTCGCTTGCCACGTCCTGTCCGCCGCGCTGAGCGGGATGGAACCGCAATTCACGGGCCGCGTGAATGGCCAATCTCGCTGCATCGGGATCGAGGTTGATTTTCATCACCGGCTCCGCACGAACGACTTTCCCGGTTTTGTCGACATAGAGTTTGACTTCAACCTTCGTCCCCGCAGGAACGAGGGGCCGCATACCCGGAGCGAGACTGGCCGTGATACGCAGCAGCGACCGGGGATTTATCGGTTGAGAAACCGATTCCCGCGAGTTGGCTTCGTTTTCGCTGGTAGCCGGGCCAGCCTCAGCAGATAACCGAACGCTGTCATTTCCCTGAGCTGGTCGATTGGATTCGCCGGGTTTCACCACCGGGCCGGCTAAAGAACTAGATTCCGTCCCTTGCGCCGCCGGCACCTTAGCGTCAGGTACCCCCACTCCGGTCTTGTCCTCATGCGGGGCGCTTCGAGCGTTGTTATGAACCAGGATCGGGGGAGTTAGCCCGTGTGGGGCTACCCGGGCGATGCGTTCCGATCTAACCGGTGAGGGCCTCCTGGTTGGCGCGCCCGGAGCAGCCGATCCTAAACCAGCGATCAAGATGTCCTTCCGGGTTCGTGGTCCGGCCCATCCCCTCGAGTGCGGCTTGATAACCGCTCTTTCTCCCGAAGCGACACGCGGCGGCGACCGATCCACCCCCACTACGCGGACCCATTCGCTGGCTTCGCCTCCGGGGCCGGTTAAGCGAAGGCGGAAAGTGACGTCTCCAGTGCGATGGACATAGTCGAAAGCTCCGCTTCGAAGCCTGGAAGGGTCCAGATGAACATCCTTTTGGCGAAATCCGTCTTTGATGGCAAGAATGCCGCTGCTCGCCGAGGCGATCAGAGGAATGTCCTTGTTCCATCTCAAATGGAGGAGACCTTTCTCTTTGACAACTTCCAGAGCTAATGCTGCTGGAATACTTTGAGCCTCGGGTTGGCCCCCGGCTTTCTGACGAACCGGACCAGGCGGCAGATTTCCTTGGATTGCAAACGTCCCTCTATCGGATTGCTTCCCGGTTCTCTTAAAGACCCAATAGCCCGCGATTCCCAGAGCAAGAGCGAGGGACGTAAGGGACGCGACCCGTACCCAGTTCAATTGTCCGGCGACATCACCGGCGGCATGCCACCATTCTCCCAGAAAACTGCCCGTTTCGGGCGGCCCGAATAGCGGGACCGCTGAGAGCGCCGTTTCCCGCTTCAGGGGAGTCTCCGGCGCTGGAGGAGTTGCTCTCTGTTCGGGAACGGCTCCCGCCCCAGTCTCTTGGAAACCTGGTCTGTCCGCTGCAGGTACGGTGTCCTCCTTCTCCGGCGGACTGACTTGCAAATCAGGCAGAGGCTCTGTTCCGCCCGGGCCGCTGGGTAAGGGCGGGGGTACAGTTTCGGCTGCGGGAAGAGTATCCCTGCCGTATGGAAACGTCAGATCCTGGAGCCGGTCCATCTGTCCGTTCTCCCGAAACAGGAACCCCCCAATGGAGGTCTCCGAGGGCAATTGCTTGATATGAAGAAAAACACTGGTCTGATTTGCGAAGAATTCTCTGGCCAGGGCCAGATCCTGCGGGCCAATACCCGAGTCCTCAGGCTTACGGCTGCGATAATACCCGACAGCATAGAGCTTATTCCCTGTCCCGAAATGCCATCGGCCGAGCTGCTCCTTGAAAATCCACTTGTCTTTATCGGAAAAATTCTCCCCGTAGTTGCACGGTACGGGCACAAAACCTTCAATGAGAAGGATCTGTTTGCCGGCATCAAGGTGCGCCTGCCCGAGTAGAATCCCGCCCAGTTCTCCGGGCGTTGCCGAGGATTGGCGACTCTCGATCAGGTGTGAGCCCAGCCATTTCACGACTCGGACACGCAGCCGGATGGCGAACATTCCCTTTTGAGCTTCCCACGAACAGAAGTCGGTGGGGGACAGCGGGGCCCCCCCAGATTCATTGAATCGCATAGTTGTATTTGAGCGAGTTTGAAATAAGGGTTAGACAGAATAAACTGAGCGCACCTGCCACCAAACGACAACTGTCTCTGACAATCAACTTTTTCCGCGTGCCGGAACTACGGACTGCAGACCGCAAAAGAGGCGCAAGGCGGTCACACGTTGCTGTTGGCTGTATTGACGGTACGGTCAACATTTGACTTCGATTGGCTCAGAATAGCAATTCTCCAAACGGGTTAGTCCCGCAAAATGGCTCGCTCGGAGTTCAAGCTTTAGCTTGCCCGGAGCCGCCTGAAGGCTGAACTGCGAGCGAAAACTCCCGGAAATTGGAAATCCGCAATCCGAAATCCGCAATCCACTTGTCTCCGTGGTGAATAAAGCGCTCGAATTCTTCTTAAGCTTGGCTTCCCACCAACTCGTCGGGCTCTAACATACACACCCTTTTTTTGCACCTGGAGTCCGCTCGGGGGGCTGGAGTAATATCTTCGCCCAGACAGCTGAGAACGCGGCAGGGTTTCCGATGAAAATCAGCAACTACTCTCTGAATTACTCGAGCCTGCTTGCCGCGGGCAAGATGGACATCCCCGGCTTCCTTTCGCTCTGCCGCGAGCTCGATCTCGAAGGAGCCAGTCTTCACTTGCAGAATCTCACGCGTACCGACTCCGATTACCTCAAGCAAATCCGGCGGGTCTACCTCGACAGTGGTCTGTCGGTCTCCATGTTCACGGTCACGACGAACTTTGGACTCGCCGAAAGTTTGCACGCCGCGGAGTTCAGCAAAGCTCAGGAGGCGCTGCGGGTCGCGGAGTTGCTCGGCGCTCCGCTTCTCCGTGTTTTTGCCGGCTCGCCTCCAGCTGAAGCGGAGCGGTTGAAGGCCTTCGACCGGGCGGCGAGGGCCGTCCGGAGCGTATGCGAGGAGGCGGCGCGCGCCGGAATTGTGGTCGGCCTCCAGAACCACAACCACGGTGCGCTGTGCCGCACCGGTGATGACGTCGTCGCGTTCGTCCGGAAGGTCGACCACACAACCCTTACCTTCGTGCTGGACACGGGTCAGTTCGCCGGTTCTCGAGGCGCAAGCGGCGAGGCCCCCGCCGAACTGCGAAACGCCGACTTCATGGAAAGCATCCGCCGGACCGCTCCGCTGGCGCGCTACGTGCGCGTCAAGTTCTACAATCCGAGGGGAGACGGTTCCGAGCCTTTCATCGACTACGACAAGGTCCTCGATATTCTTCGCGGCGTTCACTACCCGGGCTTCATCGATATCGTCTACGAGCCTGGCAAGGGGACGCCGGGTCCGGGCGAAGACGTCGGGACGGCTGTTCCACGCATCGTGGGATTTCTACGCTCGAAACTCCGCGGGCAGGCCTGACCGCACAGTACGCGGATCTTCTTGGATCAATGCTGCAGCTCCGTACTACTAAACCCAAGTTCCTTTGCAAGCTGGAAAGAATTTTCCGGTAATCGAAAACTCTTCGTGATTCTTCGTGTCTTCGTGGTGGATTGGGATCGGCCTTTACCACGAAGACGCGAAGACGCAAAGAATCGCCAGGTTTGATCCGTGAGATCGGCGTTTACCCGCGTCCTGATTCAACAGCCGCTTCCGAAAAACTGACGTTTTATCAGTTTTCCTGTTGACAGGACCGCTGCGCCGGGACTAGAAA
>Ga0209056_10006260_pt1 | contig 12312 bp, 14 predicted proteins | sample GraSoiAngelo_114_FD_185876 | JGI IMG/M metagenome (GOLD analysis project Ga0209056, IMG submission 185876) | Grasslands soil microbial communities from the Angelo Coastal Reserve, California, USA - 14_0903_13_40cm (SPAdes) (version 2) | ecosystem: Environmental > Terrestrial > Soil > Grasslands... | reverse complement strand
AAATGACGAAGCACGAATGACCCGCCTTCGCCAAGGCTTCGGCGTGGCAAGCGAATGACGGAGGAATGACGAAAAGCCGCTGCGGCTCGACACCATGCGCCCAGAGAACTAGATTCTGGCGCTTGAGAGCACGGGTTCTGATCTTTATCGCGATAGCCACCGCGCTGTTTAGAGGCGTGGACTACGCTGCCTCGCCGGATGTGTCGGCTACAGACAGCAGCGGCTTGGATTTCAAGCAATGGGGTTTGGTGGCGATCCAGGACGGCGGGCGACGCAAACCGGTGGACACGTTTGCAAAGGAAACACTGATCCGCATCACCGGAAAGTCGACATACACTGATAAAACCGGCCGCAAATGGCAGCCGACCGATTTCGTTTTATCCAACTTGCTGGAGACGCACGACTGGAAGAACGAGCCGATGGTGCTCGTCTCGTTTGGCAAGCTGAAAGAGCAGCTCGGGCTGGATAAGACGCAACGGCGATTTTCCTTCACGCAATTGGCCGGATCGGCTGAGTTACAGCGAATCGCGAATGAGGCGCAGGCACTCAAGCGCGCGGAGAAACCGCTCGACCGGGTTCAACAGGAAGCGTTGGGCGTCAGCGATCAGCTTACGCTTTTTGCTCGTGTGATGGATGGGAGCGCGTTGCTGATTATTCCCGCGCCGGCAAATGAAACGGACCCGTGGGTCGAGCCATCGGGGTGGTCGAAATATTTGGCCGAAACCCAATTCGCACCCATTCAGATTCAATTGCAAACACTTGCCACCTCATATGCGCAGGGCGACGGATTTAATTTCAGTCATGCTGCGAGTCAGCTTCGCGAAAATTTGCGCGGCCTGAGCCCATCAATTTATCCGCAGGAACGACAACTGCGGCTCGAATATTTTTACAATCATTTCGAGGGCTTTTACCGCGCCATCTGGTGTTACGGGATTGCGCTGGTGATTCTCGTCGCTGCGCATTTGCGCAAGCGCGGCCGCGCGCTGCAAAACGTAGGCGTCGCAGTTGCGCTTCTCGGTCTTGCGTTTCATGCAGCCGGGATCGCGATGCGCTGCATGATTGCCGGCCGGCCGCCGGTTACCAACATGTATGAATCGATTATCTGGGTTTCATTCGCGGTCTCATTTTTCGGGATGATCTTTTTCGCGCGTTACCGGGCGCGTATGTATTTGCTGGCGGCGTTACCGGTCACGCTGATCGCATTGTTGCTTGTGCATCAAATGCCGATCGCCATGCCGTCAAGCATCGATCCGCTGGTGCCGGTGTTGCGCGATAATTTCTGGCTCACGGTTCATGTGCTTACCATCACTCTGAGCTACGCCGCGTTCGCGCTGGCTATGGGTTTTGGACACATTTTGCTCTGGCGATACGCGCGCAATCCCGCCGCGGCGCGCGCGGACGCGCCTATGCATTTCTGGCTGTACCGCGTGCTACAGCTCGGCGTACTGCTCCTTGCGACGGGCACAATTCTCGGTGGCGTCTGGGCGAATTATTCCTGGGGCAGGTTCTGGGGCTGGGACCCGAAAGAAACCTGGGCGCTGATTGCGCTGCTCTGCTACATCCTGGCGTTGCACGGCCGGCTCGCGGGTTGGTGGACACGGTTCGGCCTGGCGGTGGCAAGCGTTGTTTGTTTTCTGGCTGTGTTAATGGCGTGGTACGGCGTGAACTTCGTGCTGGGCAAAGGCCTGCACAGTTACGGATTTGGCATCGGCGGGGAGACATATGTCGCGACGTTCATTGTCCTCGATCTTTTATTCGTTGCGTTTGCGATCTGGCGATATCGCATGAGCAAATTGGCTGTTGCTCCAGTAGGCGAGATAGAAGGCGAGCGCGTCACAGTGTAGGTTCGAATTCAAAGTATGGCAGGACGCAGGACGAAATATCAGCGACGACCACTTAGACCGCACGCGCCTGCAGCGCGACCCGGGGAAAATATCGAAGTGGGCGGCGTGAAGGTGGGCATGAAGAGCGGCGCACAAAAATCTGCGCGCACACGTGCAAAGCGCCGCTCAGCCGGTGTGCGATGAGTTATAGCGACCGGCCTGTGGCCGGTCGTGGCGTGGAAATAAAAGACAGCCTATCGGAATACCTTGTGGTAGATCGCCCAGTAAAGGTCATACGGCCAAATAAGCGCTGGAACGATGAACCACCAAAACAGCAGGAGCGCATCATCTTTCAATGAACCGGTCAAAAAAAACGCGGATAGGCCACCTGTAGCCGCCCCCCACAAATTCTCAGCGAAAGATATCGACAATCCGATGCCCAAGTAGATGGCGATGAAGCCGAGAACGAGGCGTCGCCAGGATTTCTTACTCGCGTTCATGCTCGCTCGCTGGTTCAAATCGATATGGCTGATGTCGTCCCCTGGTTTGCGTTTATCAACTGGCGCAGATCGAATCGACTGCGCGGCCATCGGCGACCCGCTACAGGCTTTCGACCGCGAGCGCGTCAATGAATTCGCGCGGAGTTTCGGCGTGCAGCAGCACCGAGCGCGTCGCATCATCTCTCACCAGCCGCGCAAGCGTGCCAATGCAAATCAAATAATCATTCACCAACCGTTCCGGAACGCCGATGACAAAAATTAATCGCGCACGCTGTTGATTTGCACCGACTGGAATCCCTGCGCGGCTGCGCCCGATTCCAACCACTATTTCATCAACCAAATCCGTGCGCGCATGAGGAAACGCCACGCCGTTTTCGACTACGCTGGGGTGTTCCTGTTCACGCGCGAGCACTTGCTCGAAAAATCTTTCTGCATCGTCGATCTTTCGATTTTGCGCGAGCACCTGAATAATCTCGCGCAGCGCATTCGGCAGTCTCCGTGAGCGCAGCCGCAGAATCACCTGCCTTTCATCGAGAAGGTCGGAGAGCGCGATGGCCATTGGGCGGGGAGAGATTTATTGGATTATCCGACAAAGCCAGTTATCCAGTAGATTGTAGGGCAGGCACATCGCCTGCCGCACTATAAAAAATCGTGGCAGCCCAAGATACAGCAGTAGCGACAAAAGAGGAGCGGACCGTGTCCTTCCAGCGCAGCATTTATGATCCGGGCTATGTCAACGCGATGTCGCATTTTTATCGGGGCGAAATGGGGCGGATCATGGTGTGGCGGCAGCGGCTCGATGTAACCACAAACTGGGCAATTACTAGCAGCACCGCCATTATCACTATTGCGTTTACCACGCGAGAAGTGCCGCACATCATTTTCTTTTTTAATCTTGCCATTGTGTGGGTGCTGCTGTGGATCGAGGCGCGCCGGTATCGTTTTTACGATGCGTTCCGCGCGCGCGTGCGGATGCTCGAAGCGCATTTTCTTGTCCCGATGGTGATGGAAAATCGTCAAATGCTTCAGGGCGAATGGAAAAAGCTCGTCTGCGAAGATTTGATCTTGCCCTGCTTCAAGATCAGCAAGCTGGAAGCAGTGGGACGCCGCTTGAAACGCAATTACGTTTTCATTTTTGTTTTGATCCTGGTTGCGTGGCTAACGAAAATATTTTTGCACGCCACGGCGCCGATTAACGATATCGTCTCGTTTTACCATGCCCTGCGGATCGGACACATCCCATCGTGGCTGGTGGCGCTGGTCTTTGCCGGTACTTTTGTCAGCGTCATTGCAATCACCATTTACGTCAGCAAACGATCCTCCGGCGAAATCTCAGAGTTCGGCACACACCGATCGCTGTGGCGGATTTGAAAGCGTGATCAGTGATCCGTGAACAGTAAAGATTCCGAGCGCGCCTCTGATCACTTCGCGCAGCTTTGCGACATCGTTGCGCAACTTCGCGCGCCCGGCGGTTGCCCATGGGACCGGGAGCAAACGCATGAATCGCTGCTGCCTGCCTTGATTGAAGAGGCTTACGAAGTGGCGGAGGCCGCGCGCGCGAAAAACGACGCGCATTTTTGCGAGGAACTCGGCGATCTGTTGCTGCTGGTAGTCATGCACGCGGAGATTGCACGCGAAGCAGGTCGCTTCAACATCGAGCAGGTCCTTCGCGAAGTTTCGGAGAAACTGGTGCGGCGGCATCCGCATGTTTTTGGGGCAAGCGACGCGCGGGATGCCGGCGCAGTGCTTAAACAGTGGGAAGCAATCAAGCGCGAAGAGAAAAAGGCCGACTCACATTATCTGGCCAGTTTGCCCAAAGCGCTCCCGGCGCTGATGCGCGCGCACAAAGCGCAATCGAAGGCAGCGCGGGTGAATTTTGATTGGACTGAGGCGCGCGAGGTGATTGCGAAAGTCGAAGAAGAAGTTCGCGAAATGAAAGACGCGATTGAGGTGCAAGATGGAGAAATGATCGCAGATGAGATCGGGGACGTTCTCTTTGCGGTCGTCAACCTGGCGCGGAAATGCAAGATCGATGCGGAAAGCGCGTTGCAGAAAGCCACGGACAAATTTGTTGAGCGATTCAATCGACTGGAGGATGAGCTGCGAAGGCAGGACAAACGCCTCGGCGATGTCGATCTTGAGGAGATGGACGCGATTTGGGATGCAATAAAGAAAACATCGAACGTCCAATGCCCAACGCCCAACGCCCAACGGCTTTGAGTTCGACGTTCGACGTTGGGTGTTCGGCGTTCGGCGTTTGCTTCTGCCTCGGCTTTCGCGATATTTCGCGTCCCGATGAATCTTCTGATCAACCTGTTGCTGGGATTTTTCGTGCTCGTGTCGGTGCTCATGGTGCTGGTTATCCTGATGCAACGGCCAAAGAGCGAGGGCCTGGGGGCGGCATTTGGCGGCGGGGTCACGGAAAATATCTTTGGCGCGCAAACGACCAACGTCCTGGTGAAGTTCACCACGTGGCTAGTCGGCATTTTTTTCGTGCTGACATTTGCCTTGTCGATCCTTAATGCGCACAAAAGCACCGCCGACACCGCCTTCCGGCGTGAGCTGATGAAAAAGCAAGCCGTGCCACAAACTTCGCCCGCGCCTGCGGCGGCACAGACGTCTCCATCGCCGGTCGCTTCTGCTGTGCCGAATTCTGGCGCGAGCGTTTTGCCCGCTGGCAGCGCGCCACCAGGCGCTTCCCCGAAACCGTAAGGCTCGGCTCCACTTGTTTACCCTTTTTTGGCTGCGCTTACTGGTGGCGTTTGTGCAAGCGATAGAGCGCGCGCGAGATCCTTTTCGTCGGTGAGATCGAGACGCAGAGGAGTGATTGAGACCCAATTATGCTCGACCGCCCAGCGGTCGGTCCCTTCTCGCCAGAGGAAATCATTGGGCGACTCAAAGGCGGCAAAAAGCGCACGTTTGACGTCGGTCTTGCCCGTGGACCGTGGGGAAAACGCTATTTTTTTGAAAGCGTCGGCGGCGGCCTGCTGGCCGATTATGTTTCCGCCGCGAAGCGGAAGGCGAAGAAAACAAAAACGCTCTCGAGCGAACAGGAAATGACGCGGCATGTTTCGCTTTTGCGCCGGATGCTGCACCACTATCCGACGCGGGAATGGAAGATCGACATAGACGGCGAAGACGTTTCCGACCGATATATCCTTTGGGAAGCCATGAACATTCGTTCGATTGGTCCGGCGCTTTATCTCGCCTCGCAGGCCGCGACCAGGGATGGCCAGCTCGATTTCGTGTGCGCGCGCGAAAGCGATCGCTCCCTTCTCATGGATCATCTTGATGCAAGGCTGGCAGGGAAAAAGCCCAAATTCCCATTGCCGATTCGACGGTTCCGCAAGTTACAGGTGGTTTGGGAAGGATCGTCGAAACTTCACCTCGACGACAAACTCTGGCCGCGCAAAAAACAGGAATCGAAACAGCGCAGGGAAATTGAGATCACAGTGCGACCATCCGCGCTCGTGATCCTGCAACCGGGTCGCGCTGAACAAAAATTGGCATGATCGCCGGCCGCATCCCCAGATGTGAATTTTTCTGGCGAATTAATTGTTGGCGATTCGCTCAAGAAACGTTTGAATCGACGACATGCGCCGGCCCCATCACGTCTCGTCGCGCGAGATCGAACGTAAATTTTTGATCAAGCGATTGCCTTTGGAAATGTTGCGCTCAAGGCATTTCCGAATCGCGCAGGGCTATCTGGCGAGCGAAACCGGCGGGCGACACGTCCGCTTGCGCAAAAAAAGCAAAACGGCCTTCCTTACGTTCAAGGTCGGATGGGCGGCGGCAAGGGAAGAACGCGAAATCCGGCTGAGCCCGAAGCAATTTGCCACTCTATGGCCGGCCACGGCGGGGCGGCGATTGCGCAAGACCCGCTACGAAATTCCGTGGAAAAATCTTAAGATCGAGATCGACATTTATCACGGCCGCAATCATGGTTTGATGGTGGCGGAAGTGGAATTCCCAAGCCAGGCGAGCTGCCGCCAATTCAAACCCCCGCGCTGGTTTGGGCGTGAAATCACCGGCGAAAAACGTTACAGCAATGTGAGACTGGCCCGCGAATAAGATCGGCAATGAGCTACGAATTACGGCACGGCGAAACGTTAGGCGATAATCTTCGCCAGATCTGCTGCAAACAAATCGAGGGCGCCATCGCCATTGCCAAAGGCGAAGAGAAAACCGACGACACGCCGGTGCACGAAATGCGCAAGCACTTGAAGAAAGCGCGCGGGGCGCTGCGGCTGGTGCGCAAGGAGATCGGACGAGGTCTCTTCCGGAAACAAGACCGTGGCCTGCGCGATGTCGGGCGGCTGACTTCGGAAATCCGCGATGCCGAAGTGCGCTTGCAAACCGTGAGGCAACTTCAAGAAGTCACCCAGCGCCATCGCCGCAACGCTTACGGAAAACTCGAAGCGATGCTGACCTTGGAACTGGAAAATTTCATGGCCGCGTTTGCGGAGTGGCAAACACAAGCGGTCCCTCTGTTGGAGCACGCAGGCTCATCCCTCGATCACTGGACCCTCGACCAATTTAACAGTAAACAGCTCCGCCGCGCCGTGCAGGTAAGTTACAAGCAGGCCAGGAAAGCGCTCGCTAAAGCTACAGCAAATCCGACCGCCGAAAATTTTCACGCGTTCAGGACCAAAGCGAAAACACTTTGGTATCAACTACGCATCCTCCGGCCAATCAATCCGGTCGTGTTAAAGACCCTGAGCGACGACCTGCATTCGTTAGGCGATCTGCTCGGTCGTGCGCACGACCTGAGTTTCCTCGGCGAGAGATTGCGGAGCGAACATGGAAAATCGAAATGGCAACGCGAAGGTCACAAGCTGCTCGCCGTGATTGAAGTCAGCCAGAGCGATCTGCAACGGGGCGCAGCGGAGCTGGCAGAACACTTCTTCGCCGAGCGCCCGCGCGATTTCGCCGCTCGCGTCACGAGTTGGCTTGAGGGCTGGGAAGGCAAATCATCGCACTCGCTTGCGAAAGCGCTCGTCACTTAGACTTTCGAGAAAATTTTGGCGGGAAAAGCCAGAGAAGTTTTCCTTCTTCGGACTCCGGATCAACATCGAGCAGCGCGACGCCGGCTTTGGAAAGCTTGAGCGAAGCGCCGGTCAATCCCGAAATGACAGTCGTGAAGTCCGGTTCATGGCCGACCAGCATCAAGACTTTTGCGCGATGCCGTTTCAGCACCGTTCGCAGTTCGCTCATCCCAAATCCGGGCGCGAGCAATTCGTCCTTTCGAACTTTCGCTTTCAAATAATCGGCTGCGATCTCAGCTGTTTGCGATGCCCGCGGCAGCGGACTCGTGACGATCAAGTCGGGCCGCACTTTCAGGCGGCCGAGAAATTTCGCCACTTCCTGCATTTCTTTCTTGCCGCGTTTGGTCAGCGGACGTTCATCGTCGGATTTGTTCCAGTCCGGCCAATCGGCCTCACCATGTCTCAGAAGATAAAGTTCCATCGTTCAAGCGTTGAAGGGTTAGGCGTCGAATCGTAAAGTGTTTAAAGGATTTGCCACTTCGGCCGACGCGTCCGCAGGTCAATTTGCCACAAGCGTGTTCCGCCCAAAAATGCATTGCGATTGTGGCCGCGTTCGATTCCTTCCGGCAGTTCATCGAATTTTTTAGCGTTGCCGCCGCCGAGGACCACGTAATCGGCAATGAGTGCTTTTTTCAATTGAATGAGGGCGTGCTCGACGTCGCGCTGCCAAGTCTTTTCGCCAAGCCGCGCCAAACCTGGTTTCCCGAGATAATCTTCGATGATGCTGCCATTACGATACGGCAGATCACCCAATTCCAGCGGGAGGACATAATTGGTCCACACCAGAGCCGAGCCGAGGCCTGTGCCGAGCCCGAGAAAAAGCATTCGGCCGCCATGATAACTGCCGAGCGCCTGCATGGATGCGTCGTTGATTATGCGAACCGGTTTGCTGAATGCTTTTTCGAAATCGAATCCAACCCAGCCTTTTCCGAGATGTTTCGGCTCGCTTACGATTCGCCCGTCGCGCACGGGCGATGGGAATCCCATCGAGATCGCGTCGAATTTCCAATCACTGACTAACGGTTCGATCTGCGCTACCATCGCGCGCGGCGTCAAGTGCGGCCCGGACTTGAATTTCCGTTTTCCCGAGCGCGAAATCATCAGCTTCACATTCGAGCCGCCGATGTCGATGACCAGGATTTTTCTCCGCATCACGACTGTTTCGTCGTTTTGGCCGAGGGCGTTGACGTCGGCTGCTGATCAGTTCCGGATTCCGCTGGAGCCGCAGATTTGTCACTGGCTACGGTGATCGGAATTAATTTGTCGGCACGCAATTTCTTCTTTGAGCCGGTCATTTTTTTTGCGCGCTCGCGCGAGACTTCACGAAAATGCCATTGCGCCTGCGCGCTCGGCTCCGAACCTTCGGGTTTCAAGCGCCGATAGCTTCGGTCCGACTGAAGCTCGCGGGCTTTCACCCGATCATTTAAAAAACTTGGAAGCACCTCGTTAATGATTTGGTCGCGCAACATTGGGTTTTCGACCGGGAACGCCAATTCGATTCGCCGGTAGAAATTTCGCGGCATCCAATCCGCGCTCGAGAGGAAGACCTTGGGCTGTCCGCCATTTTCGAAATGAAAAATCCGGCTGTGCTCGAGAAACCGGCCAACGATACTGATGACGCGAATGTTTTCGCTGAGATCGGGAATTTTGGGACGCAAACAACAGATACCGCGGACGATGAGATCGATGCTCACGTCCGCGCAGGAGGCTTCATAGAGTTTCTCAATGATCTCCTGATCCACCAGCGCGTTCAGCTTCGCAACGATACGCGCCGGTTTGCCTGCCTGTGCGTTGTCGCGTTCGCGCTCGATCAATGCAATCAACCGGCTGTGCATGTCGAAGGGCGCAACCATCAATTTTTTCAGGCCCGGATAGCCAGCAAGGCCAGTGAGAGTATTGAAAACAGTCGCCACCTCCTCGCTCAATTGCGGCTCGCTGGTGAGCAAACTGAAGTCCGTATAAATGCGTGCAGTCCGTGAATGATAGTTGCCAGTTCCCAGGTGGACGTAGCGCCGGAGCTGGTCGGCATCGCGGCGAACGATGAGCAGCGCTTTGCAATGCGTCTTCAGACCGACTACGCCATAGATCACGTGAGCTCCGGCTTCTTCCAGGCGACGCGCCCATTGAATGTTGCTCGCCTCATCGAAGCGCGCTCGCAGCTCGACAATAGCGGTAACTTGTTTTCCGGCGTTCGCTGCGTCGATGAGCGCTTCGACAATCGGTGAATCGCCGCTGGTGCGGTACAGCGTGATTTTGATTGCCAGCACTTGGGGGTCGCGAGCGGCAGCTTCGATCCATTCCACGATTTGATCGAAGCTGTCGTAGGGATGATGGAGCAGCACGTCCTGGCGCCGCAAAACTTCAAAAAAATCGACATGCGGCGGCAGGGCTGGATCGCGCGCCGGCTGAAATGGCAGATCCTTCAGCTTGGCAAACGCATCGTTAGTCACGAGAGGCATGAGATGCGTCATGGAAAGCGGGCCATCGAGCTTGTAGGCATCGGCCTCCGTGAGATCGAAGAATCTCAGCAGCAATTCGAGAAAATCTTTCGGACAATCGGCTTCCACTTCGAGACGGACGGCGTTGCCGCGCCTTGAGCGTCGCAGTTCCTGCTCGATGGTGCGCAAAAGATTTTCCGCTTCCTCTTCGTCGATGTAGAGGTCGCTGTTGCGAGTCACGCGAAACGCGTGTGCGCCATCGAGGATCAAGCCGGGAAACAATTCGGCGATGTGCTGTTTGATGAGCGACGCCAGGTAAATGTATTCCCACGGCTCGTTCGCGCCAGTGCCCCGAGGCATCAAGATCAGTCGCGGAACAACCCGCGGCACCTGTACGATGGCGTGCAGCGGTTCGCCGCGACGGCGCGTCTTTGCTCGCACCAGCAGATTGTGACTGCGGTTGAGGAGGTGCGGGAACGGATGACTGGCATCCACAGCCAGCGGCGTCAGCATTGGAAAGACTTCCTGTTGAAAATAACGGTGCGCCCAAGCCGCGCGTTTCGCCGGCAACTCCGCGATCTCGCGCACATAAATCCCGTTCTTTGCCAGTTCCGGCAGCAATTCATTTTTCCAGAGCGCATATTGCGTCGCCACGAGTTCGCGCACCGTTTTCTGGATGCGGTCGAATGTCTCCGTTGGGCTTAAACCGTCCGGACCGATCTCGCTGGTCTCGCTCTCGATCTGTTGTTTGATTCCGGCGACGCGAATCTCGAAAAACTCGTCCAGATTCGAGCTGACGATGGTTAGAAACTTGACCCGCTCAATGAGCGGTTGCCTCGGGTCCTGCGCTTCTTCGAGCACGCGCCGGTCGAACTCGAGCCAGCTTAGCTCGCGGTTAATGAAATTTTTTGGGTTACCAAAGCGCTCATGCGCGGTTTGCACGACCTCCGGAGTCGCAAACGCGGTGCTTTGCTCTTCGGTCCGGGCAGTGGCCTGAGCTTCCGGCATCTCCCAACATCGACAATTAGGTGCGCATATGCAACGCGCACCATCTCAGACGGAGGCCGCGGCAGTTTGGTGCCTGATGTCCTCCGCGGCCGCAGCGTAAACGGCGTCCTCGGCGATATTCGTGGCGTGATCGCCCACGCGCTCGAGGCAGCGGCCAACAAAAATCAGATTCAGGTAACCGCGCAATTGCTCCGGGTCTTGCGCCATGCGCTCGACCAGTTTGTGGCTGGCCGCGCGATTCAACTGATCCAGCTTTTCATCGCGCGGAACGATTGCGCGACCAAGATCGACATCCTCACGCACAAAGGCGTCCACGCTGTCTTTGAACATCGACATCGCGTGCTCGTACATCGGTCTGATCAATTCGACTTCGGGCAACGGCGGATGCCGGTTCAACTTGCGTGCGCGTCGCGCGATCGTTGTCGCCATATCGGCCATGCGCTCGAGGTTTGATGAAAGTTTCATTGCCGCTACGACTCGGCGCAGATCGGACGCAACCGGCTGAAAGCGCAGCAAAATATCCACGCCGTCCTTATCGATCTGCTTCTCCAACTGGTCGATCTCTTCGTCGTCGGCGATTGCAGTTGCGCAAATATTGTCGTCGCGGTTCACCAAACCCTTCATCGCCCGCTCCAGACTGCGCTCAGTCAGCCCAGCCATCATGAGCACGTTGTTACGCAGCGCCGCGAGCGATTCATCGAATGTTCCTAAGATGTGTTTATGCGCGATCATTTCATCAATTCATTAGCCAAATCGGCCAGTAATGTAATCCTCTGTCTGTTTTTCGCTTGGGTTTGTGAAAATTTTCGTGGTCGGCCCGAACTCGATTAGCCGTCCGATATAAAGGAAAGCGGTATAATCGGAAATCCGGCCAGCTTGTTGCATGTTGTGCGTAACGGTCACGATCGTGTACTGCGCTTTGAGTTCGTAGATCAATTCCTCAATCTTTGCCGTGGCGATGGGATCAAGCGCCGAACACGGCTCGTCCATCAAGATCACTTCCGGTTCAACTGCGAGCGCCCGTGCGATGCACAGCCTCTGCTGTTGGCCGCCCGAAAGGCTTGTGCCCGGTTTGTGCAAATCATCTTTGACCTCATCCCACAGGGCAGCCATACGAAGCGATTTTTCCAAGCGTTCATCGAGAAACCGTTGGTTGCGCACTCCGTTTAATCGCAAGCCAATGACGACATTTTCGCCGATCGTCATGGTCGGAAACGGATTCGATTTTTGAAAAACCATGCCGACGCGACGCCGAACGATCGCCGGATCGACCGTGCTCGAATAGAGGTTTTCGCCGTGTAGCAGAACCGTTCCTTCCATCCGCGTTTTTGGCACCAGCTCGTGCATGCGATTCAGAGCCCGTAGAAATGTCGATTTACCGCAGCCGCTCGGCCCGATGATGGCCGTCACGGCGTTCGTTGCGATATCCATTGTCACATCATCAATGGCACGCTTCTCGCCGTACCAAATTGAGAGATTTTTTACTTGAAACGTGCAT
>Ga0209056_10006254_pt1 | contig 12316 bp, 11 predicted proteins | sample GraSoiAngelo_114_FD_185876 | JGI IMG/M metagenome (GOLD analysis project Ga0209056, IMG submission 185876) | Grasslands soil microbial communities from the Angelo Coastal Reserve, California, USA - 14_0903_13_40cm (SPAdes) (version 2) | ecosystem: Environmental > Terrestrial > Soil > Grasslands... | reverse complement strand
CACGACACCAACAGAGGATTGACCACATCTTGTAATCTTGCACTTCAACATGCCAGGGGCGAGTACTTCATTCGTCTTGATGCCGATGATTTCTTTGAGCCCGCGATTCTGGAGAGAATGAGCGGTACTCTGCAATCCGGTGTCTCCGATTTGGTCTATTCCGACCGCTTCGAGTTTGTTGAAGCGACCGCTGAAACACGCTATGTCAGTCTTCAAGAGTTCACCGTGTTCAAGTTAATCGCGATCGGTACGATGCTGCGTACGAATACGGTCATGGAGCTGGGAGGTTATCGCAGAGTGTTCTGGGAAGAATATGATCTTTATATGCGCTATTTGATGAACTCGAATAGAGAACCATCGTATATTCCCGAAGCACTCTATACGTATCGGATCCGGCCGGGAAGCATGACCGCCGATAACGAACGCACGAACGAAGGGTGGAAGGAATTGAAAGCGCTATGGCCCGCCGCTCAATTGGCGAAGTTTGGTCCGTTACCGCTCAACAAATGAACAGTAAGGCATTAATCATCGCGGAAATCGGAGAAAATCACGCGGGGGATTGGCAGCTCGCGCGGCATATGATCGCTGAGGCCGCACGCGCAGGAGCCGACGTCGTGAAATTTCAATCCTATTTGGGATCGGAGGTAGCCGATAGCGACCCTGAAAAGGAATGGTTCACCAAGGTTCAATTGCCTGATGGTATGCATTTTGAACTGAAGACGTACGCCGAACAATGCGGCGTCGAATTCATGACTACGCCGTTCAGTCTCGGCCGCGCGCGATTTCTGGTGGAAAAGGTAAAGCTCCGGAAGATCAAAGTGGCTTCTTCCGAAATGTTGAACTTTTCAATTCTCGATTATCTCAACGGGCGCGTGGACTGGGTATTTCTTTCAACCGGTTTGGCGGCGTTGGAAGAAGTTAAAGTAGCCGTAGCGCATCTAAATGACGTCCCGCACGTTTGCCTCATGCAATGTACTACTCAATATCCTTGTCCGCCCGAACAGGCCAATTTGTCCGTAATACCAACGTTCAAGAAAACCTTTCCGCATCTTCAGATTGGATATTCGGATCACACCATCGGTACGCTCGCAGCTACGCTCGCGCGCGCTGTGGGAGCGGAGGTGATTGAAAAACACTTCACGACCGATAAAAGCCTTCCAGGGACAGACCATGTGTTGTCGGCCGACCCCGCAGAGATGACTCAGCTCGTTCGTGACATTCGCGCGGCCGAACTTCTCTTGGGCGATGCAGAGAAAGGGCCGACATCTGCCGAACAACGGATAAAAGAAATGGTGCGGTCGAGATTCCCGAAATGAGATCTTTGCGACCAAACGTCCTTGTCTTCGATTTCGACGGAGTATTAACGGATAACAAAGTGTATGTCGGTCAGGACGGCACAGAGATGGTGCGCTGCAATCGCAGTGATGGTCTGGTGTTCGATGTGTTCCGGAAGCTGAGACTTCGCGTATTTATCATCTCGCGAGAATCGAATCCTGTCGTTGCGGCACGCGCTCGAAAACTCCAGGTCCCCCTCATACAAGCTGTTACCGACAAACTCGATGCTCTATCGAGCCTGGCGGCAAAGGAAGGTTTCACCCTGGCTGAGACGCTTTTCGTCGGCAACGATCTCAATGACTTCCATGTGATGAAAGCGTCTGGGACCTCGGCATGTCCTGCCGACAGCCATCCCAGGATCCGCGAAATCGCAACCTACGTTCTTGAAACGAAGGGCGGGGACGGCGTAGCCGGCGAAATCGCTGAGAAGGTCCTTGGAGCAGAGTGGCCGGATATTATTTTTTCTTGGCACCCCTTTGCTTCCCCCGCGGGGCGGGGTCACGCCGAGAATCATGAAACGACAGCGCCTCTTGAAACTTCATTGCCGGCCTGGATCAAAATGCCCTCGGGTGTAAGCCGGAGGATATGGTCCGCATGGTGTGCGAGCTCTTCGCGATGACTCACGATGATCAAAGTCGTGTCATGGAAATATGTAGAGACGCCATCGAAGATCTCCTTTTCGGTGGACGCATCCAATCCTGTTGTGGGCTCATCCAGGATCGTTAGTCCGGCATGACGCAAGAACAATCGAGCCAGCGCAAGGCGCTGCTTTTCTCCACCGGAAAGATTACATCCGTTCTCGCCGACATCGATGCTTAGAACGTCCGCCCCATGCGTGGAGATTCCCTCCAACTTGACAGCCCGGAGAGCAGACAATAGCTCTGAATCGCTGAATTCGTGTTCGCTGCCCCAAATCAAGTTGTCCCCGAGAGTGCCAGCAAACACATAAGCTTCCTGGCCCAGGTACGATAGCTGGGAATGCCACGAGTCCAGATCCGCCTCATTTAGAGAAACGCCGGCTATTCTTACCGTGCCTTTTTGCGGTTGAAATAGGCCAATCAAAATGTCGAGCAGAGTCGTTTTTCCGCTGCCGGAATGGCCTAAGATGGTCCAGAATTCGCCGCGCCGGATATTGAAAGACAGATCATGGATGACGCGCTTCCCATCTTCATAGGCGAAACAGACGTCTTGAAATTCAATTTGCGTCCAGTTCGGAGGGACCGTCAGACCCTGGTGAGGACGGATTGCACTGGATGCTCCCGCCAGATGCTGGCGGACAGCTTGCATCGAGGGCAAGTACCCGTAGGCGCGGTGGTAGTTGTCTATCGCGCTTCGAACCTGAGGTAAGGCGCGAAACAGAAGCAGCAGGATGATGAAAAGTTCCGCCTTGGGTATGGCCAGGATACTGAGTCCAACGAAAAGCATGCTGGAGATCGCGATAAAGGCGATGATTTCCGTAATAGCCCATTGCCCGGAAGCAAGCAGGTTTTGATAAAAATAATTGGAGGACGAAAGCTCGAATGATGGCTGTAAGGTGCGAACCAGAGACCTTTCGAGTGATAACGCCTTGACCATTTTCAAGGAGCGCAGGGCGGCAACCAAGCGGTTGGACATGTTATTGGCAATGTCGGTGCTCTGCCGTCCCAATCGATTTGCCGATTTCAGCATCGGAATGAGGATCATGCTTCCGGCAGCGAAGATCATGAGTCCGAAACTCGTCAGCCGCCAATTCAGGTAAAGCGCATAGCCAAGCAGTACTACGAATTGAATAAAACAACCAAACGTGTACAGCGAAAATTTGACGACAAACTTGTATTGCCCCGCTTCCCGGGTGACAACATTGATGAATTCTCCGTGTCGCAAGGCCCGCACGTAAGTCCAATTCGCCATCACCGCCGATTCCAGCAACTCCCGTCGAACAGCGATTTCAAAGTTCCTGAGGTGGGCGCCCTGGTATGCATCCGCACACCAATTCAGTAAGGAGTACCCGAGACCAAGCACGATAAAGAGCAGAAGTAAGTTGGTTAGATTCGGTGTCACGCCGATAGCGTTGAGCGCGGAAACAAAAAATCCGCTCGGTTGGTTCGCGCTGCCGGCATCGTTCGAAACCAACGTCTGCAATATCGGATACAGACTACCCAAGCTAACCAGCTGGCCGGCCGAAGCAGCAATGAGCAGGACAACTATGAAAATGGACGCCGCCGGATTTCGCCTGAATATCGCAAAGCTTTCTTCGAACAGTGACATATTGGCCCTTGCCAACCGCCAAATATACACGTTTTCGACGGTTTCTGTCAGAGGGCATTCGAAGTCACTGTTACGCCTTGACTATGCCGCGGTCTTCCATCTACTGTTTGCGTGGGAAAAATGTAATGGAAATTCGGTCAGTGCGTATCGGGAAAAAGAATGTCGGTCCGGGAAATCCCTGCTTCATCGTTGGTGAGATCGGGATTAATCACAACGGTGACGTCGCAATCGCCAAAAAATTGATCGACCATGCCGTTCACTACAAATTCGATGCGGTCAAATTCCAAAAACGTACTGTTGATGTGGTTTATTCGAAGGAGGAACTCGACAAACCGCGCGAGTCTCCGTTTGGCACCACGAACCGGGACCTTAAGATCGCTTTAGAATTTGGATATGAACAGTACGAGGAAATCGACCGCTACTGCAAAGCCAAAGGGATTATCTGGTTCACTTCACCATGGGATATTGCAAGCGTGGATTTTTGTGAACAGTTTGATCTGCCTTGTTACAAGATTGCTTCAGCATGTCTTACCGACCATGAACTCCTGGCATACATCAATTCAAAAGGCAGACCCGTTATCCTTTCGACAGGCATGAGCACTCTGGAAGAAATCGACGTGGCGGTCGCGACGCTAAAGGACTGCTCGCTCGTCATCCTTCATTGCACTTCCACTTACCCTGCAATTCATGAGGAACTCAATCTTTCTGTCATTGATACGTTGAGACGTCGATATCAAAGACCAATCGGATATAGCGGTCACGAGCCTGATCTGCCGCCCACGATCATGGCCGTCGTAGGCTACGGCGCGTGTTTGGTGGAGAGACACATAACATTGAATAGGGCCATGTGGGGCAGTGATCACGCGGCCAGCATCGAACCACGAGGCATGGAAATCATAAGCAAGTATCTGCGCCTGTGGGAGGTGGTCCGCGGTGACGGTCAGAAGCGTGTTTACAGCAGCGAACTACCCATCCGGCAAAAATTGCGTCGTCTTCGGTAAATGCAGGCCTGTCCACGAAAGCTCATCCACCTTGCCAATTTCAACAGCACGAACATCGGCAATGGCGCATTAATCTTCGGTACAGAACGGGTGCTTCAACAAGATTGGCGAGCACCAGTGGTTTTCATACCTGAGCCTTGGGATGACTATACCTTCGGTTTAAGGCACTTCGATGCCGGCTTTGTTTCTTCCGTCAATGCGGCGGATGGACTGATCATTGGAGCGGCAGTCGCGCTGAATGCCAGGGATTATTTGAAGAATGCCGGGATGCGCTTTGATCTTCCTTACGCTTTATGGCCGAGCATTTCGAAGCCGATCGTCTTTTACGCAATCTCGTATCGGGTCTGGCCTTATCAAGAATACCATCACCTCGACCAGTTCAAACGCGCGATGGAATACATTCTCGCCAGTCCGCGAATCATGTTCAGTGTCAGGAATGATGGGACGAAACCCTGGCTGGAATCATTGCTTGGCTACAAATCGGAGAGAATAGAAGTTATTCCCGATCCCGCTCTCTATGTGCCCAATGTGGATAGCTGGCATCCTGAATTAGTGCAGGACAAAATCAATTTTCTGATTTCTCTGAATAACGAGGACGAAGTCTATCGTTTCGGTGGTCCTCTACGAGAACAGCTCTGGCACGTAGCTCGACCCTTCGTCAAGGAGCGTCAGCTGTTAAGCGCAATGAAATACGTTCCGTACTGGAGATCCCAAAAGAGGAAATGCTTGAAAAAATTGGTGTACGCGTTGGAGAGACTTTGCCACGAGTGGGACTTGAACTTCATTTTGTGTCCGCATTACTTTGATGATTACAAGATCATATCGGAATTCATTTCCATGTTTCCTGCGCGTCTCGCTCATCAGAGAACCATCTCATCAGGACTGCTGAACGTGGCACGCGCACCCTATTTTTATGACCTCTATGCAAAGGCGGATATCGCCCTCGCGATGCGTGTCCACTCCATGTCGCCTGCAATTGGTCTGGGCACACCGATGGTAGCCTTGTCCACGCAAGGGCGGATCTCCGATTTCTTAAATATCGCGGGTTTGCAGGACTTTCAGGTGGATTTTTTGGATCCGGATTTGGCCGAAAAACTTCACGCAAAGCTCCACAATGTTCTTCAGCACCGCCAAGAGGTGAAGCAGAAATTTGAGGAAACTCGAACAGCAATGCGGACTCAAACGTTGGCATACAACCGCAGAGTGGCCGCCTTCGTAGCGCAGGTGTGATTACAATGCGTCCTTCAATTTATTTTCACATCGATGAAGTGGCGCGCGATGCTGTAGTAGCGGCGAACCTGCGAAAAATTCTCCATCCTCGTGGTGTGGAGGTCGTGTACGGGAATCGGGCTCATTCGGAACTGTTCGGGCTATTCGATAATTTTTCGGCGTTTGATCTCTATCTATTTCCCAATGTCGATCTTTTCCAAACGACTTGTCCCAACCCGGACCGCCTCTCTGCGGCTGTGATCATTCTGCCGACGGAAACGGTTGGAGGAATGACTCGAAATGTCGACCGCCTGGCCGCAAAGTATTTCGGCAGCTTTCCCGATGAATGTTGGCCCTGGATAAACAAGGTTGCCGCCTTCTGTGTTTGGGGTCCGTCGCATACGAAAGCATTTGAGGCTAAGGGACCCCATCTACTGCCGAAGTGTCATATTGTCGGCCATCCCCGATTCGACCGGCGCTGTCAGAGCGAACCAAAAGTCGCAGCTAACACAGAAAAAATTCGGATCGGTCTCATTTCGCGTTTTGCCGGAATAAACGCCTTTGACCGGCGGAGCATACTTCAAGTCGTTTATGACGCCCGTAACGTGAAAGGCCGGGAACTACCTTCATATCGACTATCTCCGAACCTCAACATTGAAGACCGCATCTACACCGAGTCGATCGATCTACGTCATCTATTCGACTTCATCGATAGACTCGATCCCCAGGTTTACGACGTTATTGTCCGAACCCACCCTCGGGAAGACAGAACGCGCTGGCAAACGCTGATTGCGCAAAATCGGCTACCCTTGCAATTGGCGCCTTGGGATCAACCGTTCATACATTGGGTGAATACGGTCGATTATGTGGTGGGTCCCGTATCCACGAGTTTTTACGACTGCATCACTGTGGGAAAGATGCCAATCTGCACTATCGATATTGCCCCGCACCGTAAAGATCACGCACTCGTTGGCGGCGATGATGAGAATCCGATTTTGAATTACGTAGCGCGGCCCGGGTCGATAGAGGAACTCCTAAAGCGTGTTGCCGGGAAACCCGAAGCTGGGCGGTTGAATCGTCCAGAAGGGTTGATCCACATTCTTCGTCAGGAAGCGAATTATCCGGATTGTTCAAATTCTTTAGATAATGTCGCACGCGTTTGTGAGGACGTCTTGAAGGAGACCCGACATAAATGCAAGGCGAGCCTGACAGGACGCGTGAAGCACGAATTGTTCGCGAGGGCGCAGGGCGCTGTGCTCCAGGCTGCCAGATACGGCAAGCCTGAGCAGAGTTCGTCCTTCGCGTTGAGTACCAAACGCCGACGCTGGATCGACGCGCTGGCGGGTGCGACTCACCGTTTTCTGAAAAATTCCGTATAACTCAAACGAGGAAATATCTCAAGATTGCCTCCCGCCGTTGCATTCAGGATGGTCACGCCGTGAGCGTCACATGCCTGCCTGGCCATGGCCAGGTCCGAGAGCATTCCTTCAACATCGGGAACTTCCCAGCTGCCCCCGTCGAGGTAACGGGAATCAAAGTGGTCTACGTCGGTGCCGTCGGTGACGCTAAATTCTGCCTGTCCTCGGAGGGCTTCCGCTTGGTAGGACATGTCACAACCAATGAGGATGATCGGATTGAACCCCATCCATACCGCGAGTTGTAAGACCACAGTAGCTACCGTGTGGGACCGTACAACGCCCTGACCAACATCGAATGAAAACGTGGCGTATTCGTTGTCCGTCCTCTCTAACTCTCCATACTGGCACGCGTTCGGCGCAGACGCGATCCGGCCGTCCTGAATATAGTCAGGAAAGAAAAAAATCGTATTGGGCAGACGCCGCATCAAGAGATCAATCATGTCGGAACTGTTTTCGACAATTCGGGGATCTTTGATTACGTAGAAAGAGGGACGCCAGGATACGCGGTCAAACAACAGATATGCGCGGTTCGCCGCCCAAACGATTTCAGCTGAAAGTAGCGAAAGGTCGAGACAATTCAGACTAGGGCCGGTACCCAGAAAGAAGCATCGTTTCCCAGCGTGATTCCGGCTCAACGTGTGAACATCAACCATTCAAGTGATCGTCCATCCGCCATCTACAACCAGAGCCTGACCGGTCATGTAGCTGGACGCATCCGACGCAAGAAATAGCAACGCGCCGGTGAGATCTGACGGTTTGCCTACACGGTTCAGGCAAGTGCGCTCTTGTAGCCGCTCCAGAAAGATATCGCCTCGGGTCACGGAATTTTCGGTACGTTCTTCGGTGTTGGGAAACGGGCCAGGAAGCAATGCATTACAACGGATGTTGTATTGACCCCAAAAAGAAGCGACGTAGCGAGTAAATGCCAGCATTCCCGCCTTTGCTATAGAGTAGCCTGCCGGGTTTAAAAAGCTCGTTCCGTCATACAACCGTGGATTTGGGGCAATGACCGCGTACATGGAGGCGATGTTGATGACACTGCCTCGGCGCCGTTCAATCATTGCTCGCCCTAGAATTTGCACAGCAAGGAAGGGCCAGAGGACGCCGCCCGACAGGTTGGCCTGGATCTGGTCCAAAGAGGCATTTTCGAGCAGGCCGGACATGCTGTTAAATCCGGTTTTCGTGCCGAGAGTGTGAGCGTTGTTGATAATGACATCGATGTAACCTTCGCGAGCCGCAATCGTTTCGAGAACTGTACGGAATTGTCCGGCATCGTCCAGATCTGCCTCATAGGCCGTAAATCTGTCTTTGCCAAACTCGTTCCTTACGGCATCGCGAAAACGAGCGAATCGATCGAAGACACCTACTGCGACGATACGCGCACCGTTGGCAAGCAGTGCCCGCGTCATTGTGCGTCCCAGGAAACCGGAGGCACCGGTCATGAACACGGTTTTCCCCCGCACATCGAATAAATTGTGAATCAACAGATCGTCATTCACTTCACTTCCTGAGATGCAGCAAATGCGGCCTTATATTCATTCAACCTGCCAAGACCTTCGCGAGCCAGGCGGACGAAATTGTTCTTGTAGAATTCGAGCAGTTCCTTACTGAGGTTCGTAGACTGCGAAGCTGGGCATCGATGTTGTATTCGTAGTCGTCGAAATCCTGGATGGTGACGCCTTTGTGTTGAAGCTTCGTGCCCAGCAGGGGTGAATAGAAAGCAACCGTGATGTTGTCGGGATCGAGCTCGTGGTTGAACTGGATAGTGCTGAGGACCATATTTTCGTCCTGCTCCGGCATACCAATAATGTTGTATGCCGTCCGCTTGATGCCGGCGACGCGCAGCCGGTCAAAAGCGCTAACGATGCGATCGCGTGGTGAGTAACGGTTCAGATGGGCCTCTCGGAAGCCTTCTGCGGCAATCTCAATACCCATACCGACGCCGTCTACTTTGAGGCGCTGGAGTAAGTTGACAGTGAAGTCATTGATCCCGTCCGGGCGTGTTTCAATATAAAGTTGGATGTCCCAACCCGCCTGCTCGAGCAGGTCGGCCAGTTCGAGCAAAACCTCCCGGTCAATGGAGAGGAAGTTGGTGTCTTGAGTGCGGAAAAGCCTGACGCCATGATCCTCATGCAGGCGCCGCATCTCCTCGAAGATCTGCTTTGCCCTCTTCGCCCGCAGATACTGTTGGGCTCCCTTCAGCACACCACGGCCGATACTGTCTGTGAAACCGTAATATTTTTGAATAACGGTTTCCGCACAATAGGTGCAAGTGTAAGGGCACCCTCTGGAAAGCTCGTAATCCGCCGCGCGAATCGTGCGGCCGTTATAAGGCCGGAGAAATACTTGATCGCTGAAGACCGAATAGTCAGAAAGCGGCAGGTCCGCCATGCGGACCATATCTTGAGGTGGATTGATCAGAATTTTATCTGCTTCGCGCCGCACCAACCCACGCACACCGGTTAAACGTGCGGGATTATCAAGAACCTCGACAGTCTCGGCAAGGACGTTTTCGGATTCGCCGCGAATGAAAAAATCGACGAGCGGAAATTTGTGAGCGACCGTTTCCGGATCTGCCGTGGGCTGCAGACCTCCAGCGATTCGCACTCCGCGTGGTAATTCATTGAGGCGTGACAATAGAGTGTGTCCATACTCCAGCGCCACATACTCCCCTTCTCCGTGGATGTGCGACGACACGGCGCCCCAGAAGATGACGTCCGGATCGAAGCTTTCGATTTCCTGCGCGAGGGCTTGTACGACCGGTTGATCCGAAAAAACGATGCGCTGCTCGTAATCACTCAGTTTGTACTGCATGTTGGCGGTATTGAAACGCGTTTCGTTGAACGTCCAGTCCTTGTAGAACGTACAGTCACACAGTCGGACTTCATGACCGCGTGCGCGTAACACAGCGGTGTGGCTGGGAATCCACACGGCGGTGATGCCACGTCCCCAACGATTCGGGTATAACAACAGGATGCGAGCCATTTTCAGTTACACGTCCTCCGGCGGGCGGAGCATCCTTTCAGCCTTGCGTAGATCTTCTTCGTAATCGATATCGACCACGGACTCGTCGACAATATACGCTTTCGTCTTCTCACCAAACATCGACTTCCGGCCCAAGATCACTCGGGGCCGGGTGATATCAATGTAACCGTCTCCCTGATAGGCCTGAGGAAGCGCCTGCCGCGGCATGTTCCATAGCTCGTTCTTACAGTTCGGTGGGATGACCACCGGCTCAATACAGCCGTCCGGACGGATTAATACCATTTTGTACGGACTATACTCCGCCGGTCGGACAGAACGCATGGAATCGGCTTCCGGGATCTGGATAAATGTTGCAATCGCGTGGTCCAAAGTTTCGACGCGCCGGTTAGGCGTCGTTGGTCTGAGGTGCACCACAATTTCCGGTTCGTAGCCTTCGTTGTCCTTGAGCCATCGTAAGGCGTGGTTGAAGACGGGCCAGTCGGGTGTGTCATCCTGGGCAAATTCAGAAGGACGCAAAAAAGGTACTTCCGCGTCAAATCGCCTGGAAATCTCGGCAATTTCCAAGTCGTCTGTAGATACAATGACGCGGGTGATATGTGCTGATTTTTTTGCCTGTTCAATGCTGTGCGCGATGAGCGGTTTGCCGGCGATCAATCGTATGTTCTTACGCGGGATCGACTTTGACCCTCCACGTGCCGGGATCAACGCCAATATTTCCCGACTCTTCTCCCGTTCAGTATTTGCTTCCATTCCTTCTTTCCAGACAAGCAAAATGAAATCCACCCAGCTTAATATTCTGCATCGAGTCTCATCAGTTTTAGCGGAAACGCGGACTTGAAGACCCGGATCACGTAATGATGGCCCTGAATGCATTCACGACATCGACGGCCGGCGAATGGATGTCCAGGCGATTCACGATTGTTCTGAGCCGATCGAGATCACCCGGAGTGTCGACATCCAGCTTTATGTCAGGAAACTGGATTTCTGCCGGAGCTTGAAATGTTTCAACTCGAAAATCGTTCAAGTGATCCCATAAATAGAGCGTAACGTGTTCACGATGCCTTGCTTCCGTTGCCGACACTGCCAGACGGCTCAGAACGCCTGAAGAAAAAATTTCTGCGCCCAAGCCGTCCGGATACATGTTCGACATGCGGGGAATGTGATTGAAAGCATAGTCCGGAAATGTGGCCATATAAAATCGCACCAGGCGGTCAATCTCTTCCGGCGCGACAAACGGGTTGTCCGCGCAGATTCGCACCACATGATCCGTACGAAATTTCTCAGCGGCCAGGGCAAAGCGGCTCAGGACATCATCCTCGCTTCCGCGCAATACCGGAACGGACAAGCGATCGGCCAATTTACATAGTGCGTCGTTTTCCGAAGCGGATGACGTCACTAATACGACTTGATCTATAGTCGCAGCGCGCAACGTTCGCAGGAGTACCCACTCCAAGATCTTGTGCGGGCCAAGGCATTCCATTACTTTTCCGGGAAATCGCCTTGATCCCATTCTCGCTTGGACCGCAGCTATAATTCTTGAATTCATTCATTAAATCCGGCGGCTGCAATGTTTTCAAGATTCTCCGCCCACGTCGAGACCCAGTTCTCTTTCGTCAGAGCATGGCGGCTCACAAATTCCCCGCGCGCACTCTGGACAAGATCTGAATTCCACCAGCGGCCGGGATCCGTGTACGCGTCGAGCAATTTTTCAGCGGCGCCTTCAGGTGAATGCCAGAGGATCTGCGCTTGACGCAGTCGTTCAAAATAGCGCTGCGCTTCATCGCGCACTTCCCATCGTTGCGGATCCCAAAAAAGAATTGTCGGTATGTTGCCTGCCAGCGTCTCTAATAAAGTAGTTCCCAGATGATCGATGATGACGATTCGGGCCTCAATCAATTTGTCCCAGACTACGCCTGAAGAAGCTTCCCACTTGAGAGTGGGAAAAGAACGCTGCACACGCAATTCTCCGGCATGACCATAGTTGATGGGATAAGGTCGATATCGGACGAACGATTGCAGGTCGGCGGGAAGTTTAGTAAAGAACCGGACCTGCCAGTCGAAGTAACCATCCCATTGGCTGCCCGCTGGACAGGAATGAAATCGATAGAGATAGCGGGGCTG
>Ga0209056_10006253_pt1 | contig 12317 bp, 9 predicted proteins | sample GraSoiAngelo_114_FD_185876 | JGI IMG/M metagenome (GOLD analysis project Ga0209056, IMG submission 185876) | Grasslands soil microbial communities from the Angelo Coastal Reserve, California, USA - 14_0903_13_40cm (SPAdes) (version 2) | ecosystem: Environmental > Terrestrial > Soil > Grasslands ... | reverse complement strand
AGCCCAGCGAGCGAATCAATAAAAGAGCCCAAGGGTAACCCTCGTTCTTTGCGTTCTTCGCGTCTTTGCGGTTAATTCTGGGTCAGTCTTTACCGCGAAGCCGCTAAATACGCAAAGGAAATCGGCCAAGACAGCTCGATCGTCAGGGGCGATCAGAGTCAAGACTGAAGGATGACAGTGGAACCGCAATGGGAGAGCACGCGCTCGGTAGTGCTCCCGAACAACATTTCTCGAATCGGACTGTGTCCGTAGGCGCCCATGATGAGAAGGTCTGAGCCAGTGCTGGTCATGAGCTCGCAGATCAAATCCGAGGCCCTGGAGCCGATAATCACTTGTCTTCGCGGCGTCACGCCGTGGTGATACAGATAGATCTCGGCCGGAGCGAGGATTTCCTCTCCGCTCTCCCGGGAGCTCGACACATTCGCCAGTGTACACTGCATCTCCCGCCCGGATCCAAGCACTGCCGCCACGACAAGGGCGCGGGCGGCGTGAATGCTTCCGTCGTACGCAACCAGTATGCGATGCGCTTCACGAAATTCTTTTCCCGCCACCAGCACCGGCCGGATCGAACCGCGGATTACGGAAGAGATCAAAGGATCCAGATTGTGCCCCTCGCCTCCTTGAGGGTAACCTTCCCGAGCCATGACCACTATGTCGTGGGCGATAGCCTCGCGCGCGATTATCTCACCGGGAATGCCGGTCTCGCTATTGGTGCTGCACGAAATGCCCTGCGCCGCACATTCCGCAGCAAATCGGTGCAGACGCTCCCGCGCAAGCGCGGTCATCTCTGCAAGCAACGATTGACTCTCCTGTTGAGGTGGAAAAACAACAGAGGGCATGAAGCCATCCGGGGTCCCCAGCACAGGAATTTCAAAGGACTTCAGATCGACAACGGCCAATCCGTGAATATGCCCGGACTCCTTCCTGGCAAGCCAGAAGGCATACGACTTCGCCGTCTCGGCCAGAGGGCCTTCCACCAGGGGAAGCAGGATTGACTGGATCATATTAGCCGATTACCACTCTAGATCCCTGCCCGGAAAACATCAACCGGTATCCGATTAAAGTGATTTCGGATTGCGGATTGAAAACTGCGGCGGACGCCTGTCAATCCGCAATCCGAAATCGCAAATCCGCAATCAGGCAAGACCGAGGTCCGATTTGATCTTGAACAGATTGAGAATATCGCGGCGCGATACGATCCCCACCAGCCGCCCGTCCTCGATCACCGGCATTCTGCCCAGGTCATCTGAGACCATGCGGCTTAGCGCTTCCGTTGCGTCGTCATTGGGTTTGAGGCTGGGAACATCGTCGATAGGAGCCATGATGTCCCGAACCTGCTTGAAGGGCCAGAGATCCTTCGGGACGTCCTTGACCTGTGCCAGCGAAACCATTCCCAGCAACTCGTCCCGATTGAAGACCGGAAAGTGGGTGAACTGGTGCCTGTAGATGTAGTCCCGAACCAATTCCTCCAAAGAGGCCAGCCAGTCCACCGCAACCACGTTCTCGGTCATGATCTGGCGAACTTTTACACCCGCGAGGGCTTCCCGAAGGACTACAGCCTGGTAACTTCCCAGCGCGGACTGCTTCATGAACAGCCCGATAAAAATGAACCAGAGTCCTGAAATCAGGTTTTTGGCGAGCAGGAACTGCACGACGCCGAGAGCAATGAGCAGCAACGCAAAGACATTGCCGATCTGACTCACCACCTTCGTAGCGCGACCGGTGTCGTTCCAGCGATCCCAAAGAATGGCCCTCAGGATCCTGCCCCCGTCGAGAGGAAACCCTGGAATCAGGTTGAAAAGCGCAAGGCCGGCATTGGCTAAAGCCAGGCACCCGGCTATTACCCCCAATGCGCTGGAAGGAGACCAGAGGAGGGAGAAGAGATAGTAGATCCCCCCAAAAAAGCAGGCTAGGATCATGCTCGCGACCGGTCCGGCAAGCGCTATGAGGAACTCGTGGCGGCCAGACTTGGGCTCCGAGGCTATCTGAGCCACACCCCCAAAAATGAACAGGCGGATGCTGACTACCTCAACACCGTGTCTTAATGCGACGAAGGAGTGCGCCAATTCGTGAACCAGAACGGAGACGAAGAGTAGTGTCGCTGCCGCCAGTCCCATAATCCAGTACTCTGGAGTCGAATAACGGCCTTGGGTCTGCAGGAAGTAGACTTCTGTCATCGAGTAAATGACGAGAAAAAAGATGACAAACCACGAATAGTCGATGATGATCTGGATACCGCCGACTCGCAGAAGACTGAGACCCCGAACCTTCATCGGATAATCATATACCACGCACTATCCGAGGTAACAAAAAACCCGTTCTTTTCACCACAAACACGCGAAGACACGAAGATTCTGCTGGATCTTTGTGTCTTCGCGTCTTTGTGGTGAAAAGAGGCATGATTCTTCTTGCGAGCCCCATTTAACTGAAAGAACACGGCACGGGTTTTACACGGGGTTTGGCGGGCATGGGACGGAGGGGGCCGCTGTGCTAGAATCCTGTGTTTTCACATGGAGGGACAGGCGTGATTAAGGCATTCATACTCGCGGGAGGAAAGGGCGCGCGACTGCGTCCTCTGACGCTCCACACGCCCAAACCCATAGTGCCTCTGGCTAATATCCCTTTTCTCTTCTTCCAGATTGATCGAATAAAGCGCGCCAAAATTACGGAGATCATCCTGAGCCTCTCCTATCAGCCACGGAAGATCAAAGACATCTTCGGCGACGGCATGAACTACGGCGTGACCATGCGTTACACGCACGAGGATCTCCCCAGAGGCACGGCTGGAGCCTTGAAAGGAGGGGAACATCTGATCGACGATACAACAGTGGCGATGAACGGCGATGTTCTCACGGATACCGACTTGCGCGAAGTCATTCAATACCACAAGAGCAACAAGGCCGAGGCCACGATTGTCCTTGCCAGGGTCATGAATCCTACCGGATACGGGCTTGTCGAGGCCGATTCGCACGGACGAGTAGTGCGGTTCACCGAGAAGCCCGCCGAGGACGAGGTCACCGGAGACACGATAAACGCGGGTATTTATGTCCTGGAACGATCGATCCTGAACAGGATCTCCCCGGACGGGCCTCAGAGTTTCGAACGAGACGTATTTCCCCAACTGCTCCAGGATGGCGCGCGTTTCTATGCCTATCTCAACCGGGGCTACTGGCAGGACATCGGCAGCCCCTCAAAATACCTGGAAGCTCATTATGGGATCATATCCGGCCGCATGAAGCTCCCTGCCTATCCTCACCGGGCCAGCGCTCCTATTCGGTGGAATAAGAATGAGGTTCAGATTGATTCTTATTCAATGCTGGAGAGCAAGTGCGTGATCAAACCGGGGGTGACAATCGAGAATTCGGTTCTGGGGGAGGAGTGCCGGATAGAAGAGGGGGCCCTCATAAAGGACTCCGTGATCTGGAGCGGCACGCGAGTCCGGTCGAACGCCCGCGTCGAACGCGCCATCATCGGCCGCCAGTGCCATATTGGCGAAGGCGCTCGCATCCGCCCCGGCAGCGTGCTGGGAGATAAAACCCTCGTCTGCGACTATAGTATCGTCTAGCTCAAACGACCAATGACCAATGGCAAATTTCGGTGCCAGCTCGCACATGCAATTTGTCATTGGTCATTTCTCATTTGTCATTTAACGACAGATAAAACGGGTCAAACTACCACTCACCCGTTCTTGAGGGGTGGGTTTTGCTGGCCCTCGAAGTATTCGAGAATTCTCGCCGCAGCTCGAGGCCCGACATAAGGCGCCAGCTCCTCATACCCGGCCTGACGGACTCTTTCGAGACTCCCAAAGGCGCGGAGCAGTACCTTCTTCCGCACCTCACCGATGCCGGGAATTTCGTCCAGCTCCGAATGGTAGTCGCGCAGGTCGCGCCGCTTGCGATGATAGGTCACGGCAAACCGATGCGCCTCGTCACGCATGGTCTGGACCAAGTGCAGCACCGGCGATTCCATGGGCAGACGGATAGGGAGATCTTCCCTTCCCTTCACGAACAGCACCTCCTCTTTCTTCGCGATCGCCGCCACGGGCTGGCTTTCCAGCCCGAGATCTTCCAGCGCGGCCGCCGCCGCCGCGAGCTGTCCTTTGCCTCCGTCAATCAGGATCAGGTCGGGGAGTTTGCCCTCATCTTCCTCGAGGACGTTTTCATAATGGCGGTGGACCACCTCGCGCATGGAAGCAAAATCATCCGGGCCCTTTACGCTCTCCACGATGAACTTCCTGTAATCGCTCTTCTTCATGTCACCGTTCTCGCATACAACCATGCTTGCCACCGTGTCACTCCCCTGGATGTGGGATATGTCGAAAGTCTCGATTCTTCGGGGAAGAGAGCTCAGACACAGGATTTCCTGAAGCGGCTTGAGCACCTGCTCGCCCCTGGGCTTCAAGACCCTGAAACGCATGTCGAAGCACATCTGCGCATTACGCATTACCAGATCCAGCAGGCCGGCCTTCGACCCTCGTTTCGGAGAACGGATGTAAACCCGGCTGCCCCTGCGCTCGGTGAGCCAGGCCTCCAGCACGTCCGCCTCTTCAATGTCCACAGGAATGTAGATTTCCTTTGGAGTGAATGTGTCCTGCAGATAATACTGTTTCAGGGCCGAGGAAAAGAATTCGCCGGGATCGAAGGAGAGCAGGTCCTCCCAGTAGAACTCCCGGCGGCCGACAACCCGCTCGCCCCTCATGGCGAACACCGCGAGAGCAAGACGACTCTGGTCCTGAAAATAACCGAACAGATCGGCATCGTCCTGGCCGGCAAGTATCATTTTCTGCCGTTCGGACATATCCTGGACCATCGTGATCCAATCCCGGTAAATGGCCGCTGCTTCGTAGTTCAGTCTCTCTGCCGCTTCCGCCATCCGGAGCTCCAGCTCGCGGATCAACTGGTCCGTCTTCCCAGAGAGAAGCAGTTTGACGTCCTCGACGGCGCGGTCGTATTCCGCTTTGCTGCAAAGACCGGAAACGCAGGGCCCGAGACAGCGCTTCATCTGGTAGTCGAGGCAGGGCCGCGGAAGCGTTCCGTCGATTTCCAGGTTGCATGTGCGCAACTTGAAATACTTGTTGACCAGTTTGATCGTCCGCCGCGCATAGCTCGCCGGAAGGAAAGGGCCGAAATACAGAGCGCCGTCTTTCTTGATGCGCCTCGTGATGAAGATTCGCGGATAAGGCTCGTTCACCGTGAGCTTCAGATAAGGGAAACTCTTGTCATCCTTGAGATGGACGTTGTAGCGCGGCTGGTGCTGCTTGACCAGCGTGGACTCGAGGATCAGCGCTTCCACTTCGTTGTCGGTAAGGATGTATTCCAGGCCGGCGATTTCGGAAACCAGGCGATCCGTTTTTGGATCCAGCGGGCGGGATTCCTGGAAGTACGACCGAACCCGGCTCCGCAGGGAGCGGGCTTTGCCGACATAAATGACTTTGCCCCGGTCGTTCTTATAGATGTATACCCCGGGCGAAGCGGGCAGATTCTCCAGCTTTTTCTCCAGCTCCCCCATCGTCATTCACCCACGCCGCATTCACCGCAAAGACGCGAAGACGGCAAAAATTCTTCGCGCCTGCGCGTCTTTGTGGCGAAAAGAAGGGCTCGTTCACGAAGAGGATTCAAGACGTTGCTTCACCAGCGCGCTTACCTGCTTGCCGTCCACAGGTTTGCCTGAAAAGCGAAGCATGCATTCTTTCATCACCTTGCCCATATCTTTCGGAGAAGATGCCCCGGTCGCGCGGATCGCTTCTTCCACCGCGGCGATGATCTCTTCCTCCCCCAACGCCGCAGGAAGATACCCTTCGATAACCTTTATTTCCGCCGCCTCCTGCGCGGCCAGCTCAGGGCGCCCGCCACGGCTGAACTGTTCGATGGAGTCCCTTCGCTGTTTTACGAGCGCGGACAAGACCTCAACCACCTGCGGGTCGTCAAGCTCGCCGCGCACCTCGATTTCCTTGTTCTTCACGGCCGTCTTCATCATCCTCAAAACTCGGAGGCTGTCTGCGTCACGAGCTTTCATCGCCGAAGTCAGATCCTGATTGATCCTGTCGCGTAGCTTCATGGTTCTTCCCGTCTTTTTCGCGGATATTATGGGTGGGAAAAATCACACATTCCGAAAGGGGTGGCCCTGCGCGGCTGCGCTGTTATTGGCCGCGAGGGCAACCTCAAAATGTCGCCCCCATGCGGATGCCGATTTTTTTCGCTCCCTCAAGTTGTCACGGAAGCCATCTCGCGGAACACATCCAGCATTTCGTGATGAATGAGACCGTTGCTGGCTATGCATTCCTTGCCGTAGATGGTTCCAGGCTCACCTTTGAAGTCTGTGACGCGGCCGGCCGCCTCCCTGACCATCAGATATCCGGCCGCGCAATCCCAAGGGCTGAGTTTCAGCTCCCAGAATCCGTCGAAGCGACCCGAGGAGACGTAGCACAGGTCCAGCGCCGCCGAACCCGCTCTCCGCACCGCCTGCGCGCGCAGGGCGAATTCGCGAAAATAATCCAGGTTGTTTTGCTCGCTGGTCCGAATGTCATATGGGAACCCTGTGGCAAGAAGGCTGGAGTTGAGGGAGGAGACTTTTGAAACCCGAATCGGCTCGTCATTGAGCAACGCGCCATGGCCGCGATGTGCCGCAAAGAGCTCGTCGAGATTCGGGTTGTAGACGACTCCCCACTCGAGCTCTCCTTCGATTTCCAGCCCTATCGAGACGCAGAAGAAAGGGAAGCCATGCGCATAGTTTGTCGTCCCATCCAGGGGATCTATGATCCATGTATGCGACCCCCTTCTTGCTTCGGGGCTGCTCTCCTCCGCCAGGATCGTGTGAGACGGAAAGGCCTCCAGGATGCGGCCCACAATGAGCTCTTCAGCGGCAATGTCGATTTCTGTAACCAGATTGACGTCGCCTTTGTGGGCAACGGCAAAATCCGTGCGGACGTGTTTCATTAACAATCTCCCCGCTTCCAGCGCCGCCTTGGTGCCGACCCGCGCAAACTCACCGATGCCGCTCATTTCCCCCACTCGTCCCACTTCGTGGCACGGGCGTCTCGCCCGTGGGAAGCGAGGATCTTATGGCGAGAGGCCCATGCCACGACGGTCCGTCTCGCCCGTGAATGACTGGGGCTCACCCGCTATTCCTGGTCCGCAAGGTGAATGACCTCGACACCTCTCGGTATCTTGAACTGGAACCGGCTGTCGCCGACCTTTATGTTCGTCTCCAGATCTGTAAGAAGGAATTCCGAGAGATTTCCTGTACTCTCGCGGATCGCGATTCGTCTCAGGTCAAATGTTTTCTCATCGCACTCCGCAACCAGAAACTCGTAATCCGGTTGTGGAGAGCGCGGAACAAACCGCAGCAGAAAAGTCGCCTCGACTCTGGGCGTGAATTCTGTTTCGCGCAACACCTTGAAGTCCTTTTCGATGTCCCCCTGTCCGAGGAGAAAGTGCAGGGGCGTGCTCCGCAACTCGCTCGCGCTGAGGGGGCGGATGATCACCTGGCGGTCCCCCGGGGTGTAAAGATATGTGTTTCGCCCGTCGGCGACGAAGAGCTTCGTCTCCGGCTGGCGGTATTCCCACCGCATCAGGCCAGGTTTTTTCATGAAAAGGATTCCCGATTCGGTTTGCTCAATACCCGGAGCGCGATATATTTGGGTGAAATGAGCCGAGATGGAACCAACCGAGGCATAACGCCGCTGCAGACCGGCAACCAGGGCACCGAGGTCCTGAGGGGCGGCCAGGGCGGGGCCATTGAAAAACAGAAGAGACAAAAGCACCCGGGTCAAGCCATCTCCTTCTGCTGCCGGTGCGACTCTGGATTTCTAATCGTGTCCAAAAGGAGCATGGCAATCCCGATCGTGATGGCGCTGTCTGCGATATTGAAGGTCGGCCAGTGAAACGTGTCCTGGATGTGAAGCTCTATGAAGTCGACAACATACCCATGCACGACCCGGTCCGTAAAATTGCCGAGAATTCCACCCAGGGTGACCGCCAGAGCAGCCTGCAACAGGGTACGATCCGAAGGCATGCGCGCGCTGTAGATCAAAATGACGATCACGGCAACCACCGCCATGCCCGCCAGAACATACGGCTTCCATTGAGACTGGAAATCCGCGAAAAGCCCGAAGGCAACGCCGGAATTCCTCACGTAGGAGATCCGGGCGTAACCCGGAATCACATCGATATAGCGGGTCAAATCCATCAGGGAGTTGATGAGCCACTTGGTGAGGTGGTCCAGTATGAAAACAAACACGCTGAGCAGGTAAAACCGGTATCGCATTGTCCTAAACTCGCCAACTGCTAGGGGTCAAAGGAGCAAAGGGGAACCCTTCGCGCAACGGCAAAGTCGTTGCAAAGGAATCTTGGACCATTTTCACGTCCAGAGCGCGAAGTTCCAAACGCCAGCCCCGACCCGAAATGACAAATGACAAATAGACCGGATCCGATCACCCCCGTGGATTTGTCATCTGTCATTGGTCGTTTGTCATTTGCCATTTTCAAACATATTGCTGACTTTGCCGAGGCCCTTGGGACCCCTCGACCCCTTTGCCCTTCTTTTCATAGCATTTCGCGGACGACCGGGGCGCAGCGCTCGCACAAAGTGGGGAACTGAGCATCCCGGCCCACCTCCGGGGAATAATTCCAGCATCTCTCACATTTCTCCCCCAGCGCTCGCCCCACCTCCACCCGGACCTCATCCGGCGCTTCCAGGGATCGATCTTCCACAAGCTCGGCTTGGGAAACCATAAAAATATAGCGCAAATCCTCTTCGCGCCGTTTTAGCAGAGCGAACACCGCGGGTCCGGCGCGCAGGACTACTTTCGCCTCCAGGGAGTTCCCGATCGTTCGGGATTGACGGAGCTCTTCGAGCGCTTTGGAGACCATTTCGCGCACGCCGATGATTTGATCCCATTCTTCGAGGCCGCCTGCCAGATCGTACTTTTCCTGGTAAACCGGAAACATTTCCACGTGAACGGATTCGATTTTATCCTTGCCTTCGTGCATCGCCTTCCAAACCTCTTCCATGGTAAATGGCAGGATCGGAGCCATGAGGCGCGTGAAAGAGTCCAGGATGTGCCACAACACGGTTTGAGCCGAGCGCCGGGTGAGGGAGCGCGTGCCGTGTGTATAGAGACGGTCCTTTAGAATATCCAGATAGAAAGATGACAGGTCCACGGTGCAGAAGTTGTACAAGGCGCTGTAGACTTGATGGAACTGGTAATCTTCGTATCCCTTCAGGCACTTCCCAATCAACCGGGAGGTGCGCGCCAGCGCCCACCGATCGATCTCCGGCATCTGCTCGTAGGGCACCGTATCCACAGCGGGATCGAAATGCGGGTGCTTCGGATTCTGCGAGTTGCTCAGATTCCCGAGCATGAACCGGCAGGTGTTTCGGATCTTTCGATAGGCCTCTCCCATCCTGTCCAGGAGCTCATCGAAAATCCGAAGGTCCTCGACGTAATTTACGGAGCTGACCAGGAGGCGGGTTATCTCGGCGCCACGCTCCTGAACCAGGTCATTGGGGTCGATGCCTATCCCCTTGGATTTGGACATGGCACGCCCTTGCTCGTCCAGAGTCCAGCCATGGGTTATCGAACATTTGTACGGCGCAGCCTCTCGCAGCGCAACGCCGACAAGAAGCGAACTCTGAAACCAGCCGCGGTACTGGTCTCCCCCCTCGATGTACAGGTCGGAAGGCCAGGGAAGGTCCGGCCGGCGACCCAGAGTCGCGAAATGGCTGCTCCCCGAGTCAAACCAGACGTCGAGGATGTCGAACTCCTTGCGAAACTCTTTCCCGCCGCACTTGGCGCACACGGTGTTCGCAGGAAGCAGGTCTTCAGTGGCGCGGGCGTACCAGGCGTCCGCGCCCTCTCGTTCGAAGACGGAGGCCACGTGATCGATCACGTTCTTCTCGAGCAGGACCGTATTACAGGCGTTGCAGTAGAAGGCCACAATGGGAACCCCCCAGTCGCGCTGCCTGGAAATACACCAGTCGGGACGGTCCTTGACCATATTGGTGATCCGTTCCTCCCCCCATGCGGGAATCCAGCGAACTCTCTTGATCGCGTCCAGGACGCGCTGTCTGTAGCCGTCGGCGTCGAGCGCAACGAACCACTGCGGCGTCGCCCGGAAAATGATCGGATTGTGGCAGCGCCAGCAGTGCGGATAGGTGTGAGTAAAGTCCTCACAATGGAGAAGCGCGCCCGCGCTCCGCAGATGCTCCACGATTTTCGGATTGGCTTCAAACACCTGCTGGCCCCCGAAGAACTCGACGTTCTCCTCGAACCGCCCCTCATCATCCACCGGACAGAGGATCTCCAGCCCGTACTTCACACCCGTCACATAATCGTCGTAGCCGTGTCCGGGGGCCGTGTGCACGCATCCGGTGCCCTGGTCCAGCGTTACGTACTCGCCCAAAACCAGGAGCGACTCGCGGTCGACTAAGGGATGCCGCGCCTTGCGCCCTTCCAACCTTGAACCGCGGAAGCGCGCCACAATTTCGGGATCCTTCCAACCGACCTTCGCCGCAACCGCACCCAGGAGATCGGCCGCTACGACATAGCCTCTGTCTCCTACCCGGACCGCGGCGTATTCAATATCCGGGTGGAACGCGATCGCCAGGTTCGCAGGCAGAGTCCAGGGAGTGGTGGTCCAGATGACCACCGACCAGTTTCCTTCTGCTAACGCGGGCTCCAAATCCGACAGCTGCGTTCCCAGCGGAAAGGCTACATACACCGAAGGGCTGACGTGATCCTCGTACTCGACCTCGGCCTCCGCGAGGGCCGTCTTGCACGAGAAACACCAGTGCACCGGTTTGAGCCCCTTATAAACAAGTCCCTTGTCGACAAACTCACCGAACGCCCGCACGATGTCGGCCTCGTACGAGAAATCCATCGTAAGGTAAGGCCGGTCCCATTCGCCGAAAACACCCAGCCGCTGGAATCCCTTGCGCTGCAGGTCGATATATTTTTCGGCATATTTCCGGCATTCGCGGCGGATCTCGACTTTGCTCATGCCCGCCTTCTTCGCGCCGAGCATTTGATCCACCTTGATCTCGATCGGAAGCCCGTGGCAGTCCCATCCGGGCAGATAAGGAGCGTCGAAGCCCAGCATCGAATGCGACTTGACAATGATGTCTTTCAGGATCTTGTTGATCGCAGTCCCCATGTGGATGGCGCCGTTGGCATAGGGGGGGCCATCGTGAAGGACGTACAGGGGACGGCCGGCGCGCGCCTTACGAATCCTTCCGTAGACATCGATAGCATCCCAGTATTTCAGCATCTGCGGCTCCCTCTGGGGGAGGTTGGCCTTCATGCTGAACGAAGTCTTCGGCAGGTTGAGTGTATTCTTGATCTCAGTCACTTCAGGCACCATTGCTCCTCGAAACGAAAGCCCCCATGATACCAATTCCGGGGGGAAATTTCACCGGGCACAAACAGCACAGCATAACGGCACCACGAAGACGCGAAGAATCACAAAGAATTTCCGCAGCGAAAATGCGAACAATTCACCGACGAGTAATGACAGAGCGCGACGGAACCCGAAACTCAGCTCCGTGCCATCACAGTGCTCTCCGTGTCTCCGTGGTGAATCGTGGGATTTACTAATAGAGGCGGAACGATACTTCGATGGTTGCCTGGACATCCACCGGCTGGCCATTGAGCGAACCGGGCTTGAACCGCCATTTTGTCGCAATCGTGTTGATGGCGGACTCATCCAGGCCATAACCCAATCCGCGAATGACTTTAAAGCTGTCCACCGTCCCATCTTTCCGGACGATGGCCTGGAGCAACACGAGCCCTTCCACTTTGGCCTTGCGCGCCTCTTCGGTGTAAAGGGGCAATGGCTGGTTGACCGGGATGGGGGGCCGCACTCCCCCGCCAAGCGTGTAGACCCCGTCGCCTGGGCCACCAGGACCGTCGCCAACTCCGGGTCCCTTGCCCCTTCCTCCATAGCCCCCTGGCCCTGGAGGCCCACTGATTTCGCCTATGCTCAGCTCCGTTCCGATCTGGGCAATAATCTCTGGCGCCGGGTCGGGGACTGTCTGATACAAGGGCTCCGGGTCATCCGGCGTCGGGTCGGGGAAAGGGATGGGTTGCGGCTTTGGCTTTGGGATTTCGACATGTTTCGGCGCCGTCTTGGGTGAACCGCCGCCGGCAATAGACGGCGGCCCGATGATGTTCCGGAGAGTGATGATCTGCTTGTTGTCCGGAATGAAGACGTGCTGGCCCGATGCGAACCTGATCACAAAAAGCAGAACGTGGAACAGCAGGGTGACAAACATCGCCACACGCAACGCCCGCTTGTCCTCATCCTCGTCGGCATACGCGT
>Ga0209056_10006251_pt1 | contig 12320 bp, 10 predicted proteins | sample GraSoiAngelo_114_FD_185876 | JGI IMG/M metagenome (GOLD analysis project Ga0209056, IMG submission 185876) | Grasslands soil microbial communities from the Angelo Coastal Reserve, California, USA - 14_0903_13_40cm (SPAdes) (version 2) | ecosystem: Environmental > Terrestrial > Soil > Grasslands... | reverse complement strand
AATATCAAGGTCGCTGACACGAAAGCAACAAGCATCCGGCCGCGCGACGCGCTTCAGTACTCGTTCGAGCTTCCCGAAACCGATCAGAAGTGCAAGCTCGTTGGCTCGACGAAAGGTGTCGGCGGATTCGGACGCAACATCGAAGTGTTCCTGCTCACCGACGACGAGTACGTCTTCTGGCACGCCAACCCGGCGGCAATCGCGCAGTCGTCATGGGAAACTTTCAGAGGATCCGAGAACAGGCTGGACTACGCATTACCGGGAGCGGGCATTTATCACTTCGTGGTATCGAACGAGATGTCTCCGACGCCGCAGACCGTCGCAGTGAAGGCGCAGGTGAAGTGCGTCCACTAGCTTCCGCCGTTACGACACCGCCCATCCGTTGATCGGCTAAAGAGTGGCACAAGCGGCTGCCATTTCGTCAGCCGCCCGATTTGTGTTGCTCGCTTTCACTGCCGATCCTAGCTTGGACGCGTGATCAGCCACTACACGCTCACCAAGAAAACCTTTCTCGCCGGCGCGCAGTGCCTCAAGCGCATGTGGTGGGAGATGTACGATCCCTCCGCACCGGAGACGCGGCCCGGTCTGGTGTCGAGATTCAGGATGGACGAGGGCGCGAAAGTCGGAATTCTCGCTCGCACCTTCGTGCCTGGCGGACGACTCATCAAGCGCGGCGGCCGCAGCCTGAACGTTATACTCGCCGACAGCAAGGAGGCGCTCGCTGATCTGTCCGTGCCGGCCATCTACGAATGCGCGGTGATCGCCGACAACGCTCTCGTTTTTCCTGACATCCTGCAGCGAGTCGACGGCGGATTTTGTCTCATCGAGGTGAAGTCGAAGACCTCGGTCAGCGAGCAGAAACACATTCCGGATGTTGCGATCCAGACGCACGTGTTGCGCGCAGCAGGCATCCCGATCGTGCGCTGCGAGATCATGCACCTCAGTCGTGAATGCGTGTACCCGGACCTGTCAAACCTTTTTGCGCGCGAAGACGTCACTGAGCTCGTCGAGGCTCGTCTTCAGACTCTCGACCGCGAAATCAGGGACCAGCTGATCACCGCACAACTTCCAATCGCTCCAAACGTCGAGATTGGCGCGCATTGCAAGCGGCCCGAGCCCTGTCCGTTCATGAATCGCTGCTGGCCGGTCGCGCCGACCGATCATGTCAGCAATCTGTACAAGGTGACGGAAAAAATGCTGGCGGAGTTCGAGGCATCCGGCTGGGCGAGCATCCGCGATCTGCCCGATGATGTGCAGCTCAGCGCGATCGCGGCGAGACAACGACGGGCGCTGCGCGAAGGGCACCGCGTCGTCGAGCGTGAAACGCTGCTCGAGGCAATGAAGACGCTGGCCTACCCAGTCGCGCACATCGACTTCGAAACCATCCAGCCCGCAATTCCAATCTGGAACGGCTGCAGGCCGTACGATCAGATTCCGGTGCAATTGAGCTGTCATCTGGTGAACGCAGATCACACCGAGACGCACTCTCAGTGGCTATTCGACGGTAAGGGCGATCCTCGGCCCGGAATGGCGAACGCGATTCTCGAAGCCTGCAAGTCGGCGGCGACGGTCACCGCCTACAGTTCGCAATTCGAGCGTGGCTGCATCGAGCTCGTCGCGGAGGCGTGTCCCGACAAAGCGGCGCTGCTAAAGGGCATCGCCGACAATCTGGTTGATCTACAGCCGATCGTGCGGGAGAATGTCTACGACGAGAAGTTTGCCGGCAGCTTCAGCATCAAGAGAGTGGTGCCGGCACTCGTGCCTGATCTCGGCTATGATGATCTGCCAATTGCCGAAGCGGAGACTGCATCGATCCAGCTATCGCGAATGCTACTCGGCGGGCCGACCGTGCATCCCGAGGAAAAGGCCGAGCTGCGTGAGGCGCTGCTCGAGTACTGTAAGAGAGACACCGCCGCAATGGTCGCGTTGTCAAATCGGCTGAGCGAGCTGGCGCACTAGAGAGTCCAACTGGACTGCGATCGAAAAAACTGCAACTGATGACTACCGGGCCAGGGGCTTTGTGCGTGCCGGCGGAGGGCTACGGGCTAAACCGTCACGCGAATCGGATCGGCGCGCAGCCCCTTGCCGCTCTGCCCACCGCCCTCAGCCGGTCGTCATCAGTTGCTTTTGAATAAAAGACTTGCCGCACTAAAAAACTCCGACATATTGGTCCGTCCCAACTTGTGGACGGATGATGACCGCTCCATCAGCCGTACTTCTAAGCAGTCTCCTCATCTCCATTGGCGCTGGCGTTGCGAACGCGCCGCATCGCGTCGACGCGAGCGGTCGCACTCCACCGCGCGTCACCGCCAACGACGATCGTCGCCCGGCGGGGACCATGCGCGATGGCAGGCTCGAGCTGAGGCTCGACATCGTGAACGCGCAATGGTTTCCCGAAGCCGAGGATGGCCCGAGCGTGACGATGCAGGCGTTCGCCGAGGAGGGACACGCGCCGGAGATTCCGGGACCCATGCTTCGCGTGCCGGAGGGAACGGAGATCTCCGTCACGCTCCATAACTCGCTCGACGTCGAAGTCGTCGTTCACGGGCTTCACATCCGGCCGGCAACTACTGATGATGCGGTCAAGATTCTCGCGGGCGCTACCCGCCAGGTGTCGTTCCAGGCCGGAGCGCCCGGCACCTACTTCTACTGGGCGAGGATGACCGCGGCGCCGTTCAACTATCGCAGCAAGGACTCCCAGCTCTCCGGCGCAATCGTTGTTGACCCCCGCACCGGTCCGCCGAGGAAAGATCGTGTTTTCGTAATCGGAGTCTACCGCGATGATCCGGACAGCTTGGCGGGACGCACTCCGCATCCGCGCGAGATCGTGGTGGCGAACGGAAAATCGTGGCCGTACACCGAGCAGTTCACGTTCACCGCGGGCGATACAGTCTCCTGGCGGGTGATCAACGTCAGCGGCGCTCCGCACCCGATGCATTTGCACGGCTTCTATTTCAATGTCGAGCGAAGCGGTACAGAGCTCGTGGACAGTTCCATTGTCCCGAGTGCGATCAGTCAGGCCAACACGAGGGTCATTTTACCCTTGAGCACGATGGCTATTCGCTTCCTCCCCGATCGGCCCGGCAACTGGCTTTTTCACTGTCACTTTGCATTGCACGTCGATGGAAAGGGCACACTCCGCAACATGATCGACAGGCGTCCCTGGGAGACGATGGACCGCGAGCACGTGGCGATGAATCACGGCGTTCACGAGATGGCGGGACTGATTATCGGGATTCACGTGTTGCCGCGCGGTGAGCAGCTAGCGGCGTCGACCGAGAACCCACAGCGACTTCGTCTGCTGATTCAAAGCTCGCCGTACGGCTACAGCCACAAGCCGGCGATGGGATTTGTTCTGCAGCAGGGCGCCGAGCCGAAAAGCGATTCGGTGACGCTCCCTGGTCCGACGCTGTTTCTGGAACGCGGAAGGCCAGCCCGTATCACCGTAGTCAACAGACTGAAGACGCCGACCTCCGTGCATTGGCATGGACTGGAGATCGAGAGCTACCCCGACGGCGTTGCCGGCTGGAGCGGAATGGCGAACAGGATCGCTCCGATGATCCAGCCGAATGATTCATTCATCGCCGAGTTCACGCCGCCCCGCGCGGGAACGTTCATCTATCATTCGCACATGAACGAGCTGATGCAGACGAACTCCGGGATGTATGGTGCGTTGATCGTGACCGACTCGGCTCACTCCTTCAACCCGCGCATCGACAAGATCATTCTGGTTGGAGGCGGTGGGCCGGGCAATATCGAGGTGCGATCAGCCGGTATGGTGAACGGAACGGCTTCTCCGCAGCTGGAGCTCGAGGCGGGAAACACTTATCGACTGCACATCATTCAGATCCATCCGCAGTTCGTGGTTCTGTTTCGACTTGGTACGGACAGCACCACGGCGCGGTGGACGCCGGTAGCCAAGGATGGCGCCGACCTTCCTCCGGAACAGGCAACATCGAGAGCAGCTTTCGTGACGATGGGCCCGGGCGAGACCGGGGAATATCTCTTTACGCCCGAACAACCAGGGCTCCAGAGATTGAGCATTCAGACGCGCCTCGCCGGCTGGCAAGTGCCCGTCATGATCATCGTCAAACCCGCCAAAAAAATCGCGACGAACTAAGGGCGGAACTCTCCTTGCATCACGCGACAGTGGACTCAGGTGTCGCCGAGGAGATTGTGAACCGCATCTTGATCAAGTGTCCGACGACGGGGAAGATGATCTACACCGGATTCTCGATGGATCCCGAGACGTTCGAGGCGTCACCAATCGAGGAGATGGACCCGATCGAGTGTCCAGCCTGCCACCAGACGCATCGTTGGACGAAGAGAGACGCGCGTTTCGAGCGTGATCCGAACGAGTGATCAGTAGAAATACCGAACGCGTGGGCCCTGAAAATCGCTCAGTGGAAATACTGAACACGGCCGCCAAAAAATACTGATGTAGCGCGAGTTTGCCCTCAACATTGGCTCAGCCGCTCCCGGCGGGACAATTTTTGCAGCGCAGCGCGAGTTTGACATCACGCAGATCAGACTCAATGGATGACCGTCGGAGAAAAGAAGCAATCGAAGCTGCGCGCCGCGAGATCGCGCGCAGAATCGCGAGGTTCTGCAGCACTCTCTCTGCTGAAGAATTCGACAGGTTGCTTGACCGGATGGCGCACGTGCAGTGGAAGTACGATGTCTTTCCGATCGTCTCCGATTCTTCGCCTCCCTCCCCCTCCCCCTCCCCCTCCCCCTCCCCGAAAGAACGCGAGCTCCTTGACTGACACGTTTCCTCTCGACAACGACTCCGATCTCGATCCTCTTCGCAGTACGCCCGCTTTCAGGCAATCGCGCGGGCTATGTAGATTCGCCCACTAGCGCAAGCCGAGAAGGTGGCGAACCTGCAGGACCGCGTCGTCTACCTTGTAGCGAAGGAAAATATCACCGAGTGCAGCCGACGCTTTGGTTGGATCACCGTCGACACCTGTGCGCGCTGTCTGCGCTCCCTCGCTTGGCGCTAGCTTATCGGCGCGGATCCAGCGATGCTGTCGGTCTAGCGCCATCAGCTCTGATGTATCGTCGGTGCCCGCGTGTACGTCGTGCGTCGGAAGCCCGTGTGACACCTCGTACGCTTGCGCCTGCTGTTTTTCCCTGAAGTAGACGTCCGGCGCGTAGAACACGCGCACGCCCCTCGGGCTCCACTCTGAATCGAGCTGCTTCGCGACGGCGGCGAGCATGTCCTGTCCGTCGCCGTGATCGCCCATGATGAATATGTGCCGGAACCCGGCGTCGATAGCGCTCAGGGCCACATCATGAACGATCGAGCGATACGTCTGTGGAGTAAGCGTCACTGACCCAGGGAACCGCATGTGCTCCGTCCGCTTCACTGCGTCGCCCGTTGGCGCGAATGGCAGCGTCGGATAAACGAGAGCATTGCCAAGCTTTATCGCGATCGCTCCCGCTACCCAGCGCGCAATGAAGTTGTGCTTGCCGATCGCCATGTGCGGCCCGTTCTGCTCGGTGCTTCCCGCATAGATGATCGCGCTCGTCTTGCCCGACTTAATTGCCTGCTGCACCTCCGGCCAGGTGAGATCCTCGATGTAGACGGATCGTTGTGCGAACGCCGGAGTCGCCGCCAACACGAACGCGGCGAAAGTGAAGGAGAGCATTTGTCTTATCATCTCATATTGCCGGTATGCCCGAGCGAGTACCGCCCTGGCTGCGGCCACACAGCCAGTCCGTGCGGCTCCCGCCCCACCGGAATCCGGTGCGTCAACCGTCCGGTCGAAGTATCGAACACGTACACCTCGTCGTCGTAGCGACCCGAAACCCACAGCTCTTTTCCGTCGGCGGTGACGTCACCCATGTCCGGACTTCCGCCGCCAGGAACCGGCCACGTCGCAACGACCGTGTCGCTCGTCGGATCGAGCACGCTGATCGAACCGGGTCCGTGACGACCGCCGGCAATCGTGTTCCAGCCGCGATTCGTCACGTACAGCTCTCTGCCATCTCTGGTCGGATAGATGCCGTGGGCGCCTTTGCCGGTCTTCACGAAACCGATGCGCTCGAACTTCTGCGGGTCGATCACGAACACTCCGTCCTCTTTCATGTCCGCCACGTAGAACTTGCTGCCGTCAGCGGAGGACCGAATGTCCTGCGGCATTGATGGAACATTCATCAGCGCAGCGAACGCGGAGTTTCGCCTTTTCCGCCTGTTCAACAAACGTGAGATCTGACGAGGGATGTAGTTGGTCCACTTGTCTGGATCGAGCGTCAAGTAGCCGACCGCCTGGCGCGTCATGAGATCGATCTTCACTAACTGCCCCGAGAATTCGCAGGTCGCGATTGCGTACCGGTTGTCGGCGGTAAACTCGACGTGATCCAGACCCTTGCACGTGACGGGCAGCGACTGCACGAGCGTCATGTCGTGCGGATCGCGAAAGTCGATCCGTCGCCGCGCCTCGGCGATCACCATCGCGTACTTGCCGTCCGGCGTGAAGTAGATGTTGTAAGGATCATCGACCCTCACTTCTTTCCCGGTAAGCGGGTCGATGTCGGTAAGACTGTTCGATGAATTGTTGGCGACCCAGAGCGTGGAGAGATCGTATGAGGGGACCACGTGCTGCGGAACTCTCCCCGTCGGGAACGTACGCACAACCTGGTAGGTGCGCGGATCAATCTCGGTGACAGTGCCGCCGCGCGAGTTGGGGACGTACACCATCGGCACAGCTTTCGCCGCGGCCGGTGCGAGATTGTTCGCGCCCGTTTCAGCGTAGATGTTGACGGCACCAGCGCTAGTGCGATACGCAGCGGAAGCGAGCGGCGTTCCTTTCGCATCACCTTGTCTGCACCCAGAAACCAAAAGCGCGGCCGCTGTGATGACGGCGCCGACGCGCATGCTACTCACGGTTTGGACTCGAGCTCATTCTTGGCGCACAGTGCTTTGGTGCGACGAAGTCTAAACGTCCCTGCTGTCCTAATGCTTACACCGGTCGAACGCCTGCATTCTCGCCACCAGGAAACTCGGCGATCTGGCCAAGGCCGGCCGCTACTCAGCCAGTGTCACGCATTGTAGCTTGTTCCGAACGATCGAAGGCAACTTCGGACCGCTTCCGGTAGTGGATAGAGACGCGAACGCGACGGCAGTTCCCGAAGAGGTCTGGCGAAATCTCCAGGAGGAACAGCGATGAGTAGATCGATCCTGCTGCTGTCACTGTGCGCCGCACCATCACTGGCGGCACAATCATATACAATCACGCATACGTACAACGTAGGGGGAGACGGCGGCTGGGATTACGTGATTCCCGATGCCCCGAATCACCGCCTGTTCATCGGCCGGCAGAACAGACTAATCGTGGTCGACATGAACAACGGGCGGTTGATCGCCGAAGTCACGGGGATCAAAGGCGCACATGGGACCGCGCTCGCGCCGGGCACGGGACACGGCTTCGCGACATCGGGTAACGACAGCTCGATCGTCATGTTCGATCTGAAAAACTATAAGGCGATCTCCAGAATTCCGGCCGCCGAAGACGCCGACGCGATCATCTACGACCCCGCGTCGAAGCGTATCTACTCGTTCAACGGCGACGCAAACTCCGCCACCGTAGTCGACCCGCGCAAGGGAACAGTCGTCGCCAAGATTCCGCTCGGGGGCAAACCGGAGTACGGCCAGTCATCGCGCGACGGAATGATCTACGTGAATCTCGTCGACAGCAGCCGGATCGTGGAGATCGATGCGAAGACTTTGACACTCACGAAAAAAAGTTGGTCGACGGACCCGTGCAAAAATCCGGTCTCGATGGCAATTGACATATCGCATCACAGGTTATTCAGCGGCTGCCGCAGCGGCGTGATGGCAATATCCGATTACAGAAATGGCAAAGTCGTCGCGACTGTGCCAATCGGACGGGGCGTCGATGGCGCAGGGTACGACCCGGTTCTTCGCGATGCGTACGCTTCGAACGCTGATGGAACCCTCACTGTCATCCATCAGGACTCGCCCGACAAATATCACGTCGTCGAGAATGTCCAAACGGCGCAGGGCGGCCGGAACATGGGACTCGATGCGGCAAGCCACCGCATCTACGTCGTCTCAGCCAAGTTCGGTCCTGCTCCCACGGAATCGACTGCGACCAATCCGCGACGACGGCCGCCGGTGCTGCCGGGCTCGTTCATGGTGATCGTCGTCGAGCCAGCGGGGTCGCACTAGGGCCAACCTCGACCATTGGAACACGCGAGCCGGTGAGCCGGTACCTGTAGTGGCCGGAAAGCACCGGCCGAGGGCGGAAGTCCAATGACAAGCACGAGATCTCAGATGGCTAAGCGACGCGAAGACGAGGTCCGCACCGCATTCTATCGAGCGACCGAAGGTACAGGCTCGCGCGACGAGTTGGTCGCAGCCGTTCGCGCCAGAGTGCGCGAGCTCAAAAAGCAAGGTCAGCCGCCGGAGAAGGTCATCGTCACGATCAAGCGGCAGTGCGGATTGCCCCTGATCACCTTCGCGGCTGACACTGACGCGAGCACCGATGGCTCAGCGAGGAGACAAATTGCCGAGCTGGTCGTGCGGGCCGTTATCGACGAGTACTACTCGGGGCGGACTGATGCCGATCGAGCGGCACTTTTCGGGCGCCAGATTTGAATTAACTGCAACTGATGACTACCGGCGGGGGGCAGTGGGCTTTACGGCTTAGGGCCGCGGGCTGTCCCTCAGTGCGAATTGAGCCTAGCCCGAAGCCCCGAGCCGCCCCGCCCAAAGCCCCCAGCGGGTAGTCTTCAGTTGATTTTCCCATTTCCTCTGCAGATCCTTTTCGGCGCCAGACACCCGGCGTTCCAAACAAAACCGGCGTAAAACGCTCTCGGCTGCGGCCCCGTTATCGGCGCGATGATTCCTGCGTCGAGCGCCAACCACTCGCGAGCGAGGAATGTTGGCCCGATGAGGAGCGCAGCAATTCCTTCGGTGCCGAGTGGACCGGCGGTGCGCGGAAAACCAAAAACCTCGATCGCTGCGCCGAACGGTCCGCTAACCGGAAAGCCGAAGGAGACGGTCCACACACCTGCGGTCTTGGGAGCAGATGTTCCGTCACCGGTTCTTCGCGTCTGGCCAACGTTCAGATCCATCGCTACCGGACCGAGATGGTGACTCGAAATCAGTAGCAGCGAAAAATCCGTTGTGCCTGTCCCAGCCGCGTCCGGTGATGCGGTTGGCAATTTGACGGCTGGCAGCACCGCGAAATCGCCGAGTATCCGATCGTTCTCGGCGATGCGGTACTTGATGCCAATGGTGATGTCGCTCGCCGCGAACGATCGGCCGGGGATTGCGCGATCGTGAATGATGTTGACCAGCAGATTCAGCTGCGCTCGCGTCGCCAGACCAATCTTGAGATTTGTCGGAGCGAAGAAGCTTCGCTCGCCGCTCGAAGCCTTGTCCCACTCTCCTCCTTCTTCGAGCTCCACCCAACCGGGCGCCACCGTGCCGGCATGAGTTGCGACGGTCGGCCGCTCGGGCTGAACCGCGTGCGGGTCTCGAGCTGTCGAATCAGTTGGAGGCTGAGCACTGAGAGGACCGACACTCGCGATGGCCGCCAGCCACGCGAAAAGCGGTACGCACGTGCGAAGCTTCATGGTGTAATCATACAATGCTCCGGCGCAGCCGGCCTCTGGAACCATCCGGCGCTCTACGGCAAGTTCTCGCGGCAAACTTTCGACAGCCACTTTCATTAATCGGTGACTCAATGAATCAGCTCCTTAGACTGCGGCTTACTGTCTCGACTCTGCTGCCCGCTGCGTTAATCGCCGCGGCGTGCACGCCGAGCACTACAACGACGACAGCGACAGTTCCCGCACCGGCAACTGCGGGAACGAATCCATTCCTGGTCGAGAGCACGCTTCCATACCACGCTCCCCGCTTCGACCTGATTCGCAACGAGCACTATCAGCCCGCACTCGAGGAGGGAATGCGAGAGCAGCTGGCTGAGATTGATGCGATCGCCAGGCAAACGGCGCCGCCGACTTTCGAGAACACGATCGTCGCAATGGAAAAATCAGGCGCGTTGCTCACGCGCGCATCCAAGACCTTCTCCGCCGTCGTTGGAGCCAATACCAACGACACCCTGCAAAAAATTCAGGACATCGAGGCACCGAAACTCGCGGCACACAACGATGCCATCTATCTGAACGATCAGCTTTATCAGCGCGTGAAGAGCGTTTACGACCGACGCGAGTCGAGCAATCTGACCCTCGAGCAGAAGGCACTGATCGAGCGCTACAACCGCGATTTTGTGCGCGCCGGAGCGCAGCTCTCCGAGGCGGACAAGGTCCGCATGCGCTCGATCAACCAGGACTTGTCGAAGCTTTCGACGGATTTCTCGAACAAGCTTCTCGCCGGAACGAAGGCCGCCGCTTTGGTCGTCGACAATGTTTCGCAACTCGACGGACTCAGCGATGCGGAGATCCAGACGGCGGCAGAAGCGGCGAAGCAGCGCGGACTCGCGGGCAAGTGGGTGCTTCCGCTGCGCAACACAACGCAGCAGCCGGCGCAGGCCGAGCTGAAGAATCGCGCCGTTCGTCAGAGGCTCTTCGAGCTTGCGACGCTCCGCACTTCACGCGGCGACACCAACGATACCAAGAACACCATTGGCCGCATGGCCGAGCTGCGGGCAGAAAAGGCTCGTCTTCTCGGCTACCCGACGTGGGCGGCGTATTCGTTGGCGACTCAGGGTGCAAAGACCCCGGAGAACGCGATCAAGTTGCTGACCGATCTCGTTCCGCCGGCAACTGCGCGCGCCCGAGCGGAAGCCGCCGATATGCAGAAGCTGATCGACGCGCAGAGCGGCGGTTTCAAGCTGCAGCCATGGGACTGGCAGTACTACGCGGAACAGGTACGGCGGGTGAAGTACGATCTGGATGAGTCGCAGATCAAGCCCTACTTCGAGTTGAACAGCGTGTTGCAGAATGGCGTCTTCTTCGCGGCGAACAAGCTATACGGGCTCACGTTCAAGGAGAGACACGACATTCCGGTCTATCATCCGGACGTGCGCACGTTCGAGGTGTTCGACGCGGACGGGACGCCGCTAGCGCTCTTTTACGCTGACTACTTCAAGCGGGACAACAAGCAGGGCGGCGCATGGATGGATCAGTTCGTGGATCAGTCCGGCCTCATTGGGACCAAGCCAGTGGTGTTCAACGTCGCGAACTTTACCAAGCCGGCGCCCGGACAGCCTGCCCTGCTTACCTATGACGACGTGACGACGATGTTCCACGAGTTCGGCCACGGGCTGCACGGGATGTTCTCGCGCGTGGAGTATCCGACCCTTTCTGGTACGAACGTACCGCGAGACTTCGTGGAGTTTCCGTCGCAGTTCAATGAGCACTGGGCGCTCGAGCCCACAGTGTTCGCCAACTACGCGAAGCATTATCAGACAGGCGCCCCGATGCCGGCCGCGCTTGTCGACAAGATCAAGCAGTCGCGCACTTTCAATCAGGGGTTCTCGATGACGGAGATCCTCGGGGCGTCGCTGCTGGATTTTGCTTGGCACACACTTTCGGCTGGTGGTACGCCGAGCGATGTCGATTCATTCGAGACCGCATCGCTGCAGCGATTCAACGTCGCCATGCCCGAGGTTCCGCCACGTTATCACAGCACCTACTTCTCGCACATCTGGGATGGCGGCTACTCGGCCGGCTACTACGCGTACACGTGGAGCGAAGTGCTGGATGACGACGCGTATGCATGGTTCCGCGAGCACGGCGGTCTCACTCGAGAGAACGGTCTGCGCTTTCGAGATCTAATCCTGTCTAAGGGCGGTACTGTAGATGCGGCCACGCTGTATCGAAACTTCCGAGGTCGCGATCCGAGTGTCGAGGCGTTGCTAGAGGAGCGCGGGCTCAAAGCTTCTGACTCATCGGTCAAATAGCGCGCTGCGAGCGCATCTCTGCGTGTGGTCGGCGAGGATGTCCTCTCCGGCCGCACACTCGCTTGGTCGGAGCCCCTAACAGCGCTCCCTCGCTCTGCTCGGTCGCGGGTCTCCTCCACGCGCTCCTTTGAGCGGCCTACGAGGACACCCTCGCCTCCCTGCACAGATCCGTAACTGCAGCGGCGCTTCGCGCCGCGTCTCGCGCCGGTACCGCACGCCGCTCCGTCCCCACTTTTTCACCGGGACGCCGAGCTCCGCTCGGCGCGCTCCCGCGCGCGCAGTTCGTGGGAGAAGTGAGCGACCAACTCGAAGTGCGCGCCTACAGGCGCGAAAATGATAGCGAGCCTCGAGCTGGACTCAGAGGAAAGGTGGAAGGGGTCCTCGTAGGAGGCACCCACTTGGCGACAAGGAGACCCGCGACCG
>Ga0209056_10006250_pt1 | contig 12320 bp, 14 predicted proteins | sample GraSoiAngelo_114_FD_185876 | JGI IMG/M metagenome (GOLD analysis project Ga0209056, IMG submission 185876) | Grasslands soil microbial communities from the Angelo Coastal Reserve, California, USA - 14_0903_13_40cm (SPAdes) (version 2) | ecosystem: Environmental > Terrestrial > Soil > Grasslands... | reverse complement strand
AAATGGGCTACGCCTCAGTGGGATGGACTTTTCTATAAACATAGCATCCCTACGGATTTTCGCGGCAGACTCCCCTTCAGCAATAACCCCGTCATGAGAAGCTCTCCACGTATTTCACGCCACTGCCGGTGTTGAATAACACCACGCGTTCACCAGCTTTGACGGCCCCGGCGGACTGCATTTTCTGCAGCGCCGGCAAGCACGCCGCGCCTTCCGGAGCACAGAAGATTCCTTCAGCAGCGCCAATTTCTTTCGTCGCATCGATCAACTCTTCATCGGTAACGGCGACGGCAGTGCCTCCGGATGCGCGCAGCGCGTCAAGAATCAAAAAGTCTCCGATGGCGCGCGGCACACGAAGCCCCGACGCGGTCGTCTGGGCATTGGGAAATTCTTCCGCGAAACGCTTCCCTTCCTCGAACGCTCGGACAATTGGCGCGCAACCTGAAGCCTGCACCGTGACCATGCGCGGCCGCTTCGATCCGATCCAACCCATCTGTTCCATCTCGTCGAATGCTTTCCACATACCGATTAGGCCCGTTCCGCCGCCGGTCGGATAAATGATTACGTCAGGCAATTCCCAATCGAACTGTTCTGCCAACTCGTAGCCCATCGTCTTCTTGCCTTCGATGCGATACGGCTCTTTCAAAGTTGAAACGTCGAACCATCCTTCAGCGTCTTTACGTCGCGCCACCTCAGCGCCACAATCGGTGATCAATCCATCCATCAGCGTCACCTGCGCGCCGGTCTGCTCGCACTCGATGACGTTTGCTCGCGGCGTATCGCGCGGCATGAAGATGTGCGCTTCCAGACCTGCGCGCGCCGCGTACGCAGCGAGCGCGCCCGCCGCGTTACCAGCCGACGGCACCGCCAGCTTCTGCGCGCCCAACTCTTTGGCCATCGAAACCGCCGCCGCCATCCCGCGCGCCTTGAAACTCTGCGTCGGATTCTGCCCTTCGTCCTTGATATAAAGTTCGCTCAACCTGAGTTGCGCGCCGAGCCGCGAGGCGTGCACGAGCGGCGTGAATCCTTCGCCGAGCGTAACAATGTTCTCGTCGTTCTCGACCGGCAGCACTTCTCGATAACGCCATAGATCAGGACCTCGCCCTGGCAAACTTTCTCTCATCAAAGAAGCCGCTGCGCGTTTCAGATCATATCGAACCAACAGCGGCTTTCCGCATTCGGCGCAAAGGTTGTGCAACCGTCGTGCCTCGTGTCTGAGCCCACACGCGGCGCATTCGAGATGAGTGACATTCATTGGTTCTTAGCTGTTCCTTTCTGAAAAGGTTTGGTGGTTTTATTTGCTCACACCAACGATGTGGTGGACAACAACTCGGACACAGGCATTTTGCCGATCGGAAGAATCTGACAACTGAAGGAAAAATCCGGCGGTGATTGATTTGCAGATTTATTTTAAGCTGCTTTCCTGGGGCGAATCGCTTTAATCTTTTCGTAATGATGTTGATGTCGTTGCAGCATATCCCAAACGTCCACGTCTTGTTGCAGTCCCAACCAGACATCCGGGGATGTCTTCAGGGCGCGCGCCAGCCGGTGGGCCATGTCAACCGTAACAGGACGACGCTCCCTTAACAATTCGTTCACTGTCCGTCTCGACACGCCTAATCGCTTGGCAAATTCGCCCTGGGTCATACCGGTTTCAGGCAGCACGATCTCGCGAAGCACTTCTCCAGGATGTGTAGGTCTGCGCCTTCGGTTATTCAGCATAAACAACTCCTAGTGATAGTCTTCCAAATCCACATCGTAGGCATTCCGTCTGCGAATACGAATGTGATGCGCTGGTTTCCGCTCACCGTAATACTCCAGGTCCCACGCCGCTGCCCCTTCAATTCGTGCAAACGAAAACCGGGGATGTTCATATCCGTGACATGCTTTGCGCGATTCAAGTAGTCGAGCTGGATACGAAGACGCTTCATTAACTCTGAAGCAACTGCGCGCGACTTCCCAGTCTCAAAGAACTCTTTCAAACCTTTGTGGCGAAATGTCTTGATCACGGAAATCGCGATGGAACTGTAACGAGTGAGATTACAGCATGTCAATCGCTCGCTATTGCAGTCCCGTTAGGGCAACCTCCAGCAACAGAACCTTCTTTATCCCCGTATAAAACGGCTCGATTTCGCAGTTCTCCGCCAGGCTATGGGCGCCATCGCAGGGACCGGCGCCGGTCGAGATCGAAGAGATGCCTGCCAGCAAGGCCGCGCTGGAATTGTTTGAACCTGAATTTGTGATTGGCGGATCGAAACCCATCACGCGATGCACGGCTTCCGACATACGCACCAGGTAAGATTCGCGATGGCCGGGAATCGAGGCCGCGGGAGACGTTGAGATCACATCAGTCTTAACTTGCATGGCGACGCGCGCGGCTTCTTCATCGAGGATAATCTTGATCTGCTTTTCCAGATCGGCAATCACTTCGTTACTGGTGGAGCGCAGGTCGACCGTGAACCAGGCATCGGACGCTTTCGCATTTACTACTTCCGAGCCGCCCAGCATGCCAATGTTCAGATTCGACGACGGTAGGGCAGGCACTTGCAATTGATAGATGCGTTCGATTGCCCGCGCCAGCGGCAGCGTCGCCGAGTAAGGCGGCGTGCGCGAGCGCGTGTGGCCGCCGGGCCCGATGAAGTGATGCCGATACCAGTTGATGCCAATGCCGGCGTAAGTGAATCCTTCATAACCGCCGTCGAGCGCGATGTAGTGATTTATCTTCGACTTATTCTCATTGACGTAAGTTTTCACGCCTCTGAATGTGGTTTCTTCCTCGACCGTGAAGACGAACACCAGATCGCCTTTCGTCTTAGTTTTCGCTTCATTCAAGGCGCGAATCGTCGTCAGCAGCGCCTCGACGTTGCGGGTGTCGTCGCCAATGCCGGGTGCGTAGACTTTGCCGTCACGGATCGTAGCTTTGATTTGCAAGCCCGGTTGAAAAACCGTGTCCATGTGCGCGTCAAAAACAATCATCGGCCCACCGCCGGTCCCTTTGCGAACCGCGATCAGGTTTCGGGCCGAATCATAATGAACATCGTCGAGATGATACTTGCGAAGCAGACTCTCGATGTATTTCGCGCGTTGTTGTTCGTGCCCCGACGGCGCGTTGATTTCAGTAATAGCGATCCATTCATGCAGAATGCTTTCGTGATTGCGATCGATGTAATCGTTCGCGGCTTTGATGTCCGCGCGATCGGTGATTGCCTTAAGATCAGCGATGTACTGGGCAACAGTCTTGACCTGCGCGAGCGCGCTGGTGGGAAGAATTACTAAGAGCAGCGCCAAAGGACAAATCGATCTTCTCATGATAGGTTTCCGCCAAACGTCGAATATAATCCGAGCTTGTTCGTGATTCTAAACATTTCCGAACACATGTAAACTCAACGGGCTGGTAATGAGAGGGCAGTTCACCACAGAGACACGGAGGCGCCATAGAGGACCACAGAGTTTTTCTCGGTTCTCTGTGAAAGCTCTGTGTCTCTGTGGTGAAAAATGCTCGCTACGGCGAATCGAAAAAATTTGGCGGTGAGACAAAACAGAGAATCTGAGGAGAATGCGCCTGGGCCGCTTGGTCTTTGGCTCGATCGCGGCATCCTCGCGACGCTGTTTCTGTTTGTCATCGCGGCGCCAAACTCAATTGCCGCGACCCAGACCGCCTGGCTGCTCGGATTGCTGTTCTGGGCTCTGCGGCTTTTCGTTTGGCCAAGGCCAGGACTTCATCGCACGCCGCTTGATTACGCGTTGCTGGGCTTCTTCATTCTCACGGGCATCTCTTCTTTTCTTTCTTACGAGCCGATGATTTCCATCGGCAAGCTGCGCGCCGCCAGTCTCTTCACAATCGTTTATCTGTTCGCGGAAAATGTTCGGCCAGCGTATGTCTTGCGTGCTTTGACCGTGGTTTTGATCGCTGCCTGCGCGGTTAATGTGCTCTACACGTTTGGCCAGTTCACGCTGGGGCGTGGCGTCAAGGTTTATGAAGTTCGCTCTGACAGTCCACTGAGCGCAGCGCAGCTGGTATCTCGCGAGAAGATTTTGCCCATGCCGATTCTTGGTGGCGATACTCTACAAGAAGTCGATGGACACACGCTGCGCAGCATTGATGATTTGGTGGCCGCTCTCGATCGACCGGCAAGCGAATCTCCGGCAAAGATCAAGATCTACCGCGTGGAGTGGATTCCGGTCTTGCAAGTGCCGCGCGGAAACTTGCTTCCTGGCGCGACGCCGGAAGAGCGACTGGGAATTCAACGCTGGACCCACGGCCGAGATTGGCGGGCAACCGGGTTTTACGATCACTGGACGACTTATGGTGAAACTTTGCAATTGATTGCCTCGCTGGGCCTGGGATTGTTCGTCGCTTTGCCGCATAAGCGAACCAGGATTGGAGCGTTGCTGGCCTTGGCGATTGTCGGCATGTGCGGTGCGTTGCTGCTGACGGTCATGCGCGCCTCGTGGGGGGCGCTGCTGGTCTCAACAGTGCTGATTGCGTTCCTGGGCCTCAGTCGTCGCGCGCTGATCGTGGTCGGCGTCTGCGCCTTGCCCTTGATTGCGGCCGGCCTGTTCGTGCTTCATCAAAAGCGACAGGTCGGATTTCTCGATCAAAAAGACGATTCGATCCGCTGGCGTGAGACAGTGCAAAAAGAAGGCCTGCAATTATTAGTCAGTAATCCGCGACATCTGCTGATCGGTGTCGGTATGGATTCGATCAAAGCGCATTGGCGCGAATGGGGATTGTTCGAGAACGGCCGCATACCAATGGGCCACATGCATTCAGATTATTTGCAGATTGCCCTCGAGCGTGGCGTTCCAACACTGATCGCCTGGCTGGTTCTCATGTACCTGTACGCGAGAACGCTCTGGCGCACACGCCGTAAAGTACCAAACGATAATTGGATCGAGAAAGGAATTGTCTTAGGTGCGCTCGGCGGACTGGTGGGTTTCATGCTCAGCGGCGTGGTCCATTACAACTGGGGGGATTCGGAGGTGGTGATGATCTTCTATTTGATCATTGGATTGAGTTTGGTCGTAGCACGTCAGTGTCAGTACCGCGAGCGGTAGCGACCGGACCATTAATCATTTGTCATTTGACATTTTTCATTTTCCATCTTCGGATGGTCTCCGACGTTGCTCTGCGAAAACCTCTGGATCCTCTGCGTTTCAAACACCCTGTTCAGTGTGAAAAATTCTTCTGAAAGTAAGCACAACTCTTTCGCACCGGGCACTTATCACACAATGGCCGATTCGTTTTACACAGCTCTTTTCCATGTTGTCGCAAGAGTACGTGGGCGTTGACTAGCCAGTCATAGTCTTCTTTCAGTTGATCCTTTATTACTTCCTGAACCGATCGATAAGTCGCCGAATAGTTTTTCTTCTCTTCGCCAAAGCCTAGACGCACGAGCACCCGCAAGCCATTCGAATCCAAGCCCAGGATCGGGTAGCTGCGCGTGAAGAGCAAAATCTTTTCCGCGCTCGGCTCGCCGATACTCGGAAATTTTCGCAACGTTTGTTTTGCTTTTGGCAGTGGTAGTCTCAAAGCCGGTTTCAGATCACCCTCAAACTCGTTCATGGCAATCAAGGCGATCTCACGTAGACGAGAAACACGTTGCTCCGGATGCATACCGCCCAGCCTGGTAGCTTTTAAGATGTCATCGTGCGAAGCGGCGAGGATCTCGTGAGGTTTTGTGCCCGCGTATTTGCGCAACATCGCGAACGCTTCTTCGCGGCGCTCATCGCTGACGAGATAAGCAATACTCTCCAGCAGAATCAGCTCAAAAGGATCGGTGGTAATCGGCGGCTTGGGCTGGCCGTAATACTTCGCGAGTTGGGAGACAATCCTCTGCAAATTCAACTTGATCGCAACCATGGTCTCTGTAAGACTCAAGCGACTTTTCGCGGCACTTCGCTCATCAATGCCAGGATGTTGCCTTCAGAATCTTTGAAGTCTGCAAGCCACAAGTCGTAGGTAGGCATGGGTGCGACCAGATGCGGCTTAACTATGAACTCGACTCCGCGCGCCTTCAGGGTTTCATAAATCTTCTCGATATCATCGACCTGGTAGTAGATGATCGACGCCGGATGATCGAGATCAGGCCGGTCCGCAATTCCCAGCATAATACGAATCCCGCCACAGTCGAAAAACGCCATGTTCGGCGGCGCCTGGAAAAGAAACTGCATTCCCAGCACGTCGCGATAAAAAGAGATCGCGCGCTCAAGGTCTTTAACGTTAACGAAAATCTGCCCGATGCGCGATAGAGTCGGGCCAATTGGTATGGGCATCGCCATTTAGTATCGTTCTCCTCCCGATGCTGAGTACTAGTGCAGTTTGAAAGAGTGGCGCGGGCGTCCCGCCCGTGAAGACACGCGCCAGATGCGCGTGCCACATCAAACTGCACCAGTACCCGATGCTGGGGCCGCTTTCGTATAGCATGACCGGTGACGTATTATCAACATTTCTCCGTTACGAGGTTTCCGATGAAGAAGTATTTACGTGCAGCCTCCTTTGTCGTATCGCTGCTGTCGGTTAGCGGCTTTACGGAATGCTACAAGCCGGTGACGAAGAGCCAACTGCCCGCGCATATCAAGACCGTCGCCGTGCCGGCGTTTCAGAACATGGCGCTGCGCTTCAAGATCGAGCATCGCTTTACGGAAGCGGTGATGAACGAGCTGATTCACCGCGGACACGGCTTGCGCGTGCAGAGCGAACGCGAAGGGGCCGATGCGGTGATTGACGGCGTGGTCAAGAATTTCGGTTTCGGAGGCGTTCTGTTGGATGACAAAGGGCGCGCTCGGATTTTTGAAGTGACGATCACGGCCGCGGTGACCGTGCGCGACCAGCACAATAACCGCGTGCTTTACGACAACCAGAATTTTGTTTTTCGTGGCGAGTTTGAATTCGCCAACGATCCGCGCAACTTTTTTAATGAAGAGGATCCGGCCGTGATGCGCATCGCGCGGAGCTTTGCCGAGTCGATCGTCTCGACGCTGATTAACGGGTTCGGAGTTAAGGAATAGATATGGAGTGCGCCGGCAGAGCGCAGCGGCGACGGCGCTTTGGATTTCAATGAAGTTAATTTGTGACGGCCAATCCAAAGCGCCGTCGCCGCTGCGCTCTGCCGGCGCACTCCAAAGTGACACATGCCAGTTCGCACTTCAAAAGATCTCACGCAAGCCCTGAACAAAGGTCAAATCGAACCCGTTTATTTTCTTTTCGGGCCGGAGACTTATTTGCGCGATGAAGCCGCGCGCTTGATTGCGGATCAGGCTATGAGCGGCACGCTGCTGCGCGAATTCAACGATTCCACGTTCAATCTTACCAGCGACGATGCCCGAGATGCGATCGCCGCGGCGGAACAACTGCCGATGATGTCCCAGCGTCGCATTGTGCGCATCAAGAATCTCGGCAAACTCAAAGAAGCCGGCGAAGAGGTCCTCCTTAACTATGTAAATCGTCCCGTAGAAACTTCGGTGGTTATATTCATCACTGAAGACATCGATAAGCGCAAGAAGCTCGCAAGACTGCTGTTGGCCGGGGCGGCATTTGAGTTTCAACCATTGAAACTAAGCGAACTCCAGGCATGGATTCGATCCTATCTAAAGGGTCTAACCGCCGAGATTGAGCCGCAGGCATTGCAACGTATTCTGGAAACTGTGACCAGCGATCTGCATACCCTGGCAAACGAATTGAATAAGCTGGCTGCCGCCGCCTTGCCGTCGGGTCGAATCACGACGGAGTTGGTTGAGAGCCTGGTCGGACGTTCGCGCGAGCACATGAACTGGGAGCTGAGCGACCACATTCTCTCCCGCAACCGAAGAGGCGCGCTGAAGACTTTGAAGGACTTGCTTGACGATGGCGTAGAGCCGCTCTTGCTGATTGGCCTGATTGCCGGCACTTACCGGCGAATGGCTCTAGCGAAAGCGCTGCTATCGCAGGGGGCCTCACCCGCTGAGATTTTCAGCGAGGTTCGCATGCCGCCATTCAAACAGCGCGATTACCTCGCGATGCTGAACCGAGTCGACTCCGAAGGGTTGGCGCGAACGATTCGACGCGTCGCGCAGACTGACCTGGCAATAAAAACTTCCAAAGGCACGCCGCGTATGCAGGTCGAGATGCTCGTGTGTGAATTAATGAGTTAGATATCAAACGGGTTAAAACCAGGCAAAAAAGAACTGAGGCGGATCGAAGAACGATCCGCCTCAATTGTTGGAAATCTCCGGCGAAGTCTAACCCACCCGCTACCGCGGATGGTACTGACTCTACTTCGCGGCTGCCTGATTGACTCGAGCCGTCAGGCGCGCCTTCTGTCTTCCGGCAGCATTACGATGCAGCACGCCTTTCTGCACGGCTTTGTCGATCTCGGAAACGGTCTTTGGCAATAACGAACCGGCCTCTTTAGAATCGCCACTGCTGAGGGCCGCGCGAAGTTGCTTGATTGAGGTACGCAAGCGAGTCCGATTGCTGCGATTTACTAAACGGCGGCGCTCGCTCTGCCGCACGCGCTTTTCTGCTGACTTATGATTTGGCATTCCGTAACTACTCCGTTGATTTCCATCTAGTGCTGAAAAAGTCAGCCGACTCTTCTCAGCGCGAAATTAGAGACTATAGGGAGCGAAATCTGCAGTGTCAAGGCAACCTCACTCGCTTAAGCGGATCGAGCGCAACACATTCTGAAACACGTTCTGATAATTGGAGTAATCGCTTTCCGGGCTGACCGCAATCACAAACAACAATTCGCCATTGTTCGTTTGCGTCGTGACCAGATTTACCACTTCCGAACGCCCAGTGCCTTCGTTGATATTAGTCATGCTAATCGACAAGGCATTGCGCCCGTCGATGTATGTCCGTTGATAACCGCTGCGCGAGCGCAGATTATTGTTACCCTGCTGCAACTGACTAACATATTCATTCGTGGCCTGCTGCAAATTACGGCTGCGCGTTTGCATTACACCGACATTTACGCCGTGCGTGAAAACCGATTGGCCATTGCCCGATGAGCCGTAAGCACCCTGCGGCGCAAACCATACCGAATCCTGTTCAGAGATTTCACGCCAATTATCAGGAACGCTCAAGCGCACCATGCCGAACTCAGAGTAGGAGCGATAGCGTGACGAAGGATAATCGACGCGGCCCAGAGGCGTGTTTGGATAGTTCGTTCGATCTCCGGTTGGGTACTCAGTTCCCTGATCAGGATAACGTCTGCCGCTGCGCTGGATGTCGGCCATCGTTTGCGCGCGCGGATAACCTCGCAGGCGTTCTTTGATCGCGAAGAACTCGCGAGTATCCGCAATGCGATTCTGAACCGGCAGATACTGCGCTTCCTGATTGATGCGCGCGTAACGGTTTGCCGGACTTGGATGATCGCTGAACCAACCGCCGCCCCCGCCACCTTGCGCTTCAATCGTGCGAAACATGTTGGCGAGATCGCGCGGATCGTAGCCGGCATTCGCCATAATGCGCGCGCCAAGAAGATCGGCTTCGGTTTCGTATTCGCGGCTGTACTTCAGGAAGTATGCGCCGATAGGAAGTTGAGCCAACTGGCCCACTGCCGGGCCGCCTAGAATTGTTCCCAGAATACCGGCGACTCCGGCGCCGACCGCGTATTTCTGAGCCTTCGTCGCTTGCGCGGTGCCGTGACGCAAGGCAACGTGACTCAACTCGTGCGCCATCACGCCCGCCATTTCGCCTTCGGTGCGCGCGGCTTCAATCATGCCGCGATTAACGTACATCGGCCCGCCCGGCAAGGCGAAGGCGTTGATGTCACGCGCATTGATCACCTTAAAGTAAAAACGAAACTCCGGATGTCGAAACTCGGGCGGGATCGAAGCTACCAGTCGTTGTCCCACACTCTCGACATAAGCGGTAACTTCCGCGTCGCGCAGTAGCGGAAACTGCTGTTCGGCCTCGGCTGCCGCCTGTCGCCCCAACCTCACATCGTCAGCCGGCTTAAACCTGTTGCTGTGATAAGCGATCTTTGTTTGCGCAAAGGACGTTAGAGGGGTCGAAACGATGGCTATGGCCATCAGAAACGACACCCAACTCATATTGCTTCTAAGTCTAAATGCTCTCATTTGAATAACTCCTCCTCGAATCCAAACCGTGTCGATAGCTTTGGTTTACCTTTGATGAGCACGAATGGAACCCGTTTGCCCCGATAAGCACAATCAAGCAGAGTGCCACTCGACCGATGCACGGTATCCGAGAGTCCCTGTCGGCAGTTTCACACCGCTCTGACTTCAAGATACGAACTCCACGAAAGCTTTCGACCACACCGATTCTCCGCGCATGGTGCTTCGATTTCGTTCATTCAAGCCCCGATTTCGTTCATGCAAAGCCGCTTTTTCGCCATCTCATTTGCGGGGCTTGATCTTTTCATCGAGCCACTTTCTGGGTTCGTCCAGCAAAGGAATGTGATGAGGGTTCCCCTTCCACACGCGAATCATTGAGATAATTAGAAACACAGTCGTTGCTAGCGAAAATAAGCCCGTCCCGGTCCATCTACCTGATAAAACTCCGCCCACTGTGAGCAAAGTGCTCACCGCGGTAATTCCGATTTGCAGCGTCAACGCCTGCGCCGCATGAAAACGTACGCGGGTTTCAGTGCGTGGTACGAGTAACAGTTCGACAATGGCGACGACCATCGCGAGGTAAAACGGGAGATAGGGAAGAAGGACCGCCCACTTCTCAGGAATGCCCAGACCGCTTACCTTATTCGATCCAGGTTTGTAGCTCACCGGCACCGGTGGAGGCTGGTAAATGTTTGGAGGCGGCGCTGGTGGCGGCTGGTAGATATTCGAGACCGGAACGCGCGGCGGTTGATAAGTCGCCGAGGGTCGCGAAGTGGGCGGTACGAATATGGATGGATAAGAAGTGCCGAGGCTGTCGTCGATGCGGCGTGTCGGTGCTTCGCTCTCAGAGTAACCTTGGACCGTGTCGTCGGAGCGGCCAATGTTCCGAGTCGCGCCGCCGCCCATATTTTCCGTCGGTGAGCCGCCAGTTTGCGAACTAGTATGCCCCCACGATTCCTGCGCGCGCTCCGCGACGTTCTCGTCGAGCGGATTTGTGTCGTACTTACTACGCTTCGGCTCCATAACAGGGTTTACGAGAGCCTCGACAGTTTGGTTCACTGATCGGAATCAGCGACGATTTCGAATTCCGCGGCTTCCCAGCTTCCTGCGCGTTCCGAAATGCGAAACGCCCGCATGCAAGGCTCTTCACTTCCAAGTCCAACAATAAGGTAAACCGCCGATGGATAGTAGGCAAGCCGCACATCTGTATCCGAAGGCTTGGGATCTTTTGAGCGCGGATGCGAGTGATAAATCGCGATTAGCTCCTCACTGCGTGCTCGCATCGCGCGCTGGGCGGCGAAGAGATCTTCAGGAGCGGCTTCGTACGTCACCAGTGGAGTTGCAGCAACGTTTCGCGTTCGATAAACGCTTGTCGCTTTTCCAGTGGCAGCGCCGCCGATTAGGCCGCAGCATTCCTGAGGGGCATCCTCACGCGCATGGGCCAGAATGTGGTTCAGCAGACTATGGGTCAGCTTGAGCATGGCTATCTTACCTTCTATACTTCAACCTACAGTCGAAGACCCCGATGGCTGCCTTAGATTTCGAATGGGACGACGACAACATCGAGCACATTGCTCGTCATCATGTCGAGATCGATGAAGCGGAAGCAGTGTTTGAAAATAGCCCGTTGATTACTAGAATTCAAGAGGGAAAGTATCTTGCGATTGGCCACACCGACGAAGGCCGCTATCTTGTGGTCGTGTTTGTTCGCAAACCTGGGCGAACACGAGTGATTACGGCCAGAGACTTGAATGAACGCGAAAAGAAGAGCTTGAAGCGCAGAAGGAAATGAAACGCGAATTACCAAGGTTCTCCTCAGACGAAGAGTTCGCTGAGTGGGTTGAGACCCACGATCTCAGTGAGTATATGGACAGTTTTGAAGTGGTCACTGAGAAGATTAAGGTGCGCCGCACCCGTGAGAAACAGTCAGTAGGATTAGACTTAAATCGAAGAGATCTGGATGCTATCAAGCGCCTGGCTAAGACTCGCGGAATTCCATATAAGACCCTCATCCAAAACTGGCTAATAGAAAAGCTCCACCAAGAGACGCCCGAGGCGCTGATCAAGCAATAGAGGATCTATTCAGGCCTCCGCGATCCTCAAATGAAGCTCTTCCAACTGCTTCGGATCGACCTCACCGGGCGCGTCGATCATCAAGTCCTGCGCCGAAGCTGTCTTCGGAAAAGCCATCACGTCGCGAATGTTTTCCATGGGTACCAGCACCATCAGGGTGCGCTCGATTCCTGAAGCAATGCCGC